>CAJDTL010000017.1_pt1 | contig 102546 bp, 81 predicted proteins | sample 7389871 | NCBI WGS metagenome assembly CAJDTL01 (sample SAMEA7055650, study PRJEB34461) | soil metagenome | biome: terrestrial ecosystem; feature: Peninsula; material: soil | place: Antarctica | collected 2016 | reverse complement strand
CGTCCTTGTTGTTTTTCTCGCCGTCCGCCCCGATCAGGTATGTCTCGCCGGTCACTCCCTTGTCCAGAGTGGTCAGGACCGCGGCGGAGTGGTCGTTGGCATGGATCCAATCCCTGACGTTCTCACCGGCTCCGTAGAGCTTGGGGCGGATTCCGTCGAGGACATTGGTGATCTGCCGCGGGATGAATTTCTCCACATGCTGGTACGGACCGTAGTTGTTGGAGCAGTTACTGATTGTGGCCTGCAGCCCGAAGGAGCGCACCCACGCGCGGACCAGCAGATCCGAACCGGCTTTCGTGGACGAGTACGGACTGGACGGGTTGTACGGCGTGCTTTCCGTGAAACGCTCCGGATCCTCAAGCTCCAGGTCACCGTAGACCTCGTCCGTGGAGATGTGGTGGAACCGTTTGTTGTGCTTGCGGGCCGCCTCGATCAGCGTGTACGTGCCGATGATGTTTGTATCCAGAAACGGCCGGGGGTCATGCAGGGAATTGTCATTGTGCGATTCGGCTGCGTAGTGCACGACGACGTCGGCAGCGGCCGTGAGCGTGTCCGTCAGCGAGCCGTCGCAGATGTCCCCCTGGACAAAACTGAAGCGTTCAGCAGGCAGTCCGGCCAGGGATGCCCGATTTCCCGCATATGTCAGTTTGTCCAGCACGGTGACATGATGGTCCGTATTGTCGAGGACATAGTGAACGAAATTGGATCCGATGAAGCCGGCGCCGCCGGTGACTAGAATTTTCTGCATGCCTATCAAGGTACCCGTTTGCGCGTGCCGGTGCGCAGCCGGGCCACTGATGCGGGAGCCCGGGAAGCCGGGCAAATTCACGCAGGTGAGCCTCCGGCCGGTGTCGGACGCGGCAGCAGCCCGCAGTCTTCTGTGGCCTTGCTGCTGCCCCATTAGCAACTTCAGCTACCTCCGGTTTATGGTACATATGAACATCGGAGCGTGGTCTCGCGGTCGGTGACTTCCATGAAATCCGAGGTTATTCGTGCAAACATTCAAGGCTGCCACCTGCCTGATTGCGGCTGGTGTGGCTCTCACGCTGTTCGTCGGAGCGCAAACGGCGTCCGCCGCGCCGACCCCGCCCCCTCCGCCACGTCCAGGCACCGCTGCGACGTCCGCCCCACCGGCCGGGACACCATCGCCTTCCCCCGCGCCGCCGTCGGCTTCGCCGTCGAAACCTACCCAGTCAGCTCCTGCGTCGAATGCAGCGCCTCCGTCGGCCGGCCCGTCCGCGCCAGCGGCTTCCCCCGCGGCTGCATCGGCCGATCCACACCAGCGACCCATAGGAGGCGGCGCCGTCATGGGAGGGGCCGGTGCCGGCGGGATCCCGGAGGCGGGCAGCGCAGCCAGGCTTGCCGCGCCGCAGGGGATCGCCGCCTCAGGCAGCGAGCCCTCCGTCGCCGAGCAGCCGAACGGGACCCAAGGAAATCCGTTGGGGCTGGATGTCAGCGGCTGGCAGCAGAATGTCGATTGGAATTCGGTCCGGAACCGCGGAGCGCGTTTCGCCTACATAAAGTCTTCGGAAGGTCCGTGGGCGCTCAATGATTACTTCGGCCAGCAATACAACGGCTCCGCCAACGCCGGGCTGATCCGCGGAAGTTACCACTTTGCCCGGCCGAATCTGTCCAGCGGCGCAGCCCAGGCGCAGGTCATGCTGTCCAGCGGTGGAGGCTGGAGCGCCGACGGCAAAACGATGCCGCCTGCGCTGGATATCGAGGATAATCCCTACGCCGATGGCACCGGGAAGTGCTATGGCCTCAGCCCGGCACAAATGGCCTCTTGGGTCAACGACTTTGTCACGACCATTTCCCGGAACACGAACAAGGCCGCCGTTATCTACACGGGCTACTATTTCTGGCAGGACTGCCTGGGCGGGACCACCCGGTTCGCGCAAACGAACCCGCTGTGGATCGCCGCCTATTATGCGTCCAGCCCCTGGATGCCGGGGAGCTGGCCGCAGCACACCATCTGGCAGTACGCCGACGGGTTCGCCGACGCCGGTCATACACGGACAGCAACGTTCCCTGGCGATCAGAATGTCTTCAACGGCACCATGGACCAGCTGCGGAAACTCGCCGGAGCTCCGAACAACACCTCTGCCGGCCCTGTCGGGGCTGTCGGGCTGATCCCGGGCGCCACCCTGATCTCCGGAAAGTGGGCCGGTGACGGCAAGTCCTATATCGGCTGGTACAAGGATTCCTTCTGGTGCCTGCAGATGCCGGCTGCGGAGCGCAAGTGCTTCTACTTCGGCAGTCCCGGTGACAAACCCGTGGTTGGCGACTGGGACGGTGACGGCACGGATTCCATCGGTATCGTGCGTAACGGTACGTGGCAGCTGACCAACAGCGTCAACAGGCTGACCGTGGACGTTGTCCAGAACTATGGTGTGGGGTCGGACACTCCGATCGTCGGAGACTGGAACGGCGACGGTAAGACAACTATCGGCATCTTCCGCAGCGGCAGCTGGCAGCTGACCAATTCACAGAGCCGGGGACCGGGCGTCGACATTGTATCCAACTACGGCATTCCCTCCGACACCCCGCTCATTGGTGACTGGAATGGGGATGGCAAGGATACTTTCGGGGTCTGGCGGTCCGGCGTATTTTGGCTATCCGACAACGCGCAAAGTCCGGTGGTGACATATGTCTTTCCCTACGGGGTTTCGACGGACCGGCCCACCGTCGGCGACTGGAACGGTAACGGTAAGTCGACCGTGGGAATCGTCCGCGGTAATACCTGGCAGCTGACGAATAACCTCGGGACCCTCACGGTGGATTCGGTCCGGCAGTAGCCCGGTCCGCGCAGCAGGCGGATCAGGCCGCCTGCTGCGCGGACCGCTTCGATGCCTTGGTTCTGCGTGCCGCTTCCAAGAGGGCGCGGAAAATCATCAGACGCGCCTGGAGGATCATGCGGAGCGAACGCCATCCGGTCGGCGTCACGTTGTTGCCGTGCAGACGGCGCAAAAGCGTCGGTTCGTCGAGATGGGCCATGGAGCCTGCCACATTGCCGCAGAGCGCGAGCCACAGGTCATGGGACTCCTTCAGATAAGATGGAACGGGCGTGAAGACCCGGGCCTGGGCACGCGTCATTGCCATGCCGCAGCCATAGTATGGCCTGTACCCGACCAAAATACCGGCGATGTTCCGGGCATGATGCCGTGAATCAGCGGCCCGGAGCAGCGGAACCTTACCTCTGTCGCCGTCGTCCAGAACAGCAAAGTTGCTGGCGACGACATCCGCCCCATGCAGCGCCCGCAGCATGACCGCCAGTCGCCCCGGAAGCCAGACGTCGTCCTGGTCCGCCAGAAAGACATACTCACCCCTGCTGGCGAGAACCGCCTGTTCGAAGGACCGCACGTAGCCTTGGTTTTGTGCCGCCTGCAGCACGGTGATGCGGTCATCGCCAAAGGTCCGGATGATCTCCACCGTCGTATCGGGCGACGCATCGTCAACGATCACCAGTTCATCATCCGGTCCGAGCTGGCGCATTATCGACTCAATCTGTTCCGCCACATATTCCGCGCCGTTGTATGTCGCCATGCAGACGCTGGCCCGAATGCCCAGGGACGTACCCTCATGCTGCGTGTTCATGGTTCCATTTCTCCGTCGTACGATGATGCGGCGCTGACGCCGCGGCAGGGGGGGGTAGCTGCCGTTGACTACTTTAGGCGATCGCCGATGCCGCCCCGCTTTCCCGTAAGATCGTTTGAGACCTCCACCAGTCAAGGACCAAAGCACCGAATGAAGACCGTATTACTGCGCCTGTCGGGTTTCACAGTGTTGCCATTGCTGTCTTTGATCACGCCGCTGCTGCTGCTGCCCGTCATAACGGGATTCGTGGGTCCTGGCGGAATTTCGAGCGTCATATCCGGTCAGGCGATCGGAACCTTCGGAGCCACCGTGCTCATGTGGGGCTGGAACGTGGACGGACCGGTCGCCATCGCGCGCGCCCACGACGCTCGGGGCCGCGGAGCCGTCTACCTGAAAAGCATCCGCACCCGGCTGGTCCTGCTGGTTCTGGTCCTTCCCGTCTCGGCCGCCATTGCCGCCGCCGTGTCGGTGCCCGGGTTCCGCGTTGAAGCTGTGAGCATGGCGTGGGCTTCCGTACTGGCCGGCATGTCGCCCGCATGGTTCTGCATCGGATTGGGACAGCCCCGGCTGCTGGCACTTTACGACACGATCCCCAGATTTATCGCGACGGCGCTCGCCGCGCCGATGCTGTTGCTCACGCATCAATTGTGGAACTACACAGCAATTCTCGCCGCAGCCACCGTGGCGACCCTGATCATGTTCCACCGCAGATTCTCGCGGCGCGGCCGGTGGCTCCCGGAATCCCTGGCAGGTACCTTGGGAGAACTGAAAAGCCAAGGCCACACGGCAGGCATTAATCTCGCCGGAAACGCCTACGCATCGACACCAACGCCGATCGCCACCGCCACCTCCCCGCCGGTGGCCTCGGGCAGCCTCGCGACGGCGGATACCTTGTACCGGTTCGGGCTGTTCACCGTGGTGGCGCTGGGCAATGCCTTTCAGAGCTGGACGATTGAGCGGGGCATCAGCAACGGCCGTCAGCGGCACATCGCCGCGATCTGGGCCCATGCCGGGCTCGGCGTGGCAGGCGCGGTCATTCTGACGGCGCTGGGGCCCTTCGTCAGCAATCTCCTGTTTGCCGGTCAGATCCAGGCCACCACCCAGGTCTGTTTTTTCTACGGCGTTGCTTTCCTGTTCCTCTCGGCCAGCACTCCCTTTATCCGCAATTTGCTGATTCCGGCGGGCCAGAAGGCCCTGATCCTTCGGTGGACCCTGGTTTCAGCGGTACTCGGTGTGGCAGCGATGCTGGCCGCGGGTCTCACCGGCAATACCGCCGGAATAGCGCTTGGCATGGCGCTGAGCGAAGTCGTCCTTTTTTTCTCGCTGCTGGCTCCATCGCTGCGCGTACTGAATGCTGAGAGGAACCATCACCATGAACCATGAGGACCGGGCCGATGTCGTCGTGGCCGTGATAGCGGCCTTTTGTCCCAAGGACAATCTGGCTGACACCGTCCGTGCACTTGCGGAGCAAGTGAGCCACGTTGTAGTCGTTGACGACGGATCCCCGGATGGCTCCGAAGACGTCCTCACCGCCATTGAAGCCACGGGAGCCACCGTTCTCCGCCAGAAGCCCAACGCAGGTATCGCGGCAACCCTCAATGCCGGGGTGCACTACGCCGAGAAAACCTGGGATCCGACGTATTTTCTCACCTTGGACCAGGATTCGACGGTTACCGGGCGGTACGTGGAGCTGGCTCTGACATGCCTTACCGAGGCAGGATCCGCCGACCTGGAGGTCGGATTTGTCTGCGCCGCGGCCTTCAGCGGGCACGCGACCCCGAAGCTGACCCCGCAGCTACGGCGCGGGGGCGGACCGGAGGAAGCCTTTGACCCGATGCAGTCCGGGTTCTTCATTCCGCGCTCGACGTGGCAACGTGTCGGTTATTTTGCGGAATCGTTTTTTATCGACGGGGTCGACTCCGACTTTACGATGCGGTGCCGTGACGCCGGCCTGAGAGTTGTCATCGGCCGCGGCTGCACGATAGAACACGATCTGGGCGAACGCGGCCGCGCAACTTTGTTCGGGCGGAGAGTCAGCGTCTTCGGGCGTGACATTTCCTACAACTATCATTCACCCAGCCGGATCTATTACATCTGCCGCAATGGGACAGTCCTCAGCAGGAGGTACGCGTTGAAGGCTCCTGGCTGGGTTGCCCGCAGACTGTTGGAAGAATCCAAGGCGCACATCCTGCGGCTGCTCTTTAGCCCGGGAAGGCGGACGCTGGCGATGGCTGCAGCCGCTGGGTTCCGTGACGCTCTCAACGGACGAATGGGACGGATGCCCGCTTCACTTGAGCACCGCCTGCATTAATGATGCGCGCGGCGGGGCAGCTGGGCACGGTGCTGCTGCCCGGCCGGGGCGCCGGCACTTGATATAGTTTGGACATCATGGAAACTTCCCCCACCGCGCGCGCTCTCGTTATTATGCCCGCATGGAATGAAGCCGAATCCGTTGGTTCGACAGTTGCGGAAGTTTTGGCCGTGAGTAATCACTATGACGTCCTGGTGGTCAATGACGGATCCTCCGATGACACCGCTGCCATCGCTGCCCGCGCAGGAGCCACGGTCCTCAATCTTCCCTTCAATCTGGGGGTCGGGGGGGCCATGCGCGCGGGCTTCAAATATGCCCGGCGTCTGGGTTATCATCGGGTGATCCAGGTCGATTCCGATGGCCAGCACGATCCAACGAATATCGCCGAAGTTCTCGCCGGGCTGGACTACGCTGATATTTCCATCGGGGCCCGCTTCGCCGAGCGTGGTGATTATGCGGTGAGGGGGCCCCGGAAATGGGCCATGCAATTCCTGGCGAGCGTTATTTCATCCCTGGCCAAGACCCGGCTGACGGATGTCACCAGCGGCTTCCGTGCGGCGAACGACCGCGCCATCAGCCAGTATCTGGACCACTACCCCGCCGAGTATCTGGGCGACACGATTGATTCCCTGGTCGTGGCTGTCCGGTCCGGTTGCACCGTGACCCAGGTACCAGTCGAAATGAGACCACGGCAAGGCGGAAAACCGAGCCACAATCCGGTAAAAGCCGCCATGTACCTGGGTCGTTCAGTTTTTGCCCTGCTGTTTGCGCTGACCCGTCGGCGATCATCGATTGTCGCTCCGCGCGAAGAAAGTGCGGAAGCCTAGGTTATGGGAAACATCGCAGCCTTTCTGTTGGCGCTTGCCATCGTGGCCATCGTCGTCGATATGTTGCGCCGCAAGAAGCTACGCGAAAAATACGCCGTTCTCTGGCTGGTCGTCGGCGTTGCGACAGTCGTGCTGGCAGCGTTTCCCCGCCTACTGAACATTGTGGCGGAAATCGTCGGCGTACAGATACCATCCAACCTGTTGTTTGCCATGAGTATTTTGATGCTGCTCGGTGTGTGCCTGCATTTGTCGTGGGAGATTTCTGTCGTCGAGGATGAGACACGCACGTTGGCCGAAGAAGTCGCCATCCTACGGACACAAGTTGAACACTTGGCAGCCGATCATTCTCCAAAAACTCCTGAGCAGCTAATTGTCAGGACCGATACTGCTAATGAAAGCACTGACAACTAGATGCCTTTGGATATTTTTATTCCCTACTGGGGCGACCCCGCCTATATGAAAGAAGCCGTTACCGGCGTTCTGGCGCAGAAAAACGGCGACTGGCTCCTGACCGTGGTGGATGATGCCTACCCCGGTCAGGAAATCCCCGACTTTATGGCGGGCATCAGCGACCCCCGGGTGAAATACATCCGTAAGGACCGAAACGAAGGTATTACCGCCAACTACCGGACCTGCGTGTCGTTGGCTGATCAGGAAATCATGGTCATTCTGGGCTGCGATGACGTCCTGCTGCCAAATTACGTCGACGTCATCCTCGACGCGCACCGCCGATTTCCGGACGCCGCGATGATCCAGCCCGGCGTGCAGGTAATCGATGAACACAGTGTGGTGGTTTCGACCCTTGTGGACACCATTAAGCAACGCATTGTCCGTCCGAGGGGAAACGGCCGCCAGATAATCTCGGGAGAGCTGCTGGCCGCCAACCTGATGCATGGGGACTGGCTTTACTGGCCGGCTCTTGCCTTCCGGACGGAAAAGATCCGCGAGGTGGATTTCCGGGAGGGTTTTCCGATCATCCAGGATCTGGCACTGATCATGGACATGGTCTACCGAGGCGACCAACTACTGATCGATCCCACATTGTGTTTTTCATACCGCCGACATTCAAGCAGCGCCTCATCCACAAAGCTCATCGATGGGTCGCGCTTTGCCGGTGAACGCGAGTATTTTGCCGTTGCCGCGGCGCAGGCCGACGAGCTGGGCTGGAACCGCGCAGCGCTGGCCGCCAGACTGCGCCTCACGTCCCGGGCACATGCCCTGTCCATGCTGCCAAAGGCCATTGGCAGCAGACACACCACAGCCATCCGGGCCCTCGTCCGCCACACATTCGGCAGCTGACTGCCCGCAACGAAAGGTCCAATGTGACTACTCCTTCATCCTCGGCCCGACCTGGCGGAACCGTCCTTATCACGGGTGGGGCCGGTTTCATCGGCTGTGCCATCTCCGCCGCTCTCGTGGAATCCTTTGATCGTGTCGTCGTCGTCGATAATCTGCATCCGCAGATCCACTCCAGCGGCCGCAGACCTCCCGAGCTGGCGGCAGCGGCAGAACTGATTGTCCGCGACGTGACCGAAGCGGCCACATGGGATGACGTCCTGGCAACGGTCACGCCCGACGTGGTTGTCCATCTCGCCGCCGAAACGGGTACGGCGCAATCCCTCAATGAGTCGACGAGGCATACGCTCGTCAATGTGGTGGGGACATCCCAGCTCCTGGACGGTCTTAATCGCCATCACAAGCTCCCGCGGCGGATCGTTCTGTCATCCAGTCGTGCCGTGTATGGGGAAGGGGCCTGGCGCCGTGCCGACGGCAAGCTGTTCTACCCCGGCCAGCGCACCGGCGTGACGCTCGAAAAGGGCGAATGGGACTTCCCAGGTGCGGAACCGGTTGCCATGAATGCCGCACAGACGTTCCCGGCGCCGGTCAGTGTTTACGGCGCCACCAAACTGGCGCAGGAAAACATTATGCAGGCCTGGGCAAAGTCGTATGACGTGGAGACGGTCATTCTCCGGCTCCAGAATGTCTACGGCCCGGGGCAATCCCTGATCAACCCGTATACCGGCATCATGAGCCTCTTCTGCCGGATGGCAATGGGCGGGAAGTCAATTCCACTCTATGAGGACGGAGAAGTCCGCCGGGACTTCATTCTGATTGACGACGTGGCCTCGGCCATCGTAGCCGGTGCGCTCAGCACCACGGTCCAGGGCACCCCCATCGATATTGGCTCCGGTGAGTTCCAGACCATCGGCACGGCAGCCGGACTGATTGCGCGGCATTACAACGCGCCGCAGCCACACGTCACCGGCCAATACCGGCAGGGAGACGTCCGTCATGCCTGGGCCGATGTATCCGGCGCGGCGGACGTCCTCGGCTGGAAGCCGCAATACAACCTTGCGCAGGGCATTGACCTCCTGGCCGACTGGATCGATGCCCAGCCCGACGTTCAGCCCGCATAGCGCCGGCTGGACCAAAGGATATGACACTGGATGTGACGCACCCCAGGACAGCCGCGGTAATCTCGCTGTACAACCCGGATTCCGATATTCTCGACAATGCGCGTGTCCTGCTGCGGCAGGTTGACGCCGTCATTGCCGTCGATGACGGCAGTTCCCAGGATCCGGTCCCGCTGCTGACGCAGCTGGCCTCACTCGGTTGCCGGATTGTCCGGTTGGATACCAATTCGGGCATCGCCGCGGCACTGAATGCAGGTATTGCCACGGCATGCGCTGACCGTGCCGCAGTTCCCGATTTCATCCTGACCATGGACCAGGACTCGCGGATTGAAGACGGTTACGTAGACAAGCTGGTGGCGGCATTCGACCAGGCAACTGCCGCGGATGTCGCGGTCGGAATGGTGGCACCCGGGCGAATTCGGGGACTGGGCACCCGGCGTTCGGGCCATATCGGCCCGGTTGTGCTGGGCGGCGAACCGATTCAGTCCGGCCTGCTGATACCGGTGACGGTCTTGGACCGATTGGGTCCACTGATGAGTGAGCTGTTTATCGATGGGGTGGACAGCGAGTTCTATCTGCGGTGCCGCACTGCGGGATACCGTGTGGTGATCGCAGCAACAGCCGGCTTGGACCACTCGCTTGGGAGCATGCATCCTGCGGAGTTTTTGGGTTGGCAGCCGGCCCTTGACGGAAAGCCGGTCCTGGTGCGGACCGCCGCCGCCTACCGGTATTATTACATTTTCCGTAACCGCCAGCTTCTGGTCAGCAGGTACTGGCGGCGGCAACCCGGATGGGCCATTAAAGGAATTCTGGCCGACTGCCGGCATCTGACGATTGTCAGCCTGCTCGTGCCCGGACGTTTGGAGCGCCTCAAAAACGCCGCCGCGGGAACGCGCGACGGACGCCGCCGGGTGACCGGTCCGCGTGCGGCTCGGTAGCGGCTCGGCGGTGCCGGTACAACGTCATCTCGTACCCACAGACGCCGTGTTCGGCCGCAGCACGTTAAACAGCCAGCTCTACAGCCCAAGGACATTTTCCAGTGAATAGTGAATCAGTAGCCCGGCCCGAGGTGGAGGAATCCGTCCGTTATCCGCATACGCCCAAAAGAGCAGGCGTGCCAGCTCGGTGGCGGCGCGTCTGCCGCGCGGCACTGCTTTTTGTTGCCGTTTTTATTGCCGTGGTACTGGCGCGCGAAAGCGGTCCCGCGACCGGATATTGGCTGCTGGGTCTCGCCGGAGTTCTGGTCCTGCTGATTCCCTCCTCCGCCATCCTGTCGCAGCGGATCCTCATCAACATGCTCGTTGCCCTGGGGCTGGTTCCGTTGTCCTGGTGGATTCCTGAACAGTTATTCGGCACCGACCACGGGACCATGTTGCTGGCCGGCACTTTTGCTGGCTTATCCGCCTGGATTGCGCTCGGACCATTTCCCTTGGCCCGCGTCCGGCGCTTGGTGCCCGTGGCGCGCTGGGTAGACGCACTCCCCTTCCTTGCAGGGGCGCTTTCGGCAGTTTCCCTGACGGTGTTCCTGTCCATCAGAACGGCCGAGGACGCGCTGTCGATCATGGTCACACGGTGGGACTACCAGTCGCATTTCAGCATCTACTACATGCTTCGCAGCCATGGTTCGGTAATCCCCATGGTTCCGGCGCCTGCGGCCGGCGGCAACTGGGCATTTTCGGAATATCCGCAGGGATTCCATGCGGTGCTCGCCACCCTCGCCGAAATAGTACGCCCGACGGCATCGACCCTCGATGCGGAGCTGGTCTCGTTCATTAACCTGCAGGCAGTTGTGAGCATTCTGACTGTCGTCCTGGTCATCGCCGGTCTCTGCTCGCTGCCTGCCGTGCGGCAACGGGCCGCCGTCCTCACTCCTGTCATTGCCGCCGCCTCCGCTTCATGGGTGCTCGGGCCCGGTGCCATTCCGGTCTACGAGGGATTCGCGAACTTTTACCTCGCCTGCGGTCTCGCGGCCGGAACGGTTCTGGCCCTCCTTTCGTTCGGACGAAGGGTTCCGATGGCTGGTGTCGCCGCAGTGGCCGCCGGTGTGGTCGGTGTGTGCCATAACTGGCTGCTGCTCACCAGCCTGATCGCCGTCGTCGTCAGCATGACTTTAGGACAGCTGATCCGCGACCGGCATCTGCACACCAAGGGCTGGTGGGCCGCGTGTTTTTGTTTCGTTGCACTTGGCTGCGCTGGAATAGGACTTTCGGTCCTGCAGGTCGCACCGCTGCTGGACCAGACGCAAGGTATTTTGGCGGCTTCCGGCGGTATCGCCAAACCGGACTTCGGCTGGGCCGTCGCCATCGTCGGGGCAGTAGTCGCGCTGGGAGCGGCCAACGTTGCCTCTCCCTCGCCCAACAGGACCGCAGCCCGGATCCGCCGCCAGGCGGGCATGGCGGGTCTTGGGCTCTTACTCCCTGTCGGGGTATGTATTGTGCTGGCCTACGGCCAGATTCAGCTTTCCGGAACCATTTCGTATTACTTCTATAAGTATCTGATTGCAGTCGAACTCTTCGCCTGGGTTCTTGTCGTTGCCACTGCGGCCCCGCTGCTGCCGCCCCGTGCAGCTCAGCGCTGGAGGCCGTTTCCACGGGCATCGGCGGCCATAGCCATTGGCCTACTCGCGCTCACGACAACCCAGATTTTCGGTTTTTCCCTGACTGGACTAAAACCCATCGGCCTTCCTCCCACGGCTTTCCCCATAGTGGAGCTTGTCAGCCAGTCCGAAAGGCTGACGCAGACGCCCGCCAGCGTTCGGTATCTCTTGGACAGCGGCCGGCTGGGGCAGGCGCACGAATCGATCTATCTGCCGGCGGATAACGGCCTTGACCCGATTCTTGCCTCCCGCTGGGAACTCGGGCTGAGCGGAGCTGCCACGTCAAAGAACATGGAGCTGACCGGGCTCCTCGCGGAGCTTTCGAGGGACTATGGCAAGGCCCCGGAAGTTGCGGCCGGCATCCTGCGCACTAATCCTGGGCTGTCAGTCATCGTTGATCCGGAAATATACGGAGCAGTACAAAGCCACCTGGCGGGGACCCCCCTGACCGCCCGCGTCATCAGCGCCGGCAGATCCTGAACGCTTAGAACTTTCCTCAGGTCCGGCGTTTTGCCATCGCCATGATGGGCTTCTCAACCAACAGCCAGCTGGCAGTGGCAAGAGGAATGGTGGCTGCCGCGGCGGCAACGGTGAACCACCACACCCCCCAGTGGTAGGCGCCGAAAACTGCCAGCAGCTGCTGGACCGGAAAAGCATAGATGTACGCACCATAGGAAATATCGTGACGCAGAACGAGCCTCGGGCTCGGAAGCCACGTCGACACCCAGAGCAGGAGGTAAGCGATGAACGGTGCAGCGAGCTGATTGCCGAAGCCGTCCAATCCGAAAACACACCCGGCGGCCAACGCTAAGGCCGCCACGCCGCCCTGCCAGTTGAGGCCAATACGGCGGGCAAACACCTTGACCACGGCACCGCCCAAAAAGTACGGTACAAGTCTGGCAAGCATATTGAAATCGAAATTGTTCTGCAGATAGGGATCAAGCCGGGCTATATTGGCCCAGACAAGCACACTGAGAAGAAACGCGGCAAGAATGGGCCACGGCGATTTCCGCACGAGTGCTAAAGAACCGAGCAGCGCGATCAGCAGGTAACACAGGAACTCGAAATACAAGGTCCACAGTGATCCGTTCCACGCCCCCGGGTAGGGGACGCCGGCAGGAGTGCCCGCTATGTCGTAGCTGCTGATTTTGAGGAACATGTTTGCGAAGACCGAGTTGGCCGGCGTTGTGGTGGTCTGAAAAAACCCGTGCAGGGAAGAGTGCTGGACCACGTAAGCAATCGGCGCAAATGCTCCGGCCATGACGAGCAGGCAGACGAGAAACGCCGGAAAAATTCTGGCGGCTCTGTGGACCAGATACGGCCCAATGTTGTTGTTGAACCTGCTGCCCGTAATCAGGTAGCCGCTGATGCCGAAGAATCCGGCAACCGCCCAGCCGCCAAGGTTCTCGCCCTTAAAGCCCGGCCCGGTCCCCGCGCCGACGACGAAGAAACTGTGGGCAAAGAGCACCAGGAAAGCCAAAATCAGCCGGATTAGGTTCAGGCTGTTATTCCGAGGGTCCAGGGGTTTACCGAACAGCATTTTCGGCAGTTCCCTCGGTTTCACACCAAGTGCGGTCAATTTGTTCCCGTCTGTTGCTTGTTCTGGCCCTCACATCCTATCGCGGCGCACCGCTTGACCTTGCTCAGCCCCGTTTTTGCTGTGTCCGGCATCTACGGGATGATGGAAACATGCGCGGAATCATACTTGCCGGCGGTACCGGCTCCCGGCTTCACCCCATCACCCTCGGCATCAGCAAGCAGCTGGTGCCGGTCTATGACAAGCCGATGATCTATTATCCTTTGTCAACCCTGATCCTGGCAGGCATCACAGACATTCTGATCATCACCACTCCGCACGACGCAGAGCAGTTTGAACGCCTCCTGGGCGACGGAAGCATGTTCGGCGTCTCGTTAACTTACGTGCGGCAGCCGTCTCCCGACGGCTTGGCCCAGGCCTTCATCCTGGGAGCGGAGCACATCGGCCAGGAACCCGTGGCCCTGGTCCTAGGGGACAATATCTTTTACGGCCATGGCATGGGCACCCAACTGCGGCGTTTCGAAAACATCGACGGCGGGGCCGTTTTCGGCTACTGGGTAGCCGACCCGACAGCGTACGGGGTCGTCGAATTCGACAGCACCGGCAAGGCGATTTCCCTGGAGGAGAAGCCGGCGAAGCCTAAGAGCCATTACGCCGTGCCGGGCCTTTACTTCTACGACAACGACGTCGTCGAGATAGCCAAAAACCTTAAGCCCTCCCCGCGCGGCGAGCTGGAAATCACCGACGTCAACCGGACCTACCTCGAACGCGGGAAACTGCAGGTGGAAATTCTACCCAGGGGCACGGCTTGGCTGGATACCGGCACCTTCGACTCCCTTAACGACGCCTCCAACTTTGTCCGGACCGTTGAACACCGGCAGGGTCTAAAGATCGGCGCACCAGAGGAAATCGCCTGGCGCCAGGGTTTCCTCACGAGCGATGAACTGCGGGAGCGCGCGGAGCCACTGGTCAAGGGCGGGTACGGCGCGTACCTGCTGGGGCTGCTGGAGCAGTAGTCAGCTGCAGTCGGTACCGCAAAAAGGGTGGCCGTCCGTGCGGCCGGTCCTTGCGGCGGGGTGCCGTTGTTCCTCATGCCCGCCTAAGTGCAGGCGGTGAGCCTGTAGAGTGCCGCATCGCCCCGCTGTTCAACGAGGGTCACAACACCGGCGGCTTCGAGATTCATCAGGCCGGGCGTGGGGTGGGAACCGTCATTGACCTCCTCGGTGCCAAAGTCCAGCACATACCGGACGTTGAGGTTCCGCACGGCCGGACACACCGCTGGATTAATTACGGCATCCCTGAGGCTGCTGTAGATGATCGCATCGTCAGCGCTTATTGGACTCAGAACATGCAACTGCAGGGTCTTGCGGTCCGCGAGTGCGTAGGCAAGGGCGCTACCGTTCCAGGGGTTGGCGGCAATGATCGAATCCGGCGGGACAATGCGGTCCAGATCGCCCAGAATGGCCCTCTCGTCCGCCGTGAGCAGCTGCGAATCCGCCCGAAGCTGATAATTGATGCGTGCCCTGCCGGCGGAATAATCCATGCTGCCGGTCTGTGCAAGAAGCGCGATGACGGTCAGCGCGATGACGGAAAACCCGGCGGCGGACCCTACGGTACGCCTGCGGGCGGCCGGTGTGCCGGCGTCGATCAGCTTGGCTCTGAGCGGGCGCCAGAGGCATCGTCTACACCGTTCCCACAGCCAGATGGCGCCCGCTGCTGCCGGAACCAGCGTGGCGGCAGGCAGTAACGCCGCCAACCGGAAACTGTCGTTGTACCAGGTACCCGTGGCGAAGTTCCGGAGATCCCCGGGGTGGAAACCGGACACGAGGATAAATAGGATGGAGGCGACGGCGAATAAGCCCAGGATCCACCAGGTCTTCCTCCGTCGGGCCAGCACCACCAGGCCAACAACAAGTAACACGGTCAGAAGGACAGCAGGGGGACGGGCCATGGGCGAGCTGGTCAGGATCTCGAAGATGGCGCGCCGGTAGGAGTGGATGGGCGGCCAGAAGGCCGCGTCGGCCGGAGGCCGCAGGACGTCCCACAGGACAGTGAATACAGCTGCCCCGGCAAGCAGCAGCAGTGTCCACAGCACGAACCGGCTGCGGCTGGCCGGCCAGTCGGCTCTCCATCGCAGGGCTGCCCGAATATAGCAGTAGCAGAGCGCAGGCAGCAAAAATACCAGGAAGGCCATTGTCGTGCTTGGATGTGCAAAGGACATCCCCGGAAGGGCCAGGATCAGCGCCAATCCCGTTACGGGCCGGCTGAAGTCCGGAACCGTTGATAACCCAAGGGTCTGCACGCCGAGCGCCAGCACTCCCGGCAGCAGGGCGATGGACAGCAGGTTAGGGTAAAGAACGCCGAAATCGACCATCAGAATGGGAAAGGCTCCAAAACCCGCCGACAGCACACCAGTGAGCAGGGCCGCGTGCATCTTCTGCCCGAAGACCTGCTGACAGAAGTAGACGCATCCCAGGGGCCAGACCAGCGCGCCGATGGCAAGGTTCGCCGCATTTACGGCGACCGGAATGGACGCGCCCGAAAGCTGTCCCACCAGGGCAGCGAAGGCGTGCCAGGCGGCGGGGTAGAACGGGATCCCGGTCATGCCGCCGATTGTCAGCGATGATGCCTGTCCGGTCTGGTAAATGTATTGGATGGCGTTCAGATGGAATATGTTGTCAAATGTCTGCGAAATACTGTCCGGGGAACCAAAGACAAAGACCAGCCGCGCGCCAATAATCAGGGCCCCCAGCGCCACGCCGCCGACGGCGGCGTAAAAGCGCTTGTCAAAGCGCCGCGTGGCTGTTTCCTCCGGCCAGCGGCGCGCCAGCACCTTCCTGACGGCCCAGGCCATGGCCGTCGCAAAACAAGCCAGGACCGCCACCGGAACGATGGACCAGGAATAGCCAAGGACGGGACCGGCCAACGCAGCCACGGCGACCAGCGAAACTGACATCACGGGAGCCAACGCAAAGAGCGCAAACCCCCGCGCCCGAAGTCCCCACGCCAGGAGCGCACCGGGCAGGAGTAAAACAAGCACAGCAATGGCTATCGCCGGTACTGCTGACAACCATGTCATGGTTGGCTGACTCCTTATGGGTAGAACGGAACCACTGAACGGGCTCCTGAATCAGCTTTCAGCGGACCGCCGGCGCAGTTCGGTAACCACGTCGTGCACGTCGCCGTCCATGATGACCTGGCCGTGCTCCAGCAAAACCGCGCGCTCACACACCGTGGCAACCAGATCCAGGTCATGGCTGACGACGAAGAGCGTCTTGCCGGCCGCGCCGAGCTCCTTGATTTTTGCGATGCACTTTCGCTGGAACGGCTCGTCGCCCACGGCCAGGATCTCGTCAATCAGGAAAACTTCGGGATCGGTGTGGACTGCGATGGAGAATGCCAGTCGAACGTACATGCCCGAGGAATAGAACTTCACCTCGGTGTCAATGAATTCGCCGATCTCCGAGAACTCCACGATCGAGTCAAACATCATATCGATTTGGGATTCCGTCATGCCGAGAATGGCACCGTTGAGGTAGACGTTGTCGCGTCCGCTCAGGTCGTGGTGGAACCCGGCACCGACCTCGATCAGGCCGGCCACCCGCCCGCGGGTCCGTACGGAGCCGCTGTCGGGCTGCAGGACGCCGGAAATGAGTTTGAGCAGCGTCGACTTGCCGGAGCCGTTAAGGCCGAGCAGCGCCACCGTTTCGCCCTGCCCCACGTGCAGGGAGACGTTCTTGAGCGCATCAAATTTCTTCGACAGGTCGCCGCGGCGTCCCCGGAGCAGCCACACCAGGGCTTCCTTCAACGACCGGGTGTGCCGGAGGACAAACTCCTTGCGCACGTTTTCCACCGTGATGGCCGTGCTGATGGATACTTCCTGCACGCTCATCACAGCTCCTGCGCGAATTTGGTGGAAAGCCTGCTGAAGGTGAATTGTCCGATGACCAGCACCAGCAGCGAAATCACGGCGCCCACGGGCAGCCAGAACGGGATCAGCCAGGGAACCAAGGCCGCCGCCGGCGCCGCCGCCTGGGTCTGGTTCAGGGTGGGTGTCCAGAAGGACCAGTGGAAGATCTGCACGGCGACGGTCATCGGGTTCAACTGGTAGACCCAGAAGAAGCGTCCCAGGACGTGCTCGACCTGGCTCCACAGATACAGCACCGGCGAGGCCCAGGTCACCATCATGACCAGCAGGTCGACGAGGTTTTCGGAGTCGCGGAAGTAGACGTTTACGGCACCGAAAAATAGACCGAGGCCGACGGCGAGCACAGAGACCATGGCGAAGGCAGCCACGACAGCCAGCAGCTGCCAGATGGACGGCCTCCAGCCATTGAAGAAGCACACGATCAGCAGAATGACCACCTGGGGCAGGAAGTGCACGGCGGAAACCCACACACTGGCCACCGGAAAGAGCTCCCGGGGAAGGTAGATCTTTCGGATCAGGTCCCTATTGCTGATGATGGACCGGGTGGAATTGCCCAGTGCCTCGGTAAAGAAGTTGACCAGCACGATGCCGGCAAACAGGTAGATCGGGTAGTTCGGTGTGGATCCCTGGACGTTGAGGAAGAGACCAAGCGCCACATAGAAAACGGCAAACTGCAGGCCCGGTTTCAGGTAGGACCACAAAAGCCCCAACGCGGAGCCGCGGTACCTGACCTTGATTTCCTTCATCACCAGCAGCTTGAGCAGGAAACGGTTCTTGTAAACGTCCCGCAGCCCGGCGCCGCGGCCGGGATAGGTCAGTCCGGCTTCTGCTGCTATCACTTGCGCTCCGCGGACCCGGTCAGGGCATGCGCGCCGGTGCGGGCATGGCTGTCCGCCTGGGTGTGGAGCTCGAAGGTCTTTTTCCACGTCTCAAAAGATGTGATCTGCGGCAGAGCCGCCCGGTACTGCTTGGCCAGGTCATCCCATTCGCGGTACAACCGCGCGTGCAGACGGGCACCCCTGGTCAGCATGTCCTTCATCACCTTAGGATCCCGCTGGTACCAGGAGGCACCCGTCCCTTCGGCGTTGGAGACCACCACGGAGTCGTAGCCTGCCAGCCGCCACCATCTATTGTCGCGGTGGGCAAGGTAGCCCTGCGGACGCTCGGCGGAGGATGCATCCGGGGCCTTCAGCAGCTGCCGGGCAACGGTCTTGGCTGCCCACGGAATCAGCTGCTTCTTCGACGGCGAGCCTTCCGCGCCGCCACCCTGCGGTCCGCGGCCCAGCCGGGGGGCGGGGAAATCATCCACATCCTCCTTGATTTGGGCGTCCGGGTAGGCGGCTTTGAGCGCGTTGATCTGCGGCAGCTTGGTCGCCAGCTGGGAATGCAGGGCATCGGGGCCGTTGAGAATATCCTCCAGCGCAATCAACCTGCCTTGCTGGGTGAAGTACTGCATCGAGATCAGATGTTTGACGTCATTCTGCACGGATTCGCGCATCACGCGGCCGCCCTTGCCGAAAGGGCTGTGCAGCAGTGCGGTGATGGTCCTATTGCGCTCGTGGAAGTAGGACTGCCACCCCACCAGGTCATCCTTGTCGCCCCAGGACATGTGCCAGACTGCGGCACCCGGGAAGGAGACGGTGGCGAAACCGGCGTCGCGGGCGCGCAGACCGTATTCGGCGTCGTCCCATTTAATGAAAACGGGGAGGGAGAGTCCGATTTCGCGGATCACTGCCGTGGGAATCATACACATCCACCAGCCGTTGTAATCGACGTCCACCCGCCTGTGCATCCACGGCGTCTGCCGCAGGTTGGCGAGGGCAAAGTCGTGGCGCAGTTCCATATCAGTGTGCGGCAGCGCGGGCTGGATCCGGTACGGGTCCACCACCTCGCCGAAGGTATGCAAGGTGGTGCGGTTGTACAAATCAAACATGTGGCCACCGACGATCGTCGGCTTGCGGCAGTAATCGGCAAAGGTCAGCATCCGGACGATGCTTTCGGGCTCGATCACCACGTCATCATCGAGCAGAAGCGCATAGTCGCTGCCGTTCTCGACCGCCTCGAACATGCCGCGCGCAAAGCCGCCGGAGCCGCCAAGGTTGGACTGGTTGATGACCCGCAGTTTGCCTTTCAGCTGCTCCGCCACCACCGCAAATCCCGGCTCTGCTTCGACCTTGTGCGTACCCTGGTCGACAATAAGGATTTCGTTGACGTTGGTAAGGATTTCCGGGTTCGCGGCCAGAATCCTGGCGTTGTTCAGGCAGTAATCGGGCTTGTTCATTGTCGTGATTTCGAGCGTGACGTTACCCGGGACGCCGTCGCCCGCCACGGTGTCGGTGAGCCACGCCGCCTCCTCCAGCACCAGGTCAGTGGAACCGGCCGCCAGATCGAACCAGTACCAGCCGCCGTCGCCGAAGGGCTTGAGCGTCAGCTCAAAGCTGTTGCTCTGCTCCCCGTCCACCCGCCGGCTCTCCACCCGCTGCACAACGCCCCGGGCGTTGGATTTGTAGACAATGACCGCTCCGCGGCCGGACGTGCGCACCTGCAGGCGCACCGAGCCCACCGTGGTCCAGCGGCGCCAGTAGCTCGCCGGGAAGGCATTAAAGTAGGTGCCGAAGGAAAGCCGCGCTCCGCTGCGGACCGTCATGGACCTGCGGGAAATAAAGTCCTCGAAATGCGCTTCCGCCGGGGTGGAGCTGATGAGGTTCAGCTTGTCTTCGCGCTTCTTCGGCAGCCGGTACATGCCGTCGTCCTCGATCAGCCGGACGCCGTTGACCGAGCCGGCGTCCACGTACAGCTGCACCGTGTCGACGTGCCCGTCGGCGGGAAGGATAACCCGCTGCAGCACGGACGGTGTCCTGGTTGAGGTGCTCATGCGTCCACTCCTCCGCTTTCAAGTTTCGCTCCGCCGGTAAAGTGCGGCTTGATCTTGTTGTCGAACATGCTTAGAGCCGAGCCGATGGCCATATGCATATCGAGGTATTTGTACGTGCCCAGCCGGCCACCGAAGAGCACCGATTCCTCACCCTTGGCCAGGTCGCGGTAGGCGAGCAGTTTGGCGCGGTCGTCAACGGTATTGACCGGGTAATACGGCTCATCACCGTGCTGGGCGAAACGGGAGAACTCGCGCATGATGACGGTGGCGTCCTTGGTGTATTCCCGCTCCGGATGGAAGTGCCGGAACTCGTGGATGCGGGTGTACGGAACGCCGTCATCCGGGTAGTTCATCACCGAGCAGCCCTGGAAATCCTCCACCGGGAGGACCTCCTGTTCTAGATCGATGGTCCGCCAGGACAGATTCCCTTCGGCGTAGTCGAAGTAGCGGTCCACCGGTCCGGTGTAAATGACGGGTACCTGACCGGCGACGGCGGCACGGCCGTATGCGCCGTCGTCGAAGAAATCGGTGTTCAATATCACCTCGATGTTCGGATGGTCCGCCATCCGCTCGATCCAGGCGGTGTACCCGTCCACCGGCAGACCCTCGTGGGCGTCATTGAAGTAGCGGTTGTCATAGGTGTAACGCACCGGCAACCGGGAAATGATTTCCGCGGGCAGGTCTTTGGGGTCCGTCTGCCACTGTTTGCCCGTGTAATGCTTGATGAAGGCCTCATACAGCGGGCGCCCGATCAGCTGGATTCCCTTGTCGTTGAGGTTCTGCGGATCCGTCCCGGCCAGCTCGCCTGCCTGCTCCTGAATCATTGCCCGGGCTTCGGCCGGCCCCATCGATGCGCGGAAGAACTGATTGATGGTGCCGAGGTTGATCGGCATCTGGTAGACCTCGCCGTTGTGGCTCGTGTACACCTTGTGCTGGTAGTCCGTGAACTGGGTGAACCGGTTCACGTACTCCCAGACGCGTTCGTTGGAGGTATGGAAGAGGTGCGCGCCGTAGCGGTGCACCTCGATTCCGGTTTGCGCTTCTCTTTCGCTGTAGGCATTTCCGCCGATGTGATGGCGCCGGTCCAGCACGGCCACCTTCAAACCGAGCTCGGTGGCGGCGCGTTCGGCAATGGTGAGGCCAAAAAAACCCGAACCGACGACGACGAGATCAGCGTTCACAAACTCTCCTGTGCATATGCGTGCGGGCACAACAGTGCCCGCGTCTACGGATCAACGTTACCCGACCTTCAGCTGAGGTACCCATTACCCCGCCGTAACGAGGCTATGCCGGTACCCGCAATACCGGGTAGATTCACCTATCCTCCACACCGATCCGGCAAGCCGAACGCGGCCACAATACGCGGCCGCGGCGCACCGCTGTCACCCGCGGCTTCTACCGTAGATGAACACGGAACGTACTGACGGAAAGGAACGGGCAGGAGGTGCAGAGTGAGCCATGAGACTTGAACTGACCGTAGTCTCGGCGCCGGGCGGTCTGTTGGGCGATCCGGTGGAGCTCTGCGTCGATGTCCCCGTAGGCTCATCCGGGTCCGTTCTGGCGCTGGAGTTCGCCGGACGATGGCCAAATGCCACGTTCAGCGTGGCCGGACAGCCGTTGGCTGCGCTGGTGGCAGGGACTCCCCCACTGGTCAGCGGTGCCATCGTGGTGGCCGGACCCGCGGGAACGCCCGGGTCCCCAGGAGTACCCGTCCGGCGGAAGAGCCCTGCGCTGGCGCTGGCCGTGCTGACAGGGCCGGATGCCGGAGCGGTCTTTGCCCTCCGGCGCGGCAGATACCGGATCGGCCGGGGACGCGTGGAAATCAGCATCCAGGACCCGGGGCTGTCCCGGGTACACGCCGAACTCGAGGTGGGCGAACGCTTCATTACGTTGCGGCCGGCGAGCCGTTCCGGCTGTTTTCTGGTGGACGGTGCTGCGGTCCGCGGGCCAGCCGTCACGGTGGACCGGACCATCGGTTTTGGCACGACCAGTGTGATGCTGACTTTCCTTCCGGTGCCGGCTGCACCGCCGACGGGCACGGACCTGGAACCATTGGTGATCCACCGCCCGCACGGCGGGCTCCGCGGTAAGGGGACACTGCTGGCCACATCGGCCTTACCACTGACATTGGGGGTCTGCCTGGCGATATTGACGGGGCAGTTGATGTTCATGGCCTTTGCCGCCATGTCCGCCATCACCGCACTGGGGCCATTGTTCTGCGTCCGGCGCCGTCGGATATTCCGTCAGGAGCTGGCGTCAGCTGTTCGGTTGGACAGCCGGCGCAGGTTGGCCGGCGCCCCGTCAGCGGCGGACCTTGTGCTGGGCGGGTTCGCTCCCTCGGACCTATTGATCCCGGACGACGCTTCGCGCCCACGAACCCGTGCCTTTCCCGCGGACGGCCGGGGCGGCGAGGACGGGAACCAGGCCGGCGGCAAAGGACACTGCGTCGACGACAAAACCAACAACATTGGCGAAATGAGCAACCGTGCAGGAACCGGAAAGGGCGGTGGCCTTCGCGCCGCCACCGGCATTAAATCCCCAGGCCCGGCCATAGTGCAACTGCGCGTGGGCACTGCGGAGCTGCCGGCCGACATCGTCACCGAGCCTGCGGATGCACACTTCACCCCGCCGCTGTTACCCGGTATGCCGGTCGTCGTGGCGCTCGGAGAGCCCTACGTCGCCCGGTCGGCTGGCATGCCCGGCAGGATCCACACCAGCCAACGCACCAGCGTGCACGCGGAACTGAACATCGCCGGACCTTCGGAGTTGATTGCCGGGCTGGTCAGATTCCTACTGATGCAGCTTGATTCTGCCGGGATCCGCACCGTGGTCGCCGGTCCCGTCGATAGGCTGCCGCTGGCCGCACGGTTTCTGCCGCACGTTTCGATCACCGCGGACGCGGATACACTCGCTGCCCAGCTTGGCCACCCCGGCCCAGTCGTCGTGATTCACACCGCTGCTCCGGCTGGCTCGGCCGGTAGCACTACGCCTCCGGACCCGGGACAGAATCCAGCACAGGGGATCTCTTTCATCCGCTGCCGACCGTCGGAGATGACCGGAGGAGGGCTCGCAATTGGAGGAGGGGACGCTGCTGGAGCCGAATTGGCAGCAGTAGCCGCGGCCGCAACGGGCTCATCGGGAGCGGCGGGCGCCGCCTGGATCCGGCTCGGCGCTGCTAGCGGCAGCCCACACGCGCTCTTGGGCTCCGTCGCGTTCGAGCCCGATCTGGTCAGCGCCGCGACCTTTGATCGTTATGCGCGCCGGCGCGCCGCCGCGGCCGGGACATGTGCAGCCGACCGGACTCCTGGGAAAAGCGTCGACGTCGTACCCGCGCAATGCTCGCTGACCGAGCTGACCGAGCTGACCGGACTGGCCGGATTGGCTGGGTTGGCTGGAAGCAGCGCACAATCGGTATCAGGGAACTGGTCGCGGCACCGCTCCGCTGTCCTCGCGGCAGTCCCGATCGGGATGGCCGCCAACGGCCCACTGCTGCTGGATCTGGAGCGAGACGGTCCACATCTACTGGTGGCGGGTACCACAGGCTCGGGAAAATCGGAGCTGTTGCGCACTCTGGTGGTCAGCCTGGCCCTGTCGCACCCGCCGGCCGCAATGCAGCTGCTGTTCCTGGACTTCAAGGGTGGGTCGGGCCTGGGCCCATTGGCTGACCTTCCGCATTGCGCCGCTCTGGTGACAGATATCTCCGGCCACGGGCTGACCCGGGTGCTGACCTCGCTGCGGACCGAGACCCGCCGGCGGGAGAGCCTTTTTGGTCGGGCGGAAGCCGAAGACATTCGGAGCTACACCGCCAGCGCGTCCGAGGGACTTCCACCGGTTCCCCACTTGGTGGTGGTGATCGATGAATTCAGAATGCTGGTGGAACAGGCGCCAGAAGCTCTGTCCGAGCTGATGCGCATTGCCGCCACGGGTCGTTCGTTGGGGATCCATCTGGTGATGGCGACCCAACGGCCGCAGGGTGCCATCTCGGCCGATATCCGGGCCAACGTCACCACGAGTGTCTGTTTACGGGTCCAGTCCGGCTACGAATCACTGGATGTCATCAATTCCCCGCTCGCCGGGGCCATTCCTCTCACGCTTCCCGGAAGGGCCTATATCAGCCGTGGAGGGGCCCTGCCCATCGAGTTTCAGGCCGCCGTGCTGGGGACGCTGCAGGCACATTCAATAGGTCCGCGGATCCGGACGGCGCGGCTCGCGGCCCTGGAGGCGCCTGCCGTCCGGCGTGTGGCCGCGCCGGACGCCATGAGTGCCGCGCTGAAATTGACCGGAGTGCTCGCGGCTGCCCACGCACTCACCGGGGAGGCGCTACCTGCTCCCCCGCTGGCGCCGGAACTGCCGGAGCTGCTTTCGCTGGAGCAGGTCCCCATATCGCAACCGGGTCAAATTCCACTGGGCTTTTTGGACGTTCCGGAACGGCAGTGCGTCGTTCCGCTGACATGGGACCCGGCGCAGCAATCCCATCTGGCCCTTGTCGGACCGCCAGCGGGCGCACTGACTGCCGTCTGCAGCCTGATTGTGGAGCAGCTGCTGCAGCGCCGGGATCTGGATCCGTGGCTTTATTGCCTCGACGGTGACGGATCCCTGTCCGCCCTGGCTGGAGATTCCGCCGTCGGAACATATCTGGAACCCGGGGATCTGCGCTCCGCTGCCCGCCTGCTGCAGCTGCTGGCCGGTGCCGCGGATGCACCGCATCCGGCCGCGGCGGCATCGGGGACCGTGCATCCGCGGCTCATTCTGGCGGTCACCGGATGGGGACGCTGGCTGTCTGCCCTCCGTTCAAGCCCCTGGCCCTGGTGCGAAGACCTGCTGGCAGATATCGTCCGCGACGGATCGGGTTCCGGCATCACGGTCGTCATTAGCGGTGAGCGTGAACTCGTTGCCTCACGGTTCGTGGCGGGCATCCCCAACCGGATCTTCTTTCCCTTGGGTGCCAGTGCGGAATCCATGCTGGCGTGGCCCAGGCTGCCGGCCGTGTCTGCCTGCCCGGGACGGGCGCTGGTGGTCGGAAAGATCGGCGAAGATGCTGCAGGACCTTCATGCGCCGCGGCCAGTCATCCGGCCCAGCTCGCCCTTCCCGGCACGTACGCCGGCACGTACGCCGACGGGGGCGTCCGGTCCGGCGACCGGCCGACGCCTCCTGTAGCGCGCCAGTCACATGACAAGCCGAAAGACGGCGATCCGCTACGGGGCAATCCCTCGCGAGGAAAGGCACCGTTCCGTCTCCGGGCGCTGCCTGCGGAGGTACTGATCGGCGATGTACTTGCCGCCTTGGATACGGATGCGCGCGGGGCCGCTGATCCGGGAAACGTACTCCTGGGACTGGGTGGTGACAACCTCGACCCCATTTTCGTCAGGTTGGAACGGGGATCCGTCCTACTGGGGATTGGACCACATCGAAGCGGAAAGACCACGCTGCTGGATACACTTCCATTGCTGAACACGCGTCGTTTTGACTGGGCACGTCCGGGGCCCGATTTTCGCGCTGAGGGTTTCCCTGAACGGGATTATCTTGCCGCCGCATCGGAGAGCGGGCGAAACGGACGCATATTGGTGCTGCTGCTCGATGACGTGGAGACCCTGCCGGAGCCCGCGCAGTTGGCCATTTTCAGGTTGCTGGGCGCCGGAGCGGTGGTGATCGCCACCGCAGACTCCATCCTGTCCGGGCAGGGTCGGATTCCGCTCGCCGCAGAGGCACGACGTCATGGGCTGGGGCTGGTCTTCGCCCCGCGCCGGCCGTCGGACGGAGACTTCTTCAACTGCCGGATAGATACCCACGGGCAGGTGCCCCCTGGCCGCGGCGTGCTTCTGGACCGCGGCAGCGCAACCTGGCTGCAGCTCCCCCGGATGGCGTCAGCCGCTGGTCAGAACCGGCCATGAAAGGCCACGTAGAGGCAGGACCCGCGGTGGCAGGACCCGCGGTGGCAGGACCCGCGGTGGCAGGACCCGCGGTGGCAGGACCCGCGGTGGCAGGAGCGGCGCTAACCGGACCGGCGCTACAGGCTCGGTGGCTACAGGCTCGGTGGCTACAGGCTCGGATGTCAAAGGGCTGGTGGTCCGCCGCCGACACGCAGGGTGAACGTGACAATCTTGGGCGTGAAAAGCAGCACCAGGACCACCAGAGGCGGAATCAGTAGGAGCAGCCCGGGCAGGGCAAGCCCGCTGAGCAGGGTGGGCACGGCGATCGTCAGCATGAGCAGCTGCCAGACAAAGGCGGCGGAACGGGTCCACCGGTAGCCGCGGTAAAGGTTGACTGCCACGGTGCAAAGCCCGGCACCGAGTCCCAGCAACAGCACCAGCATGAAGATCGAACCACCAAGGGACTGCGGGACCGAGGTGAGCAGCCCGATGACGTACCAGACACCTGCGGCAAGCACCGCGAGTCCCTCCAAACCCAGCAGTACGGCGGCTATTACCACGCCGCCCGGTCGCACGGCCTGTCCGGCCGCTGGCGGCGATTCCGCAGGGATGTCACCGGGCAGCTGAGGATCATTCACTGGAGGAGTTGGCACAAGGGCACCTTACCTGAGATTGCTTCGGGATAGCTCGCAAATGGCTATCAGATGGTGTTGGGAGGGCTTCCTACATATCAGCTGAGCCGGTCTGCGGCGCTCGCTCCGGCGCGCGGTGTCGCGTGGTGTGACGGATCGTACAACAAGGAACGTCAGTTTGCCGACCCTGACCCCTTGTTTACATCCGTTTAACATGACACGCTTATTCAAGTGACCAAGGGGGCCCAAGGGGCCCTTTTCTTATGCGGACGCACGTGAATGTTTTCACAAGGTCCGCCGCCCCGTTCTAAAGAAGGAGAAATGTGATCAGCATGGACTGGCGTAACCGCGCGGCCTGCCTCGACAAGGACCCGGAGCTGTTTTTCCCTGTCGGGAATACCGGCCCGGCCCTGCTCCAAATCGAGGAAGCCAAAAGTGTGTGCCGGCGCTGCCAGGTTGTTGATACCTGTCTTCAGTGGGCTCTCGAGTCCGGCCAGGACGCCGGAGTCTGGGGCGGCATGAGCGAAGATGAACGCCGCGCGCTCAAGCGCCGCGCCGCCCGCGCCCGCCGCGCCAGCTGAGGATCTGAAGGCAAAGTCTCCGCGCGGCCGCGGCCGGCCTTGGTCGACCACCGGGATGCGGGAACCGTGTCTCCACGCGACTGCGGGCGGCCTTGGTCGAGCACCGGCACGGGTTAGGAACCGCGGCTGACGAGGGCCATTTCCAGTTCGACCGTCGTACCTCCACCGTCCCTCGGCGACCAGCGGATGGATCCTCCGAGTTCGCTGGTGACCAGGGTACGGACAATCTGCAGCCCCAACCCCTCGCTGTAGCGCCCCTCCGGGAGCCCCACGCCATCGTCGGATACCCAGACGTTGAGGATTTCCTCGCCCACGTCGTTAACGCTTCGATTGGCCTTGAGCCAGACCGTACCCTCCCTGCCCTGCAGCCCGTGATCAACCGCGTTGGTGACCAGTTCATTGATCACCAACGCCAGCGGCGTCGCAAAATCACTTGGCAGTTCACCAAAAACGCCCTCCCGCTCGGTGCTGACCCGCTGGGCCGGGGAGGCCACCTCCGCGGAAAGCCGGAACTGCCGGCCGATGAGTTCGTCAAAATCGACGCTTTGCGCCAGCCCCTGGGAGAGTGTTTCGTGCACCAGGGCTATCGTTCCCACCCGGCGCATGGCCTGCTCCAGGCCCTGTTTGCCCTCTTCGCTTTGCATCCTGCGCGACTGCATACGCAGCAGCGCAGCCACGGTCTGCAGATTGTTTTTCACCCGGTGGTGGATCTCACGGATCGTGGCGTCCTTGGTCACCAGCTCCTGTTCGCGACGGCGCAGTTCCGAGACATCGCGGCACAGCACCACCGCTCCGAAACGTTCGTTGGTGTCGCGCAGCGGTATGGCCCGCAGCGAGAGGCTGACGCCGCGGGATTCAATTTCAGTGCGCCAGGGCATTCGTCCGGTCACCACCAGCGGCAGCGTTTCATCCACCATTCGGCGGTCCCTCAGCAGCGCCGTCGTCACCTCCGCCAGAGACCTGCCCTCCAGAGATTCCACATCGCCGAGCCGGCGGTACGCGGAGACGCCGTTAGGGCTCGCGTATTGCACGATGCCTTCCGCGTCCAGCCGGATCAGCCCGTCACCCACCCGCGGAGCACCGCGTCGCGATCCCGTCGGAGACGCGAAGTCCGGCCACAACCCGAGCGTGCCCATCCGGAGCAGGTCGTAGGCGCACTGACGGTAGGTCAGTTCCAGTCTGGACGGCATCCGCGAGCTGGAAAGATCCATGTGCGTAGTCAGCACGGCCAGTGTCCGGCCGTTGCGGACCATCGGAACGGCCTCCACGCGCATGGCCATATCGGTGTTCCAGCCGCTCGTATCGCCGGATCGTTCGATGACCTGGCTCTGCCACGCCTTGGTCACCAGCGGCGACAGGTCGCTGCGGATCCGGTCCCCTACGAAGTCGGAATGGAACACGGTATGCGTCGTTGAGGGCCTAACGTGGGCCAGTGCAACGTAGCCGAGTTCGGGGTGCGGGAACCACAGCGCCAAATCCGCAAATGCCAGGTCCGCCACCAGCTGCCAGTCCCCCACCAGCAGGTGCAGCCATTCCGAGTCCCCCGGTCCTAGCTCGGCATGCTCCCTGATCAGATCGGTGAAAATTGCCATAAAAGTCTCTCCTCGTAAGCAGGATCATGGCGGGACAATGCCGAACAGCTAGTGCCGAACAGCTAGTGCCGAACGATCGACCGCAGAAGCCTCAATGCTACCGACAAGGACGCCATGTCATCTTGTTCAAGCTGATTGACCTCCTCAAACATCTTCCTGGCACGTCCCAGCTGCTCCGCGTTCTGCCCCTCCCAGGCCGCGATCCGCTCTGCCGCGGGCTGGCCCTGATCGGTCGCGTGCATAACGGCAACGGTCATATCCGCCGTGGTGGCATACAAATCGTCGCGCAGGGCGGCCCGTGCCAGCGACTGCCACCGGTCATCACGCGGCAGCGCCGTGATCCGCTCCAGCATCCCGTCCACACCGAAGTGGTTGTACAGCGCAAAGTAGACGCGGGCCACGTCAGCGACGGACTCATCGATGCGGGCCGACACCTTGGCCACATCCAGCAGCGCGTAGCTCTCGAACAGCTGCGCCCAGCGCTGACCGAGCTCTCCGGGGACGTCCCATTCGTCGGACCGCTGCTGCCAGGACTCCACCCTGGCCTTGTCCTCGCCCATCAGGAAGCCGGGAAGCGAGGTACGCAGATCGGCGACGACGGGACCAAACTGAGCGACGACGTCATCGATCCGGCGCGCGCCGGTATCCTGGTTTGCCAGCCAGCGCACACCCCGGTCCAGCAGCCGGCGGATGTCCAGCTGGATGGTGCTCCAGTGCTCGGTGGGGAACGACGGCGGCAGTTCGGTCAGTGCCTGGAGCATGCCGTCGAGCTGGTAGATTTCCCGCATGGCGACAAAGGCCCGGGCGATGACGGCCTCGCTGACCGACGTCTCCTCCATGGCGCGGAAGGCAAACGTGATGCCGCCGATGTTGATCATGTCATTCGCCACTACCGTGGCGATGATTTCCCGGCGCAGTGGGTGCGTATCGAGCTCGGCATCGAAACGTTCCGCCACCTGCTTGGGGAAGTAGCTGCGCAGGGTTTTCCGGAACCACGGGTCGTCGGCCAGGTCGCTGGCCGCGAGGGCCCCGGCCAGCTCGATTTTCGCGTACGCGACCAGTACCGCAAGTTCGGGCGATGTTAGGCCCTGTCCGGTCTCCAGCCTGGCATGCAGGGTCGACGTCGTCGGCAGCGCTTCGATATCACGTTTGAGGTCGGCCGAGGTTTCCAGCCAGTCCATCAGCCGTTCGTAGCTCGGGCTTGCCCCGACCACGCGGGCCCTGTCCGTGAGCAGCAGTATGTTCTGGTCCACGTTATCCGTGAGTACCAGCCGGCTCACTTCGTCCGTCATGTCGGCGAGGAAGTCCGCCCGCTCGGCCGGATCCAGCTTCTTGGCCGCGACCATCCGGTCCACGAAGATCTTGATATTCACCTCATGATCGGAGCAGTCCACACCCGCGGAGTTGTCGATCGCATCGGTATTGAGGATCACCCCGTTCAGCGCTGCCTCGATCCGCCCACGCTGGGTCATGCCAAGGTTTCCGCCCTCCCCGACCACCTTGACGCGCAGGTCATGGCCGTCGACGCGGATGCTGTCGTTGGCCTTGTCCCCGACCATGGCGTGGGTTTCGGTGCTGGCCTTTATGTAAGTGCCGATCCCGCCGTTGTAGAGCAGGTCCGCCGGTGCCAGCAGGATGGCCCGCAGCAGTTCGGGCGCGCTGAGCTGCTTCGTGTCCTCGGGCAGGCCGAGGGCAGTGCGCACCTGATCTGAAATCGGGATGGACTTGAGGTGCCGGGGGTAGATTCCGCCGCCCTCACTGATCAGTGCGGAATCGTAGTCCGCCCAGGACGAGCGGGGCAGTTCGAAGAGCCTGCGGCGCTCGGCGAATGAACTCGCGGCGTCAGGAGTCGGATCCAGAAAAATGTGCCGGTGGTCAAAGGCCGCCAGCAGCCGCACGTGCTCGGAGAGCAGCATGCCGTTGCCGAAGACGTCTCCGGACATATCCCCGACGCCGACGGCGGTAAAGTCCTCCGTCTGCGTGTCAACGTCCAGCTCGCTGAAGTGCCGCTTGACGGATTCCCAGGCGCCGCGGGCCGTAATACCCATGGCCTTGTGGTCGTAGCCGACCGATCCGCCCGAGGCGAACGCATCGCCGAGCCAGAACCCGTATTCGGCGGACAGCGAGTTGGCAATGTCGGAGAAGGACGCGGTGCCCTTGTCGGCCGCGACGACAAGGTAAGAATCGTCGTCGTCGTGCCTTACCACCCGCTCCGGCGGCACCAGCTGCTCGCCGTCCACGCCGGTGACCAGGTTGTCGGTGATATCCAGCAGTCCCCGGATGAAGGTCTTGTAGCTCTCCACGCCCTCCGCCATCCAGGCGGCACGGTCAACGGCGGGGTTCGGCAGCGCCTTGGCGAAGAATCCGCCCTTGGCGCCGGTGGGGACGATAACGGCGTTCTTGACCGTCTGGGCCTTCACCAGTCCCAGCACCTCGGTGCGGAAGTCCTCGCGCCGGTCCGACCAGCGCAGGCCGCCGCGGGCAACCTTGCCGAAGCGCAGGTGTACGCCCTCCACCCGGGGCGAGTAGACCCAGATTTCGAACATCGGACGCGGGAAGGGCAGGCCTTCAATCATGGTGGAGTTGAGCTTAATGCTCAGGTACGGCTTGTCTTGGAAGTAGTTGGTCCGCAGCGACGCTTCGATCAGGTTCGCGAGCGTGCGCAGCACCCGGTCCGCATCCAGGGTGGGGACCTGTTCCAGCCCCGCGGCCAGTTCAGCGCGCACGTCTTCGAGCCGGGCGGCCCGGGCATCGTCGCCGAGATCGGGATCAAAACTGGCGCTAAAGAGTTCCACCAGGGAGCGGGTTACGCTGGCGTTGGCCAGCAGCGTGTCCGAGACGAAGCCGTAGGAATTGACGTTGCCCATCTGCCGCAGATATTTGGCATAGCTGCGCAGAATAACGATCTGCCGCCAGCCCATGCCCTCACGCAGCACCAATCTGTCGAAGGCATCCGATTCGCTGGCCCCGGTGATCGCGGCGCCGAACGCCTCGGTGAGCAGACCCGCGGTGGCCAGCGGATCGATACCCTTGGGATACCGCAGGCCCAGATCGTAGAGGAAGAAATCCCTCCGGTCCGCGGTCCGGATTTCGAACGGGCGCTCGTCGAGCACCTCGATTCCCAGGTTGTGGAAGTAGGGCAGGATCTGGCTCAGGCTCTTCGAATCCGCCATGTACAGCTTGATCCGTGCGTCTTCTTCCAGCTCGACGCCCGCTCCCTTAGGGATGTAGATGTGCGTGCCGGGCAGACACTGTGTGACGTCGCCGCCGGATATCTGGAGGGCCCTGTAGCCGGCGTCGAATTCCTCGAACCGGCGGATATCCTGCAGCCCCTCTTCGACTTCGAACATCACCCGGTAGCCGGCCGGGAATGCCTCGGACCATTTCGCGGCCAGTCGGTTGGCGCTTTCGAGCTGGTGCGCACCCCGGAGCACCTCGCTGATGCCCTCGGCCCAGGAGCGGGCGGCCATGACCAGGCGCTGCTCCAGCGCCGCGGAATCCACGACGCCCAGCTCTGCACCCTTGGGCAGCCGGATCCGGAAGAAGAGCCGGGCCAGTGCCGATTCGCTCATCCGCGCTTCAAAGTCGATGGATACCGCGGCAAACGTGCTGGTCAGCTCCGCTTCGATCCGGTGCCGGACGGCCGTGGTGTAACGGTCCCGGGGGATGTAGATCAGCGCCGACATGAACCGGCCATAGATATCCGGACGCAGGAACAGCCGGGTGCGCCGTCGCTCCTGCAGACGCAGAATTCCCTGCGCGGTGTTTATCAGGTCCTCAACCTCGATCTGGAATAGCTCATCACGCGGGTACGTTTCCAGCACGGCGAAGAGGTCCTTGCCGGAGTGGGAATCCGGCGGGAAGCCGAAGTGCCGCAGCACGGCGTCGACCTTCTCACGCACCACCGGGATGTCCCGCACGCTGCCGGTGTAGACCGTCGACGCGAACAGTCCGATGAACCGCTGCTCCCCGTTGACGTTGCCGGCGGCGTCGAAGGACTTGACGCCGATGTAATCGAGGTAAGCGGCCCGGTGAACGGTGGAGCGGGAATTGGCTTTGGTAATAACGAGGGCACTTTTTTCCCGCGCCTTGCGGCGGCCCGTATCGGTCAGGTGCTGGACATGCCGGTTGCCGCGGTCGTCGCGGAGCAGGCCCAGTCCGCTGCCTTCCCGGTTGACCAGCACATCCTCGCCGCTCTCCTGGATGAGGTCATATTCCCGGTAGCCGAGGAAGGTGAAGTTGCCCGCATCCATCCAATGCAGCAGGTCCTCCGCCTCGCGGAGGTCGACAATGGACTCGGAGGAGGTGACCTCTGCCAGCAGGCCGGCGCGGCTCAGAGCCCGCTCCCGCATCTGCGGCCAGTCCTCCACGGCGGCCCGGACATCGCCGAGGACCTTGGTGATGCCCGCGCACAGGGCCGCTTTAGCGTCGTCGCCCACGCGGTCTATTTCGACCGCGATCCAGGACTCCATGAAGGACGCGTTGTCACCCTGGGAGATAAGAGCGGAGAGGCTGGGCATCGCGGCGGTATCGCCGCTGGCTATGCCGATATGGGCGGGCACCCGCGCCACGCCGACCAGCTCGTGGGTGTCGTGGTTGCGCGTCACCACAAACATCGGGTGTATAACCATACGGATGGCGATGTTCTGGCGCACCAGTTCCGCGTTGACCGAGTCAACCAGAAACGGCATGTCATCGGTAACGATGTAGACAACACTGCGATCGGCTTCGGAGGTGATGTGCACCTTGGCTTCGCCGGGCGAACGGTCCCGGGCCAGGCTGCGGTGCTCCAGCACTCTATCTTTCAGCGTCTGCGGATCATAGACCTGCGAATCTTCAGCAGCCAGCTGCTCGTAGTAATCGGCTATGAATGTCTCCATGGCCGCATTATCCAGCGCGGCATCGGCCGAGTTGATTCCAGACGACATGAAGTAACGCCTCCGTGAGAGTTTGTGAAGACCGCGTCATTGCGGTTCAATTCCGAGCCTAGCGCGAAACGCCCAGCCGCGCTGTGGCCGTTCCGACAGCGGTTCTGCGGGTGCGCTGGACGGGTGCACAAACTATCCGCGCTACGGCCATTCGGAGGGCCGAGTCCGGCGCCGCCTCCAGCAGCAGCTGCCCCGCGCTGAGAGTCTTATCCGCGGCCGAAGGATCCCACGGCAGGAAATGGCCGATCCCGAGCGGCGGCCCGAACCGGTCCCAGGCAAGTTTCAGCGCGCGCTCCGGGCCCCTTCCCGCGGCTGCCGACCGGACCTTATTGAGCAGCACCGAAATGTCGGCGGCCGGCATCAATCCGGCGAGCTCGGACAGCCCCCGCACCAACCGCGGCAGTCCGACAGCATCCGCTGCGCCGACGGCGTAAACGGTGTCCGCCGCCGCCAACGAACCCAGCGTTGCGGCGTTGCGGCGCGGGGCCAGGGTGTCGTAGCTGAGCTCTTCGTCCACCTCCAGGCAAAACCCGCAGTCGACCACCGTCACCTCGGCAACGGCACGGCAGACGGTCAGCACCGCGTCCAGTGCCGCGGCCCGCAGTTCAGGCCATCGGTCCGCCCGCGTCAGCCCGGTCAGCACCCGGATCTGTCCTCCCCTGAAGACAACGGGCGTTGCCACGGTGCGGAGCCCATCGGCGGTCAACAGCCCCTGATCGGCCAGCCGGCAGGCCTGCGCCAGTCCCGCCGATTCGTCCAGCAGCCCAAGGCTGGCACTGATACTGGGACCATAGCTGTCCGCGTCGACCAACAGGACGGACAATCCGGAGGCGGCAAGCTCGGCGGCAATATTGACGGCGACCATGGTCCGCCCCGGCGACCCGGTCGGTCCCCAGACAGCCAAAATCCGCGCGGCGCCGGGCCCTGTGCCGTCGGCCGCTCCACCGGCGTCAGGCAGTCCCGAGCGGGGCCGCGCAAGGTCACGCGGCGCAGCGACCGCGCTGTCAAACCCCGGCCGCGCATCTGGGCCCGGCGCCGCATGGTACAGGCGCGTTGACGCCGCCGCCGAGTGACCCGACGCGCTCCCGGCGCCCGGGACGGGCGTTCCCGCTGACGCGGCGACTGCTTCACCGATCTGCCCGGCCAGCGCAGCGGGGTCCGTCGCACTGGCCGCGACGACAGCGCCAATGCCGCGCAGCCGACTGGCTTCGTCGTCGTCGGCCAGCACGACGACGGCGACGCCAACGGCCGCCAGCCGGTCCACCAGGGTCGCCGTCAGCTCCTCTGACCCGGCAAGGATGACGGCGGCCCGGGCCAGTCCACTCTGGCAGGCGGCCAGCAATTCGGCCAGTTCAGCGCAGCGGCGCACCACCGTGACGGGGCCGTGAAGTTTGTCCAGTTCGCCGACCAGATCCTGCGCTGTCTGCCCCACGGTTACGACAGGAATCTGCATTATTGTCCCCCTGCTGGGTTCCAGACGACGGCGATCTTCGCCTTGTTAGCCTGCGCGCCCAGCAGTTTAGGCATCTGAGCCGTTGTCACCAGCACATGCAGCTGGGTGGATTTGGTACCGCCCAGCGCCGACGAACCCGGCGTTAATTCGGAGATTTCCGCGCCGGGAAGCAGCAGTGCCGGTTCACCGTAACCGTTTTTGCCGTCCGGAACGGAAATCCAGACATCTACCCGTGAACCAACCGCAACTTCCTTCGGCATGGCCTCTTCGACGCTGATGGCCGCCGGTTTGCGTCCCAACGCGTCGGCCGTTCCCATACTTGATTTGGCCACCAGCTCACCCCTCGGCACCAGGCGGACGGCCATCTGCCCGGCCGGGATCGGATCCGCGGCCAGGGCGTACATGCCCTCCGCATCCCCGAGCCGGACACGAACGGTCGTCAGTTCGGCCAAGGTGATTTTCTGTCCCAGCACAATATTGTTCCTGGCCGCATAGACCGCGGTTGTTTGGTCGGCGCCCCCGACGAGCGCCACCACCGATGCGATCGATGCCAGCACAAGCAATATGCCGACCAGCAGCCGCGGGTCTTTCCATGAAGGCTTTTTGAAACGGGCCGCCGGGGTGGAAACGCCAAGGCTCATCTGAACTCCCCCGAAGGTTCCCGCCGCGCTTTCAGCGGTCCGTGCACTTGTGGTCCTGACTGTAACCGTTTTGCTGCTTCTGCTGGTGCTGCTGGTTCAACTTGTCTTCCTAGTTCTAATGGTTCGCGGCCCGGAAGGAAACCCCCGCAACCAAAATTGTGCAAAACCGCCGTCGACGGGTGACGTCCGCGCCGGAGAAGTCTGTGGATAACCATATCAACGGGGTGCAAACGTGGCAGGATGGTGCCATGCCACGCTTTCTTACCCTTGCGGACGTTGCGGAACAGCTGCAGCTGTCTGCCGCAGCGACCTATGCCCTGGTGCGCAGCGGCGAACTCGCCGCCATCCAGATCGGCGGGCGGGGACAGTGGAGGGTGGAAGAAACCAAGTTTGAGGAATTCATCCAGGCCCGCTATGCGGCGACGGAGCAGCTGCTGGCCGAATCGAAATCTGCCCTCACCCCTGCGGTGAAGTCACCCGCTGACCGTTCCCCACGCTGACCGTTCCGAACGTTGACCGTTCCCCACGCTGACCGTTCCGAACGTTGACCGTTCCCCAGGCTGAGACACCGGCCTATGGACGGGCACCGTTCCTGGAACTAAGGGCCACCAGAGCGGCAAAAGGAATCGCATAGCTCGCCACCACATTGCGCTGCCGCCGCGCTTCGCCGTCGCCAATCACGGCAAGCTCCAAGAAATCGGAACCTACCCCATCAAGGACACCGGACAGCGGGCCGGTCTTGTCCGAGTCCTCCAGATACACGTGAACGGCCGCTCTGTCCCGTGCCAGCGTCCGCAGCGCCGACGCCAGTGAATACCGGACCGTGCCCACCGCCATGACAGCGGTCACGGGCAAACCGGAAATCCGGAGCAGGCTCTGCAGCGGCACCAGCACCGACCGATTACCGTCGGCCAGCAGCAGCCACCCGTGCCCCACGCGCGACACCGTACCGCTGAACTTCAGGTTTCCCCTCAGCAGCAGCGCCAGGGGTACACCTACCCCTCCTCGGAGCCTGTCCGCCAACGCAATTCCGGAGGCCTCTATCCGCGCCATTTCTGCTATGTCAGCATCCCGTTCCGCTTGCTGCGCAGCATCCAGCTGCACCTCGATATCCCGGAAAAGCGAGTCCCAACGCATTCCGTCAGCGTACGAGACCGGCCCAGACCGGTCAACAGGCCGTCCACAGGGCGCCGCCCGTACGCCGACCGCGACCCGTAGTTACCCACAGCCTGCGCCACCTCTAGACAGAAGTCCGAAACCGGATCAAGATACATCAAAAGGTATCAAACAGTATTGAACGATATTAAATGTCCCCCACGGGGCGGAAGGAGTGCAGACAATGCGAAAACAACTGCGCGACGACGCGGCGATGGCCGCGACCATCCTTCTGTTGGGAGCCGCACTCGTCCACTTTGGAGTTGTGCTGCTTCAACGCTGGCTCGCTCACGGAGGTCCGCGCCGAATTCCCGGGTTTGAGGACGTCCTCGGAGCCGCGTCGGCGGCGATCGGATCCGCCGTCGTCCTCTGGTGGTTCTGTGCCCTTATGTTGGCTATTGCGTCCGGCCTGCTGCACCGTACCGGACGACGGCGACCGGCCGATGCAGCCGGCCGGCTGGCACCGGCGTTTATGCGAAGGCTCGTTCTGGCGGTCCTCGGCGTCAATCTGATCTGTGCACCCTTGGCGCAGGGCGCTGAGTCCCCCGTTGATCCGCTCTGGCATCCAACCGTGGCCGCCACTGCTCCAGCCGCCCCCGCCACTCCTGCCGCCTCAGCCACCCGGACGTCGGGGTCAGCGGCGGACCCGTCCATCCGGGCTGTTCCGGAACCCCTCAGCCCGCTCTGGAGGCCGCAGGCACCCATCATCTTCCCGGGCCCCCTGGCCCTCGCCCCCAGCCGACCGCCGGCGGACCAGTTCGCAGCGCCGCCGGGCGGTCAGGCCGCCAATGGAGCTAACTCCGAGGACGCAAAAATGGTCGTGGTCAGGGCCGGCGACAGCCTGTGGACACTGGCCGCCCGCCAATTGGGTCCGTTTGCCACCGATGCGGAGATTGCCCGTCAATGGCCGCTCTGGTTCCAGGTCAACCGCGCCGTCATCGGCGGCGATCCGGCACTGATCCTGCCGGGACAGATCCTGCAGTCGCCCTAGCACGGTACCGCCCTGTCAGCCGCGATCCGGGTCGGTCGGGGCGGACAACACCTTCAATCACCCGCAAGCAAGGAGATAATCATGAACACACAAGCAGCCCTTGACAGCGGTATCACGCCGATCCGGAGCCGCCCGGCGCCTGTACTGGAACCAGCCGAGGAGCTGGCGCCCGTGATTCCAATGCCGCCGCTGTACCGCCGCTACCGTGCAGGAACGCCACTGGCGCCGGAAGGGACAGCGGCCACCGCCCTGCCGGGCGCGAGGATGCGGGCGGTTACCTCCGCAGAACAGGACACAATTGAGTCCGGAGGCACCGCGGACGGCGCGGCTAGCTATCCGGCGGTGACGACGGATAAATTCCAGCATGACCTTGACCAGTCACGCGCAGCGGAAGCAGCCTTGGTGCAGGCCATGACCGCAAAGATCGGCCAAGCCGCAGTGGAGGTGCTGGCAGGCAGCCGGCCCGCCCAGCAACTGGCCCGCTGGCTGGACCCGCGCAGCTTCGAGGCGCTGCAAATCCGCGCACAACTGACGCGTTCGGTGCAACGGAATCTGGAGCAGAGCGGCGGACACAGCAATGTCCATCAGCTCCACCGCAACCCGTCGGTCAGGTCGGTGCACTGCTGCGCCGTCCGGCCCGGCGTCTACGAATCTTCACTCGTGATCACCGAGCAGCAGCATGTCCGGGCCCTTGCCATGCGGATGGAAGAACGGAACGGCGTCTGGAAAGTGACCGCGATGGAAATCGGCTGACCCCGGCTGGACCCGGCGAACACCGGATCCGGACGGTCGACCAAGCGAGACCTCGCGAGCGCGTGGATACCCCGGGCGAGCATCAAGGGTCTCTACTGGGCTGCGGCGGCCTCCTTCGACCACCGATCGGGCGGCCGGATTCGACCGAGCGCGACCGGGCCGCTACCGGCGTTTTTTCTTCTTGTTTTTCGAGCTGCCGGCCTTCGGCGCCGTTGCCTTCTTCGCTGACGGCGGCAGCCCGGTTCCACTGGAACGCCGTTCGGTGTGTGTCTCCGCTTCGCCGGACGCGTCGGGAGCGGTGAACTGCAGCGCAGCCGGCTGTTCCGGTGGCTGAAGTCCCGGGGCCTTGAACCTCACGGCTGCGTGCTCGACCGCCGAAGGCATCGTCTCACCGTCGGATGAGGCATCCTCCACTCGCTTGAGCAACGACGTCGGCTGGTCGGCAACGACGCCAACCTGCGCGGCTGTCGGTTCATCAACCTGAACCTCCAGATTGAACAGCAGCCCCACGCTTTCTTCCCGAATGGCACCCATCATGGACTGGAACATCGTGAAACCCTCACGCTGATACTCCACCAGCGGATCACGCTGGGCCATGGCACGCAGACCGATGCCCTCCTTGAGATAGTCCATCTCGTAGAGGTGCTCCTGCCATTTGCGGCCGACCACCGAAAGCACCACCCTGCGCTCGAGTTCACGCATTGTCTCAGAACCCAGCTTTTCCTCCCGGTCCTGATAGGCCAACTTCGCGTCTGAGAGCAGCTCGGTTTTGAGCAGTTCGGGCGTGATCCGGCCTTCGCCGCCGGCCTCTTCCTCCAGCTCATCCGCGGTCACGGAGACGGGGTACAAGGTTTTCAGACTGCCCAGCAGCGCCGGGAAATCCCAGTCGCCGCTGTGGCCTTCCGCCGTGGCAGCATCGATGGATTCGGTGACGGTGTCTTCCAGGAAGAACTGCACCTTTTCATGCAGATCGTCGCCTTCAAGGATTCGACGACGGTCCCCGTAGATGGCCTCGCGTTGGCGGTTGAGAACGTCGTCGTACTTGAGCACGTTCTTGCGCTGTTCGGCGTTGCGGCCCTCCACCTGGCCCTGGGCCGAGGCAATCGCCTTGGAGACGAGCTTGGATTCCAGCGCCACGTCGTCGGGCATGACGGACCGGGACATCAGACGTTCCGCGGCGCCCGAGTTGAACAGCCGCATCAGGTCGTCGGTGAGCGAGAGGTAGAAGCGAGACTCGCCGGGATCACCCTGGCGTCCGGAACGGCCGCGCAGCTGGTTATCGATGCGGCGCGACTCGTGACGTTCCGTGCCCAGCACGTACAAACCGCCTGCTTCCACGACGGCGTCGTGTTCCGATGACACGGCATTCTTGGCATCCTCGAAGGACCCGGCCCAGGCGGCCTCATATTCTTCGGGCGTCTCCTCCGGGTCCAGCCCGCGCGCTGCCAGCGCCGCAACGGCATTGAACTCCGCGTTGCCGCCGAGCATGATGTCGGTGCCGCGGCCGGCCATGTTGGTGGCCACGGTGACTGACCCCTTGCGCCCGGCCTGGGCCACGATGGCGGCCTCGCGCGCATGGTTCTTTGCATTCAGGACCTCATGCTTGATGCCGCGCTTGGCCAGCTGCTTGGAGAGGTATTCGCTTTTCTCCACGCTGGTGGTACCAACCAGGACCGGTTGGCCGGTGGCGTGGCGCTTGGCGATGTCTTCGACGACGGCCTCGAACTTCACCACTTCGTTCTTGTACACCAGATCCGGCTGGTCGATCCGCCGCATCGGCATGTTCGTGGGGATGGGCACCACGCCGAGGCCGTATGTACCCATGAACTCAGCGGCCTCGGTCTCAGCGGTACCGGTCATACCGGAGAGCTTTTCGTACAGCCGGAAATAGTTCTGCAGCGTGACGGTGGCCAACGTCTGGTTCTCCGCCTTGATTTCCACGCCTTCTTTGGCCTCGATGGCCTGGTGCATGCCCTCGTTATAGCGCCGTCCGGCCAGAATACGGCCGGTGTGCTCGTCCACGATCAGGACTTCGCCGTCAAGAATGACATAGTCCTTGTCGCGCTTGAACAGTTCCTTGGCCTTGATGGCGTTGTTCAGGAAACCGATCAGCGGCGTATTGGCGGATTCGTACAGGTTACTGACACCGAGGTAATCCTCAACCTTCTCGATGCCGGGCTCCAGCACGCCCACGGTGCGCTTCTTCTCGTCCACCTCATAGTCGCCGTCGATGTCCAGCCGCAGCACCATCTTGGCGAATTCGCCGTACCAGCGGTTGGCATCCCCCGAGGCCGGACCGGAAATGATCAGCGGGGTGCGGGCCTCATCGATCAGGATAGAGTCGACCTCATCAACAACCGCGTAATGGTGGCCGCGCTGGACCAGTTCACCGGCGGACCAGGCCATATTGTCACGCAGATAATCGAATCCGAACTCGTTGTTCGTTCCGTAAGTGATATCCGCTTCATACTGCTGGCGGCGCACGGCCGGATCCTGGTTGGAGAGAATACAGCCGCTGGTCAGGCCCAGGAACCGGTACACGCGGCCCATCAGATCGGACTGGTACTCGGCGAGGTAGTCGTTGACTGTGACCACATGGACGCCGTTGCCGCCCAGAGCATTGAGATACGCCGGAGCCGTGGCGACCAGCGTCTTACCTTCACCGGTTTTCATCTCGGCAATATTGCCCAAGTGCAGGGCCGCGCCGCCCATCAGCTGGACGCGGAAGTGCCGCAGGCCCAGGGTACGCGACGACGCCTCGCGAACCGCCGCGAAGGCCTCCGGCAGCAGGTCATCGAGCAGTTCGCCGTCGGCATGGCGCGCCTTCAGCTTGTCCGTTTCCTCGCGGAGCTCGGCGTCGGTGAAGGTCTGGAACGGCTCCTCGAGTCTCTCGATGGCATCCGCGTAGACATGAAGGCGCTTCAATGTCTTGCGGTCACCGGTACGGAGGACTCGCTCGAGAAGTGATGGCACGGGTATTGCTCCCAATCTATGGCTGCCTAAAACTGGCCTTTTCAGTCTACGTGAACAGACGAACGGCGAGGCCCTTCGGTTCCCGGGATCAGCTGTCGGCTGCACATTCCGAAATCGATGATGCACTTTGCGCCGATGCTGCCGGGAAACATGGGCGCGAAGTGCGATACCGATCAGCCGGCGCGGACGGCGGCGGCCAGCTCCGCGGCCAGCGTGCCGACGGGTTCGACGACGACGTCGGTCAACGAGAGCCAGTCGGCCATCAGCCGCAGTTCCGCAGCAAGTTCGGCGGCCGTTTCCGTCGGGGCCCCCGGCTCGGCAAACGCGCCGCGGACCAGCAGCAGCCCCCTGATCCTGTCAGCCTTGAGGTCCACCCTTGCCACCAATCGCTCGCCGAGCAGAAACGGGAGCACGTAGTAGCCGTAGCGCCGTTTCGCGGCCGGCGTGTAAATCTCGATCCGGTAGTGGAACCCGAACAGCTGTTGGAGCCTGCGCCGTTCGAACACCAACGAATCAAACGGACTCAGCAGTGCCCGGCCCGCGGCGCGCCGCGGCAGCGTGGCCTCGGCATGCCGGTACAGCGGACCGTCCCAGCCGCGCACGGTCACCGGCTGAAGAATGCCCTCCGCCGCCAAATCCGCTACCGCCTGCGCAGCCGGTTTTGCCGGCAGCCTGAAATAGTCGGCAAAACACCTGACGGTCCCGATTCCATGCGCCGCCGCCGCGGCCTCGATCAGACGGCGCAGCGCAGCGTCCGGATCGGAGGGCGTCCGCGTCAGGGCAAGCGCCGACGGCGGCAGCACGGAACCGGTCGGCGTGTACCGCCGCTCGAACTGCGCCGTGCGCGAGGCGGCGCTGAGCGTTCCCTGTTCAAAAAGATCCTCCAGCACGCGCTTGACCGCGTTCCAGTTCCAACCCCAGTTTTCGGTGACCCTTGCCTGCCGGTGGTCAATCGCCTCGGTGATTTCCCGAGCCGTCATGGGGCTGCCGCCTGCCAGCACGGCAAGGATCCTGGCCTCCAGCGAACTGCGCAGTTCAGGCACCAGCGCGTGCGCACCCACCCATTGCCGCTTTTGCCACAACCGCAGGTCCTCGAAGTGTTCCGGCCGGATAAAGCTGGCCTCATGCGCCCAGTACTCCATCATGATGCGCGGGCCGGTTCCGGAGATCCGATCCAGGATGTCCCGGTCATAGCTGCCCAGCCGGGAGAAGAACGGCAGATAATGGCTGCGGGAGAGCACATTGACCGAATCGATCTGCACCAGGTGCAGCCGGGCAAAGATACGGCCCACCGCCCGTGCGTTCACGGGCCCGGCGGGCCGTATCGTTGCCAGTCCCTGAGCTCCCAGTGCGATCCGCCGGGCCTGTGAAAGTCTCAGCTCGGATGCCATGGGACCCTCCCCGTTTATACGATGGCCGCCTTGTCCTGCGAACGGTACGCGGTGATTTCGTCGGCCGGAGCCGACTCAATGTCGGTGCAGTCCGAATCCAATGAAATCACACCATACGTCCAGCCGCCTCGGCGGTACACCACGGACGGCGCACCGGTTACCGAGTCGATGAAGAGATAGAAGTCGTGGCCAACCAGCTCCATATTATCCACCGCATCATCGAGCGAGACAGAGGTTGCCGGGAAGACCTTTCGGCGGATCAGCACCGGGGAATCACCGGCCGGAATGTCATTGTCGATATCGAAGCGGGATCGCTCCTCCGCAACGTCAGCCGTTGCGGCCGTGGCCGGCTGGGCGTAAATCGGCTCGGATGCGCTCACCGTCGGGAGGGTCGCCGTAGCCGTATTGACTCCAATCGGAGCATGCCGGCCGTGGTGGACCTTCTTGCGGTCCTTGGCGCGGCGGAGTCGTTCGAGAAGTTTGTTGTACGCAATGTCGAACGCCGCAAACTTATCCCCTGCGGATGCCTCGGCGCGGATAACCGGGCCGCGGCCCTGAACCGTCAGTTCGACGGTGAGCTGGGCATCCGCTGCACGCGGGTTCGTCTGCTTCGAAACCTTGGCATCGATGCGCTGAACCTTGTCTCCGAGTTGTTCAATCTTTGACATTTTTTCGCCGGCATATTCGCGGAAGCGGTCCGAAACTGTGACGTTACGGCCGCTGATCAAAAACTCCATGGTGCCCTCCAAATGACTTCGGTGACACGACGGCCCGCAATGTCGTTCAGCCATTGCCCGGCCGCCGACGGGTGGTCAACCTCTATGAGGTACCCGTTTAACTACGCTAGTCCACGTACCCGTGTTATTCGTCATTTAGCCACGCATTTCTTTCCGCGAAATGGCTGTGGGCTGCAGAACCCTCATGGATCGGACCGCCCGCTGCCGCAAGCACCACGGATCCGCAGACTACGGCCCCCGCCGTCCGCAGCGCGCGTGCGGCCTCCGCAACAGTGGCACCGGTGGTCAGCACATCGTCAACGATCAGCACGCGGCGGCCTTCCAACCCCCGGATGCGTGCGGAGCCGGGCCTGCCGCGGACATACATGGAATTGCGCACGTTGGCCCGCCGGGCCGAGCGCCCCAGGGTCTTCTGGCTTCGTTGCTGCCAGGGCGGCCGTAACCGCAGCTTCAAGGCGCGGCGTGGCTCCGTTCCCTGCGGAAAGGCCGACCGCCGGCGCAGGGTGAGCAACAGCAGCCACACCGGATCGTAGCCGCGCTTACGGAATCCCTTGCCGCTGGTCGGCACCGGCACCACGAGCAGCGGCCCATTGGCAGCCAGCGGCCAGCTGCCAACCGCGGCGGACATGGCCCCGGCAAGCGGACCGGCCAGTCTGGCGGCCAGATCGGTCCGTCCGTGGTTTTTGAAGGCCAGCAGCACCTGGGCGAGCTCGTCGCGGTAGCTGCCCGCCGCCACCGTCGGCAGCAGCACCGTGCCGTCCACATCCATCAGTGCCGGAGCGCCCTCTTCCGCACGGAAGGGGTGGTGCGTCGCGGCACGCAGGGCATAGGCACAGTCCCGGCACAAGGAATGGTCCTCAGCCCCGCAGACAACACAGTCCGCGGGCAGCAGCAAGGCGGCCAGCTCCTGGCCTGAGGCGGTCAGCCACAGCAGCAACCGCAGCCACCACGCTGCCGCCCGGGCCCGGTGGTCTGTTGCCGGTGCGCGAGCTCCCCCGGCCATGCCCCGTCCGGACCCGTCCGGCGCGTCACAAGCGGCCCGTAGCGATCCATTCGTTTCATTCCGCATCCGTGTCATCGTCCGTCCGTGCCGCGCGTTCGCCGGTTTTCACCGATCATCAGGCCATTGTGCACGCCTGCCATGGACCGGGTACGGCCGCGGAGCGCGGATGTGTGCCGGGGCGGTCTTGAGATGGCCTGTGCAGGACAGGAGGCAGCCGCGAATGCGGGAGACACAACCGTTACGCCCGAAGCCGCGGTCAGCCGGCGAAGGACGCGTCCGTGACATCCCTGGCCTGCAGCACCCAGCCGTTGCCCAACCGCGCGTAGATGTCCTTATTCGTTTGCGCGTACAGATCCAGCCAGCTGTTGCCGGCGCTCAGCCAACGCATACCGTCCAACGGTGCAAGCTGCTGCGGATCGGACTTCAGGTCCAGGATTTCCACCACAACGGGGGCAGTCGCCGAGGGCCGCATGACTGCCACGCTGGTCTCGCTGACCCATGAACCGAGGCTTGGATTCACGGAACTGAGCACGGTGATGGGGGGCGTGAGGTCCTTGGGCACGTCGTCGGCGCGCAGGATGCCGGTGATCTGGACGGTGCTGACCCCGTTCTGCTCGGAGATGACCAGCGCGCGGCTGCCGTCGCGGGAGACCCGGAAGCTTGTCACCGTCCGCCCGGCCAGCCACTGCACCGACAGCACGACGGCGGCACCCGGCTGTCCCGGTTTGCTCCCGTCGGGTTGGTACGCGATTACCTGCCCGCCGCCGTCGCCGGCCGCCGTCCAGACCCAGTCCTGCGGCGAAAACGACGGTGCCGTGAGCTTTGTCCCGGTGGCACCGGCCACCTCCGGCTGTCCGGGCACCACGCTGAAGAGCTGGCTGTGGTCGGAATTGAGGAAGGCATACAGCGGCTTGGTATAAGACTGCGCCGGCCAGGACGGGCCGTACTTGGCCATCGACGCAAGCCCGACTATCGGCGCCGTCTGCCCGCTGTCGTAGTGCACCAGCTCGCCCTTGGAAATGCCGACCTGCGTGTGCGGCACCTGGTTGTTGACCACCAGGGCGGGCTGCCCGGCTTCCTGCGGTCCCAGGTCAATTTCGCGGGTATCCGCCCGGAGCGTGACCGATGTGACCGTGTTGAGATTGCGCTGCAGGGTCAGCAGCAGCTGAGCCTGCATCTGCTGACGGGCCTTCACTGTGGCATTCAGGAGCGGCTGCGCGGTCAGGTCCAGCTGCGCCACGCCGTTATTGATCGGGACCGAATCCCGCACCAGCCTGATTCCGTCCGGGAAGGCGCTGGCCACGGCGCCCTTGAGATACGGGGCCGGGCCATTGAGCATCGCCCGCACGATCGACGTTGCCCGGGTGGTGGCCTTGCCGGCAAGCCAGCGGATGTCCGGCACGGCGTAGGCAAACGTTGGATCATAGAAGTACAGCGAATAGGGACTGTACAGCGTGGCGAAGTTGGCCGACTGCAGCATGATGCCGTCCGGAACGCTGCTGATCCGCCACTCGCCGTCCTCCTTGACCAAACCGAACTTGACCGTTTCAACCGCGCCCGGGTCCGTTGGCGTGAGGATACCGTTCCCGTCCACCATGGACTCGGTCTGAAAATCAATCTTAAAGTCCGAACCGCTCCCCGTGCCGACGACCTTGAAGGTGTCCTTGTAGACCAGCGTGCGTGCGTCCGCCTTCCAGGTGCCGGCGATTTTATGCGCCAGGTACTGCCGTGCCACCTGAAAGTCGTCCGTGACGCCGGTTCCGGCGGCGATAAAGCCTTCAATAATGCTGGCGGGGCTGGCCCCTTGGACGGGTGCGTTCTGCCGGAAATCAATGTTGATCGGGTTACTGCGCCCGGCCACCGGGTCGCTCTTGCCCACGGTGCCGCTGCTCGGAATGACGGCGCATCCGGCGGCGCAGACCAGCACCACGACGACAGCGGTAAGGAGGCGCAACAGGGTTCGGATACTCATCACAAAACCGCCTTGCCCGGCACCGTAATGGCGCCGGTCACCGTGGATTCAACTTCCGCGGCCGGCACGGCCGGTGCGGTCAGGTGCAGGTTGCCTGTCGCGTCGTCGTCGCCCCCGGCCGGAAGGCGCGCCGGAGAATGGTCCAGGACGGCACCGCTGCTGCGGGGCAGCGTGAGCCGAAAACACGACCCGGCCCCGGGCTTACCCCAGGCTTCCAGCCAGCCGCCATGCAGTCGGGTGTCCTCGGTGGCAATGGCCAGGCCGAGCCCGCTGCCTCCCGTGGTGCGCGCACGGGCCGGATCGGCGCGCCAGAAACGGTCAAAAACGCGTGCCACGTCACCGGCCGACATGCCAATCCCGTGGTCACGGACCGAAACAGCAATCGTGTCCGCATCCGAGGCCACATGGAGTTCAACGGGCAGCCCGTCCCCGTGTTCGAGTGCATTGACCACCAGATTCCGCAGGATCCTGTCAATCCTCCGTGGGTCCATGTCCACCACACTGCCGTGCGGTTCGGTGCTCGCGATGACGGTAAGGGTTGAACCGCATTGCTCGGCGAGCGGCTGGGCCCCCTCGAGAACATTGTGGATCACGGCAAAGATGTCGCCCGGCTCGGCGTCCAGCACGGCCGCGCCCGCATCGAAGCGGGAGATTTCCAGCAGATCCGACAGCAGCGCCTGAAAGCGCTCGACCTGGTGGTAGAGCAGTTCGGCAGAGCGTTTATTCACCGGATCAAAGCTTTCCCGCGCATCGAAGAGCACTTCGGCGGCCATCCGCACCGTGGTCAAAGGAGTCCTGAGCTCATGGGACACATCGGAGACAAAACTCTGCTGCATATGCGAGAGGGTGGCCAACTGCGTGATCTGTTCCTGCAGTGAATTGGCCATCCGGTTAAACGACGTGGCCAGCCGCGCCACTTCGTCCTCGCCCTTGACCACCATGCGCTCCTGCAGTTCTCCGGAGGCGAGCTTCTCCGAGACCGCTGCGGCCTGGCTGACCGGAAGCACGACGTTACGGGTCACGTAGAGGGCAATACCGCCGATCAACAGCAGCAGGATCCCGCCACCGAGCCACAGCACGGACTGAATGTAGTTCAACGTGGATTGGGCGTTGTTGAGATCGTAAATCAGATACAGCTCGTAGTTGGTCCCGAGCAGATTGACGTTACTGCCGATGGCCACGGCCGGATGTTCCTCGCTGCTGCCGGCGCTCAGCGACATCGATTGCCAATATTGACCGGCATTTTCCTGCACCGTCTTGCGCAGCGCGTCGGGAATAGTCGCCGGCGTGATGCCCCCGGAGCTCACGGTAGCGACGAAGAGTGAGTTGCTCTGCCCCGGAACCAGCACCATCAGGTACTTCCGGGTATCGTCCGCTCCGCCCACCTCGAGCAGCTTCAACGTGTCCCGGACGTAGGTGGATGCGGCCGGCACATCGCTGAGCTGCGCATTGTCAAAGCTTTCCTGGACCTGGGTAATGCCCCGGGACGATTCCTGTTTGGCCTGCTGCAGCCGTTCCTGAAAAAGGCCGTTGGCAATCTGGCTGGACAGGTACGCGCCCACGCCAACCAACGCGATAAAGGCGATCAGGAGGGTCACCAGGACGGTGCGGAACTGCAAGGAGGTGCGCCAGCGGCGGCGCAGCGAGAGCCGCCGCCGGTCCAGCCATCTCCCGATCTGCACCAGCACGGACCGCACCGCGGTCCAGGCCCGCCGCAGCCTGGCCGGGATACGGCTAAGAACCGCCAGCGCGCGCATGACAAGCCCGCGCGTGCCGGCGTCGGGTACGACGGCGTCGCGGGCGTCGGGTACGACGGCGTCGCGGGCGCCGGGTACGACGGCGTCGCGGGCGCCGGGTACGACGGCGTCGTCGGGCGCCTTGTGGTTTTGAACGTTAGTCATCCGCGCCTGCCGGATCGCCGCTCTATTGGCCGGCCTTGTAGCCCACGCCGCGGACCGTCAGCACAACCTCGGGTGCCTCCGGATCCTGCTCGATCTTCGAGCGGAGCCGCTGAACATGGACATTCACCAGCCGGGTATCCGCCGCATGCCGATATCCCCAGACCTGCTCCAGCAGCAGCTCGCGGGTAAAGACCTGCCACGGTTTGCGGGCCAACGCCACCAGCAGGTCAAATTCCAACGGGGTCAGGGAAATCTTTTTCCCCGCCCGGTGCACCACGTGGCCGGCGACATCGATCATCACATCCGCGATCGCGAGCGTTTCCGGTGCTTTCTGATCGCCCGGGCGCAACCGTGCCCGGACCCGGGCCACCAGCTCCGCAGGCTTGAAAGGCTTGGGGACGTAATCGTCCGCGCCGGATTCGAGACCACGGACGACATCGGAGGTGTCCGCCTTGGCCGTCAGCATCACGATCGGCACATCCGATTCGGCCCGGATCTGACGGCACACCTCGATCCCGTCGACGCCCGGAAGCATCAGATCCAGCAGGACCAGATCCGGTTTGGCCGCACGGAAAGTGGCCAGTGCCTGCGCCCCGTCCGCACAAAAGAACGGTTCAAACCCGTCATTGCGCAGCACAATGCCAATCATCTCCGCCAGGGCTTCGTCGTCGTCAACTACCAGAATGCGTGCCTTCATAGTTATATGTTCGCTTATCCCTGAGCCAATGTCTTGTTTGCCTCCCGGCCGGGGGCGTGCAGCACCTCTTCCCCGCAGCTTCCCCGCAGCAATAAGGTCACTATCTGGCGCTTGGCCAGTGAGAAAGGCGAGAACGGCCTCCATCGGACACCTCCCAGCGGCGAATGGCCACTATCGGACACTTCCCAGCAGCGAAAGGTCACTATCTGTCGTATCAGGGGCCTTGACGCGACTTGAAGCGACAGTTACCGACCATTCGCGGCGGTCAGCAGACCACGGATGCCGATACCCGATGCTGGATCCGTTCCGGTTACGGATCGCTCCCATTCGCCGTGGAAGAATCCGCTCCGTCGTCGGCCACAGTCTCCTCCGCTGTGGCAGCTGTACTGATTTCTGACGCGTAGGAATCGATGGACCGGGCCATGGCGCGAAGAGGCTAACGCGCCGGAAGGAGAAAATGGCCGACGGCGGATGGTGCCGATAGGCTGAACCGTGAGTCAGGTTCCAGTGCCGGCGTTCCGCCGGTGCAGTGGGATACTGGCTGCTGTCAGATACGGGGAGAACATCATGACGCAGGAACCGGACGAGCCGGCCGGGCGCCACGCCGAAGAGCCACAGCCCGGCGACCAGCAGCTCCCTCCCGCCCCGAACCCCGGCGCGCAACAGCCCGCCCCGAACCAGCAATGGGGCCAGGCACCCCTATGGGGCCAGGCACCCCAATGGGGCCAATACGCACCACCGCCGGGCCCGCCGCAGTCCGGCTGGCCTCAGCAGCCGTTCCCCGCATATCAGCAATACGTCGCGCCGCCGAAGCCCGGGGTCATTCCGTTGCGGCCGCTGAGTCTAGGTGAAATCCTCGATGGCGCCTTCCAATCCGCCCGGCGCAACGGCAAGGCGATGTTCGGTTCGGCGCTGCTGGTCCAGGCCTTTTCCGCTGTACTGACCGTCGTCCTGCTGGCCGTGTTTTTCAGCCGCCGCGTCTCGTTTCTGTCGCTGGTTGATGGGACCGCCTCCGAAAGCCAGATAGCCTCATTTGCTGTCAGTGCCGGGGCCACCGTGCTGATCGCGGTGCTGCTCCAGACCCTCGCCCAGATGATCCTGCAGGGCGTCCTGGTGGTCCCGGTGTCCCGCGCCGTGCTCAACCGCACCACCACCTTCAAACAGATGTGGTCGCTGGCACGTCGCCGTATCGGCTCGCTGATTGGGCTGTCCCTGCTTTACATGCTTGGCAGCGGCGTCGTGATCGCCGTCGTTGTCCTCTTCGCCGTACTGCTGGTCACCACTCTGGGGGTCGGTGGGGTGCTGCTCACCATCGTGCCGGTGCTCGCCATGATCGCCGGATTCGTGTGGATCGGCACCAAGCTGCTTGTCGCTCCAGCCTCTATGATCGTGGAGAATCTCGGCATTTTTCCCGCTATTGCACGGTCCTGGCGGCTGACCAGTAACAACTGGTGGCGCATATTCGGCATCTGGATTGTTGTCATCCTGGTCGTAGGTGCCATCACCGGAGGCATTTCCACGGCGGTGAGCTTCGTCATCGGCATCGTCGGCATGTTGATCAATGCCAGCCCCACCGACGAGCAGCTGATCCTACAGGCCGTCGTCGGGCAGGCGGTTTCACTGATTGTCACCAGCGTGATCGGCGCCGTTGCCCTGGCCTTCGAATCCGGCGTGTTGGCCCTGATCTATGTGGATCTGCGGATGCGCACGGAAGGCTTCGATGTCATGCTGATGAAGGAGCACGAAGGCGGCCCGGGAAGCGATCCGGACGGCATCCCCGGCGGGGCACCGGCAGCCGGGACATGGCCCGCTGCGCCGAAATGACATTCCCCGGCGGTCCGGCTCCGGCGTTCGGGCGCACCGATGTGCCGGTAATCCCCGGCGGTGACGAGGCGCGCCGATGGGCCCAGGAGGAGTTGTCCGGCAGGATCTATCAGGACGCCAAGCCGGGGTTGGCGGAGCTGATCTGGCAGCGGGTGGTCAAATTCTTCAGGGACTTCCTTGACGGGCTCTCCGGCTTCAACGACAATCTGGGCCTGGTGCTGCTGGGCCTGCTGCTGCTTGTGCTGGCCGGGATCGCGGTGTGGCTGGCCCGGCCGCGGCTGAACCGGAAACAGGTTGCCGTTGCTGGCCTCTTTGAAAGTGATGTCACGCTGACGGCCGCCGAACACCGGAGACTGGCAGCGGCAGCCGCGGCGGAGCGCGACTATGCCGGCGCCGTGACCGAGCAGTTCAGGGCGCTGGTCCGCGCGTCCGAAGAGCGGGCCGTCATCGACCCGCAGCCTGGCCGGACGGCGGATGAAGTCACCGCCCAGCTCATCCGTGCCTTCGCAGCGCACCGCGATGAACTGCTCACTGCGGCGGCGCGGTTCAACGGCGTGCGCTATGGGAAGGCTGTCCCCGCGGCGGCGGACTACGATCGGCTGGTGGCGCTGGACCAGACTTTACTGAAGCAACATCCGCGGTACGACGACGCCGCCGCCGCCGCTTTCCCGGCGGCGCCGCGATGAGCATGCCCTCCGCGCCGACCGGAACGCGCCATGACGGCGCCTTCACCGGTGACTCCTCGACCGCGCCCGGACGGTTCCGGGCCACGCTTGGAAAACACCGCTTCTGGCTCGTGGTCGGGACGCTGTTCGTACTCGTGACCCTGGTCCTTTTCGTTCTGGGCAGGGACCAGCGGAGCGCCGGGCAACTCGCCACCGACAACCCCGCTCCCGAAGGCGCCATGGCCGCGGCACAGATCCTTCGCGAGCAGGGCGTCAGCGTCACCGCAACGGACACCCTCGCGGCAACGCTTGGCGGCGTGCGGCAGAACGCGGCCGGTGCCACGACAGTGCTGCTCTATGATCCGTCGGGCCTGCTCGACCGCGATCAGCTCCGGAAGCTGGCTGGATCCGGCGGCACTTTGGTGCTGGCTGAGCCCGGGCCGCTGACGCTGGCAGGGGTCAGCGCTTCGATCACCGTGGCCGGCAAGGCCTCGTTCCCGACCGCTACGGCCGCGGCCGGCTGCGGCGCCGCGGACGCCAACGCTGCCGGCACCATCAGCGCCAACGGCGGCAAGGTTTACCGAGGCGCGGTCACCTGTTTTCCGGCCACGGCCGACGACGGCGGCACCCCGGCCACGCCCGACACCAACGGCACCCCGGCCACGCCCGACACCAACGGCACCCCGGCCACGCCCGACACCGGCGGTCCCGCAGGACTGTACGCGGCGAGCGCGGACGGCCGGACCATTGTGCTGGGCAACCACGCGATTCTCAGCAATGACAAGCTGGGCAGCAGCGGAAATGCTGCCCTGGTGCTGCGCACCCTTGGCAAGACCAAGAACCTGCTCTGGTACACTCCATCGCTGCTGGATCTGCCCCAGACCGAAACCCCCAAAGACCTCTCCGAGCTCACCCCCTCGTGGCGGGTTCCGGCCGGGATCTGGCTGCTGATCGTGGCCGTTCTCGGCATGCTCTGGCAGGGACGCCGTGACGGGCCTTTGGTGCTGGAGCCGCTGCCGGTGGTGGTGAAGGCGTCCGAAACAGCTGCAGGGCGGGCCCGCCTGTATCAGGATGCCGGTGCAGCCGGCACAGCGGCCGACAGCCTGCGGGCGGGTACGCTGCTGCGGATGGCACACCATCTTCGGCTGGGGCCGGGTGCATCCCGGGCCGACGTTGTCGCCGCCGTCAGCGCCCATACCGGCCGGCCTGCCGCAGAGCTGACACAGCTGATTCAAACCCGTCCGGCCACCGATGCGGTGCTGCTGCGCTGGGCCCGGGAACTCGACGTACTAGAGAAGGAAGTCACCTCCAGATGAGCCAACAGTATCCCGACGGGCAGCCCACCGTTGGCCTGCCATATGCGCCGGTGCCGGAGCAATTTGCCACCCATCAGGTCCCGCCGGTGGCCCAATACGCCGTCTCGCAGCCGTTCGCTCCGCAGCACCGGCCGGAGAACCCCGACCCGGTGCGGCAGGCACTGCTGAACGTGCGCATCGAAGTCGCCAAGGCCGTCGTCGGGCAGGACGCCACGGTCACGGGCATGCTGATAGCCCTGCTGACCCGCGGCCATGTGCTGCTCGAAGGTGTTCCGGGCGTGGCGAAGACGCTGCTGGTCCGCACGCTTTCCGCGGCCCTGAGCCTGGATACCAAACGCATCCAGTTCACCCCGGACCTGATGCCCGGCGATGTGACCGGCTCGCTGATTTATGACGCCCACAGCTCGGAATTCACATTCCGGGAGGGACCGGTCTTCACCAATATTCTGCTGGCGGACGAGATCAACCGGACCCCGCCGAAGACCCAGGCCGCGCTGCTGGAGGCCATGGAGGAGCACCAGGTCTCGGTGGACGGCGTATCCCGGAAACTCCCGGCACCGTTTATGGTCGCCGCCACGCAGAACCCGGTCGAATATGAGGGCACGTATCCGCTGCCGGAGGCCCAGTTGGACAGGTTTCTGCTGAAGCTTTCGATGCCGCTGCCGGACCGCGACGACGAAATTGAGGTCGTTCGCCGGCACAGTCTGGGGTTCGATCCGCGCGATCTGGCGGCGGCCGGGGTCCGTCCGGTGGCCGGGGCCGGTGAACTCGAACGGGCCAGAGATGCCGTGAACAAGGTCAGCATCTCGCCCGAGGTGCTCGCCTACATTGTCGATCTGGTCCGAGCCACCCGGGCTGCGCCGTCGTTCCAGCTGGGGGTCTCCCCGCGGGGCGCGACGGCGCTGCTGAACACCTCCCGCGCCCGGGCGTGGCTGTCCGGGCGCGGTTTTGTCACGCCCGACGACGTCAAGGCCCTTACGCTGCCGGCGCTCCGTCACCGCGTGGGGCTGCGGCCCGAAGCGCAGATGGACGGCGTCAGCGTGGACGAGGTGCTGGCGAGCATCCTGGCCACCGTCCCCGTGCCGCGCTGACAGGGGTCCCCGATGGCGATTACCGGAAGGTTTGTGCTGCTGGCGCTGGCGGGCCTGATCCCCGTGCTGTTGTTCCCGGCGCCGTCGACCATCTTCTGGTGGCTGCTGCTGCTGGCCACTGTGCTGGTGCTGGACCTCGCGCTGGCGGCGTCCGCCCGCACGGTGGTGCTTCGCCGCAGCGCGCCGGACAGCGTCCGGCTCGGTGAGAGCGCCGGCTCGGTCCTGACGATCGCCAACGGCGGCCGCCGGAGGATGCGGGCGCTGGTGCGCGAGGCCTGGCAGCCCTCCGCCGGCGCCGTGAACCCGCGCCAGCGGGTACTCATCCCCGCCGGCGAACGGTCCCGGATCACCGTACGGCTGCGGCCGACCCGACGCGGCGACCTGCACACCCCGCACACCACCATTCGATCCTACGGCCCCCTTGGGATGGCCGCCCGGCAGCTGACCATTGCGGCGCCGGGTCGGCTGCGGGTCCTTCCGCCGTTCCATTCCAAGCGGCACCTGCCGTCCAAACTCCGGAAACTGCGTGATCTCGACGGCAGGGCCGCCGTCCAGATCCGCGGTGCCGGCACCGAATTCGATTCCCTGCGGGACTACGTCAGCGGCGATGACGTGCGCTCCATCGACTGGCGGGCCACCGCCCGGCGGCAGGGCGTCGTCGTGCGTACCTGGCGCCCCGAGCGGGACCGGCGGGTGGTCATCCTGCTGGACACGTCCCGGACCTCCGCCGCCCGGATCGAGGACGAGCCGCGGCTTGATACCGGGATTGAGGCCGCCCTGCTGCTGGCCGTACTGGCCGAGCGCGGCGGTGACCGGGTGGATTTCCTGGCCTTCGACCGCCGGATCCGGGCGCGGGCAGGTTCAACGACGAAGGGCCATCTGCTCGGCGCACTGGTCCAGGCGATGGCCCCGCTGCGCTCCGAGCTGATCGAAATGGATTGGCAGCAGATCCCCGGCCAGATCCGCGCGGTCTCCGCGCACCGATCCTTGGTGGTGCTGCTGACCTCGCTCGACTCGGGTGCGGCGGAGGAAGGCCTGCTGCCGTTGCTGGCCCAGCTGGCACCCAACCATGTCGTCGTGGTGGCCGCGGTGCGCGACCCGCTGCTTGGCCGGCTGCGTGCGCAACGGTCGACGGCGTCGGACGTCTACCGTGCGGCGGCCGCCGAGCGCGCGCTGCTGGACCGGGAAGCGCTCAGCGCGCTGATCCGCCGGCTCGGCGTCGAGGTGGTGGATGAGGATCCGCTCGAGCTGCCGCCCAAGCTGGCGGACATGTATATCCGACTCAAGGCCGCCGGTCGGCTCTGAGCCACCGCCGCCCCTGATCCGCCGAAGCTGGCGGACATGTGTATCCGGCTCAAGGCCGCCGCTGCGAGTCCGGACTGTCGTCCATGCGCAGTAGGGTTAACGCATGAGCGGTATTTACGAACAGGCCATGGGCGAGGATTTCCGCCGACTCCAGCCCGAGGTCCAGGAATACCTGTCGCTGGAACCCGGATCCGGACGCTATGGCGTGGGCAAGGGCACCTTCGACGTCGCCGGCTGCCCGCAGCCGTGGCTTCGGCCGCTGCTGAAACTGGCCACCGGTGAGGAGGCCTTCTTCCCCGAGTACGGCGCCAATGTCCCTTTTCGGATTGAAAACCACGCGCATCTGGACCCGTTCGGGCGCGACAGCCTGACCGCGCGCCGCGAGATCAGCTTCCCGCATGTCACGAGGCTGTTCCAGGACACAACAAGCCTGCGGACCACCGGCGGACGGAGCACGCTGGTGGACTACGTGGGCAAATACCGCCGGCTCGTGACGGACCTGAACGTCAGCGTCACCGGCGACGGCATGCTCCGTGGCGTCTCGCATGCCTCGCGGCTGCTGGCCGGCAAGGTGCGGCTGCCGCTTCCCGCGCTGTTGGATGCCAAGGCGTATGCCCAACAATGGTGGGACCGCGGGACGGAACGCCACCGGATCCAAGTGAAGGTGATCCAGCCCCAGCTTGGTGTGGTGCTGGTCTACGCGGGCAGTTTCGACTACCAGCTGGTCCCTTACCCGGCCCACGAGGCCGCCGCCCACGGCGTGCTGGGGTCGCTGCCCTCCTACGCGCAGCCGGCCCAGTGGGAGGCCCGGGTCTGACGGTCTCGCGTCTGACGATCTCATAGAGACGCACGGTTTTGGTTTCCGGCGCAGCTAACCGGGTCAGGCCTGCCCGTGGCTGGCGCGGGAGCGGCGGGAGAGCGAATCGATGATGACCGCGAGCAGCAGCACCGCTCCGGTGATCATGTAGCGGATCGACGAATCAAGATTCAGCAGCGTCAGGCCGTTGGAGATCGACTGGATCACCAGAATGCCGAGCAGCGCGGAATAGGCGCTGCCACGGCCGCCGAACAGGCTGGTTCCGCCGATGACCGCCGCGGCGATCGCCACCAGGTTCGTATCACCGCCGCCGCTGGACAGACTGGCCGATGTCAGCCGTGCCGAGGCGAGCAGGCCGCCCAGTGCCGCAAAGGTGGTACCCAGAACGAGCACCGAAATATAGACCCGGTTCACCTTGATGCCGGCCCGACGTGCCGCCTCCACATTCCCGCCGACGGCGAAGACCGATCGGCCCCAGCGCGTACGGGTCAGGAAGAAATTCATCACCACGACGAGAACGACGAAGAGCAGGAACATCAGGCCGACCCCGCGGTCTGTCGCCAGGTACCAGGTGGACACGGCCAGCAGCAGCACAAGGACCACGCTCTTGATGATCCGCACCGATCCGGAACCCGCGGACAGTCCCGCCGCCGTCCGCCGTCGGGCCCGCAGGAGATCCGAGCCGAACAGCGCCAGTCCGGTCAGCACCGAGAGTGCATACGCTACCCACGGCGGCAGGAACATGCCCTGCGCGAACTGCACGATCCACGAGTCGTACGGCAGATTGATCGACCCGTTCGGGCCTAGCACCTTCAGCTGCAGGCCCAGGAACGCGAGCAGACCGGCGAGCGTAATCACGAAAGTCGGCACTCCAAAGCGCGTAAAGAGCAGGCCATAGAGGAGCCCGATGGCGACGCCGACGAAAAGTGCCACCACCACGGCCACCCAGATGGGCCAGTGCAGGCCGGTGATGCCGACACCCAGAATGGCGGCGGAGAGGCCGCTGATGGAACCAACCGACAGATCAATCTGCGCCACCAGCAGCACGAGCACGACGCCGATGGCGATGGTCCCGACGGCCGCGCACTGCAGGGACAGGTTGACCAGGTTATTGGCGGAGAGAAAATTCTGGTTCAGGATCTGAAAAATCGCCCAGATGACAATGAGCCCGATGACAACCGGCAGCGAGCCCAGATCACCGCCGCGGACCCTAATGCGGAACGACTGCATCGCTCCGCTGAAGCCTTCACCGCTGGTCAGGCGTTCGTCCTGCCTGTCGGCGGCGAGCTGTGCCGGCGTCGCCTTGATCGGGGTCGTCATGACAGCTGGCCTTCCTCGGCTGTACGGGCGTGCGCCCGCCGCGTGACGGCGTTGTCGGCCGCTCCGGTAATCGCGGCAATTATGTCCTCGTAGCTGACGTCCGCAACCCGGAAGTCTCCGTTATTGCGCCCCAGCCGCAGAACAACTACCCGATCCGCCACGGCCTGGACATCCGCCATATTATGGCTGATCAGCACCACGCCGAGTCCTCGTTCGCGGAGCCGTTCGATCAGGTTGAGCACTTCCGCGGTCTGCGCCACGCCGAGGGCCGCCGTTGGTTCGTCCAGAATGACGACCCGGGGTTCGCCAATGAGCGACCGCGCGATGGCCACGGTCTGCCGTTGGCCGCCGGACAATGACGCCACCGCAATGCGCACGGAGGGGATCTTGGCCGAGAGCTGGCGCAGCAGCGACCAGGACCGCTGCTCCATCTGCTCTTCATCGAGGGTGAAAGCACCGATCTCACGTCCCAGAAAGAGGTTCGAGACGACGTCGAGGTTGTCACACAGGGCCAGATCCTGGAACACCGTGGCGATGCCGAGGGCGCGCGAGGCGGCCGGCGACGGAATGGATACCGCCTTGCCCTGGAACCGGATTTCCCCGGAATCCGCCGGATATACGCCGGCCAGGATCTTGACCAGGGTCGATTTGCCGGCACCATTGTCGCCGACCACGCCTACGACCTCGCCGGGCAGGATATCCATGTCGACGCCGGTCAGGGCCTGTACGGCGCCGAAGCTCTTGGAAATTCCCCGCAAGGTGAGAACGGGTTCACGGGCCGTAGCGGGAACTACCCCGGCGTGTGCTTCCAGAGTCACTGTGCTTCCTTCCAATCCGCCATGTCGGCCCACGTCCCGGCGCCGGCTGGTTGTGAACGGCCGGTCCGGCCGGTCCGCTACCGGTTCCGGCCGGTCCGGTTGCTTACTTGACGCCCGGTTACTTGACGCCGGCCTTGGCACAGGCCGCCGCATAGGCCGCCGTGCAGATATCCGAGGCCTTGTAGAACCCGTCCTTGACCACAGTGCTTTCGATCGTGTCCAGCTCAACCGTCACCGGGGTCAGCAGGAAGGACTGGATCTGGGCACCCCCGGCGGTCTTGACGGTCGTGTCCCCCTTCGGGTTGTTCCCCTTGGTCAGGTCGATTGCCAAAGACGCAGCCTGCTCGGCCTCCGGCTTCAGCGCCTTATAGACCGTCATGAACTGATCCCCGGCCAAGATCCGCTGGATTCCCGCAAGCTCCGCGTCCTGCCCGGTCACCGGCGGAAGTGGCGAGACGTTCGCGGCCTTCAGCGCCGCGATGGCACCGCCGGCGGTTCCGTCGTTGGCCGCATATACGCCCTTGATCTGGTCCTTGAACTGCGTGACCTGGCCGGCCACCCAGTCCTGCGCCTTGGCGGGGTCCCACCCGGGTGTGTCAAATTCCGACAGCACCTTGTATCCGCTCGCATCAATGATCTTGTGCGCACCGGCCTTGAACTGGCTGGCGTTGTTATCGGTCGGGGAACCGTTGACCATCAGGATGCCGCCATCGCCGGGCGCGACGCCGTCGGACTTCAATTTGCCGACCAGCGCTGTGCCCTGAAGTTCGCCGACCTTCTCGTTGTCGAAGGAGATGTAATAGTTCAGGTCCGCGCTGTTGATCAGCCGGTCATAGGAAATGACCGGCACCTTCTTGGCCTTGGCTTCCGCAACAATGGCCGCGGCTGCCTCGCCGTCAAACGGATCCAGCACCAGCACCTTCACGCCCTGCGTGAGCATCGACTCCGCCTGCTGCTGCTGCTTGGCTGCGTCACCGTCGGCATTGGCATAGAGCACCTTGCAGCCCGAGCAGAGGTCCTTGATTTTCGCCACGAAGTACGGTTTATCGGCGCTTTCATAACGGGCTGTCACCGAGTCCGGCAGGAGCAGACCGATCTGCGCTGTCGAGGCGTCCGCGGCGGAGGTATTCCCCGACGACGTCTGGGCCCCGTTGGAACACCCGGCAAGGGTTCCTGCGGCGAGCAGAGCGCGGCGGCGGGACGTCCGCGGCGCGGCGCCTATTCGACGCGCACGTCGTTGAGTGCGCGGGCGGCATCCGTCAGCCGCGTGAGGACCGCACGTGCGGACGACGGCGTGTGCCCGGCCAGGCCTGCTGCGGGAGTCAGACGCAGCGCCGACAGCTGCTGCGCGGGCAGCCCCACGCCGCGCCACGGCCGCATCACTGTCTCCACCAACCGGGACACCTGCGGCAGTGCCGCGGTGGGGTCAGTAGGCGCGATGACTCCGGCCCAGACCTTCTTCCCGTTTTCCACGGCACCGGCCAGCTGCTCCCAGTCACCCGTCGCCAGCGGGCCCAGGGGCAGCGCGACGCCGTCGGCCCCCGCAGTAAACGCCAGCCGGATCGGCGCATCGGTCCCGGGCAGGCCAAGCACCACCTGACCCGCTCCGGCGGCCTTTGCCGCGGCCAGCACCAGCTCCCAGCCCCGGGCGACCTCCTGCTCGGTGATGGAGCGCAGGGTGCGGTAGCCGCTGGCCGTGGGGATGGTCCCGGCCAGAACCCGGGCAATCTCCGGCTCATCGAGCTGCAGGGACAGCTGGGCCCCGGGGACCGCGGCGCGCACGCGGGCCAGATGCTCGCCGATGCCGGCCGCCAGCGACTCGGCTATTTCCCGGCGCGCCCCCGCATCCAGGAGCGCACGTTCGCCATAGTGCGTGTACAGCGAAGCAGCCATCGTCCACGGCCCGCACAGCTGGACCTTGAGCTCAGGGCCGGGCTGCTCCTCCGCGCCGACAACGTCCGCCAGGACATTGATATCCGTGGACAGCGCCGAGACGGCCTTGCGCTGGTCCGCGCCGGCCCGGTCCACCAACCGCCAGCCGAAGGACTGTACGTCCACCGGAAGCTCAATGAGCACGGCAGCGGTACGCCCCACGGCGTCGGAGCCCATCCCCCGGTCCGGCAACTGCACCAGATACGGCAGATGCGGCTCGCCCAGTTCGCCGCGCGTGATCACGGCGGCCTCCACCGGGTCGGTGCCCGGCCAGCTGCCGAGGGCGGTGGCCGTGACGGATCCTGGAGTCAGTACTGCCGGTTCGGCACCGGCGTCCATGGCGGCCTTCACCGCGCGGCTGAGCCGTCGTCGTCGGCCGCTGTCCCCGCCGCTGTCCCCGCAGCTGTCCCCGCCGCGAGGCGCGTACCACTGGCGTGCACGACCGGCATTACCCCGGTCCGCAGGGCCTCGGAATGGATCTCCGAAATGGCCTGATGGTGGCGGATCACCTCGCTGATAATGAAGTTCAGGAACTTCTCCGCGAACGCGGGGTCCAGGTGCGCCGACTCGGCCAGCGCCCGCAGGCGCGCAATCTGCGCCGCCTCACGCCCCGGATCGCCCGCCGGAAGCTGGTGCTGCGCCTTCAGGAACCCCACACGTTGGGTGGCCTTGAACCGCTCCGCGAGCAGATACACCAACGTCGCGTCGATATTGTCGATGCTGGAGCGCATCGAGAGCAGCTCCGCCATAATTTCGGGGGCAACGTGGCCGGCGAGCGAGCTGGCGGTCGGGTCAAAATCCGGTACGGCCTCGTGCCGGTGGGTCGGTTCGGTCATGGTTTTAGTCTAAGTGGTGGGCCATCGCCGCAAGCAATGGACCTGCCACGCGGAATCCATCCCCGCATCCGACGGATAGGGGCCGCAGCGCCCCAGGACCATTCGAACCGGCCCGCGGCCATTGACAGCACCGGCACACGTGCTGTAGTTGACAGATAGGAGGCCGTCGCCCCACCAAGGACAAAACGGGGACGCGACCGCAGGGAACCGATGAAGGAGCCATCATGAAGATTGCAGTCCTCGGCACAGGTACAGTCGGCCGGACGCTCGGGAGCAAATTGGCCGGCCTGGGACATACCGTGGCCATGGGTTCGCGTGACTCCGGCAATCCGGCAGCGGTTGAGTGGGCCGCGGCGGCAGGTGCGCAGGCACGGGCAGCCGATTTTGCCGGCGCCGCGGAAGGTTCGGACGTCGTCGTCAATGCCACGGCCGGCGCTGCCTCACTGTTGGCGCTCAACGCCTGCGGCGCCCGGAACCTGGCGGGCAAGGTGCTGATCGACGTCGCCAACGCACTGGATTTCTCCGCCGGATTCCCGCCGTCGCTGTCCGTGCTCAATACCGACAGCCTGGCTGAATCCATCCAACGGGTCTTTCCGCAGTCCATGGTGGTCAAGACACTGAACACGATGTCGGCGGCCGTGATGGTCGCACCTCAATCGGTGGCCGGCGGGGATCATGACGTATTTCTGGCCGGGAACGACGACGGCGCTAAGGCCGTCGTCGTCGGCCTGCTGCAGGAATTCGGCTGGCAGCCCGGGCACATCCGTGATCTGGGCGGTCTCGACGGTGCCCGGGGCATGGAAATGTACCTGCCACTGTGGTTGAGGCTGATGGGGAATGTGGGCCACGCCGGCTTCAACATCAGGGTCGTCTCCTGACGTCGCTGCCGAGCCGTCAACTCAGCTGTGCAGCAATGCGCGATGCGCCTCCCGCCGCTTGGCCTGCTCCGCCGGATCAGGCACCGGCAGGGACGCGATCAGCCGCTTCGTATAGTTGTCCTGCGGATGCCCCATCACCTGGCTGCCGATCCCCTGTTCCACCATTTTGCCCTTGTACAGCACGCCGACCCAGTGCGAGAGGATATCCACCACGGCAAGGTCATGGCTGATGAAGAGCGCGGCGAACCCGAATTCCATCTGGATCTCCTTGAACAGCTCCAGCACCTTGGCCTGCACCGAGACGTCCAATGCGGACGTGGGCTCATCCGCGATCAGCAGCGTCGGGTTCAGCGCCAGAGCCCGTGCCAATGACGCCCGCTGCCGCTGGCCGCCGGAGAGCTCGTGCGGGTACCGGTCCGCATAGATCCTGGGCAGCTGCACCGCCTCCAGCAGTTCAGCAACCCGCTTTTCCACGTCCGCCGGCGACCGGTTTTCGTGGATCAGGATCGGCTCGGCGACACACTCACCGATGGTCAGCTGCGGATTAAAGGAAGCCGCGGGATCCTGGAACACGAAGCCGATCTCCTTGCGCAGCGGCCGGAAGCTCCGCTCGCGGAAGTTGAGCATTTCGTAGCCCAGGACCTTCAGCGAACCACCCGTGGTCTTGTTCAGCCCGGCGATGGCACGGCCGATGGTGGTCTTGCCGGACCCCGATTCCCCGACCAGACCGAAGACCTCGCCTGCGGAAATGCTGAAATTCACGCTGTCCACGGCCCGGAACGCCGGGGTGCCGAGCCGGCCGGGATACTCGATGACCAGGTCCCGGGCCTGCACCAGCACCTCGGAGTCCTGATGCGCCCGCTCCGTCAGACCGGCAGAGGCGGAATTGCGGCCCAGATGGGGCACGGCAGCGAGCAGCTTCTTGGTGTAATCCTGCTTCGGGGAGGCAAAGAGCGTGGCGGCATCGGCCTCCTCCACCACATCGCCCTGGTACATCACCACGACCCGGTCCGCCAGATCGGCCACGACGCCCATGTTGTGCGTAATCAGCACGATCGAGGTGCCGAAGATATCGCGACAGTCCCGCAGCAGCTCGAGAATCTCGGCCTGAACCGTCACATCCAGCGCCGTGGTGGGTTCATCGGCGACGATCAGCCCGGGATTGAGCGCCAGCGCCGCGGCAATCACCACGCGCTGTTTCTGGCCGCCGGAGAACTGGTGCGGGTAGTAATCCACCCGTTTTTCCGGTTCCGGGATGCCCACCTTACCCAGCGCCTCGATGGCCCGCGCCCGGGCCGCCTTTTTGCTGACCTTTCCATGCGCGCGCAGGCCCTCGGCAATCTGCCAGCCGACGGTGAACACCGGATTCAGCGCGGTGGAGGGCTCCTGGAACACCATGGCGACCTCCTGGCCGCGGATCTGGCGCAGGTGCCGCGGGGTCACGCTGATCACGTTGTTCCCGCTGATCAGCACCGCCCCGGAGCTGATGGCTGTCTCCGGCAGCAGCCCCAGAATGGTTTTCGCAGTGACCGTTTTGCCCGAACCGGATTCACCGACGATGGCGACGATTTCGGCGGGCGCAACGGTGAGGGACACGTCGTCGACCGCTTTGACGTCGCCGGTATCCGTAGCGAACGTGACCTTCAGATGCTCAATGCTGAGCACCGGGCCGTCCGTCACCTCGCGGACGGTGTCCTGCTGTTCTGCATGGCGGCTCATACCGTTACCTCATTTCCGGCGGTGTCGGTTCCGGCGATTTCCGCGGGGCTGACCGGGCCGGCGGGCTGTTTCTTGCCCGCACGGCGGCGCCCGCGCAGGCGCGGATCGTTCAGATCGTTCATGCTCTCGCCCACCAGGGTCAGACCCAGCACGGTGAGCACAATGGCCGCCCCCGGGAAGACGCCCGTCCACCAGATGCCGGCGGTGGTATCGGAGAGGGCCTTGTTCAGGTCATAGCCCCACTCGGCGGCGGAGGACGGCTCGATCCCGAAGCCCAGGAAACCGAGGCCGGCCAGGGTCAGAATGGCTTCGGAGGCGTTCAGGGTAAAGATCAGCGGCAGCGTCCGGGTTGCGTTCTTGTAGACGTGCCGGGTCATGATCCGCACCGATGAGGCGCCCACCACCATCGCGGATTCCACAAACGGCTCCGCCTTGAGCCTGATGGTCTCCGCCCGGATAACCCGGAAATACTGCGGAATGAACACCACCGTAATGGAGATGGCCGCCGCCATAATGCCGCCGAGCATGCTGGAGCGGCCATGGCTGATCGCAATCGACATGACAATGGCCAGCAGCAGGGTCGGGAAGGCATAAATCGCATCCGCAACCACCACGAGGATGCGGTCAAGCCAGCCGCCGATGTAACCGGAGACAAGGCCGAGCGCGACGCCCAGGAAAATCGAGAGAATCACGGCAACAACGATGACGATCACCGCGGTCTGCGTCCCCCAGACCACCCGGGCGAGCACGTCGTAACCGCCCGACGTCGTTCCCCACAGGTGCGTGGACGACGGCGGCAGCTGGGTATCAAAGTGCTGCGCGAAGCCGTAGGGGGAGATCAACGGTGCCAGCGCCGCCGTCAGCAGGAACAGCGCGCTAATGATCAGTCCGGTGACCAGCATGCCGCGCTGCAGTCCCACGCTCTTGCGCAGATGTGAGATCACGGGGAGCCGCTGGATGAAGGATCCTTCTCTTCTGCTCATCTTCAGTACCTCACTCGGGGGTCGATCAGGGCGGCGACGACGTCCACGGCAAAGTTGGTCAGCGCAACTATCACGGCGAGCAGGACCACAATCCCCTGCACCGCAACGAAGTCGCGCGCGGTAAGGTATTGGGCCAGCTGAAAGCCCAGGCCCTTCCATTCGAAGGTCGTTTCGGTCAGCACGGCGCCCCCGAGCAGCAAGGCGATCTGCAGGCCCATCACGGTGATGATGGGAATCAGCGCAGGCTTGTACGCATGCTTGGTCACCAGCCGGAATTCCCGGATTCCGCGGGAACGGCCCGCCTCGACATAGTCTTTGCTCAACGTGCCGATCACATTGGTCCGGACCAGGCGCAGGAAGACGCCGCCGGTCAGCAGGCCGAGTGCGATGGCCGGCAGCACGGCGTGCGCCATCACGTCTCCCAACGCGGACATATTGCCGCTGCGGATGGCATCCAGCCAGTAGATTCCCGTGGGATTCGCCAGCGCCGTCAGTGCGATTTCATTGTTCGATCTGGCCCGCCCCGCGACGGGCAACCAGCCCAGGCCGACGGAAAAAATCAGCTTCAGCAGCAGGCCCGCAAAGAAGACGGGCGTCGCGTAGGAGAGGATGGCAAAGATCCGCAGCACGGCGTCGGGCCACTTGTCCCGATACTTGGCGGCCACCATACCGAGGGGAATGCCGATGATCAGCGCGACCACCAGTGAGTTGATCGCCAGCTCCAGGGTCGCCGTACCGTAGGTGGCGAGCATGTCCGTGACCTTGAGGTTGTCCGAGATGGTGCGGCCGAAATTACCCGTTGCGATCTGGCCCAGATATTCGATGTACTGCACCGCGATGGGCCGGTCATAGCCGGCCTCGTGAATCCTCGCCTGCAGGGCGTCGGGTGGGAGCCGTCCGCCCAGGGCCGCGGTGATCGGATCGCCGGTGATCCGCATCAGGAAGAAGACCATGGTGATCAGGATGAAAATTGTGGGGAAGATCAGGAAAAACCTGACGACCAAGTACTTACCGAGACCGCCGCCGTTTTTAGATCGTTTGACGGGAAGCAGCCCGTCTTCCTCTTGCGGCGGTGCATCAATCAACGTTGTCATAACTACTATCCAGTTCTCTTGTCTCAGCTGCCCGCGGCAGACGGCTTCGTAGGCCGCCGGTTTCGGCGCAAGGAGGCGGGGCGCCGGTAGACGCCCCGCCTCCCCCAATCAGCAGTCCGTAGTGTGTTTCAGGGTTTATCTGCGTCCAGTGACTACTTGGACAGCACACCCAGACGGAACTTGAACGATGCGTCCAAGGTGCTGGCCACACCCTTGACGTCCTTGCCCGACACCGCGACCTGCGCGCCCTGCAGCAGTGGCAGGGTGGAGAGATCCTTGGCAACATCCGTCTGGATCTGCTCGATCATTTTCTCCCGCGCCGCCTTGTCCACGGTGGTGACCTGCTCAGTGATCAGATCCGCGACGGCCGGGTTGGAATAATGGTTCTTCAGGAAGCTGGAGGCATCCCCGCCGAAGAACGGCGTCAGGTAGTTGTCCTCGCCGGAGTAGTCCGGGAACCAGCCCATCTGGTACAGCGGGTAGGCGTCCTTGACCCGGTCCTTGGTGTACGTGACCCACTCCGTGGACTGCAGATTGACCTTGAACAGCCCGGTCTTCTCCAGCTGGTCCTTGACCGCGGCATACTCGTCTCCGGAGGATTTTCCATAGTGGTCCGGGTTGTACTGCAGGTTCAGCGTCACCGGAGTGCTGACACCGGCATCGGAGAGCGCCTTCTTGGCCTTATCCGCGCTCGGCTTACCGGTGCCGTCACCGTACATTTCCTTCAGCGGCTCGATAGCTCCGGCAAAGCCCTGCGGCACGTAGGAGTACACGGGCAGGTAGGTGTCCTTGTACACCTGGTCGGCGATCGCCTGGCGGTCAACGGAGTCCGCAACGGCCTGCCGGACTGCCAGAGACTTGGCGGGATCCGCCTCCGGGGTGGTGGCCCCGAACGGCATCGTGTTGAAGTTGAAGACGATGTAGCGCAGCTCACCACCGGGTCCGACGTCGACCTTGACCTTGCCGGAGCTCTTCAGGTTCTCGATGTCGGTGGCCGTCAGGCTCCGGGATGCCACATCAACATTGCCTTGCTGGACATCGAGCTTCAGGTTGTTGGAATCCGCGTAGTACTTGATCGTGACGTTGTCCGTCGCGGGCTTGCCCAGCAGTCCCTTGTAGTCCGGGTTGGCCTTGAAGCTGATCAGTTCGTTCTTTTTGTAGGTCTCAATCGTGTACTGGCCGGCGAATGCCTTGGCCGCGATGATGTCGTCATCGTTCATGATCTTGTCCGCCGGGAACACCTTGTGGTCAATGACGGGTCCTGCAGAGCTGGCCAGCACCTGGGCGAAGGTCTGGTCGTTCCCTTTCTTGAGATTGAAGACCACGGTGGTGGGGTCGGGAGCGTCCACGGTGGCCAGGTTGCCCAGAAGGGCGGCGGGACCGTTGGGATCGTTGATCTTCAACTGGCGGTCAAAGCTGAACTTCACGTCGGTGGAATCAAGAGTGTCACCATTGGCCCACTTGAGTCCGGACTTAAGTTTCACGGTGAAGGCGGTGGGCGTGGTGAAAGACGCCGACTCCGCCATATCCGGCTGCGGATCCGCACTGCCGGGCTTGGAATTGAGCACAAAGGGGTAGATCTGGTTCATCACCATGAAGGATCCGTTGTCATAGGATCCGGCGGGATCAAGGAATGTCACCTTGTCTGTAGTGCCAAATGAGATCGGCGCCCCGCTAGAGCCTGCCGTGTTGCTCGGGGACGTGCCGCCGGTGGGTCCGGTACAGGCAGTCAACGCCAGCGCAGAGACGCCTGCGAACGCAATGAGGTAGCGCAGGCCTATCTTTTTCTTAGCCATGTGCGGTTCTTTCTTGTCGGAAGTGCGATGTGCGCGGTCCCCCGCCCTCGCGAGGACGTACTCGTGAGGGCGCACTTGTGAGGCTGCTCCTGTGAGGGTGTACTTATAAGGACGTAGTAGTGAGGAAGCGCACATTCGTGATCCCTTGTTTCTATCAGACCGGGAGGAGTTTTTCCCGCAACAACAAAAGTTGCAACCAGATGGTTATCCTCGCAATGCTGTATTCGGGGACGAGCCACAGGAAAATACGGCTCTCGGCGGTACGGATCAGCTGTCCGGACTGCCCACTAACCGTTGGAGGGTCCATCACGAAAAAACAGATCTTCACTATCGGCCATTCGACGCATCCGATCGAAGAATTTGTCGCGCTGCTGAACGCACACGGGGTCAAAATGGTCGTGGATGTCCGCACAGTGCCCAAATCCCGGCACAATCCGCAGTTCATGACGGACGCGCTGGCTGCCAGTCTCCCGGAGAACGGAATCTCCTACCAGCGACTGGAAGCCCTCGGCGGCCTGCGCCACACCAGGGAAGGGAGCGAGACAGGGGTCAACGGAGCCTGGCGCAACGCTTCGTTCCGGGGCTACGCGGACTACATGCAGACCGATGAGTTTGCGGCCGGCATCGAAGAGCTGATGACCACGGCGGCCGGGTCTCCGACGGCCATCATGTGCGCGGAGGCGGTCCCCTGGCGCTGCCACCGGTCCCTGATCGGCGACGCGCTGCTGGTGCGGGGCTATGAAGTGCTGGACATCATGAGCGAAAAGTCCGCCAAACCGCACACGTTGACTTCTTTCGCCAAGGCGTCCGGCACTACCATCACCTACCCGCCCGAGGTAGACGCTGACGCAGACACCGAGTAGCGCGTCAGGGGCGGGCCGAGCTGCGCGGTGCCGCCTAAATGGACGAATGCCATGGAAATTTCCACGGCATCCGTCCATTTAGGCGGCAATACGGCTTCGTTCAGTCAGAGGGCCGGCCGAGCCAGGGAGCGGGCCGCATCGATCGTTGCCTGGCCGAGTACGCGAGTACCTTGGTAGAGCACCACTGTCTGGCCGGGCGACACACCACGGAGCGGCTCGATCAGCGTTACCAGCAGCTCCTCGCGAAGGCTGGCGCCGCCGTCGTCCGTCATTTCGACCCGCGCCCGCGCAGGAACGGGATCGCCGTGCGCGCGGACCTGCGCGAAGCAGTCGAAGGTTTCCGACACCGCGGGCTCCGCCTGACCGGCCGCCGGAACGGCCAGGGCGGCCGCCGGGATCGGTACGCCGGCCCAGGAGAGCTTGATGCCGCGGATCTCGTCGATGGCGAGCAACGCCTGCGGCCCCACCACGACCTTGTTCTCCTTGGGCCGGATCTCCAGCACAAAGCGCGGCTTCCCATCGGCGGCCGGCGTGCCCAGCTTCAGGCCGCGGCGCTGGCCCACGGTGAAGGCATTGGCACCCGGGTGCTCGCCGACCTTGGCTCCGGACTCATCGACGATGTCCCCGGTGCTCATCTCGATCTTCTCGGCCAGCCAGCCGGCCGTATCGCCGTCGGGTATGAAGCAGATGTCATGGCTGTCCGGCTTCTTCGCCACGGACAGACCGCGGCGTTCGGCTTCGGCCCGGACCTCGGCCTTGGAAGGGGTGTCCGCCAGCGGGAACATCGAGTGCTTGAGCTGCTCGTGGGTCAGCACGCCGAGCACGTAGCTCTGATCCTTGGCCCAGTCCGCCGCGCGGTGCAGCTCCTTGTTCCCCCGGCCGTCGTCGACCACCTTGGCGTAGTGTCCGGTGCATACGGCATCGAAACCCAGCGCGATCGCTTTCTCCAGCAGCGCCGCAAACTTGATCCGCTCATTGCAGCGCATGCACGGATTGGGAGTGCGGCCGGCGGCGTATTCGTCGATAAAGTCCTGGACCACATCCTCCTTGAACCGCTCGGAGAAGTCCCAGACGTAGTAGGGAATGCCGAGTTTGTCGCAGGCCCGCCAGGCGTCGTTGGAATCCTCGACGGTACAGCAGCCACGGCTGCCGGTCCGCAGCGTTCCGGGCATGCGGGAGAGCGCAAGGTGAACGCCGACGACGTCGTGCCCGGCGTCAACAGCGCGCGCCGCTGCTACGGCCGAATCGACTCCTCCGCTCATGGCGGCTAATACTCGCATTACTTACCTCTCAGTGCTCGTGGTTCGGGGTTAGGCCGGTCGAACCGCTCTCGTCAAGCGGGTATCGACAAGTAGGTTTGCACATGTGGGTTTGGATCATCCCCGCCGGCGGGGGCGGCCGGCTCAATCGATGGTGTCCGTGCCGATGGTGTCCGTATCGATGGTGTCCGTGCCGGCGGCGGTGGCTCACCGTTGGGTACTGGCCGTCTGGATGCTTGATACATGGGAGGCCATGCCTGCCTGTTTCGCCCGCGCGTATGCATTCGGCAAGGCGGCTATGAACTTCTCAACGTCGCCCGGGACGGATGTATGCCCCAGAGTGAACCGCTGGGCGCCCCGGGCCGTCTCCTCGCTGAGGCCCATCGCGAGCAGCACATGCGAGGGACGGGGAACCCCGGCGGTACAGGCCGAACCGGTGGAGGATTCGATGCCGGCCATGTCCAGCAAAAACAGCAGCGAATCACCCTCGCAACCGGGAAAGGTAAAGTGCGCGTTGCCCGGTAACCGGCTCTCAGGATGCCGGGCGGGGTCGATGCCGCGGAGCATGGCTTCGGGCACGCCGGCGCGCACGCCGGCGATCAGCTCGTCCCGCAGCCCTGCAATCCTGGCGCTTTCGCTGCCCAGATGCCCGACGGCGTCCTGGGCTGCCGCCGCGAAGGCGGCGATCGAGGCGGTATCCAAGGTGCCGGAGCGGACATCGCGCTCCTGCCCCCCGCCGTGCTGGACCGGAACGAGCTTGACCGCGCGGCCCAGCAGCAGGGCTCCCACACCCACCGGGCCGCCGATCTTGTGCCCGCTGATCGACATCGCGGCGAGCCCGGAGGCGGCGAAATTGACCGGGACCGAACCGAACGCCTGCACCGCGTCCGAATGGACCGGAATTCCGTAGCAGGCGGCGAGCGCCGTAATCTCCGCGACCGGCTGGAGCGTTCCCACCTCGTTGTTGGCCCACATCACGGTGACCAGCGACACGGAATCCGCGCCGCCGTCGAGCTCCGCTTTGAGCACATCCAGACGGACCACGCCGTCGGAGTCAACCGGCAGCCAGACCACCTCGGCGCCCTCATGCTTTTCCAACCACGCCACCGTGTCCTGCACCGCCGCGTGCTCCACGGAGGAGACCAGAATCCGCCTCCGGGCCGGGTCCGCGGCGCGTCGGGCCCAGAAAAGCCCCTTGACGGCCAGGTTGTCCGCCTCGGTTCCGCCGGAAGTGAATATGACCTCGGACGGATGGGCGCCGGCTGCCGCGGCGAGGGTTTCGCGTGACTGCTCGACCACCGCGCGGGCACGTCGACCGGAGCCGTGCAGCGACGAGGGGTTGCCGCTACGGCTCAGTTCGTGGGTGAGTGCGGCCAACGCGGGCCCGGAGATAGGCGTGGTTGCCGCATGGTCAAGATACACGGGCATCGGATCATTCTACCGCGCCGCCCGATTGTTCGTTGCGGCGCGACTCAATGCCCCGCTGCAGCGCGAGTGCGTTCCGGCCCGATCCGCGCAGGCCCCGAAGACTGCGCAACACACCGCGCTCATCGGTGTCGCACTTCGCGCCCATGTTGGGCGGCAACATGGGCGCGAAATGCGACACCGATGGGCCGGGGAGGGGTCAGGGAGGGGTCAGGGAGGGGTCAGGGGCTGCCGCGCGGGATGCGGGCGCAGCAGTGCGGACCGTCCGGGTCCGGCACTATCCGGTGGGTGCTGTCCGCACATCCCTGCAGCGCCCCGGTGAGGAGGGCGCCGTTGAGCCCGCAGATCACGTCGGTATGGTTTCGGGCCAGCCGGTGGAACGGGCAATTCGCCAGCAGATAGCCGCCCTGGCCATCCGGCTCCGGTGAATAACCCGTTTCGATCAGCATCCCCTCGATGGTCCCGGCCTCCGCTCCCAGCTGGTGTCCGGCGTCGAAGGCCACCTGGGAAAGCGCCTCGCGAACGGGTGAGCCGCCTGCACCGGATATTTCAATGGCGGCTGCCATCAGGTGGGCTGCCAGGTCGTAGGCGCGTGCCGGAAACGACGCCGCCACCTCGGGGCGCTCCACGCGGTACAGCTTCGCCGGCCGACCGGAGCCGGGTCCGTTGCGCGCGCCGCGCTTGCGGTACTCCGTACTGAGCAGGCCGCCGTCCACCAGTTTCTCCAGCTGAAACGAGGCGGTGCTGCGCGGAATCCCGGCGGATGCGGCCAGCTGGTCGCGGCTGAGCGGCTCGGGGCTGCGGCGCAGCAGATCATAGAGCGCCCGCCGGACCGGGTCCCCCAGGGTGGCAACGGCCATCAGCCGGCCGTTCTGGTCCAGCTTCTGCATAACAAGCCTTCTCGCATAGTAACTTCTTGACTTTCCGAGTGTGCGCTTCTATTGTCAAGAAAACAAGATATAGAGGGCCGAGGCACCATGTTTATGCAAAGTAATGCGGCCGGCCGGCTGCTTGACATCCAGGATTCCCTTCCGGACAGCTTTCTGGAGGCGGTTCCGGATGCGGTCGACGTCGGCACGGTCGGCACGACCGGGGAAGCCGCCCCCGGCACCGTCGAACCACCCGTACGCATAGCCGGCACCATCGATCTGCCGGCAGCCGAGCGCGCCATCGCCGATTTCCTCCGGGCGCTGGGCCGCGACGTCAGCGAACCCCACCTGGCGGAAACTCCCCGCCGGGTGGTGGGTGCCTTCCGCGAAATGCTCACGCCACGGGAAACCAACTGGACCACGTTTCCCAATGACGGTGGCTACCGCGAGCTGGTCCTGGTGAAAAACATCCCTTTCCACTCCCTCTGCGAACACCATCTCCTGCCATTCCGAGGCGTTGCCCACATCGGCTATCTGCCCGGAGACCGGCTTTTGGGGCTGTCGAAACTGGCGCGGGGGCTGGAGCTCTTCGCCCGCGATCTGCAGGTTCAGGAGCGGCTCACCATGCAGGTGGCGGAATGGCTGCGGGAGACGCTGAATCCCCGCGGCGCCGGCGTGGTCCTGGAGGCCGAGCACATGTGCATGTCCCTGCGCGGAGTCCAGAGCAGCGGAACCATGACCCGCACCTCCACGTTCTACGGTGAGCTGAGCACGGCCGGCCCGCAGCGCGACCAGTTCCCGAACTAGCCCCATTCCTGCAGCTCCCCTTCTTCGAAAGAGCAGACCATGACAGGCCACACCAGCCCCGAAAACCCGGCAGATCCGGTCAGCACCACAGGCACCGCCGGCACCGCCCCCGCCGCCGACAGCTCGGCCGGCCGCCCAGGCCGCGTCCCCGCCGGCACCGGAAGCGGCGCGATGGTCATCATCGGGGCGGGCCTGACCGGCGGCACCGCCGCCGCGACGCTGCGCTCCGAGGGCTTCACCGGTCCGGTCATTCTGGTGGGGGCCGAGGACAGCGCCCCGTACCTGCGTCCGCCGCTTTCCAAGGGCTTCCTGGCCGGCAAGGACAGCGAGGAATCGCTGCTGGTGAATCCGGCCGGCTGGTACGCCGAGAATAACGTCGAGCTGGTCCTCTCGGATGTCGCCGTCGCCGTCGACCCCCAAGCCCACACCGTGACCCTCGCCAGCGGCAGGGTGCTCGAGTACGCCAAGCTGCTGTTGGCCACCGGCGCTTCACCGCGCGTGATCCCGCTGCCGGGGGTCGAGCTGGCCGGTGTGCAGTATTTCCGCACCCATGCCGACAGCGTCCGCCTGCACACCGAGCTGGCCGGCGGAGGCCGCCGCCTGGTGCTGATCGGCTCCGGCTGGATCGGCATGGAAGTCGCCGCCACCGCGCGCGGACTGGGCAACGATGTCACCCTGCTCGGGCTGGAGGAGGTCCCGTTGAGCACCGCGATCGGGGCCGAGCTCGGCCGCGTCTTCGCCGGTCGACAGGAGGAGGAGGGCGTGCACTTCCGGCTGCCGGCCGCTGCGGGTGCGCTTAGGGGCGACAACGACGGACGGGTACGTGCCGTCGTCACCAGCACTGGCGAGACGCTCCCGGCGGACCTGGTGGTGATCGCCGTCGGCGTGGTCCCCAATACCGCCCTGGCCGAAGCCGCCGGACTGACCATCAGCAACGGAATCGTCACGGACGCCGGCCTGCGCACCAGCGCGGAGGACATCCTGGCGGCCGGGGACGTCGCCAATGCACTGCATCCGGTGACCGGCGCACTCGCGCGCAGCGAGCACTGGGCGAACGCGATCGCGGGCGGAAATACCGCGGCCAGGTCCATGCTGGGCCAGGACGCCGCATTGGACCAGATTCCATACTTCTACACCGACCAGTTCGATCTGGGCATGGAATACTCCGGATACGCCGCACTCACCAAGGACGCCGAGCTCGTCATCCGCGGCAGCCTGGAAAAGCGCGAGTTCATTGCCTTCTGGGTGCTCGACGGGAAGGTGGTTGCCGGGATGAACGTCAACGTCTGGGACGTTCAGGATGCCATCAAAGAGCTCATCAGCAGCGCCCGGACCGTCGACACGGCGCACCTGGCCGACCCGCAAATTGCCTTGGACACAATGTGATGGCGGGAATGACCGCACTTTCCGACACGGCCGGGGCAGCGTCTGCCAGGGCGCAGCCCTTCTACGAGCCGCAGCTGCTGCACCCGGTCCACGATTTCGGCGGCAGGACCCTCGACTTCCGGCGGCAGGTGGCCGTAATGGCGATCATTAACCGGACGCCTGACTCGTTTTACGACGACGGCGCAACGTTCGCGCTGGACGCGGCGGTGGCCGCTTCGCTGCAGGCCGTCCGGGATGGCGCGGACTGGGTGGACATCGGCGGGGTTCCGTTCTCCCCGGGTCCTGCCATGAGCGCACGGGAAGAAGCGGAGCGGGTGCTCCCGGTAATCGAGGCCGTAGCGGCCAGCAGCGATGTGATTATCTCCGTCGATACCTTCCTGCCGGAGGTCGCGGAGCTGAGCATCGCCGCCGGTGCCCATGTCATCAATGACACCACCGGGCTGCAGAATCCGGAGCTGGCCGCCGTCGTCGCTGCCAGCGGCGCCCATCTGGTCATCACGCACAGCCTGGCCCGGCCACGTACCGTGTTCCCGCGTCCGCAGTATGCAGATGTGGTCACTGAGGTGGTCGATTTCCTGCGCCGGAAAGCGGATTACGCGCTGGGGATGGGCATCCGGCCGGAGAAACTCATCATTGACCCCGGTCACGACCTGAACAAAAACACGCTGCATTCGCTGGAGCTCACCCGCCGGTTCAGCGAAATTTCAAGCCTCGGTTTCCCGTCGCTGGCCGCCGTCTCCAACAAGGACTTCATCGGCGAGACGCTCGACCAGGAAAAACACGACCGGACAGAGGGGTCGATGGCGGCCGCAGTGATCTGCATTCTCGGCGGAGCCCGAGTGGTGCGGATGCACGATGTCGCCGCCGCACACTCCGCCGTCAGGTTCACCGAGTCGGTGCTGGGCTGGCGCCCCCCGGCGTATCTGAAACACAACATGGGCCAGAGCAATGACGCGGCGGCTCCATGAGCGACGTCACGAGCCAGACCCCGGGCGGCACAGCGGGCGGCACAGCGGGCGGCACAGCTGCAGGGATGCCGGTCCACCGAATTTTCCCCACCCCGTCCGGGTCGGCAACGGATGATGAACTTCTGCAGTGGTACGCCGGGCCGTCGGGGGGGGACCTGGGCAATCGTGAACCCCATGTCAGTTTCAACTTTGTCTCCAGCCTGGATGGCGCGGCCACGGTTGACGGGCGGTCCGGGGGGCTGGGCAGTGCAGCGGACCAGCGCATCTTCAAACTTCTGCGCCGCCACGCGGACGTGATCCTGCTGGGTGCCCAGACCGTACGCGCCGAGGGCTATGCCGGTGAACTGCTCGACGACGAGGCACAGCACTGGCGGCTGCGGCACGGCAAACCCGCGCATCCGGCCGTCGCTATCGTCTCCGGATCGCTGCGGCTGGACGCGGAGAGCGAATTCTTCACCGACGCTCCCATCCGCCCCCTGATTTTCACCACCGGGGCGGCGCCCGCCGGACCGCGCCGGGCACTCGAGGCGGTGGCCGACGTGCTCACGGCGGGAGCAAAGACATTGGACGTGGATACGATGATCGGCGAACTGGCCGCGCGCGGGCTAACCGCTATCCACTCCGAAGGCGGCCCGCACCTGTTCGGTTCGTTCCAGGAAGTCGAACGGGTCGACGAGTTGTGCCTGTCGCTGTCCCCACTGCTGGTCGGCGGGCAGGGGCCCCGGATCAGCGCCAGCATCGCCGGAGTCAGCGGAACGGCGGCGGCCGCACCGGAAAAGATGCGGCTGGCGCATGTGCTCACCGGCGGGGACATGCTGTTCCTGCGCTACCTCAGGCGCTAGGGGTGTGTCCCCCAAGCATGTGATGCAAGGGACGTATGGTTTGGTGGGATGCCGCCTCGGGCCAGCGGCTCCTACCTGTCCAAGCCCCGCCACGACGCGTCCTGACCTTCCTCAAAACGGTAGAGGACATTCCGACAGAACCGGCCGAATTGCCAGGCTCCGGCCGGTAACGCCAGCGTAACGCCTCGCACGCATAATCTCCTCAGGTTGCGCGATACGCCTGATCGTGAAACGACAGTAAGAGAGGTCAGATGATGCGAGATGACCGCCACATCTACGCCGGAAGAAGTCCCGCAGGGCGCCGGGAACCATGCCGGGGACCTGCCTGTCCGAACGGCCCTGAATGTCCCCACACTTCTACACCCCTCGGAATACAGCCGACTTCTGCTCGCCCTATCGGCCATAGTCGTCGTATTCGGAGTCATTGTCATCTGGTTGTTCGTCCTGGAACCCGCCTCGGTCCTGTTCGTTTTCCTGCCCGTCGTAGTGACTGTTGTGGTGCTGGCGGTTACCATTTGGATCGCCCTACAGACCAGCCGGGCAAGGTTGCTGGGCAACTGTATCTTTGTCTCCGCTGGAACGCTGCCCGCACTCAACGCAATCATTGATAACGTCCGGCAGAGTCTTGACTATCGGCGGCGCGTTGACGTGTACGTCTCGGAAAAAGCCAATGAGCCGATCACCATGTGGAATTACATGGGAACACGAATCATCCTGCTGGAGGGCAGCCTCATCGCGGATCTGCAGGATGCAGAAAAACGCCCGCAGCTCGTGTTCCTACTGGGGTTCATGTTCGGGACGCTGAAGGCCAGGCATCAGCAGCTGACCCTGGTGGTTAGCCTTCTGGAAACGTGGAAAAACCTTAAGTTCCTGAACTTATTCCTGCTGCCCTATTTCAGAGCGACGACGTACTCCGGGGATCAGATCGGCGCCAGCTGCTGCGCTAACGTCCCCGCTGTGGCTGCCATGATGAACCGGCTGCTGGTCGGGAAGGAACTAAGTCCGAGTCTGGCGACCAAGGGCGTGCTGGATCAGGCCGTCGCTGTCCGGGCACGTTTCCTACCGCGCCTGGCGCAGCTGTTCATGAACAGGCCGCATCTGACCAACCGCTACCTGAACCTTATGTACTTCGTGGCGCAGTCATCCCCAGAGGTGACCCAGGCTTACCTCAGTTCCCTTGATGAAGGTGCCCGGGAGCGACTCACGAGCATCATCGAAAACTCCCCGCATCGTCGATCGCCGAGCCGTCAAAGGCAATTGGCGCAGACCCTGGGGACGCTGACGGTCACCGCAGCTGTCTTGGTTCTGGCAGGGTTCCTTGCGGGCCAGGCGAGGATCTCGGCCGACGAGACGGGGTTGAGTGACACGGCCGCGGCCCAGGCCACGGACTCCGCCGCTACAGACTACGGGACGGGGTCTGCAGAGCCTGGGTCCGCAACTACGTCGGCCGTCGGAGCCACTCCGACGGCTCCAGCTGTTTCTGCGCCCGCACCCGCGGCCGGTTCCGCCCTCGGCGCGCTGCTTAGACACGTCCCCGCCAGCATGGCGTCAACGTGCCAAGCCGCAAGCGAATCAAACACAGGCCTGTCGACCGGCCTGACAGCCGAGCTGGACTGCGCTCCTGGACTCGGTGCACCTGCGGACGTGTTCTACCTGCAGTACGGGACCAGCCACGACATGAATCAAGCATTCCAGGCGCTGGACCCGAATGCGCCGGCGGGCGACTGTACGTCGGCGCCGGGAACGGATGTCTACAGCTCTACGCCCGGTGTCAACGACCTTTATGCATGCTATTCCACGAGCGACGGGCGCCAGACGTTTGCCTGGACCAACAGCAAACTTGGCATCCTTTCGGTCGCCCTGGACAAGAGTATGACGTTTGCGGAACTGCGGACATGGTGGGAGTACTACGGCGGGCCATACTAATCGTATCTATCAGCCTTGGCGATGGCTGGGAGACGATGCCGCCGCGGGATTGACCTCCATGACGGAGACCAGATCCCGGACGGAATGGAACGCGCCATGGCGCAAGGCTTTTGGGGCGCCTAATTGTCGAGGGTGAGATGCACATTCAGTTCTGCCGAAACGTTCTTCTCTACCGTTTTGAGGAAGGTCACGAGTCCTGAACGTTCACACTCGGGGCCTGAGAGCTGCTTCCCGGACGAAATCGATAGAATTGCTCCACACGCGTATTGCCGACACGGAAGGGCCCCTTAGTGAGCGAGAAGTTCCTCACGCACTATCAGGTGCTCGGGATCCCGGCCACGTCGACCGAGCGTGAGATCAAGACCGCGTACCGCAAGGCCGCCCGGCGGGCGCATCCGGACCACGGCGGCGACCCTGCGGCTTTCCTGCTGGTCACCGCGGCCTATGAAACGCTGATCGACCCCAAGCGCCGGGCCGCCTATGACCGCTCCTATGGCGCCGGTTCACAGCGCCAGCCCGGCTGGTACCAGCACTCCTCGCCACCGGGATTCCGGGCCGGCACCCGGACCGCGGATGACTTCAACACCGGTATGGGCACCGGCACCTCGCCCCGCAAGCCCAAGGTTTCTGCCGCCGATCCGGCCGTGTATGCTCCGCCGTTCACCAACCTGCCCGCCGGCGCGGAACCGCTGCTGCCGTTTGCCCAGGCCGCCCAGCAGGTCCATGGCGCCCCGCGCAAACGCGGACTGTTCGGCGCACAGGCCAGGCTGGCACGCGAGGCGAGAACCATCTCGCTGGTGATGGCGCAGATCCTCCCGCAGATACCCTCGGCGAGACTGGTCAACGGCCTGACCTCCCCGGCGGATAACGGCTATCTCGACCACGTCCTGCTGGCGGGCTACCGGATGGTCCTGATCGGATCGATGCTGCTGCCCGAGGGCGCCTACCGTTACAACGGGACCTCCCTGCTGCACGGCGGCAAGATCGTCGAGCCACCGCGGATGCTCCCCGCGGTGCGCGCCATGGCGCAGTTGTTTCCGGAGTGCAATGTCACCGGCTGGATCTGCATCCACAGCCCGGACGGAAGTCTTTATCAGCCGGTCGTCGACTACGCCCGCGGCTGCGAACCGGACGGCTCCAACCTGGTCAATGCGGTGAATGGTTCCCGGCTGGTCCGCGAGGTCCGGCATTTCCTGTCCGCCGGCCCGGCTCCGAACGTGGTTGATCTGTCGGTGCTCAGCCGGCTCCTCGGCGGCATGTACTGAGCTGGTCTCCGACCGCCGGACGACGACGGCCGGCAGGCACAGCTGCGGACGCGGCGGCGATGGTCACCGTAAGCGGGGCACGTCCGCGCTGCCGCCACCCTTCATCATGGGCCCGGGCTGCCGGTCGGCGGCTCATTCGACGGCACTGACCCGGGCGCAGGCCCGACGGTGCTGTCGGACCCCGGCCCGGAAGTCGTCGGCGCCTCGGAGGCGGACGGCGACGGCGGGGACACCGGAGTCGACGGCGGAGCGGTTCCGGTTCCGGCCGGAGCGGGCTCCGTGGCCGTCGGCAGCGCCGGGCTCGGCGTCTGCGGTGCCGGACTCGAGGTCTCCGTGGCCGGCGCGGGCACGGGTGCCTGCGACGATGGTACGGCCGGCTGCGGCTGATTGGTCCCCGGGCTGCCCGCCGGGACGGGACGGACGAAGAGGTATAGGACCAACACCCCAACGAACAGCACGGACAGCAGGATTGTTGAGGTCCGCACCCTGCCGTCGAGGACCGTTGCGGGTAGTCGCCGGAGCATCAGCGAGCCTTGCCCGAGGTGCCTGCCCCGGGCGGCTCCTCGCCGGGTGCTGTGTCTGTGCCCGCTGCGTCGTCAGGTACGCCTTCACCGGGGACCGCGGTTGCGGGTATGGCCGCCGCGAGCGCCGCGGCCGCGCCGAGGCCCTCACGGTTGAATGCCATCACCGCTCTGGCCCGAAGCTCCCGCCCCACCTGGAACTGCTTCCCCGGCAGTGTGCGGGCCACCATGCGCACCGTCACCCGGTCAATTTCGACGCTTTCGACTCCCATCACGGTCGGTTCGTCAAGCAGCAGCGGCCGCAGCTGCTCATCCGCGAAGGCCGCCGCGCCCACGCGCCGCAGCACGTCGTTGGCGTGCAGTACATCCACCCCGGCTGGAAGCGGAAAATCCACCACCGCCCGGGCCCAGCCACGGGACAGATTGGTGATCTGGGCCAGCTGACCGTTCGGGACCACGACGACCTCCCCGTTCACGGTCCGCAGCCGGGTGACCCGCAGCGACACGTCTTCAATGGTCCCGGTAGCGCCCTCGGCGAACCCGGCCGCCGAGATTCGCACCAGGTCGCCGAAGCCGTACTGGCGTTCGGCAATAATGAAGAAACCGGCAAGGTAATCCCGCACCACCTGCTGCGCGCCGAACCCGATGGCGGCCGCGAGCAGCGCGGTGGGTGCAGCCAGGCTGCCGATCGGAATGCCGAACCGGGACAGAACCAGCCACCCGGTCATGAACCAGAGCAGCGCAATGCTCAGCCAGATGAGGATCTGCGCGATCGAATGCCGGTACTTACTCACCTCTGACCGCACCAGATCATCCGCGTCGGGCGCAGCCGCGTCGATCCTGTCGGTGATCCCGTCGCCGGACCAGGTGATGAAGCGGGCCAGCAGCAGGGCCCCAAGAATCAGGAGCACAATTTCGAGACCACTGCTGCGGATCCAGAGACCGACATCCGCCAGCTGCGCCACCATCGTCGCCGTCATCGCGGATTCTCTGTGCTGGTCAGGTCAGTAACGAAAGACCGCTGCGAGCGGCCCACCACCGGGCAGATCGCCGCCGTCGACCGTCTGGAGCTGCCCACCGCCGGCAAGCGTCCCGACGGCGGCCAGCTCCATCTGCTCGCAGGAGGCGTACTCGGTGTCCTGCCCGAGCGCGATAACCGCGGGGCTTTCCGCGCCGATGCGCTGCCAGCAGTTCGGATCCAGGAAAAGCGTTTCCACCCGGCCGTCCACCGCGGCCCGGCTGATTTCGTCCGCATCCATCGAGGCCCGGCCGGTGCCCTGCAGCTGCGCGAACCCGTCGATCGCCCGTCGCTTCAGCCCGGTCAGGTGCTCTTCGATCACCGGCCAGGCCGCGGAGTGGAGTTTCTCATCGGAGAGCTGATCGGGGTTTTGCCGCACGGACCCGACGACATGCGGGTAGGTCCGCACCTCGCGGTAGATCCCGAGCATTTTTTCCAGCCCGACGACGACCATCGGCAGATCCAGCTCGGCCAGAATATCGTGCAGGCCCTTACCGACGAGCTGCAGGAACCGCCGCACCTCATCTGTCTTGAAATCGTCATCGGCGCCACCATGGCCGAAGAAGACGGCCGCACCCGAGGGGCCGCCGGAGAGCGAGCGTGTCATCGTGTCCGAGCGGGGATCCCGCGGCTGCGAAACATCGCGGAGGCTGACCGGGATCTCACCGAGATCCATGTTCGTGACCTGATCCCGGGTTCCCTCCAGCAACCGGATCTGGCGCTGGCTGACGGTCAGCAGCAGGAAACCGCCATCGCCGGAAATCACCGGCAGCAGGGGACTTATGGTGAACCGGTCCCCCACGCTTGCCAGCTCCGGCACGGGGACGGGAACCCGGAATTCACGGTGCCAGCCCGGACGAAGAAAGACCGCCAGACCATCACCCATGTACTGCCAGGTCCTGGCATCCTCGTGCAGCGCCCATGCCGGCGCGAGAAGCTCGTCAATTTCAGGCTTGCGCAAGCCCCCGTCGGTCAGTGCCGATGTCACGCCGACCACGAGGTTCTTCCAGCTCAACAGATCGGCTTCGATGCCACTACCGAAGCGGTGCGTCGGCAGGAAAAGCGACACATAAATGCCGTCCTGATCATGCCCGCCGAGCTCTTCGAGTTGGGTTCTGGTCAAATGATCCATTTTGTCCTCCGCATCGTACCTGCCCGGGACGAAACGCAATACGTCCCATGCCAATGACCCTAGTCATGACCAACCAGCAAGTACAGAGGCAGCCCCATCATGAAGCGAAGCGGCGCCTGCGTGTCCGAGCCCTGCCCGTCCGAGCCGGATCGGAGGCCGCCACGGAAATGCCTAAGATAGAGAGGTGTTCCGCATACTGTTCTATACGCCCGAGATTCCAGGCAATACCGGGAATGCGATCCGGCTGGCCGCAATTACCGGAGCCGAGCTGCATCTGGTGGAGCCGCTGGGATTCGATCTTGAAGACTCCAAACTCCGCCGTGCCGGCCTCGATTACCATGACCTTGCTGTCCTGCATGTACACAAAAATCTGCAGGACGCCTGGCGGGCGCTTGCCCCTGACCGTGTTTACGCGTTTACCTCCGACGGTGAACGCTCCTACACACAGATCAACTACCAGGCGGGCGATATTCTTCTGTTCGGGCCGGAATCCGTCGGTCTGCCCGACAGCCTCAAACATGATCCCCATGTCACCGCCCGGGTCCGGCTGCCGATGCTGCCGAGTCTTCGTTCCCTAAATCTGGCCAATTCCGCGTCCATCGCCGTGTACGAGGCGTGGCGCCAGCATGACTTCGCCGGCGCTCAGCTCTAGCCCCGTGCCCTGGTCGGGGTGCGCACAGTCCCAACGACCGTAATCCATCAACCGGAGGCATTCATGTCCGCACGTGATCCTGGCTTGGCGTTCACCGACGGCGCCCTGCAGTTCGAGACCTGGTCCGATCAGCTGTGGGATCCGATGGGGCTCGCCCTGGCGTCGGCCGCACAGCTGCAGCCCGGCGAGCGGGTCCTGGACGCCTGCTGCGGCACCGGCGCCGCGACGCTTCCGGCCGCCGCCGCCGTCGGGCCCCAAGGTTCTGTCGACGCCGTCGACCTTTCCACCGGGCTGCTGCGCCTCGCCGCCGCCCGGGTAGGCGCGGCAAAGCTGCTGAACACCACGCTGACCGAAGCGGACGTCACCCAATGGCGCGGGCACCGGACCTTCGATGCAGTGCTGTGTTCCTACAGCATGTTCTTCTTCTCCGACATGGAGTCCGGAGTGGAGCATCTGGCCGACATGCTCCGCCCGGGCGGGCGGTTTGTCACCAGCACCTGGCTCGCCGGCGCACTGGAGCCCTTTGCCGGGCGCATCCTTGAAGCCGCCGTTACCGAACGCCCGCGGCTGGCCGGCATCCTCCCTCTGCCCAACCGGAATATGGACAAGGTTTCCTCGCCCGGCGCGCTCAAGAACTGGCTGCAGGACCGCGGACTGACCAATGTGAGCGTTGCCGAGCGCACGCTGTCCCTGACCGTCGACGACGAGATGGCCTGGACGCTGGTCATGGGCAGCGGTTGGCGTACATATCTGCCGCGGGACCCGGAAGCCGTCGAACGCGTCCGGAAGCTCTTTGTCCGCTCGGTGGGACCGAAGGTGGAAATGAACTCGGATTCGATGATCGGCATCGGTTACCGGGCCTAACGGCGGCTCTGTGCAGGTGTCCCGCACAGGCGCCCTGCCCACCCATCCGCACCCGGACCGGCTCCGAATAGCTATCGGAAGCAAAAATATCCGGACAGCTGAGCCGGCCAGCGGCGGAATCGAGGTGACCCCATGTCGACCCAACTCCAGCGGCGCGCACTCCACCCGCTTTCCGTAGACCAGCACGGAGGCACTGTCCACAGTGTCCACACTGTCGACACCGGCCAGCATCCACCGGCCGGGCCCCGATGGCGCTTATGCTTGGAGTTAATGGATACTCCACGAACTGCACGGGTGTCTGACCCGCCCCGGCCGCTGGCGACACCCGGCAATGCCGGCAATGCCGAGCGCGACAACCTCGCCCGGCTCATTTCGATGACCGCGACCGGTGACCAGAGCGCGTTCGCGCAGCTCTACCAGCTCACCGCCAAACGGGTTTACGGTATGGCCCGGCGGATTCTGATCGACCCGAATCTGGCCGAAGACACCACCCAGGAGGTGTACCTCCAGCTCTGGCAGTCCGCCGCTAAATATGATCCCGCCGCGGGCAGCCCGCTGGGCTGGCTGATGACGATTGCGCACCGCCGCGCGGTGGACAAGGTGCGCTCGACACAGAGCGCGACGGACCGTGAGGCCCGCTACGGTGCCACCAGCCACGTGATCGAGCACGACGACGTCGTCGATACGGTTAATGAGCGGCTCGACGCCGAGGCGGTGGTGAAGTGTCTGGCTACCCTGACTCCCACGCAGATAGAATCCGTGAAACTTGCCTATTACGGCGGCCTGACCTACCGGGAAGTCGCCGAAAAGCTCGGCGCCGCGGTGCCTACCATTAAGTCCCGCATCAGAGATGGACTATTACGCCTGAAGAACTGTCTGGGGGTGGATTGAGGTGAACGGAAATGCCATCAACAGCAATCAGTTCGCAGACTTTATCGCGACGGATCTGGCCGAGGGCCGGGTTTTGGAGCTGGCAGAGATCTATGCCGTCAACGCTGTGACCGACGCGGAGCGGATGGAAATCGATGAGTACATTTCGGCCGCGTCCCCCGAGCTCCGGCACGGCTTTGAGGACCGGGTTCGCCAGGCCCGCGAAGCCCTCGCGGCCGCCTACGGCACGGAGCAGGCCGAACCGCCGGCCGGCCTGCTGGACAGCATCCTGGCCCAGCTGCCGCGGGATGCCGGTGCTGCCAGTCAGGCCGAGGCTCCGGCCCCGCTTGCGGACGCTTCGGCCACCGGCGGCAGTGCGGACGAATTGTCCGTACGCCGGGAACGGAAAAACGCGCGACGCGGACTTTCCTCCGGACGGCGCTGGCTGATCGGTGTGGCGGCCGCCGCAGCCATCGCCGTCGGAGGTGTGGGCGTGGCCACCAATATGATCAACAACCAGGACCCAACCCACCAGATTCTTAACGCCGCTGATCTGCAGACCCGCAAAATTGACATCCCGGGCGGTGGAACGGCCACCTTGGCCATTTCCGGATCGAAGGACGCCGGCGTGGTGACCATGCAGTCAGTTCCCGCCCCGCCGGCCGGTAAGGTCTACCAGATGTGGCTGATCCCCAAGGACGGCACTCCCCCGGTTTCGCAGGGCACCATGGACGCTGAGGCGCTGTCCAAGGCAGCGACGATTAAAGGTGTGGACAGCGCGTCGGCTTTCGCCATCACGGTGGAGCCGGTGGGAGGCTCGGGCAGCCCCACAATGCCCACCGTGGCCTCGCTCCCGCTCAACAGCTGAGGCCGACAACGGCGCGGCTGCCTCTGCGGTGACCTTGACCTGCGGTGACCTTTGACCCACGGCCTTGACATTGACGTACCGTCAACTTCTAGAGTGATCGTATGCCCACAGCGGGCGGCTAAAACCGAAGGGGTGGAGACAGCTGTGACTGCGCCCGACCAGACCGACTCCGGGCCGGCCGAGCCCTGCTGGTCAATCTCGGATGTGGCCAGAATGTCCAAAGTTTCCTCAAGGACGCTGCGGCACTATGACCAGATCGGGCTGCTGGCTCCGGCCCGGACCCGGCCCAGCGGCTACCGCTACTACGGACCAGCAGAGCTTCGACGGTTGCAGCGAATTTTGCTGCTGCGCCGGCTTGGCCTAGCCCTGGACACGATCGCAGAGGTTTTAGCAGGCCGGACCGACGAGATCGAGGCCCTCCACATCCAGCACGGCTGGCTGCTGGCCGAACGTGACCGGATGGAACGGATGGCTGCCACCGTCGATGCAACAATCGATACTTTGAGACGAGGAGAAACGATGAACGCAAACGAAATGTTTACAGGATTTGAAGAAAACCCCTACGAACAGGAGGCCATTGACCGCTGGGGCAAGGACGCGGTGCGGCACAGCAGTGTCAAATACGCGGCACTGTCCGCCGACGGAAAGCAGGCCATGGCGACCGATTCCACCGCCATCAACGCCGAGTTCGCACGGTGTCAGCGCGCCGGATTGTCCGCCGACGACGACGCTGTCCAGACCGTCGTCGGGCGGCACTACAGGTGGGTCTCTTTCCACTGGACACCGGATGCCGAGGGGTATCTGGGCCTGGGACGAATGTACGTTGATGACCCCCGGTTCCGCGCCGCCTACGGGAACGCCGGCGTGGACACGGAGTATCTGCTCGAGGCCATCACGGTTTACGCTGCCAGAAGCCTCACGTAGCCGCAGGGGCTCCACGCCCGCAGAGCTCACTGGGTCGACCCGCCGGGTCCAGGCGCGGTCGACCCGCCGGGTCTGTCAAGCCTTCCGGCGCTTGATTTCCTCGGTGGCCTGCGGCAGCACGGTGAACAGATCCCCGATGATGCCGAAGTCCGCGATTTCAAATACCGGCGACTCGGCATCCCGGTTCACCGCGACAATGACCTTAGATGTCTGCATCCCGGACTTCTGCTGGATGGCCCCGGAAATCCCGGCCGAAATATACAGCTGCGGGGAGACCGTTTTGCCGGTCTGCCCAACCTGCGCGGAATGTTCGATCCAGCCCGCGTCCGTCGCGGCCCGGGATGCGCCGACTGCAGCACCGAGAACATCGGCGAGCTCCTCCACCGGACCGAAGTTTCCCTCAGTGCCGCGTCCACCTGCCACGATGATCCGTGCCTCGGTCAACTCGGGGCGCCCGCTGGCCGGCTTGGTGGTGCGGTCAACGATCCGCGCGGCAAGGCTGGCCGCGCCAAAGGTCACGGCTACGGTCTCCACCGCCGGCGAGGCTGCCGTAGCCGCTTCTTCGATATGAACGCTGTGCGGCTTCACCGTAATTATGGCAGTCGCCGTCGTCACTCTGGCCGTGACCGTGTAGGCACCGGCCAGAACGGATTTCTGCGCGTTCAGCCCGGCGTCCAGGCCCACCGCATCGGAGATCACACCGGCCGAAAGTGCGATGCCCACCCGCGCCGCAATTTCCTTGCTCTCGGCACTGTTTTCCAACAGCACCGCCGCCGGCTGCAGCTGCGCGGCAATCTGGGCAAGAAAATCCGCTTTGGGAGCCACCAGGTAGTCAAATAGTTCGCGCTGCTCGCACTGAAAGATCCTGCCGACACCGTGCGCGCCAAGGACGGTCTTAGCGCCCTCGGTCAAGCCACCGGCCAGCACGACCACGGGCTCCCCCACGGCACGGGCCAAGGTGAGCAGCTCCTGCGTGCTCTGCGGCAGTCCGGCGGCAGCATGCGCGGAAGGCTGGTCAACAAAAACGAGAACGGCAGACATTGCGGTCCTTCCGGCTTAGAGCAGCTTTTGGGCGGCGAGGAAATCCACCAGCAACCGGCCGGCGTTCCCTTCGTCGGTGATGATGGTGCCGGCTGCCCGCGGCGGGCGTACCAGCGCCGTTTCGACGACGGTCCAGGATCCGGCCCGTCCGACGTGCGCCGGGTCGACGCCGATATCGGCCAATGTCAGAGTGGTGACCTTCTTTTTCCTGGCCGCCAGGATGCCCTTGAAATTCGGGTAGCGCGGTGAATTGATCTGGTCCGTCACCGAGACCACAGCCGGCAGTGAGGCCCGAACCACCTCCGACTCGGTGTCCCCGTCCCGGCGGATAACGGCATGCCGCCCGCCGTCGTCGTCCGTCACGTCCAGCGAAGCCGCAAAGGTCAGCTGGGGCAAGCCAAGACGCGCCGCCAACTGGGCCGGGATCAGTGACGTTTCCCCGTCCGTGGAGGCCATCCCGGTGAGGATCAGGTCCACCGGACGGGCGGACGAAAGATGACGGATCAGGGCCGCGAGCGCCAGGGAGGTGGCGGCGGCATCGGAGGCCGCCAAGGCATCGTCACTCAAGTGAACACCATTGAAGGCACCCATCTGCAGCGCCTTTTTCACCGCCGCCACGGCTCCCGCAGGCCCCATGGTGACGGCGGCGACGTTATGTCCGGCCGCAGCGCCGCCGCGTGCTTCCACGAGCTGAAGAGCTGCCTCGAGAGCATATTCGTCCAGTTCGGAAAGGATGCTGTCGGAGCGGTCGACCGTATTATCCTGGGCGGCCAGGTGCCGGTTCAGCTGGACATCCGGTACGTGTTTGACCAGAACCACTATATTCAGTGCTGAATTTTCCACTGCTGCCCTTCATCCTGCAAAGTCGTTGCCGGTCGTCCCCCAAGTCCTCTCACCGAGCTTAGTGTGACATTGCAGGGTGCAGGCATTTGCGAGTCGTTTTCTTACTTCGTCTTCAAGCAGGGAAACATGCCCGGCAGCGCACTGATCACCGCACGTCTGCCGGCAGCGGCTGAAACGGGATTGAACACGGCCGCACGTCGGAAAATAACAGTTCAAAAAATAACAGTTCAAAAAAAAGACAGTGGGCGGTTCCGCCAATGCGGATCCGCCCGCTGTCATTTATGCGTTGCCCGAATTCTGCGCTCCTGCTACTGGCTCGCCGCATCCAGCGTTACATCCACTGTCTGCTGCTTGCCGCCACGGAGGAAGGTGGCCTTGACCGTGGCTCCGGCCGCCTGTTCACGGACCGCCGCCGTCAGTGCCGACGCATCGTCGATCACGCGGGTGCCGAAGTTGGTGATGACATCGCCGGCTTTGAACCCGGCCTTTTCGCCTGCCGATCCGGGAACCACCGACGCAACGACCGCACCGTTGGAGAAGGAGTTGGAACTGGTGTTGCCGCCGGCCGCACTGGCCTTGACAGAGACACCCAGCTGACCATGGGTGGCCTTCCCATTGGAAATGATCTCCTGGGCGACCCGCTTGGCGGTATCGATCGGGATGGAGAAGCCCACGCCGATGTTGCCCGATTGGCTGCTCGAATTGGAAGATGAGCCGGCCGAAGCGATGGCCACGTTCACACCGATGATCTCACCCTTGGTGTTCGTCAGGGCGCCGCCGGAGTTGCCGGGATTGATCGCAGCATCCGTCTGAATCACATTGAGGTTGACCGTACCGGTGGTTGCGGCGTTCGAGCCGCTGGAGCCGTCCGGCGGAGCGAAATTAAAGCCGTTGCCGTTACCCGGTCCGGACGAATCGCTCTGCGACTTCGGGACGGCGGAGGACGCCACCTGGATCGTCCTGTTGAGCGTGGAGACGATGCCGTCGGTCACGGTACCGCTTAGGCCAAGCGGAGCGCCGATCGCGATGACGGTGTCACCGACATTGATCTTGTCCGAGTCACCGATGGTGGCCGGAACAAGGCCGGGCGCATCGATCTTGATGACCGCCAGATCGGACTGCGGATCGGTGCCGACGACCTTGGCCGAATACACCTTTCCGTCATTGGTCCTGACTTCCAGCGTCGCATCCGCGGCCGCACCGTCCAGCGTCACCACGTGCGTATTCGTGAGAATATGCCCGGCCGTGTCAAGAATGATGCCGGACCCGGTTCCGCCGGAATTCCCGGACGTCGCGGAAATCGTGACGACGCTCGGAGTTGCCTTCTGCGCTGCCGCCGTTACCGCGTTGACGTCGTTGGTATTGTTCACGATCAGCGGAATGTTCGGCGCGCCCTGGCTGCTGCTCACCGCGGAAGTCTGACTGCCCAACAGCATCGATGTACCCGCCGCTGTGCCGCCGCCGACCAATGCGGCCGCGACCATGCCCGCGACAAAGATCCCGGCGCCGACCTTCTTCTTCTCACGCCGTCCAACGGGTCGCTGGCCGGAGGGGTACATCGGCGTGCCGGCATGCGGATGGGTCTGAGTCTGGCCAAAGGCCGGATGGCCCTGACCAGCGTAGTTCTGGCCGAAGTGGTCCTGACCGGAGCGGTCCGGTGAGGAGTAGTCCTGTGAAGAACCGTTCTGGGACGACGACGGCGAACCGGCCGGGTAGGTGGGCGGAGGCACCGGAGCGCCAAAAGAGGTCGCGGCAGATTGGCCGTACTGCGGCGGCGTCCCTGTCTGTTGGCCGGAAGCAGAGTGTGCCCCTCGCTGGGCTGCGTACGGGGACGTCTGCTCCTGGCCGTGCTGCTCATGGGTGCTATTGTCCGGGGAAACCAGCGGAACCGGTGCATCGGGGGCCGATCCGTACCGGCCCGCGGTCGGCTCCTGGGCTGCGGGCCCGGATGCCGTTTCGGCGTCGTGGCGCCGGTTCCACCACTCATGCATCGGCAGGGTGGGGTTAGCGTCCGCCGGAACGGTGCTTTCGCCGATCCGCTCCGTGGGGTTGCTGCCGCGCTCCTCCGGGCCGGAAGGAAGTGACCTGATTACCGGCGCGTCGCTCGCCGCTGCATCCGGCTCAGCAGCCGAAGCATGAGCCGGACCGCCAGCCCCGTGCGAGGACTCCACCGTGTCGTTTGCCACCGTTTCGTTCGCGGGGGTGCGGTCGTTGGCGGGTGTGCGGCCCTTCGTAGGGACGGCATCACTGCCAAAGCCGGACTCGCCGCCATTGTGCTCGGTCATTGGTCTTTCCTTCCGTGTCGGTAGTTCCACTATGAACGATGGGGCTGGGTCCTTCGCGAACGTTCACTGAAAGCTTCCTGTGAACCTAAATTCTCCACTTACGGACCGACATTGTCCCGCCGCGAGGGCATATTGTCCCGCTGCGACGGTCTTTTCGCCAGCGCTGCCCGTGCCTGAGGATGCGGTTACAGTCTCCGCCGGTCCGCTATTAGAGTCTCCCCCGCACGGCTGGTTTTCCGCTAGCGGCATACCCGGCAATATGGACGCGCATCAGGACGCATCATAGAATCAAAAGAAGCTGCCCCGGCTCACGGCGGCGCAGGCGCTGGATTGCGCCGTCGGGTTGCCGGGGTTTTTTTGCCCGGCGTGCGCCCCGGCCGGGGACTTCCACTAACGGGTTCGCAGCTAACGCTCCGAAGGGTTTCATATGCGGTCCGGTCTCAGTCTGTTCCCGCGCCTTCTTGCTGCGGCGGGACTCGCGGCCCTGCTGCTCCTCCCCGGGGCGGCGGCCAATGCGGAACCTCCCGTGACCATACCGGCCGGCCAATATGTGGTGGATGATGCCGGTGTACTCGGCAGCAAAGCCGGTGAAGTCAAAGACGCCATCACCAAGTTGGGCCAGGACCACGGATACACGCTCTTCGTGGTCTATGTGAAGACCTTCGATTCCATGGATCCGCAGGCCTGGGGCCAGGCAGTGGTCAACAGCAAGAGCATGGGCAGCCACGATGCCCTTCTCGCGGTGGCAACGGACGAAGGCCATTTCACGTTCCTGGGCGGGAAGAACACCGCGCTGACTCCCCAGCAGGGTGAAAGCATCATCGGCAACGCCATCAAGCCCCGGCTCAGCGATCATAACTGGGCGCAGGCCGCCATTGATGCGGCCGCGGCGCTCGGCGATGCCGCAGGCGGCGGCAGCGGCACCGTGCCCGACCCCACCGGAGGCTACGTCGCCCTCGGAATCGGCGGCGTCGTCGTCCTCGGTGGGGCAGGTACTGCCCTTGCTATCCGCAGTAAACGCCGGAAGACCGCGCAGGCCGCCACGGAGTCCGGTTATGGGCCGGACGGTGAAAAGCTCGATCCGATGGCAGGAACCAGCATTCCCGAACTGCGCCAAAGCGCCGGCTCGCTGCTCATCGCGGCCGATGACGCCATCAAATCCAGTGAGCAGGAGATCGGGTTCGCCCAGGCCTCCTATGGCGATGAAGCCGTGGAACCGTTCCGGAAAGCCCTGCTCGATGCACAGGGGCATCTGCAGGAGTCCTTTAAACTCCAGCAGCAGCTCGACGATGCCATTCCGGATACGGTCCAGGAACAACGCGCCTGGTACGGGGAGATCATCCGCCGCTGTGAAGCCGCCAACGCATCGTTGGAGGAGCAGAAGGAGAATTTCGACTCTCTGCGGGAGCTGGAAAAGAACGCTCCGCAGGCACTGGCCACGGTGGCGGCCGGCCGCGAAGATGCGGAAGCCAAGGTCGCCGCGGCTGAGGCCAACCTGACGGCGTTGCAGAGCCGGTACACGGAATCCGCGCTCTCCACCATCGGAGACAACATCAGCCAGGCACAAGAACGGCTCGAATTCGTGCAGACCGCTTCGCAGACCGCGCAGGAGAAAATGGCTGCCGCGGACCCCAGCGGCGCAGCGGTGGCTGTGCGGGCGGCGGAGGAAAGCCTGCATCAGGCCAAGCTGCTGCTGGAGGCGGTTGGAAAGGTCGCTGACGACCTCGATCAAGCTTTCTCGGCCCTGGAGGCGTCGGTCGCCGACACCGGCTCCGATCTGAGCCAGGCCAAAGCCATCATCGCCTCGGGGACGAATCCGCAGTTCACCGGACAGATCGCCGCGGCCGAGTCGGCGCTGGCCCAGGCCCAGCGGCAACTCGCGGCGGACCGGCTTGATCCTGTCGCTAGCCTCGCCCAACTGGAAAAAGCCCACACCGGCCTCGATGCCATGCTTTCCGGGATCCGGGACCAGCAGCAGCAGGCGGCCCGGGCCCTGGCATCCCTGGCCCAGACCATCAGAGCCGCACAGGGTCAGATATCCTCCACGCAGGATTACATTGCCGCCCGCCGCGGGGGCGTCGGATCCGAGGCCCGGACACGCATCGCCGAGGCCCAGCGGAATCTTGATTACGCGCTGTCCATCCAGCGCAATGATCCCGTCTCGGCATTGACGTACGCGCAGCAGGCCAGCGCACTGGCGCAGCAGGCCGCACAGCTTGCCCAGTCCGATGTCTCCGGTTTCGGCGGCGGAGGCTATGGCGGCGGAGGCTATGGCGGCGGCGGATTAGGCGGAGCCATTCTGGGCGGCATCCTCGGCGGAATGATTTCCGGCGGCGGACGAGGCGGCGGCAGCTGGGGCGGAGGCGGCTTCGGCGGGTTCGGCGGGGGCGGCGGCGGACTCGGCGGCGGCGGGGGCGGCGGCTTCGGTGGCGGCGGCGGGAACTTCTAGCGGCCGTGGCCGATTGGCAGACCCGGCAAGGAGAGTTCCGGGAACGGCAGAACCGGCAGCAACAGCTCCGGCAACGACGGTAGCCAACGATATGGTTTCTTAACAGGGTACATTCAGCAATTTCAGGTTTGCCCACTCCTCACGGGGACTCCGATAAGAGCAGGACGAAAGGTAACACGATGGCTAAGCAGTCCATTTTTGGCCGCATCTCACAGTTGGCAAAGGCCAACATCAACGCGTTGCTGGACCAGGCCGAAGATCCGCAGAAAATGCTCGATCAGATGGTCCGTGACTATACCAACAACATCGCCGAAGCCGAGTCAGCGGTGGCCCAGACCATCGGTAATCTGCGGATGCTTCAGGATGACTACCAGCAGGATATAAAAGCCTCGCAGGATTGGGGCGGCAAGGCACTGGCCGCCAGCCGCAAAGCCGACGAATACCGCGCCGGCGGAAATGACCCCGACGCACAGAAGTTCGACAATCTCGCCAAGGTCGCCCTGCAACGCCAGATGACGTCGGAAAACGAGGCCAGATCCGCCGAGCCGAACATCGCATCCCAGTCGGACGTGGTGGAGAAGCTCAAGACCGGGCTGAACCAGATGAAGGGCAAGCTCGGTGAACTCTCCGCCAAACGCAATGAGCTTATTGCCCGCTCGAAGACCGTCGAAGCACAAACGCAGGTCCACGATGCGCTCAAGAGCATCGACATCCTGGATCCCACCAGCGAGGTCAGCCGATTCGAGGAAAAGATCCGCCGCGAAGAAGCCAAGGTCCGCGGCCAGGCCGAGCTGGCAGCCTCCAGCCTGGATGCCCAGTTCAACAGTCTGGAGGATCTGGGCGAGCAGACCGAGATAGAAGCGAGGCTGGCCGCCCTGAAGTCCGGTGACACTACCGCACCGGCTGCCATCCAGGCAGGCTCCGGGAAATCAAAGGATGCGGCCGGCGTGGACGAAGCGGAGTTCGACAACCTCTGACCAGCGACTTCATCAATGCAGTTCGGCACGGCAACGGGGTCTGCGGAAGCGGGCACCCTTGCCGTGCCGCGCCGCTAGCATCGGACCGGCTTCGGTCCCCTCCGACAAGTTTCAGTCAACGGCATGAGCCGAGGTCGGCGCCTACCCGATTCGCGCCGGGCGACTGTCGTCTGTAGGGTAGGAGCTACGTAGGGGAGTATCCGTTACGCTGCATACGTCAACACGTGGAGCAATGTCGCTCTGCCGGGTGCAGCGGACAGCCGTATTGAGGCTGTTTGGAGAGACTTATGGTGATAGTTTCTGCCCTCACCACCCTACGAAAGCAGCCATCATGACTGTATCCCCCCTCATCTGGGGCCTGACCATCGTCCTTATTCTCGGACTCTTGGCGTTCGACTATTTCTTCCACATCCGCAAGGCGCATGTGCCCCAGCTCAAGGAAGCCGCCGTCTGGTCCGGTATTTACGTCGGGCTTGCGCTGGTATTCGGCGTCGTGCTGTGGATCTTCGGCGGCACGCAGATGGGCACGGAATACTTCGCCGGATATGTGACCGAAAAAGCCCTCTCCGTCGACAACCTCTTCGTTTTCCTCATTCTCATCGCGAGCTTCCGGGTACCCCGGGAGGACCAGCAGAAGGTGCTGCTTTTTGGCATCGTCTTCTCGCTGCTGGCCCGCACCGGGTTCATTTTCCTCGGCGCCGCGCTGATCAATTCCTTCGCCTGGGTCTTTTACATCTTCGGGCTGATCCTGCTGATCACCGCCGGTAACCTGCTCAAGCCGGAAGAGGAGAACGAAGACACCGCGGACAACTTCATCATCCGGCTGGCCCGGAAGTTCTTCCATACCTCGGAACATTACGACGGGGACAAGCTGTTCACACAGGAAAACGGCAAGCGCGTACTCACCCCGATGCTGCTGGTCATGGTGGCCATCGGCGGAACCGATCTGCTCTTCGCGCTGGATTCCATCCCCGCGATCTTCGGCCTGACCCAGAACGTCTATATTGTCTTCACCGCCACGGCATTCTCCCTGATGGGCCTGCGCCAGCTGTACTTCCTGATCGACGGGCTGCTGGACCGCCTCATCTACCTTTCCTACGGCCTCGCCGCCATTCTCGCCTTCATCGGCGTCAAGCTGGTACTGCACGCTCTGCATGAAAACAACCTGCCGTTCGTCAACGGCGGAGATTCCGTGCCGGTGCTGGAGATCAGCACCGGGTTGTCCCTCAGCGTCATCATCGGTGTGCTGGCCGTGACGGTCCTTGCTTCGCTGCTCAGCCCGGCCGGTAAGGCGCAGGCCGCGATCTCCGGGATCAAGCACCACGCCACCGAGTACCTGGATCTGAGTTACACGGCAGACCAAGGCGAACGCGAACGGGTCTACGGGCTGATGAAGGCAGCGGAGGAGCAGATCAGCCGGATGCAGCTCAAGCACCGGGACCAGGCCAAGGATGTTGAAGATACCCGCGATCTGGTCCGCCGGGCGCACGCCGAGCACGCAAAATTCCCTGCCGTGTAGCCTACCGTGACCCGCTGCTCAGAGCGTGCCGAGCTGGGGAACCAACTCGCGGAACAAGGCGGCGGCCGCGTCCGGGTCCGCGAGCGCGGTGTCGATCAGGACCGCCACCGTTGTTTTGCTCACCGGGTCATACATGACCAGCGACTCGTAGCCCAATCCGACGCCGGTGTGTCCCCACCAACCGTTGAGCTCCCCCAGCGCCAGCCCGTATCCGTCGTAGGCGGGGGTGAAGTCGCCGTTCTCCGGATCCGAAACCGCGGTCATCCGGGCGGCTTGGAGGTCCGCCGGGAGAAGCGTGCCGGAGCCGAGCGCGGTGCCCCAGCTGAGCAGGTCGCCGATATCCCCAAACAGTCCGCCGGCCGCGCTGTACAGCGTGTCGCTGGGTGACCGCACGGCGTCCGTTCCGTCCTGCGAGGATTTCTCGGGAGGCTCCAGCACCCGTCCGAGTGCGGCATCGGGCGGATACACGATGGAGGTCAGGTGCAGTGGTTCCAGCAGTCGGGATGTCACCTCCTGGTCCCAGCTTTGGCCGGTCACCCGGTGGATGATCGCTCCGAGCAGCACAGTATTGGTATTGCTGTAACCAAAATCCGTGCCGGGGTCGAAATCCAGTGGTTGTGCAAAGGAATCCGCGAGCAGGTCCGCATCGGTCCAGACGTAGCCGTCCCAGGAGTTCATCTGGTCCGAGAACTCCTGGGTGTCGGAATACTCGGTGAGCCCGGTGCGCATTTCCAGTGCCATCCGCACCGATATTGTGTCCCCCGACGGTACGGAGGCCACGTAGTCTGAAACGGGGTCGTCCAACCGCAGTTTTCCTTCGGCAGCCAATTGCAGGATCACGGTGCCCACGAAGCTCTTGGTGATGCTCCGATAGGCCGACACGTCCGTTGCCCGAAGCTCCGTTGCGCTCTCGACGTCGGAGAAGCCGTTCAGGGACAGGAACCGGCCCTGCGGAGTGGCAATTCCGACGGTTACGCCCGCGGCGCCCTGATCGGTGGTGAAATTGCTGACTGTCGTCTGCAGATCCGCTGGAAAGACCTGCCAGAGCCCCGGTGGAACGGCGACCACAGGTACCGGGCCGCTTGTGGATTGAGTGCCGCCGGATTGAGTGCCGCCGGATTGAGTGCCGCTCGCGGGTTGGGTACCGCGAGGTGCAGTCTTGTCCCCGGCCGTGGGTTTGTGCCCGTTGACCTGCCCGGTCACCTGCCCACCGCCATCCGCCCCACTACTTCGAGCCGAACCGCCAGCCGAACCGCCATCGGCAGCCGCACTCGTACCACTATCCGCACCGGCACCGCCGCCAGTGGAACCATGGCGCGCCCCGGCTGCCGCCCCGGAGCCCGCGCTCTGCAGGGACGTCCACGACAATCCTGCAATCACCAGTATGACCACTGCGCAGACGCCAGTGATTCGGCTAAGACGCTTCGGCAACCGGGACATCGTGCCTCCTTGCTGAGCGCACCGCTGTCCGGGTGGACAGGGGTGTTACCTGCGGTGCAGTATCTGCGGCGCTGTGTGTTCGGTGTTGAGCCTAACGGTTTGAGCCTGCGGTGTTGCGCATGTGTTGCTTCCGACGGTGTCGTGTCCTACATCTGGGCGAACGCCGCCGTCGCGGGATCTGCACCGACCCGATGGCCCGCCTCCAGCGCGCTCACCGCGGCCAGCTCATCGGCCGAGAGCACCAGAGTGGCGGCGGCCAGATTTTCCCGCATGCGGGATGCATCCGCGGATTTGGGAATGACGATATTCCCGCGGCCCAGGTGCCAGGCCAGCACGATCTGCGCTGGGGTGGCGCCGTGTTTCGTTGCCAGCGTCCGGACCGTTTCGGCGGACAGATCGCTGCCCTGGCCCAGCGGACTGTATGCCTCCACCGCGATTCCGTGCGAGCGGCTCTTCGCCGCGACGTCCGCCTGCTGGAAGGTCGGGTGCAGTTCGATCTGATTGACCGCCGGAGTCATATTTCCGCCGGCCAGCAGCGTGTCCAGATTGGCCGGGAGAAAATTTGAGACACCGATGGCGCGGATATCGCCCTTGGCGTACAGCTTCTCCATCGCGTTCCAGGCCTGCACGAACAGCCCCTGTGATGGGACCGGCCAGTGGATCAGATAGAGGTCGACAATGTCCACGCCGAGTGCCCTGCGGCTATTCTCGAAAGCCACCGCGGCACTCCCCTGCTCACCATTGCGCAGCTTGGTGGTGATGAAAAGCTCTTCGCGCGGAATACCCGATGCGGCAATGGCCGCGCCAACGGCGGCCTCATTACCGTATGCGGCTGCGGTGTCGATGTGGCGGTATCCCGCGGCAAGGGCGTCCTCGACGATTTTCTGGGTTTCCTCCGGCGGCACCTGGAAAACGCCAAACCCCAACTGCGGAATGGTCACGCCGTTGTTCAAGGTCAGCTCGTTCACGCTGACATTCGGCTCAGTAGACATATGTTTGCCTTTCACGCTCTGATGCCGACGGTGGGAAGTTCCGCCGGCCTCTTCCCAGCCTAGACGCGTTTGGAGCAGACTGGCTGTATGGAATATACCCAGCTTGGCCGTTCGGGTCTCAAAGTGTCTCGTCTGTGCCTCGGGACGATGAACTTCGGCCCACATACCGAGGAAGCCGACGCCCACTCCATCATGGATTCAGCGCATCAGGCGGGGATTAATTACTTTGACACCGCCAATGTTTACGGCGGCTACGAGCACCACGGCTGGACCGAGGAGATCATCGGCCGCTGGTTCGCGCAGGGCGGCCAGCGCCGGGAACACACCGTGCTCGGCACCAAGCTTTATGGCACCATGACGGATTTTCCCAATGAGTCCAAACTGTCCGCGCTGAACATCCGCCGGTCCTTGGACGCCAGCCTGAAGCGGCTGCAGACGGACTACATCGATGTCTACCAGTTCCACCATGTGGACCGGAACACGCCGTGGGAGGAGATCTGGCAGGCCGTCGAAGTCGCCGTCCAGCAGGGCAAAATTCTATATTCGGGCAGCAGCAACTTCGCCGGCTGGCACATCGCGCAGGCGCAGGAGTCCGCGGGCCGCCGGCACTACAACGGGCTGATCAGCGAGCAGTCCATCTACAATCTCCTCACCCGGAATGTGGAACTTGAGGTCATTCCGGCGGCCCAGCACTATGGGCTCGGACTGATTCCTTGGTCACCACTGCAGGGTGGTCTGCTGGGCGGAGTGCTGAAAAAGGAGCACGACGGCGTCCGGCGCGCCGAAGGGCGTGCCAGGAAAACCCTCAAGAAACATCGGGATCAGATCCAGCAGTACGAGGACTTCTGCGATGAACTCGGTCAGGAACCGGGCAACGTGGGCCTGTCCTGGCTGCTGCACCAACCGGCCGTCACCGCGCCGATTGTCGGGCCCCGGACCCGGCAGCAATTGGACGCCGCCGTTAGCGCCCTAGAGGTAACGCTGGACGACGAAGCGCTCGCCCGGCTCGATGCCATCTTCCCCGGGCACCAGGCCGCACCGGAAGACTACGCGTGGTGAACGGCGAGGGTTCCGGCTTCCCATCAGGCACCCCGGCTGACACCGCGACGGGCTTTCCTCCGCGGACCGCGACGGGCTTTCCTCCGCGGACCGCGACGGGCAGCGCGCCGGGGACCGCGACGGGCAGCGCGCCCAGCATTCTCTTCATCGGCGGCACGGGCGTCATTAGCGCGGCCGCGGCGGAACGCGCCGTCGCTCTGGGGCACCGGGTCACCGTATTGAACCGCGGCTCCTCCGCTGTCCGGCCGGCACCCAATGATGCCGAGGTCCTGCTGGCGGATGCCCGCGACGCTGCGGCGGTGCGGGCGGCGCTGGGAAACCGGGAGTTCGACGTCGTCGCCGACTTTGTTTCCTTTACCCCGCTGCATGCCACCGCCGCGATCTCGGCGTTTGGCGGACGGACCGGCCAGTATGTGTTCATCAGTTCCGCCTCCGCCTACCAGAAACCGCCGGCACGGTTACCCGTGCTGGAGTCGACGCCGCTGCGTAACCCGTTCTGGCAGTACTCACGGGACAAGATCGGCTGCGAGGACCTGCTGATCCGGGCCTACCGGAAGGACGGCTTTCCGGTGACCATCGTGCGCCCGTCGCATACCTACGACCGGACATCCATCCCGCTCCTCGGCGGCTGGACGGACATCCACAGGATGCGGTCCGGCCTTCCGGTCGTGGTGCATGGCGACGGCAGCTCACTGTGGACACTGACGCACAGCAGGGACTTCGCCGTCGCCTTCGCCGGTCTGCTCGCGCGACCGCAGGCCATCGGTGAAAGTTACACCATCACCTCCGATGAGTACCTGCCCTGGGACCAGATCTACCGGCTGCTTGCCGCCGCGGCGGGCGTGCCGGAACCGGAGCTGATGCATGTGGCCGCGGAAACCATTGCCGCACACGCCCCGTCGCTGGGTCCTGGCCTGCTCGGCGACAAGGCCCATTCGGTCGTTTTCGACAACACCAAGATTAAGTCCATGGTGCCGGGATACCGTGCGGAGACTGCGTTCTCCGACGGCGCCCGGGAGATCATCGGCTGGCACGACGCGCACCGGGCAGCGCGGACCTTCGCCCCGGACTTTATGGCCCTGTCGGATGCGCTTGTTTCATGGGCGCGGCGTGCGCCGCTAGCTCACTGACACCTGGCCGTCGCTGACGTCCCAGCGGGTGTCCAGCCGGACCTTCTCCAGCAGCCGCCGGTCATGTGAGACCAGCAGCAGCGCGCCGTCGTAGCTTTCCAGCGCCTCTTCCAGCTGCTCGATCGCGGGCAGATCCAGATGGTTGGTGGGTTCGTCCAGGACCAGCAGGTTCACACCCTTGGCCTGCAGCAGGGCCAGCGCGGCACGCGTACGCTCCCCCGGTGAGAGACTGCCGACCTTCGCACCGACCTGGTCCGCCTTCAGACCGAATTTGGCCAGCAGGGTACGGACCTCGGCACCGTTCAGCTCCGGGACCTGGGCCTCAAAGGCATCGCCCAGAGCGTCGGACTCGGCGAGCCGTCCGCGGACCTGGTCAATTTCGCCCACGGCGACGTTCGCGCCCAGCGCCGCCGTGCCGCCGTCGGGCACCTCATGTCCAAGGAGCAGCCGCAGCAGCGTCGTCTTCCCGGCGCCGTTGGGCCCGGTGATCCCGATCCGCTCCCCCGCATTTATCTGCAGCGAGGCCGGTCCAAGTGTGAAGCCGCCATGCCGGACGGTGGCCCGATTCAGGGTGGCCACCACCGAGCTGGAGCGCGGCGCGGCCCCAATGCGCAGCTGCAGCTGCCATTCCTTGCGCGGTTCGGCCACCTCGTCCAGGCGGGCAATGCGCGATTCCATCTGGCGGACCTTCTGGGCCTGCTTTTCCGAGGACTCGGTGCTGGCGCGGCGCCGGATCTTGTCATTGTCCGGGGCCTTCTTCATGGCGTTGCGCACGCCCTGCGAACTCCACTCACGCTGCGTGCGGGCGCGTGCGACCAGATCCGACTTTTTGTCCGCAAAATCGTCATACGCTTCCCGCGCGTGCCGGCGCGCGGTGGCGCGCTCCTGCAGAAAAGCGTCATAGCCGCCGTCGTACACGGCGACCTGATTCTGCGCCAGATCCAGCTCCACCACCGCGGTGATGCAGCGGGCCAGGAACTCGCGGTCGTGCGAGACCAGAACCACACCGCCGCGCAGGCCTTGGACAAAGGATTCCAGCCGCTGCAGTCCCGCCAGATCCAGATCATTGGTGGGCTCATCCAACAGGACGATGTCGAAGCGGCTCAGCAGCAGTGCCGCCAGCGCCGCCCGCGCGGCCTGCCCGCCGGAGAGCGAGGCCATCTGCGCGTCCGGCCCGGTCCGCAGATCCAGTTCCGCCAGCACGGCGGGGATCCGGTCCTGAAGATCCGCCGCCCCGCAGGCCAGCCAATGGTCCAGCGCCGCCGCGTACTCATCATTGGCCGATATGGTCCCCGACGCCAGCGCGTCCGCGGCGGCTTCCATCCTGGCGGTTGCCCGGGCCGAGCCGGTACGGCGGCCAATATAGCCCGCCACCGTCTCGCCGGGAATGCGTTCATGTTCCTGCGGGAGCCAGCCGACAAACGCATCCGACGGCGACGTGCTGACGGCGCCGGCCAGCGGTTCATCGACCCCGGCGAGAATGCGCAGCAGCGTTGACTTGCCGGCGCCGTTGGCACCGACGACGCCCACCACGTCCCCGGGGGCCACGGTCAGATTGAGATCGACGAACAGGGTCCGGTGGGCGTGGCCGCCGGACAGGTCCTTGGCCACGAGTGTTGCAGTCATTGGTCAAGCTTATTCAACTGCGGGAGGCACGCCGTGCGCTGCCCGCCCAGACCTCCCAGCGGGCAGCGGCCGGGTGCGGTTGGTCGGGACCGATTAGTTCGTCGCGGCCTCAAGTTCGACGACGGCCAACGACAGAGCGGGCAGCGGCAGCTTCAGCTCGTCCCCGGCGGCCTCGACACCCGCCAGTGCGGTCAGGCCGACCCGTTCGCGGGCGTCGAGTCCGTTCGTGGCGAAGCGGTCCATTCCTTCGGGAACCGCCGGCACCTCGGCGCGGGTGATCCGGCCGGCGTCAAAGCCGCGCAGTGCAACGTCAACGTCCGCTGCCTCCTCCAGACCGCGATTGGCGAAGAACAAGGCGATGCGGCCACTCTCTTCATCCCACGTCGCACTGACATCGACCAGATCCGTGCCGCCAAAGCGAGCGTTCGCGTATTTGTCCGAATCGACCTGGTGAGTCTGCACCGTTGAACATTATGGGGTCGGGTGACAGCCGGAGGGTAACACTTAGCCACCTTCAGCTACGCCCAACGGAACCGAATTCGGCCGAGCAATACCTCCAAGTGGTCTGCGAGCTCCGAGGCCGCAGGGCCATTGGAGTCTGGCTCACTGCGGACCTCCTAGGGCTCAAAGAGAGTCGATCTTCTGCATAATGCGCCGGTAGCGCTGAGGATCTGCGACACGGTGCATCTACGGCAGGAACGGCATAATCCTACTCCCTCCCGCTGCCCGTCCGTGGGTAGAGGCGACGCGTACAGATGACGAAAACATGCAAATATATATTCGATTAGTCTATAGCCATGAATATCATCTGGGAATACACTTGTGGTATGGGCGGTGGTCAGGGCTTCGAAGCACTCCTCGAGGAATACCTCGGGAAGCCCGCCCCTGTCCGGGCCGGCCCCGCTGAAGATGCCTCGGCTGCGGGTTCCGCGTTTCCTTTTCTGCCGGTTCCTTTTCTGCCGGAGCTGATCTGGGG
>CAJDTL010000007.1_pt1 | contig 106040 bp, 110 predicted proteins | sample 7389871 | NCBI WGS metagenome assembly CAJDTL01 (sample SAMEA7055650, study PRJEB34461) | soil metagenome | biome: terrestrial ecosystem; feature: Peninsula; material: soil | place: Antarctica | collected 2016 | reverse complement strand
CAAGGCATCGGCGCCGTTGTTCCCGCTGCCGGCCAGGACCACGATCCGGGCCCCATATACTCCTCCACCGCGTTCCTTCAGCAGCGCCACCACGGCACCTGCCAATCCGTACGCCGCGCGCTGCATCAGGACCGGGCCTTCGCCCGCAGCCAGCAGCGGTTGCTCGGCTGCCCGGATGGCCGTTCCGCTGAATGCCTCGAGCACGCTACCCCTCCGCGATGACCATGGCGGTCGAGATGCCGCCGTCATGGCTCATCGACAGGTGCCAACGCTTGACACCCTTTGCCTGCGCCACCGCCGCCACGGTGTCCTTGACCTGGATGGTGGGACCGTGTTCGTCCAGCCCGATCCAGCAGTCCTGCCAGTTCATGCCGGCCGGTGCGCCCAGCGTTTTGGCCACGGCTTCCTTCGCCGCGAACCGGGCCGCGAGCGAGCGTGTGTTCAGCGTCCGCTCCGCGGGTACAAACAATCGTTCCCGCAGGCCCGGAGTGCGCTCCAGCTGGCGGCCGAACCGCTCCACATCAACTACGTCCACGCCAATCCCGATGATCATGCTCCCAGCCTAACGGCCGAGGGGCCCCGAACGAGCGAAGCGAGTTTGGGGAGGACGCCAGGCGCTAACGGCCGAGGGGCCCCGCCGGATCGCGGCGAGGGCGCCAACATGCCGCCTAAATAGATGGCCGGCAGGATACGGCGCGGCCTATTCGACCGTGACCGATTTCGCCAGATTGCGCGGCTGATCCACATCAAAGCCCTTGGCGGTGGCCAGCTCGCAGGCAAACAGCTGCAGCGGCACGGTGGTCAGCAGCGGCGCCAGCAGTGGCGGGATTTCCGGGATGTAGAAGACATGCTCTGCGTAGGCCCGGGCCGACTCGTCGCCCTCTTCCGCGATCACGATTGTCTTGGCTCCGCGGGCGCGGATCTCCTGGATGTTGGAAACCACCTTGGCGTGCAGCGAATCCCGTCCGCGGGGGGAAGGAACGATCACCACCACCGGCAGCCCCTCCTCGATCAGCGCGATGGGACCGTGCTTCAGCTCCCCTGCGGCAAAACCCTCGGCATGGATGTACGCCAGCTCCTTGAGCTTGAGTGCGCCCTCCATCGCCACCGGGAAGCCGACATGCCGGCCCAGGAACAGCACGGTCTTGGTCCCGGCCATGGACCGTGCCAGCTCCTTAATCTGCCCTGCGTTGTCAAGGATCTGCTGGATTTTCGCCGGCGTCTTCGCGAGGTCCGCGAGGATGTCCTTGATCTCGCCCTGGAACTTGTTCCCGCGCAGCTGTGCCAGATACAGCCCCAACAGGTAGGCGGCGGTGATCTGGGCCAGGAACGCCTTGGTGGACGCGACGGCGATCTCCGGACCGGCGTGCGTGTACAGCACGGCATCGGATTCGCGCGGGATGGTGGAGCCGTTGGTGTTGCAGATGGCCACCGTCATGGCGCCCTGCTCGCGGGCATAGCGGACCGCCATCAGCGTGTCCATGGTCTCGCCGGACTGCGAGATGGAGACGATCAGCGTCCGGGCATCCACGATCGGATCGCGGTAGCGGAATTCGTGGCTGAGCTCCACCTCGGTGGGAATCCGGCACCAGTGTTCAATGGCGTATTTGGCGACCTGACCGGCATAGGCGGAGGTGCCGCAGGCCAGCACAATGATCTTATTGACCGTCTTGAGCAGCGAAGGATCTATCCGGATCTCGTCCAGGGTCAGCCGGCCGTGCTCATCCGAACGCCCCAGCAACGTCTGTCCCACGGCATCGGGCTGGTCATGAATCTCTTTTTCCATAAATGAGGGATAGCCGTCTTTTTCCGCCGCCGCGGCGTCCCAATCAACGTGGTATTCCTTGCCAGCGGCCGGGGCACCGTAAAAGTCGGTGATCTCCACGGAATCGGGAGTGATGGTGACAATCTGGTCCTGCCCCAATTCAACGGCGCGGCGGGTGTAGTCGATGAAGCCGGACACATCGGATCCCAGGAAATTCTCGCCCTCGCCCAGCCCAACGACCAGCGGCGAGTTCCGCCGGGCGGCGACCACGGCGTCCGGCTGGTCCGCGTGCACAGCCAGCAGGGTGAAGGCACCCTCGAGCTGCCGGCAGGTGTACTGCATGGCCAAGGACAATGCGCCCTCGGGGCGGCTGCCGGACGCCAGCACGTCGCGGTAGGTATCTCCGAGCAGTACCGCGGCGACCTCCGTGTCCGTATCCGACGCGAAGGTGTGGCCCTTCTGAAGCAGGGCGGCTTTCAGCTCTGCGAAGTTTTCGATGATGCCGTTGTGGATCAGCGCGAGCCGGCCGCCGTCGGCAAGATGCGGATGGGCGTTCTGATCCGTGGGACCGCCGTGCGTGGCCCAGCGGGTATGACCGATGCCGGTGACGGCATCCGGCAGCGGGCTGGCGTCCAGGACGGCGAGCAGGTTCGCCAGTTTCCCGGACTTCTTCCGCGATTCAATGCGCCCGTCCGCGATGACGGCGATGCCGGCAGAATCATATCCGCGGTATTCCAGCCGGCGCAGACCCTCGAGTACCACGTCCAGCGCACCATGCTCGGGGGCTCCGGCACCTTTACCGCCGCCGGAGCGGCCCACATATCCCACAATTCCACACATATACACAAGCCTAACCGCCGGAACGGAGAAGGGACGTAGGATCTCCAGACGCCGCGATATTTCCGCAATGGCCTCCGCACAGGGCAGAATCTCTTAGGTGACCTTGCAACGGAACGAGTCCAGCGGCACCGACAGCGTCTCCCCCTTTGTGGAACTGGACCGCCAGACGTGGTCCCGGCTTTCCAACGAGATTGAGCAGCCCCTCGACGAGGCGGATGTTCAGCGGCTGCGCGGTCTGGGCGATCAGCTGAATATGAAGGAGATCCGCGAGGTCTACCTCCCCCTGTCCCGGCTGCTCAATCTGTACGTGGCCGGCGCCGGCCAGCTGCATGCCGCCACGACAACGTTCCTGGGCGAGCAGATGCGCCGCACGCCCTTCGTGATCGGCATCGCCGGTTCGGTGGCCGTCGGGAAGTCCACCACCGCCAGGGTGCTGCGGGAGATGCTCCGTCGCTGGCCCGGCACTCCCGACGTGGAGCTCGTAACCACCGACGGGTTCCTCTACCCCAATGCGGAGCTGGAGCGGCGCGGGCTCATGCAGCGCAAGGGATTCCCGGAGTCGTACGACCGGCGGGCCCTGCTGCGGTTTGTCAGCGCGGTCAAAAGTGGTGCGGAGGAGGTCCGTGCGCCCTGGTATTCGCATCTGATCTACGACATTGTCCCGGGCCGGGAAGTCGTTGTGCGGCGCCCGGACGTGCTGATCGTCGAAGGCCTGAACGTGCTGGCTCCGGCGCGCCCGCGGCTGGACGGGCGGTCCGGGCTCGCCGTCAGCGATTTCTTTGATTTTTCCATCTTCGTGGATGCCAAAACGCCCTATATCGAGCAGTGGTATGTGGACCGGTTCAGGTCGCTGCGGTCCTCCGCGTTCGCAGATCCGGAATCCTATTTTCGCCGCTATGCCGACCTCTCCGACGCCGAGGCCGTGACAACCGCATTGGATATCTGGAAGCGGATCAATGAACCCAACCTCATACAGAACGTGCTCCCCACGCGCGGCCGCGCGCAGTTGGTCCTGACCAAGGACGCGGATCATTCCATCCGCCGCATGCTCCTGCGGAAGACATAGGCGTGGCCTCGCTCCCCGGCCGCCGTACGGTGGCAAAATTCCTGGTCGGCGGGACCGCGGTGGCTATTTTCGCAGCCTGCACCGGACCGCAGTGGACCGTGCCGTCGTCGTCCGGTTCAAAACCGGGTCCGACGGCGGCGGCCGTATCCGCGGGCGGCGTTCCGTCGCCCGCGGATACCTCGGTCACCGGCGCTTCCGCCGCACCCGCCGCACCATCGGCCGGACCCGGCCCCACGCCGTCGGACTCCCCCGTGCACGCGCTCACCACACAGTTTTCACTGACCGACCCTTCCAGCCCCTGGGTGCTGGTCAATAAGCATCATCCGCTCAATCCCGCCGCCTATGAACCGCAGGATCTTGTCCGGCCGCAGGTTCCGCTCGGTAACGGCGGCGAAGCAGCGCTGCTCCGCGCGGAGGCCGCGGATGCCGCGGGCCGGATGTTTGCCGCGGCGGCAGCCGCCGGAACGGCGATGACGCTGCTGAGCAGTTACCGTTCCTATGACACCCAGATTGCTCTTTACAACAGCTATGTGGCCGGATTTGGCGGTGCCGATGCGGACACAAAATCGGCCAGGGCCGGATATTCGGAGCACCAGACGGGGCTCGCTCTGGACATCGGTGACGCCGGCGGGGCCTGTGCCTTCGACCCGTGCTTCGCGGTGCAGCCGGCCGCCCTGTGGGCCGCCGCGAATGGCCACCTATTCGGATTCATTGTCCGCTACCAGCTGGGAAATGACGGCATGACCGGCTTTTTCGCCGAACCCTGGCATTTGCGCTATGTAGGGGTGGAACTGGCCACTGACGTCCTGGCAAAGGGCTTCGTCAGCTACGAGGAATACCTGGGGCTCGAAGCCGCGCCGACCTACCTCTAGTCCGGCCCATGGTCCGACACCCGGAAATTATTCGCTGTGTCCGCCGGTGGGAACTGCGTTCTGATGCCCTGATCGCCAAAATCTTCGGGGTAGCGAACTTTTACGACTTCCTCCCTTGGGACGACGTCAAATTCGGCGTCCTGCTGACCGCGATTGTCAACTTCGTGCTGATCGCCGCATCAATCTACTTCGTCGTCGTGGTTCCGATGAACCACATGATCGGCCGCCGCAACGCCAGGTTAGGTATTAAGAAAGCGGAGGCCGCCGTGGATCCTCAGATCGAGCTGCTGACGCAAATCCGCGACTCGCTCCAGGCCCGCGTACGGTAACGACAAGCCAGATGAGGCCGGCTGCACCAATCCGGGTGCCTCAGACCCGCAGTGCCAGCCTTGACTCGACGACGGCGGCCAGATCCTCGCAGATGCGGGTGGCGGTAACCATGTCGCCCGCCTCCACCATCACGCGCACCAGGGCCTCGGTGCCGGAGGGACGCAGCAGAACACGGCCGGACTGCCCGAGTTCGCGTTGGGCCAGGGCCACGGCCGCACCGACAACCTCATCGGTCTGGGCCCGCTGTTTGTCCACCCCTTTGACATTGATCATCAGCTGCGGGAGCCTGGCCATCACGGTGGCCAGTTCCTTCAGGCTCCGGCCGGTCCGTGCCACCTGTGCGGCCAGCTGCAGCCCGGTCAGCACCCCGTCGCCCGTCGTCGCGTGGTCTGCGAAGATGACGTGGCCGGACTGCTCACCACCGAGCGTGAAACCGCCCTCGCGCATGGCTTCCAGCACATAGCGGTCCCCGACCGCCGTTTCCCGGATGCTGATCCCTGCGGCGCGGAGGGCGATCTTCAGCCCGAGATTGCTCATCACGGTGGCCACCAGGACGTCATCCTTGAGCAGGCCGGCGTTCTTCAGCGCGATGGCGAGGATGGCCATGATCTGATCCCCGTCAACCACCGAACCCTCGTGGTCCACGGCAAGGCACCTGTCGGCGTCGCCGTCATGCGCTATGCCAAGGTCGGCGCTGTGCCTCAGGACGGCGGCCTGCAGCTGCTCCAGGTGGGTGGAGCCGACGCCGTCGTTAATGTTCAGGCCGTTAGGCTCGGCGCCAATGACAAAGACTTCGGCTCCGGCGCTCTTGAAAACGTCCGGTGAGCAGCCGCTGGCCGCGCCGTTCGCGCAGTCGAGCACCACACGGACGCCATTCAGGCGGTTCGGCAGCGTGGAGAGCAGATGGACGACGTAACGATCCTCGGCATCGGCAAAGCGCTGAATACGGCCCACACCGACCCCGACCGGGCGGAAGATTTCGCGCTTCAGCTGGGCCTCGATGGCATCCTCGACCTCGTCGTCGAGTTTTTGTCCACCGCGTGCAAAGAATTTAATCCCGTTATCCGGAGCCGGGTTATGCGAGGCGGAGATCATCACGCCGAAATCCGCGCCCAGATCGGCGATCAGGAAAGCCAGGGCCGGAGTCGGCAGCACCCCGGCGTCGTAGACATCCACGCCGGCGCTGGCCAGACCGGCCTCAACTGCCGCGCCGATGAACTCGCCGCTGGCGCGGGGGTCACGGGCTATCACCGCCCGCGGACGTTGACCCTCCGCCATTCGTTCATGACCCAGGACCACCGCGGCGGCCTGCGCCAGGGATAGTGCCAGCTCCGCTGTGAGCAGGCCATTGGCCAGTCCCCGGACACCGTCGGTTCCAAATAATCTAGACATCGCCCCCTAGTCTAATCGATCCAGAGGCCCCTCAAACGTCACGGCGCTCCTCCCCGGAGCCTCTTCCGGCCCGCTCCTGCCCTTCCCCCTCCCGTTGTCTTTTGGCTGCTGGCGAAGCATCGCGTAGCTGTGTCCGACGGAGGCCTGCCCACCCGTAGGGGTGAATTCCTGGAGGAAGTGGGCGGTGTAGGAGCGCCGGAGGGAAATCATCACGGTGCGGTCCCAGACACAGGAGGCGCTGGACGGGGTGGGGCGGACACGTACAATCCGAAGGACAGCAGGCAAAAAAGAGAGTGGGCAGGGCCGCGTTTCATTTTTCGGGTCGGCCTAGGTCAGCAGGAGCGCAGCGAAGCCGCGTTGCGAAGCCGTTTTCCCTGGTGCGAGCTGGCGAGTACCAGGACCCCGGGGTCGTTTCCTGCCAGGGTAAGAACCAGCTGAGCTCATACCAGCTAGGTTTCGCCGACAACTTGTTTGATCGTAAAGCCGCTGTTACCAATCCCGTCCTGGAAGAAAGAGGCAAACGATCTGTCTGGAAACTTTTGGAACATGCCGCCCGGTGCGGTCAGGCATCGTCCGACGGCACCGTGCCCGCACGGCTGCTGTCCGCGTGGACGTTTGGGTCAGCCGTTGGAGGGGATTGAGTCGACGAGTTTGACCAGTTCATCACTGACCGCGCTCGTGACGGCGGTGCCGGTTTTGACCGCTGTCGCCGCAGGGTTTCCCTTGATGCCGGTGACTGTGAGGTTGGTGACGTGCCCTCCCGTAGGTGAGGCTTCACTGGCCAGCGCCCCCAGGGAAACATCCCCACTGATGCTGGCGTCGATAGGAACGACCTTGCCGGTGATCCTCTTCCCCGCAACGCTGATAGTGACGGTGGAACACTGCGACGCAGCCTTCTTCGACGCCGACAGCTGCCCCGCCATGGACGCGGCATCCTTCAACTTCGTCACCAACCCCGCCAGCTGAACATTAGGCTTTTTCCGTACCTATCCATCCCCTTTGCCCCCCGGAGCTAACTGGTTGGGCACGTGTGATTTCGTCGGTGACCGTACTCTGATGTTTTACCAGTGAAGTCCAGATTCGTTGAGTTCCAGAGGCTGGGAGGTGATTTTTGACCGCTCCGTCCGCGACGCCCTTCAGTGCACGTAAGCCTGTCGCGAGGCCTCCGGTCTGAAGCAGGGGGTCAGTGGCTAGCCCTGAGGCAAGTCCGAATTTAGAGCCTTTCAACGATGCACCGATTCGGGAAAAGGCGCCCTGTGTGGCCGATTTTTCAGCCCTTGCCAGGGTGGGCGCGAGAAGAACCTGTTCCTGATCGTGAACATATGCGTTCAGCTCGGCGGGCGAGATGTTCACGGGTGCGCCTTCGTAGAGTCGGTGCAGCTCGGTTCGGAAGTCCCCAAAGCAGTCATCGTCGTGGAGTTCCTTGATGATTTTGGGCGTTAGTCGCGAAGAAATGGGCAGGTTTGATTGCAAAATGGCCTGAGCAACATGGCTTGATGGGCCGGCGATTTGGCTGATTCCCTCTCTGCAGAGGAAGAGCTCATGGTCGAATGCAGCGGTGTAGGTCGCGCCATGGCGATGCTGCGCGGCAACCGGAGACCACCAAGGAAGGTCGCGTTAGACGGCGGTCCGTCGCTGGTGACCTGTGGAGTTCGGCGCTTCGTGGCGGCGTTCTGTGATCGCTCGATGTCGCGGTTGTCGGCGGCAGCTGCCGTCTTTCATGTCAGGGGTTGCGCGACAAGGAGATGAGACAGCAGCCTCTCTTGAGGCTTCAGGCTCGTATGTGTGACTCTATAACCAAGAATGGCGGTTAATCACAGGTTGATTTGGCGGTTCCAGGGGTTCTAATTGATGCCGATGACCAAGGTTGAGCGGGCGGCTTCGACGACGTCGTCGGTGATGGCCGTCAGCTCATTGATTTTCATGACTCGTTCTATTTGGGTGAAGAGTCTGTCGTTGAGGCGGAAATTGCCACAACCACCCGGTGAACACATGCGGACCCAGCCAGGGCACAGCGCTTGAAGAGACAGGCACCGTTTGGCGATTGACAAGGCCAGAGCCGTTGAACGCTTGTGTAGGCAAGCGCTAAATGGTGCTGGAGGGACACAAAAGGCCAGCCGCCTAGCGACTGGCCTTTTGTAAAAGCACTGTTTAGCGCTTGGAGTACTGGCCTGCCTTGCGGGCCTTTTTGAGACCGGCCTTCTTGCGCTCGATGACGCGTGCGTCACGGGTCAGGAAGCCTGCCTTCTTCAGCGTGGCACGGTTGTTGTCCTCGTCGATCTCGTTCAGGGAACGAGCGACACCCAGACGCAGCGCACCGGCCTGGCCGGAGGGGCCACCGCCGTGGATACGGGCCATGACGTCGTAGGCGCCGTCGAGGTCCAGGATCCGGAACGGTTCGTTGACTTCCTGCTGGTGCAGTTTGTTCGGGAAGTAGTCATCCAGCTGGCGGCCGTTGACGATCCACTTGCCGGAGCCGGGGACGACGCGCACACGGGCGATTGCCTGCTTGCGGCGGCCAACGGCGGCGCCGGCAACGGTCAGGGCCGGGCGCTCCTTCTTGGGGGCGGCGTCCGATGCCGGAGCGCTTTCCGACGTGTAGCTGGTGGGTACTGCTTCCTCAGCCGCAGCGGCCTCGGTGTTCAGCTCTTCAGTATTCTGAGCCACAATTCTCCTTGAATGAATTTATTGGGTGGTGGCCAGAACTACTGGGCGACCTGGGTGATTTCGTATGTCGTCGGCTGCTGTGCAGCGTGCGGGTGCTCGGCGCCTGCGTAGACCTTCAGCTTGCCCAGCTGCTGTGCAGCCAGCGAATTTTTAGGCAGCATGCCACGGATGGCCTTCTCTACAGCGCGGACCGGGTTTTTCTCCAGCAGCTCCGCATAAGTGACGCTGGACAGGCCGCCCGGGTAACCCGAGTGGCGGTAAGCGCGCTTCTGCTCGAGCTTGGCGCCGGTGAGGGCAACCTTTTCGGCGTTGATGATGATGACGAAATCGCCCATGTCCATGTGGGACGCAAAGGTCGCCTTGTGCTTGCCGCGCAGCAGAATTGCTGTCTGGCTGGCAAGACGGCCTAGGACAATGTCGGTGGCGTCAATGACGTGCCACTGGCGCTTGATGTCGCCGGGCTTCGGGGTGTACGTACGCACGGTTTTTGCCTTCGTTTCTTGTTCTTGGGTGGCGATAATAGTCGGTTACGCCTGCTATCTATGCGCGACCGGAACAGAGGTGAGGGCTCTATAAAACCAGTAATCCTTGCGTCCCGATCACTCCTGCTGAAATGCGACCCATGCAACAGGGTCTTCAGACAGGCGTGAAGTATCGAGAAAGGACACGCACAACGACTATCAACGATAGCGCGGAACTGCGCCTGAGGTCAAAGCAGAGCGCCGCGGCGCGGACAAGACGCGTCCACTGAGGGAAATCCGGCCGCCGCCGCCCCGACATCTGAGGTGCCCTCGCTGGGCCATTCCCGGGAAAACAGCCACAGAACGCGCACCCCAGTTGCTGGTGGCGGAGGGTCAGGCCCGGGTGGCGCGGGTCAGCTCCTGCCGTGCCATCATCCCGGCGTCGTCCGGATAGCAGACCTCCTCAAGGACCAACGGATGGGGCGGCGCAAGCCTGGACTTGGCATTGCGTGACCGTGCCAGCAGCCGCTCATGCAACCAGCCCGGCTCTTCCAATCCCTCGCCCACCTGCACAGCAGCCCCCACCAGCGAGCGGACCATGTTGTGGCAGAACGCGTCGGCCTGGACCGTGACCGTAATGATCCTGTCGGCACCGCGGGAGAATTCGAAGCGCTGGAGCTCGCGGCGGGTCGTTGCGCCGTCGCGGGGTTTGCAGTACGAGCGAAAATCCTGCACCCCAAGCAGGCTCCGCGCCGCGACGTTCATGAGATCCACGTCCAGTGCCTGCTGATACCACAGCGTGTTGTGTCGCAGCAGCGGATCCCACTGCAGTTGTGCATCGGCGATCCGATAGCTGTAGCGCCGCCACATCGCCGAAAACCGTGCGTCAAATCCCGCCGGTGCGATGGACGCCGCATGGACCTCCACGACGCCCGTCAGCTTCCCGAGTCCCCTGCTCAGCGCCCCGCGCAGCCGCCGCACCAGAGAGACGGCCGGATCCTGGTCGTGGCCGCGGAGCAGTCCGAACCACTCCGCCGTCGTCAGGTCGCAGTGCACCACCTGTCCACGGGCGTGTACGCCGGTATCGGTGCGCCCGGCCACGGTCACCCGGATGGCACGCCGGATCATCAGCGCCAGCGCTTCCTCCAGCGTGCCCTGGACGGTGCGCAGACCGGGCTGTACGGCCCACCCGCTGAACGGCCCGCCGTCGTAACTGACATCGAGCCGGACACGCAGAAACCCGCCACCCCGTTCAACGGGGACAGCGGGTTCCTGATCAGTCATGGTTCTAAGCTACTTCGCAGTGCAAGTGACGCCGAAATCGGCGACGTTGCTACTTCTCGTCTGCGGTCTTGGCTGTCTCGGCAGCGTCCGCTTCAACAGCGTCCGCTTCAACAGCGTCCGCTTCAACAGCGTCCGCTTCAACAGCGTCGGCTTCAACGACGTCGGCTTCAACCGCTTCGGCTTCAACGGGCTCGGCCGCCGGGGCAGCTGCAACCTTGGCGGACTTCTCCGCTTCGGCCACGACGGCCTGCTTCGGGCTGACGGGCTCCAGCACCAGTTCAATAACGGCCATCGGAGCGTTGTCGCCCTTGCGCGGACCGATCTTGGTGATGCGGGTATAGCCGCCGTCACGGTTCTCCACGGCCTTGGCAATGTCCGTGAACAGCTCGTGGACGATGCCCTTGTCGCTGATCAGGCCCATGACGCGGCGGCGGGAGGACAGGTCTCCGCGCTTGGCGAAGGTGACCAGGCGCTCGGCATACGGCTTCAGGCGCTTGGCCTTGGTTTCCGTGGTGGTGATGCGCTTGTGCTCAAACAGGGCTGCGGCCAGGTTTGCCAGCATCAACCGCTGGTGTGCCGGGCTGCCTCCAAGGCGCGGACCCTTAGTGGGGGTAGGCATGGTGTTTTCTCCTCAAGTGTTGGCCGATCGGCCCGGTAGCAGAAGACTGCGACGGGCCGGCCGGCCGAAGTGTATTCGTCTTTAGAGCTCGTCGTCGCCGTAATCGTCGTCGTTCTCTTCGATGGCTGCGGCATGTGCTGCGAGATCGAATCCTGGAGGTGAATCCTTCAGGGACAGACCGAGCTCAACAAGCTTGGCCTTGACCTCGTCAATGGACTTGGCACCGAAGTTCCGGATGTCCATCAGGTCTGCCTCGGAGCGGGACACGAGTTCGCCCACGGAGTGGATGCCCTCACGCTTGAGGCAATTGTAGGATCGGACGGTCAGGTCCAGATCCTCGATCGGCAGAGCCATGTCAGCGGCCAGAGCCGCATCCGTCGGGGACGGACCGATCTCAATACCTTCTGCTGCGGTATTGAGTTCGCGGGCCAGGCCGAAGAGTTCAACAAGCGTCGTACCGGCGGAGGCAATGGCATCGCGCGGGGCGATGGCCTGCTTGGTCTCCACATCGACGACCAGACGGTCGAAGTCGGTGCGCTGCTCAACACGGGTGGCTTCCACGCGGAAGGTCACCTTCAGGACCGGAGAATAAATGGAATCCACCGGAATACGGCCGATCTCAGAATCACCGGCTTTGTTCTGTGCTGCCGAGACATAGCCGCGGCCGCGCTCGATGGTCAGCTCGAGCTCGAACTTGCCCTTCGAGTTCAACGTGGCAATGTGCAGATCCGGGTTGTGGAATTCCACTCCGGCCGGCGGAGCGATGTCCGCAGCCGTGACGACGCCGGGTCCCTGCTTGCGCAGGTAGGCGACGACGGGCTCGTCGTGTTCTGAGGATACCGAGAGGTTCTTGATGTTCAGGATGATCTCAGTGACATCTTCCTTGACACCGGGAACGGTGGTGAATTCGTGCAGCACGCCATCGATCCGGATGCTGGTGACAGCAGCTCCGGGAATGGAGGACAGCAGGGTGCGGCGGAGAGAGTTTCCGAGGGTGTAACCAAAACCGGGTTCCAACGGTTCAATGACGAAACGGGAGCGGTTATCTGAAACTACTTCTTCAGAGAGGGTGGGGCGCTGTGCAATGAGCACTGGGGGGTTTCCTTTCAGCGAGCGTCCGCTATATGACGCAACACAGGTGGTGGAAAAGACGGTCCGAGACTTAACGCCCGTCGAGTCGGCCCGCCACGGACCGTCCGGATACAGCATCCGGACGGTCGAGGCGGGCCAACTCGGGCATTACGGCTTAGACGCGGCGGCGCTTGGGAGGACGGCAGCCGTTATGGGCGCTGGGGGTGACATCCTGAATGGAGCCGACCTCGAGACCAGCGGCCTGCAGTGAACGGATAGCAGTCTCGCGTCCGGAACCCGGACCCTTCACAAAAACGTCCACCTTGCGCATGCCGTGCTCCTGGGCGCGCTTTGCAGCAGCCTCGGCAGCCATCTGGGCCGCGAACGGAGTCGACTTGCGAGAACCCTTGAAGCCAACCTCGCCGGCGGAAGCCCAGGAGATGACCGCACCATTCGGATCCGTGATGGAAACGATGGTGTTGTTAAAGGTGCTCTTGATGTGCGCCTGACCAAGCGCAATATTCTTTTTATCCTTGCGACGCGGCTTACGTACCGCTCCACGAGTCTTCGGGGGCATTATTTCTCCTACAGAGGTTTATTGGTTGAGGCCCAATCCCACACCGCGGGGCAGCGGATGGATGGGGACTAGCGTGCGGCCTTCTTCTTGCCGGCCACGGTGCGCTTCGGTCCCTTGCGGGTGCGCGCGTTGGTTTTCGTACGCTGTCCGTGGACGGGCATGCCGCGGCGGTGGCGGATACCCTGGTAGCTGCCGATTTCAACCTTGCGGCGGATATCTGCAGCAACCTCGCGCCGAAGGTCACCTTCAACCTTGTAGTTACCCTCGATGTAGTCGCGCAGCTGAACCATTTCAGCGTCGGACAGGTCCTTAACACGGACATCGGGAGAGATCCCGGTGTCAGCCAGGGTCTTTTGTGCACGGGTCTTGCCCACGCCGTAGATGTATGTAAGCGCTACTTCCAGCCGCTTTTCGCGGGGAAGGTCTACGCCAGCGAGACGTGCCATATCGGCTGTACTCCTTGTGTAAACCGGAGGTCCTAAGCAGTACACCCGCACATTACGTGTGGCCCCGGCCTCCGACCGGGGGTCCGCTGACTGTTTCGGTATGTTCCGAGTCCGACGGACAACCATCGGACGGTTCAGCTTGTGCTGCCTTTTATTTACTTACGTGGCTAAAGCGGTGTCAGGAATTCCCCCGGAAGGAGAAATTAGCCCTGACGCTGCTTGTGGCGCGGGTTCTCGCAGATCACCATGACTCGACCATTACGGCGAATCACCTTGCATTTTTCGCAGATCTGCTTGACGCTCGGCTTGACCTTCATGGCGTTCCTTTGCGTGTTGTGCAGTTGTGGTTATTTGTAGCGGTAGACAATACGACCGCGTGTGAGGTCGTAAGGGCTCAGCTCCACCACTACTCGGTCCTCAGGAAGGATACGAATATAGTGCTGGCGCATTTTTCCTGAGATATGGGCAAGAACGATGTGCTTGTTGGTCAGCTCAACGCGAAACATCGCATTGGGCAGAGCCTCGGTCACAACGCCCTCGATCTCAATGACCCCGTCTTTCTTGGCCATATCCTCCGCTAACTGGTTCGGCCTCATGCCTGAAGATCTGGTAAAAATCCCGGCAGGGGGCTAGGTTTACTACTGATTTTGGTGTTGCGGCTGCACCGGCACCCGGTCACGAATGCTTTCCGGACCTGAGGTCGACCGCGACTGATGCGAATCAGCGGGCGGTTTTCACTCGGGAGAAGGCACGCGAGGGCGCAGACAACCAACAAGCCACTCTACGTCATGAGAGCCGATAAAGTTAAATCCGTCCCGACGGCGGTTCCGGGTAGGCGGTAAGTGTACCGGCCGCGGTTGCAACGGTCCGGGCGGAATTGATGCCATCCAGGATGGCCAGACGCACCGCAGTGGCGGCGGCGGACTGCAGCTCCACCAGTGCCACGAATTTGGGGCCGGCCCCGGGATTCAGTGCCACGGCACCCGTGGCCAGCGCAAAAATGGTGTCTCCGTCGGCCAGAGTGTGGACCGGATCCAGCGCCCGCGCCATCCCGGCGTGCGCCGCCGTCGCCGTCCTTTTTGCCTCCGCGGGGCTCAGCACGGCATTGGTCGCGACCACCACCAGCGTCGTGTTCAGCCCGGCCGGTGCTCCAGTGCCGGCCGGCACCGCGTCTGCCGGGACGTTCGACGGCGGCCACGGCAGCCCGGCTGCGTTGACGACGGCGAATGCACCCACCAGCACGTCGTGGTTTGCTCCGGCCAGGCGCACCGAGGCGGTTCCCGTGCCGCCCTTATACCGTCCCCCGCCCAGCGCTGCCCCCGTGCCGGCACCGACGTTCCCGCGCGCCACGCGGCCACCTTCACCCGAGCTCCCGGCGGCAACAGCGGCTGCATAGCCCATCGCCGCATCCGGCCGCGCTCCGAACTCCCCGCCGCGGCCCAGATCGAAGACCGCTGCGGCAGGCACGATCGGAACCACGCCGCCCGGGACACCGAAGCCGCGACCCTGCTCTTCACACCACAGTTGCGCCCCCGTGGCGGCCGCCAGTCCATAGGCGCTGCCACCCGTCAGCACCACCGCATCGACGGTGGGCACCAAGGTGGTCGGATCAAGCGCATCCGTTTCGTGGGTTCCGGGGCCGCCGCCGCGGACGTCAACGGATCCGATGCTGCCCGGCGGCGGAAGCACCACGCTGACGCCGGTAAGCCAGCCGTCGCCGACCCGCTGCACCTGCCCCACCCTGATGCCCGGGACGTCGGTGATGGATCCGCAGCTCTCTCTCATGCTTCCATTGTGCCCGTCGCGCACCCCGACCAGCGCATGATTTGTCCAGACATATCGTGGTTAGTACTTAAATCTCTTGTGGATCATGCGAAAGGCGGTTACCGTCAATTACCGCCCGATTAACCCGGGGTGAACATCTCGGCAATAGGGCGGCGGATCCGCTAAAAAGCGGGTAAGTTGCGTCTGGGCCGTGGTGAGGTTGTGCAGGAATGGTCCCGGGGTGGGCCGGATAGGACCGACAGAAGGAGGACGTGAGATGAGCCGGCTGGACACTTCCGGTTCTCAGGCCAAGGCCGACGGCGACGACGGAAAGGTCCGTGGCCGGTCAGCCGCAGCGAAGCGCACACACGTCCGTCACAGCGGCACGAAGTATTGGACCCCGCGGGCCAAACGGGACGCACTGGTGTTCCTGGCCTTCGCGCTTCCGAATATCCTCCTCATTGCAGCCTTCACCTACCGGCCGCTGTTCACCAATGTTTACTTCTCTACGCTGGACTGGACACTTGGCTCACCGGAAGCCACCTCCGTAGGGCTGGGAAACTACATTGAGTTTTTCACGTCCTCCGATGCCTCAACCGTGCTCAGCGTCACCGCAATCTTCACGGTGGCGACCGTTGGCGGCGCCATGGTGCTTGGACTGCTGGTCGCAATCGCGCTGAACGCAAACGTCAAGGGCCGCGGATTTGCCCGCTCGGCGGTCTTCGCGCCGTATGTGCTTTCCGGAGTGGGCGTCGGTCTCGTCTGGCTCTTTATCTTTGACCCGATCTACGGGGTATTGTCATGGGTACTCCGGAGCTTCGGCACCTCGAGCCCGCAATGGATCAACGATCCGAATCTTGCACTGGTCATGGTGATCATCGTCTACGTGTGGAAAAACCTCGGCTATTGCGCCGTCATCTATCTGGCGGGCCTGCAGTCGATGCCCCAAGATCTCATGGAGGCCGCGTCCCTGGACGGTGCAGGTAACGTGCGCCGTTTCAGATCCATCACTTTGCCGCTGCTCTCGCCGACAACATTTTTCATCCTGATCACCAGCCTTCTCAGTTCGCTTCAGGCATTCGACATCATTCGGATTATGACCCGCACCGGCAACGGCACAAACACGCTGATTTTTGAGTCCTACCTGCAGGCCTTCAGCACCTATAACCGGGCCGGTTACTCTGCAGCAATTTCCGTGGTTCTGTTTGTCCTGCTGCTGATCGTGACAGGTCTGCAACTGCGCTTCGTTGAGCGAAAGGTCCACTACGCATGAGCGCCGTAACCGCCGACCCTATTCCTGAACAGCGTCAACGCCCACTCTCGTGGAAGAACATCACCAAGACAATCCTGGGTGGCTATGTCCCGCTGATTGCCACGACGCTCGTCGTTTTCCTGCCGCTGGCCTGGATGATCGTGTCCTCACTGAAATCACCAGGTGAAATCGTCACGACGGACCTGACCGTGCTGCCGCGGGACCCGACGCTGCAGAACTACGTGGACGCTGCAACCTCGGTGCCGTTTGCCCGTTTCTTTTTGAACAGTGTCATCGTCACCACGATCGCCTCCGTAATCAAGTGCACCTTGGCGATTCTGACCGCCTACGCATTGGTCTTTGTCCGGTTCCCGTTCAAACGGGCCATATTCCTGCTGATTCTGGTCGCACTCATGGTTCCACCGCAGGTTTCAGTTCTACCGAACTACGTTCTGATTGCCGGCTTGGGCGGCCTTAATACCTACTGGGGCATCATTCTCCCCGGGCTTGGCACGGCGTTCGGAACATTCCTGCTTCGCCAGCATTTCCTGACATTGCCGATCTCGATTCTGGAGTCCGCCGAGATCGACGGCGCCAATCATTGGAGACGGCTCTGGAAGATCGTGTTCCCGATCTCGGTCCCGACGATTGCGACCGTTGCCCTTGTCACCATTGTCACCGAGTGGAATGACTACATTTGGCCGTTGATCGTTGTCGACAGACCGGAGATGATGACCCTTCCCGTCGGTCTGACGCTGCTCGCCAACAGCGACAGCGGAAGCCAGGCCTGGGGCATTCTGATGGCCGGGGCGGTGATCGTCATCGTGCCGATCCTGATCATCTTCGCCGCCCTGCAGCGTTACATCGTCGCGGGCCTTACTCAAGGCTCCGTGACCGGCTGACGTCGCCCCGTTCCACATATCCGCATCAATCGAAAGGCAGCACCGCATGTCAGCAAAAATTGATCGACGGCGTTTCATGGCTCTGTCCGGACTCGGACTCAGCGCCACCGCTCTGGCTGCCTGCAGCGGACCCAGTACCAGCGGCGGCTCCGGCGCCAGCGCGTCGGCTGCTACCGACTGGTCCAAGGTCAAACCCGCTGCCAAGATCTCCTTTATGTCCAGCCACCCCGGGACCTCTCAACCCATTGAGCAGACCCTGATCGATGCCTTCCAGAAGGCGAATCCCGACATCAAGGTTGATCTGATCACCGGCGGCGCCAACTACGAAGAGGTGGCGCAGAAGTTCCAGACATCCCAGGCCGGCAACAGCGTCCCGGACGTCGTCGTCGCCTCCGATGTGTGGTGGTTCCGCTACACGCTGTCCTCGACCATCGTTCCGGTGGATGACATCCTCAAGTCCGTGTCGGATAAGACCGGCGACTATAACTCGACACTTTACGACGACTACAAATACAACGATTCGCATTGGGCCGTTCCCTATGCCCGTTCAACGCCGCTTTTTTACTACAACAAAGACCATTTCAAGGCCGCCGGGGTTCCGGACCGGGCGCCCAAGACCTGGGATGAATTTGCCGAATGGGCGCCCAAGATCAAGGCAGCCAATGCCGCGTCGACAGGTTATACGAACGCCTACCAGTATCCGGCGCTGGCGGGATATGCCGGCTGGACGCTGCAGAACGTGCTGTGGGGCTACGGCGGCGGCTGGTCCAACAAGTGGGATATCACCGCGGATTCGGAGGCCTCGGTCAAGGCCATTCAATGGGTCCAGGACACCATCAACAAAGATGGTTGGGCGGGAGTGTCATCCAAAGACGCCGTATCCGATATGACCGCCGGCGCCGTCAGCGCCACTGTCAGTTCCACCGGTGATCTGGTCGGGACGATCAAGGCCGCCAAGGCCAAAAACATGAGTATCGGCGTCGGGTTCCTGCCCGGCGGCCCCGTCTCCTCCTCACCGGTGTGCCCCACCGGAGGTGCCGGCCTGGTCATTGCCAAAAAGACATCCCCCGAACGTCAGCTGGCCGCCGCCATGTTCATCTCGTTCATGACGAATGCCTCGAGTACGGCACAATTTTCCGCGGCCACCGGTTACATGCCGGTACGTACCAATGCAGACATGACCTCGGTCATCAGCGCGACGCCGGAAATCCAGGTCGCGCTGGATCAGCTCAAGGTGACCAAGAGCCAGGACTACGCCCGGGTATTCCTGCCGGGCGCCGACCAGGAAATGGCAAAGTCAGCGGCGAAGTTCATGAACGAAAAGGCCGATGTCAAGACCACGCTCACGGCACTGAAGTCCACGCTGGAGGGCATCTACAACAAGGATGTGAAACCAAAGCTCAAGTCCTGACACCCATAAATCTGGGGTGCCCGCGATGGGGCCATTTCGCTGAATCACCCCCATCGCGAGCACTCCAGATTCAGCCAGCAGCGCACAATGGCGTTATGGAATGGGCACGGGGGTCACGCCCAGCGGAGCCAGCCGTGACGCCCCGCCATCCTCAGCGCTCAGGACCCAGATGCCCTGGTTATGAACCGCTATCGAGTGCTCCCAGTGTGCGGCCCTGGCACCATCGGCCGTGATCACGGTCCAGTCATCACCGAGCACCTCTGTGTCCAGAGCGCCGCGTACCAGCATCGGTTCAATGGCCAGGCACAGGCCGGGACGGATCCGCGGGCCGCGGTGGCTGGTGCGGTAATTGAGCACGTCCGGGGACATATGCATTTCGCTTCCGATGCCGTGGCCCACGTAGTCCTCCAGGATGCCCAGCTTCTCCCCCGGCACGGAGCTTACGTAGTCATCGATCGCCGCTCCGATGTCGCCGACAAATTTTCCGTTCGATAGTGCCGCGATCCCGCGCCACATTGCTTCCTCGGTAATATCCGAGAGCCGCCGGTCGTAAGGATCCGCCGCGGCCGCCCCGCCGACAATCATGGACCGTGCGGAGTCCGAATGCCAGCCGTCGATGATCGCCCCGCCGTCCACGGAGAGGAGGTCTCCGTCCCTGAGCACGCGTGCGGACGGTATGCCATGGACCACCTCTTCATTGACCGAGGTGCAGACGGTGGCAGGAAACCCGTGATAGCCCAGGAAATTGGAGGTGGCCCCGGCCTTCTTGAGCACGTCGGCGAAGGCCTCGTCCAAATCCTTCGTTGTCACCCCCGCAACTGCTGTCGCCAAGACCTTGTCCAGGGCACGGCTGAGGACCACACCGGCCTTCGCCATGGTGCGCATCTGGGCATTTGATTTGTATTCGATCCGCGGTTGGCCGAAAGCCATGCCGGTGTCCTTTCCAAATGACTAAACAGCTAAGGCTCCACCCGCGTGGGGAGGAGCCTTAGCACGTATATATAAACAAAACCTAGGCGGTCTTGGCTGCTTCGATGGCCGTCATGACGCGGTCCGTGACCTCATCGATTCCGCCAATCCCGTCGACCTGCGTCAGGATGCCGCGTTCGGCATAGCGGGCGACGACCGGCTCTGTCTGTCCGTGATAAAGGTCCAGCCGGTGCCGGATGACGGCGGTATTGTCGTCACTGCGCCCGGTTTCCCGCGCACGTCCCAGCAGGCGCTTGACCAGTTCGTCGTCGTCGGCCGTCAGCTGCAACACGACATCCAGGGTCGACTCCGCATGGGTAAGAATGCCATCCAGCTCATCCACCTGAGCGATGGTTCTCGGATACCCGTCCAGCAGGAACCCCTCCGCCGCGTCGTCCTGCAGCAGCCGGTCGCGGACCATCTTGTTGGTCACGCTGTCCGGCACGAAGTCACCGTTGTCCATGTACTGCTTGGCCTCGAGCCCCAGCGGCGTCTGTCCCTTGACGTTGGCGCGGAAGATGTCGCCGGTGGATATCGCCACCACTCCCAGACGCTCGGAAATCCGTTCCGCCTGGGTGCCTTTACCCGACCCGGGAGGACCGATAATCAGCATTCTCGTCATCGCAATAACCCTTCGTAGTGGCGTTGTTGAAGCTGCGCATCGATTTGCTTGACCGTTTCCAGCCCGACACCAACAACGATCAACAGCGACGTGCCGCCGAAGGGAAAGTTCTGGTTCGCCTGGATCAGCACCAAGGCGATGAGCGGAATGAGAGACACGAAACCGAGGTAGATGGCTCCGGGCAGCGTGATGCGCGAGATTACATACTGCAGGTAATCCTGCGTCGGCTTTCCCGCTCTGATGCCCGGGATGAAGCCGCCGTACTTCTTCATGTTGTCAGAGACTTCTTCGGGGTTGAAGGTGATGGCGACATAGAAGTAGGTGAAGAAAACGATCAGCAGGAAATAGATCACCATGTACAAGGGGTGATCGCCCTTCGTCAGGGTCGAGGTGACCCACGCGACCCACGCCGGCGGCTCGCTGCCGTCCTTCGGTGTGGCGAACTGCGCGATCAGCGACGGCAGGTACAGCATCGAGGAAGCGAAGATCACCGGGATAACACCGGCCATGTTGACCTTGATCGGAATGTACGTACTGGTTCCGCCCATCGTGCGCCGGCCGATCATGCGTTTGGCGTACTGCACCGGAACCCGCCGCTGCGACTGTTCTACAAAGACAACAAGAGCGACGACGACGAGACCGATCAGCAGGACGGTCATAAAAACGCCCCAGCCCTTGGTCTTGATGATCTCGCCCAGCGAGGTCGGGAACCGGGCCGCGATGGCGATGAAGATGAGCAACGACATTCCGTTGCCCACACCCTTTTCGGTGATGAGCTCGCCCATCCACATGATCAGGCCGGTACCCGCGGTGAGCGTGATGACAAGCAGGAGGGTGGTGATCAGGCTGTCATTGGGGATGATGGCCGTCGGCGTGCCGGCGGCGCCACAGTTGCCCAGCAGCTGTCCGGAACGTGCCAGCGTCACCAGCGTGGTGGCATTCAAAAGCCCCAGGGCGATGGTCAGGTACCGGGTGTACTGAGTGAGCGTGCCCTGCCCCTGTGCCCCTTCCAGATGCAGCTCCTGGAAGCGCGGGATCACGACGCGCAGCAGCTGAATGATGATGCTGGCGGTGATGTAGGGCATGATGCCCAGGGCAAAGATGGAAACCTGAAGCAAGGCGCCGCCGCTGAAAAGGTTCACCAGCTGGTAGATGCCTTGGTTCGTATCGGCGCTGTTCAGGCAGGCCTGGACATTGCGGTAGTTCACACCGGGCGAGGGGACAAAAGCACCCAAGCGGAAGATAGCGATTATTCCCAGCGTGAACAACAACTTGCGTCGCAGATCAGGCGTGCGAAAGGCGCGGCCAAATGCGGTAAGCAAGCGTCCTCCTGAAGTCTAGTAAGTCGAGGCGGGATCCGGTCATTGAGGCCCAATAACCGAGTCTAATGGGTGGCGCGGCCGTCATGGAACCGATGAGCTGAAGGTACCCGCGCGCGGGATCCGCAGGTTAGACGACGAAGACTCTTGGTGAGCGGGACAACGTCCCGCTCACCAAGAGTCTAGTCTGCTGGCAGATTCACGAGTGAAGGTTAAAGTTCGGTCGTGCTTCCGCCGGCTGCGGCAATTTTTTCTTTTGCGCTGGTTGAATACGCGTCGACGGTGACATCGATCTTGACGGTGATGTCGCCGGTGCCGAGCACCTTTACGGGCTGGTTCTTGCGGACCGCACCCTTTTCAACCAGATCCGCAACGGTGATGGTGCCGCCGTTGGGGAACAGCTCCGAAATCTTGTCCAGGTTTACAACCTGGTACTCGACCCGGAAGGGGTTCTTGAAGCCGCGCAGCTTCGGCAAACGCATATGCAGTGGCAGCTGGCCACCGGCAAATCCGGCCTTGATCTGATAACGGGCCTTTGTACCCTTCGTACCACGGCCTGCTGTCTTACCCTTGGAACCTTCGCCACGACCGACTCGGGTCTTGGCGGTTTTGGCTCCGGGAGCGGGACGCAGGTGATGGACCTTCAGAGCAGTCTGCTTCACAGCAGTTTCTTCGGTCTTCTTTTCCATAGCCATAGTTACTTCGCCTCCTCAACCTTTATCAGGTGCGGAACCGTGTTGATCATGCCAACGGTCACGGCGTCAGCCGTACGGACGACAGTGTCGCCGATGTGCTTGAGGCCCAGTGAACGCAACGTGTCCTTCTGGTTCTGCTTGCCACCAATGGTGGACTTGGTCTGCGTGATTTCCAGCTTCTTATTGGAAACCTGGACGTTCTTCGGTGTCGTCATTACGCACCCACCTTCTGGTTCTGCATGGCGCGCAGCAGAGCCGGCGGAACAACCTCATCCAGCGGCAGGCCACGACGGGCAGCCACAGCGGCGGGTTCTTCCAGGGCCTTCAGCGCTGCAACAGTTGCGTGCACAATGTTGATGGCGTTGGTGGATCCCAGCGACTTGGAGAGAACATCGTGGATGCCCACGCACTCCAGGATGGCGCGGACCGGACCGCCGGCGATAACACCGGTACCCGGGGAAGCCGGACGCAGCAGGACAACGCCTGCCGCAGCCTCGCCCTGGACCTGGTGCGGGATGGTCCCGCCGATGCGCGGGACGCGGAAGAAGGACTTCTTGGCTTCTTCAACGCCCTTGGCGATGGCTGCGGGAACTTCCTTGGCCTTGCCGTAGCCGACGCCGACCATGCCGTTGCCGTCGCCGACAACTACCAGAGCGGTGAAGCTAAAGCGACGACCGCCCTTGACCACCTTGGCGACACGGTTGATATTAACAACGCGCTCGACAAACTGGTTCTTCTCGGCCTCGCGGCCACCACGGCCACCATCGCGGCCACCACGGCCACCATCGCGACCGCCACGGCCACCATCGCGGCCGCCACGCTCGCCGCCGCGGCTTGCGCCACGGCCGCCATCAGTTGCGGTAGCCGGAGCGGCTGCCGCGGTTGCTGCTGCGGCTGTTGCGGTGCCTTCGGCACTTGTTTCAGACACAGTGTTCTCCTTGTTGATGTTTTCGCTCACAGTGCCAACCCACCTTCGCGTGCGCCTTCAGCGATCGCTGCGACGCGGCCATGGTAGCGGTTGCCTCCGCGGTCGAAGACGACGGCTTCGATACCGGCCTTCTTTGCGCGCTCGGCGACGAGCTCGCCAACGCGCTTGGCCTTGGCGGTCTTGTCACCGTCAAATGCGCGCAGGTCGGCTTCCAGCGTCGAAGCGGAGGCCACGGTTACACCCTGGCTGTCATCGACGATCTGAACGAATACGTGGCGCGCTGAGCGGTTGACCACCAGACGCGGGCGGACCGCGGTGCCGGTGACGCGCTTGCGGACCCGCAGGTGGCGACGGCCGCGTGCTGCGGACTTGGACTTGCCTTTAACGGACATAGCCATGATTACTTACCAGCCTTTCCGACCTTGCGGCGGATGATCTCGCCGGCGTAACGGATGCCCTTGCCCTTGTACGGGTCCGGCTTCCGGAGCTTGCGGATGTTGGCAGCAACCTCGCCCACCTGCTGCTTGTTGTTGCCTGAGACAGAGACCTTGGTGGGACCCTCTACGGTCAGGGTGATGCCTGCGGGAGCCTTGACGGCAACCGGGTGGCTGTAGCCCAGGGCGAACTCGAGATCCGAGCCCTTTGCCTGGACACGGTAACCGGTACCAACGATTTCCAGCTTTTTCTCGTAGCCCTGGGTAACGCCAATAATCAGGTTGTTGATCAGGGTACGGGTGAGGCCGTGCAGCGAACGCGAGGCGCGCTCGTCGTTGGGGCGGCTGACGGTCAGCGTGCCGTCCTCAAGAGCAACTCCGATCGGGCTGGCCACAGTGTGGTCCAGCTCGCCCTTGGGTCCCTTGACGGAAACTACGCTGCCGTTGATCTTGACCTCTACGCCGGCCGGCACGGAGATGGGGAGACGTCCAATACGTGACATTATTCTTTCCCTTCCCTGTTACCAGACGTAGGCGAGGACTTCCCCACCCACGCCTTTCTTGGCGGCCTGACGGTCGGTCAGCAGACCGGAAGACGTCGACAGAATGGCGATACCCAAGCCACCGAGCACGCGCGGCAAGGAGGTGGACTTTGCGTAAACGCGCAGACCGGGCTTGGAGATACGACGGATGCCGGCGATTGAACGCTGGCGTTCCGGACCGAATTTCAGGTCAATGGTCAGCTTCTTGCCGACCTCAGCGTCTTCGACCTTCCAGGCTGCGATGTAACCCTCAGCCTTGAGAATATCGGCGACGTGTCCCTTGAGTTTGCTGTATGGCATGGTCACGGAATCGTGGTATGCCGAATTTGCATTGCGCAGACGCGTAAGCATATCTGCGACAGGATCTGTCATTGTCATGTGGGCTCTTGCCCTCCCTCGAAACGGTTTCCTTGCCCGCTGGCCGGGCGTGTCGGGACCTGGGTCCCGACACGCCCGACTACCGGAATACCGGACCTGTTACGTAGATTAGTTATCTTCGGTCTTGAACGGGAAGCCAAGCGCCTTCAGCAGCGCACGGCCCTCGTCATCGGTCTTTGCTGTGGTGACAACCGTGATATCCATACCGCGGACGCGGTCGATGGCATCCTGGTCGATCTCATGGAACATAACCTGCTCGGTCAGACCGAAGGTGTAGTTTCCGTTGCCATCGAACTGCTTGCCGTTGAGGCCACGGAAGTCACGGATACGCGGCAGAGCCAGCGATACCAGACGATCCACGAACTCCCACATACGGTCCCCACGCAGAGTTGCGTGCGTACCGATCGGCATGCCTTCGCGCAGTTTGAACTGTGCGATGGATTTGCGGGCCTTGGTGACCACAGGCTTCTGGCCGGTGATCAGGGTCAGATCGCGGACGGCGCCGTCGATCAGTTTGGAGTCCTTGGCGGCATCTCCAACACCCATGTTCACAACAACTTTGACCAAGCGGGGAACCTGGTTGACGTTCTCGTACTTGAAATCGTCAATCAGGGTCTTCTTGATCTCGGCCGCGTAGCGGGCCTTCAGGCGCGGAGCGACCTTCGGTGCAGCGTTATCGGCTGCGGCTTCAGTTACTGCTGCACTCATGACAGGTCCTTCCCTGAGCTCTTGGCAACACGGACGCGGACGTTACGCGTGCGGCCGTCGCGCTCGACGGATTCGGTGCGGTAACCAACGCGCGTCGGCTTCTTCGTGGACGGGTCCACGACGGCGACGTTGGAAATGTGGATAGCGGCTTCTACCGTCTCGATGCCACCGGTCTTGGTGCCGCCCTGGGACTGCCCGGCTTTGGTGTGCTTCGTGACGCGGTTGATGCCCTCTACCAGCACGCGGTTCGTCTCGGGGAAGACGCGCAGAACCTTGCCCTGCTTGCCGCGGTCTCCGCCGCGCTCCTGCTTGGCGCCCGACATGACCTGAACGAGGTCACCCTTTTTGATCTTAAGCTTCACTGTTTTCTGTCCCATGGTTTAGAGCACCTCCGGAGCAAGCGAGATGATCTTCATGAACTTCTTGTCGCGAAGTTCACGGCCAACGGGGCCGAAGATACGGGTACCGCGGGGGTCGCCGTCGTTCTTCAGAATTACCGCAGCGTTCTCGTCAAATTTGATGTAGGAACCATCCGCACGGCGGCGTTCCTTCTTGGTGCGAACGATGACAGCCTTGACGACGTCACCCTTCTTTACGTTTCCGCCCGGGATTGCATCCTTGACGGTGGCGACGATAACGTCACCGATGCCTGCGTAGCGACGGCCAGACCCACCGAGAACACGGATGGTCAGGATTTCCTTGGCCCCCGTGTTGTCAGCGATCTTAAGTCGCGACTCCTGCTGAATCACTTAATGCTCCTGTCGTCGCGCCGGTTCTCTCACCCTCAGTGGGCGATGAGCCTTGCGGAACGGATATTTGTCTCATGGACGGCCTGGTGTCCAGAACCGTCCCCACAGCCTCCCAAAAAAGCGAGGACGTGGCCTGGGCCGACACGCAAACGTGCTGACCCACTGCGGCCAGCACGCAAACGTGACAGCCCGCTCTAAGGGTATTGCCCATAGGCCCCAAGCCGACGCCGCCCGCGGCGTCGGCTTGGGAGGGCAATGCCCGTTACTTGGCCTTTTCGAGAATCTCGACCAGACGCCACCGCTTGGTAGCGGAAAGCGGCCGGGTTTCACTGATCAGAACCATATCGCCGATGCCGGCGGAGTTCTGCTCATCGTGAACTTTGACCTTTGAGGTGCGACGGATAACTTTACCGTACAAAGCGTGCTTTACACGATCTTCAACCTCGACGACGATCGTTTTCTCCATTTTGTCGGAGACGACGTAACCGCGAAGCTTCTTCCGGTCACCCCGGACCACGGCCTTGGCCGCGTCCGTTGTGCTTGAGGTTTCAGCCATGGCTGCATCCTTATGCTCAGTGCTCATTTGGCGTCCTCCTCAGACTTGTCAGCCTTCTTGGTAGCCTTTTTGGCTTCCTTGTCAGCCTTCTTGGCCGGCTCCTTCTCTGCAACCACTGCCGCGGCGACGGCCGGGCGAATGCCCAGCTCGCGCTCCCGCATCACGGTGTAGATCCGGGCGATGTCGCGCTTTACGGCGCGCAGGCGACCATGGTTTTCAAGCTGACCAGTGGCGGACTGGAAACGGAGGTTGAACAGCTCCTCCTTAGCTTTACGGAGTTCTTCAACGAGACGTTCGTTGTCAAACCCATCAAGCTGCTCAGGTGCAAGTTCCTTTGACCCAACTGCCATTTCTATTCACCACCTTCGCGACGCACAATGCGTGCCTTCAACGGGAGCTTGTGGATTGCGAGGCGCAGTGCCTCACGAGCTACCTCTTCATTTACACCGGACAGTTCAAACAGGACACGGCCCGGCTTGACGTTCGCGATCCACCACTCGGGTGAACCCTTACCGGAACCCATGCGGGTTTCGGCCGGCTTCTTCGTCAGCGGCCGGTCCGGGTAGATGTTGATCCACACCTTTCCGCCACGCTTGATGTGACGCGTCATGGCGATACGAGCGGACTCGATCTGACGGTTCGTGACATAGGCCGGAGTCAGCGCCTGGATTCCCCAGTCACCGAAAGTGACCGTGGTACCGCCGGTTGCCTGGCCGGAACGGCCGGGGTGGTGCTGCTTGCGGAACCTAACTCGACGTGGGATAAGCATTTAAGCCTGTCCTCCTTCTACTGCCGGTGCAGCGGCGACAGCCGCGGGCGCAGCGGGAGCCGCCTCTGCGGCATCTCCCTGCGGGCGGTCATTACGACGACGGTCGCCACCTCGGGCGTCCGAGCCACGTGCGCCGGCGCCGCCGCGGGGTCCGCGATCGCCGCCGTCGCCGTCCCTACGGGGGGCACGGCCACGCGAAGGAGCGGCAGCCTGCTGGGCAGCCAGTTCCTTGGACGTCACGTCGCCCTTGTAGATCCAGACCTTGACACCGATGCGGCCGAACACGGTCTTGGCTTCAAAGAAGCCGTAATCGATGTTGGCGCGCAGGGTGTGCAGAGGCACACGACCCTCGCGGTAGAACTCCGTGCGGGACATTTCTGCTCCACCCAAACGGCCTGCACAAGCGACACGGATGCCCTTGACGCTGCCGGTGCGCTGTGCCGACTGCATGGCCTTCTTCATTGCGCGGCGGAAAGCCACACGGGAAGTCAGCTGCTCGGCGATGCCCTGGGCAACCAGCTGCGCGTCTGCTTCCGGGTTCTTTACCTCCAGGATGTTCAGCTGCACCTGCTTCCCGGTGAGCTTCTCCAGCTCGCCGCGGATGCGGTCTGCTTCGGCGCCGCGGCGGCCGATCACGATGCCCGGACGCGCCGTGTGGATATCCACACGAACACGGTCCCGGGTGCGCTCGATCTCAACCTTGGAAATGCCGGCCCGCTCCATGCCCGTGGACATGAGTGCGCGGATCTTGATGTCTTCCCGGACAAAATCCTTGTACCGCTGTCCGGGCTTGTTGCTGTCCGCAAACCAGTGTGAAACATGGTCGGTGGTGATGCCGAGTCGGAACCCGTGCGGGTTTACTTTCTGTCCCACTTAGCGAGCCTCCTCTTTCTCGGGAGTTGCAACGACCAGGGTGATGTGGCTGGTGCGCTTCTTGATCTGGAACGCACGGCCCTGGGCCCGCGGTCGGAACCGCTTCATCGTTGCGCCTTCATCAACGAATGCTTCGCTGATGTACAAATCGCCTTCATCAAACGCGACGCTGTCGCGGTCAGCCAGTACGCGGGCGTTAGCCATCGCGGACTGAAGTACCTTGAAGACCGGTTCTGAAGCTGCCTGGGGGGCAAACTTCAGTATCGCCATTGCCTCATTCGCCTGCTTGCCACGAATCAGGTTGACGACGCGCCGGGCCTTCATAGGCGTTACGCGAATATGACGCGCAATTGCCTTGGCTTCCATTGCTATCCTTCTCTCGTCTTAGCCGTAATTGCAGGCGCCTAGCGGCGCTTGCCCTTACGGTCGTCCTTCACATGGCCGCGGAATGTCCGCGTCAGAGCGAATTCGCCGAGCTTGTGCCCGACCATCGACTCGGTCACAAACACGGGGATGTGCTTGCGCCCGTCATGCACGGCGATCGTGTGTCCCAGCATGTCCGGGATGATCATCGAGCGGCGGGACCAGGTCTTAATTACGTTCTTCGTTCCCTTTTCGTTTTCCTTAGCGACCTTGACAAAGAGGTGCTGGTCAACGAAGGGACCTTTTTTCAGGCTGCGTGGCATGTGTCCGTCGCTCCTATCGCTTGTTCTTGCCAGTACGACGGCGACGCACAATGAGTTTGTCGCTCTCTTTGTTCGGACGGCGGGTACGGCCCTCGGGCTTACCGTTCGGGTTGACCGGGTGACGTCCACCGGAGGTCTTACCCTCACCACCACCATGGGGGTGGTCAACCGGGTTCATAGCCACACCACGCACGGTCGGGCGGACGCCCTTCCAGCGCATACGGCCGGCCTTACCCCAGTTGATGTTGGACTGCTCAGCGTTACCGACCTCGCCGATCGTCGCGCGGCAGCGGACGTCAACGTTGCGGATTTCGCCGGAAGGCAGCCGCAGCTGGGCGAAGCGGCCTTCCTTGGCGACGAGCTGGGTTGATGCTCCGGCGGAGCGGGCCATCTTGGCACCGCCTCCGGGACGCAGCTCCACGGCGTGGATAACGGTACCCACCGGGATGTTGCGCAGCGGCAGGTTGTTACCCGGCTTGATGTCGGCGCTGGCGCCGGCCTCAACAAAGTCACCCTGCTTGAGCTTGTTCGGAGCAATGATGTACCGCTTGGTGCCATCAAGGTAGTGCAGCAGCGCAATGCGCGCGGTGCGGTTGGGATCATATTCGATCTCAGCAACGCGGGCGTTAACACCGTCCTTGTCATGACGACGGAAGTCGATCAGGCGGTACTGGCGCTTGTGGCCACCACCCTTGTGACGGGTCGTGATACGACCGGTGTTATTGCGGCCACCCTTTTTGGGGAGCGGACGGACCAGAGACTTCTCCGGCGTCGACCGCGTGATTTCGGTGAAGTCGGCAACGCTCGAGCCACGACGGCCCGGGGTTGTCGGCTTGTATTTACGGATTCCCATGATTTATTTCCTCGTTAAAGTGGTCTCCGCTTATGAAAGCGGACCGCCGAAGATGTCGATTGTGCCTTCTTTGAGGGTCACAATGGCACGCTTGGTGCCCTTGCGCTGACCCCATCCGAATTTGGTCCGCTTGCGCTTACCGGCACGATTGAGAGTGTTGATCGATTCGACCTTGACGGAGAAGATTTTCTCCACGGCCAATTTGATCTCGGTCTTGTTCGAGCGCGGGTCGACCAGGAAGGTGTACTTACCTTCATCGATCAGGCCGTAGCTCTTTTCCGATACGACCGGTGCAATGACCACGTCGCGCGGATCCTTGATGGTGGCGGCGCTCACTTGGCGTCCTCCTCAGCAGTGTTGGGCTCAATGGTCTGAGCCGCTTCGCCGCCGGCCGGGACAAAGCCAGCGGCCTTGGCTTCCTCGACGGTGGCGAACCAGACCTCGGCCGCGGTGGCGTCGTACCAGCGGGAACCGGGAACGTGGTACTTCATCGAGTCTTTGTTACCCTTGATGCTGCCCTCGGCAGCAACGTCTGCTACCTCTTCAGCATCATCGGCATCGTCGAAACCAAGCAGCGCGCCGGAGGCGAAAGCCTCGGCAGCAGCATTGCCGGACACGAAAGCGTCGTAGGCAGCCTTGGTGAACACAACGTCGTCCGAAACGAGCACATCGTAGGTGTTCAGCTGGTCCACGTACAGCACGTGCAGATCCGGCAGGTTGCGCACGGACAGTGCCACAACATCGTTCGAGCGCTCAATAGCGACGAGCAGGTTCTTGCGCTCGGTGAGTGAACGCAACGCTGCCAGCGCTTCCTTGGAGGACGGCTTGGTGCCGGTCACCAGGTCGGCGACGACGTGGATACGGCCATTGCGTGCCCGGTCGGACAGGGCGCCGCGCAGTGCAGCGGCCTTCATCTTCTTGGGTGTGCGCTGGGAGTAGTCACGCGGTGTCGGGCCATGGACAACGCCACCACCGGTCATGTGAGGAGCACGGATGGAACCCTGACGGGCGCGGCCGGTGCCCTTCTGCTTGAACGGCTTACGGCCTGCACCGGATACCTCGGCGCGGGTCTTCGTCTTGTGCGTGCCCTGGCGGGCAGCGGCAAGCTGAGCCACGACGACCTGGTGCAGCAACGGCACGTTGGTCTGAACGTCGAAGATCTCTGCAGGCAGGTCTACGGAAATAGTCTTTGCCATTTGGTTATGCTCCCTTCACGGCAGTGCGCACGAGGACGACCTGGCCGCGGGCGCCGGGAACGGCACCCTTGATGAGCAGCAGCGACTTCGCGGCGTCAACGCCATGAACCGTGAGGTTTAGCGTGGTGTGACGGACGGCGCCCATGCGGCCGGCCATGCGCACGCCCTTGAATACGCGGCTGGGGGTGGATGCGCCACCGATGGAGCCAGGCTTGCGGTGGTTTTTGTGGGCACCATGGGAGGCACCGACGCCATGGAAGCCGTGACGCTTCATAACGCCGGCGAAGCCCTTGCCCTTTGAAGTACCGACGACGTCGACCTTCTGGCCGGCTTCGAAGATCTCCACGGAGAGCTCCTGGCCGAGGGTGTAGGAGTCGGCGTCCGCGGTGCGCAGCTCGACGACGTGGCGACGGGGGGTGACACCGGCCTTGTCAAAGTGACCAGCCAGCGGCTTGGTGACCTTGCGCGGGTCGATCTGGCCGTAGCCGATCTGGACGGCGGTGTAGCCATCAAGGTCTGCATTGCGCAGCTGGGTGATGACGTTGGAATCGGCCTGGACGACGGTAACCGGCACCAGGCGGTTGTTTTCGTCCCATACCTGGGTCATGCCGAGCTTCGTGCCCAGGATGCCCTTAACGTTGCGGGTAGCGGTCATAGTTTCTCAGCCCCTCCCTACAGCTTGATTTCGATGTTCACGTCGGCCGGCAGGTCAAGACGCATAAGCGAGTCAACAGCCTTCGGCGTGGGGTCGATGATGTCGATCAGACGCTTGTGCGTGCGCATTTCAAAGTGCTCGCGGCTGTCCTTGTACTTGTGAGGCGAACGGATAACGCAGTACACGTTTTTTTCCGTCGGCAGCGGCACGGGGCCGACCACCGTTGCGCCTGCGCGCGTGACCGTCTCAACGATCTTCCGTGCTGATACGTCAATGACCTCATGGTCATATGACTTCAGCCGGATGCGGATTTTTTGTCCCGCCATGGCGTCGTGACTCTCTTTCCTGACATAGCGCCCTGCACTAGCGACACTGTTGACTAAACGCTGTTTACTTACCCGTTTCTGCTGAAGATCCGGTACTACCGAACCTCCAACGGTGCGACTGACACCAGCCACGCTTCCAGCGGACTGAATCCGGACATGTCCGGGTTCCTCAATCGGCCGAAGCTCCGACCCCCGCGGTCGGGCGTGTCGCGAATACTGTGTCGCTCGTATCCTGCGCACGATCCCGTAAATCCGTTAGGAGGTGGGTTATGTTTGGGCTTCAACTTGGACCCTGACACCGAGCATTATCTCGATCGGGACGCGAAGAAGCGCTTGAACAACTTATCCAGTATGGCGGATATCCGCGGCAAATGCCAATTCCCCGCACTCTGCGGTGGCCTGCCGGTGCGGGTACCGCCATTTCCGGCCCGGCCCCGCTGTGAGATGCTGGTGCTGTGACAGAGACCACACCCGATGTAAAGGATGACCGCTCATGTCCAGCTCGGCTCTTTCCCCCCAGGCCCTCGCCGCACTGCTGCCGCCGGACTTCACGATGGGCGTGGCCACCGCTGCCTTTCAGATCGAAGGCGGCGTTCGCGACGGCGGACGTGGACCGTCGGGTTGGGACGATTTCACCCGGCAGCGCGGCCGCATCCTCAATGCGGACAACGCCGATGTCTCCTGCGACCACTACCACCGCTTTGCCGAGGACATTGCCCTGTTGAGGGATCTCGGCGTTGACTCCTATCGGCTTTCGCTGGGCTGGCCCCGGGTGCAGCCGGGCGGCAGCGGGCCAGCCAACCCCGCCGGGCTGGCATTCTACGACCGCTTGCTGGATCAGCTGCTGGCCGCTGGCATCAAGCCGATGGTCACGCTCTACCACTGGGACACGCCGCTTCCGCTGGAGCTGGCCGGCGGCTGGCTGGTGCGCGCAACGGCGGAGCGCTTCGGCGACTTTGCAGCCCTCGCCGGCGCGGCGCTCGGCGACAGAGTGGACAAGTGGATCACCGTCAACGAGCCGTCTTCGGTCACGCTCAACGGGTACGGGCTGGGCGTGCATGCCCCCGGACGTGCCCTGCTCTTTGACGGACTCCCTGCAGCGCACCACCAGCTGCTGGGGCACGGATTGGCGGTCCAGGCACTGCGTTCAACCGGCGTCACGGGCGGAATCGGCATCACCAACGTCCACACACCCGTGGTCCCGGCCGCCGTTGACAATTCCGCGGACCAGCTCTTCGCCGAGCTGTTCGACCTGCTCCATAACCGCATCTTTGCGGATCCTGTGCTGTTGGGCTGTTACCCCGATGTGCCCGAGTTTCTGGCACCCATCTTTGAACAGCTGCTCACCATGCCTGCCGGCGATCTGGCAACAATCCGTCAGCCGCTGGATTTCTACGGGTTGAATTATTATGCGCCGACCAGGATCGCGGCCGGCCAGGGAACCGACAGCACACCTGACGGCAGCGCCGATCCCATGGCGGATCTGCCCTTCCGGCTGGAGTCCTGGCCCGAATATCCGCAGACCGCCTTTGGCTGGCCGGTGGCACCGGATTATTTCTGCACCGCGCTGGAGCAGATGGCCCGACGCTACGGGGCTGATCTGCCTCCCGTATACATCACGGAAAACGGTGCAAGCTTCCCCGACGAGCTGACGTCCGGTGGGCGGATTGAAGACAGCCGCCGGATCGACTATCTCGGCGCGCACCTTGCCGCGGCAGTGGCCGCGGTCCACCCGGGCGGACCCGCCGAGGGCCTGGACCTGCGCGGCTACTACATCTGGTCTCTGCTGGATAACTTTGAATGGGCCGCCGGTTACTCCCAACGCTTCGGACTGGTCCACGTCGACTTCGAGACACTGGTCCGCACACCGAAGGACTCCTACTATTGGCTGCAGGAGCTCATCAGGGCCCGGCGCTAGGCTGCCGGCCACAAGCGGCCGACGGCGGCTTAAATGCCGAAGGGCGCCGCTCCACCGAGGTGGAATGACGCCCTTTGGCGATCAGCAGTTTACCGGAAACTACTTGACGATCTTGGTAACGCGGCCCGAACCAACGGTGCGGCCACCCTCGCGGATGGCAAAGCCGAGGCCCTCTTCCATGGCGATCGGCTGAATCAGCGCGACGGTCATTTCGGTGTTGTCGCCGGGCATAACCATTTCCGTGCCCTCGGGCAGGGTGATGACGCCGGTAACATCCGTGGTGCGGAAGTAGAACTGCGGGCGGTAGTTGGAGTAGAACGGGTTGTGACGGCCGCCTTCGTCCTTCGCCAGGATGTAGACGTTGGCCTCGAAATCGGTGTGCGGGGTAATGGAACCCGGCTTGACGATAACCTGGCCACGCTCTACGTCTTCACGCTTGATACCCCGCAGCAGCAGACCACAGTTCTCGCCGGCCCATGCCTCGTCGAGCTGCTTGTGGAACATTTCGATGCCGGTAACGGTGGTCTTCTGGACCGGACGGATACCAACAATCTCAACTTCAGAGTTGATCTTGAGGGTACCGCGCTCGGCGCGGCCCGTTACAACGGTTCCGCGGCCGGTGATGGTGAAGACATCTTCAACCGGCATCAGGAACGGCTTGTCCTTGTCGCGGACCGGGTCCGGGACGTGGTTGTCAACGGCATCCATCAGGTCCTCAACGGACTTGACCCATACCGGGTCGCCTTCCAGAGCCTTCAGGCCCGAAACGCGGACAACGGGTGCCTCGTCGCCATCGAAGCCCTGCGAGCTGAGCAGCTCACGGACTTCCATTTCAACGAGGTCGAGGAGCTCTTCGTCATCAACCATGTCCGCCTTGTTCAGCGCAACCAGCAGGTAGGGAACGCCAACCTGGCGGGCAAGCAGAACGTGCTCGCGGGTCTGAGCCATCGGTCCATCGGTAGCGGCAACCACGAGGATCGCGCCGTCCATCTGAGCTGCACCAGTGATCATGTTCTTGATGTAGTCAGCGTGGCCGGGAGCATCCACGTGTGCATAGTGACGCTTTTCGGTCTGGTACTCAACATGGCTGATGTTGATGGTAATGCCGCGCTGCTTCTCCTCAGGAGCAGAGTCAATCGACGCGAAGTCGCGCTGCTCGTTGATCTTCGGGTACTTGTCGTACAGTACCTTGGAGATGGCGGCCGTCAACGTCGTCTTTCCATGGTCAACGTGACCGATGGTGCCGATGTTAACATGCGGCTTAGTCCGCTCGAACTTTGCCTTTGCCACAGGTTCCTCCTAGAACGTTTTGAGAAGACTTACTGATCAGCGGCGCTTTTCGCTACTGAAACTCCAGCAAGTCTACTGGGGGGCTTTGGATTTGGTGAAATTGCAGGTTTCGTCGGGCACCGTATTGGAATGCCCTCGGTTTGGTTGCTACTCGCCGCGGTTCTTCTGGATGATCTCGTCGGCAACTGCCTTGGGGACCTCGGAGTAGCTATCGAACTTCATCGAGTACACGGCACGGCCCTGGGTCTTGGACCGAAGGTCACCGATGTATCCGAACATCCCCGACAGCGGCACGTGGGCGACGATGACCTTCACGCCGCTCGCATCCTCCATCGACTGCATCTGGCCGCGACGGGAGTTGAGGTCACCGATTACTTCACCCATGTATTCCTCAGGGGTGCGGACTTCAACTTCCATCAGCGGTTCGAGCAGAACCGGGTTCGCCATCCGCGCGGCTTCCTTGAAAGCCATCCGGCCGGCGATCTTGAACGCCATTTCGGACGAGTCAACATCGTGGTAAGCACCGTCAAGCAGTTTCGCCCTGATGCCCACGACCGGGTAACCGGCCAGCACACCATCATTGAGCGCATCCTGGATTCCGGCGTCAACACTGGGGATGTATTCGCGCGGAATACGGCCACCGCTGACCTTGTTTTCAAAGGCATACAGGACGCCCTCTTCAACGGCCATCGGCTCAATGGCGATCTGCACCTTGGCAAACTGACCGGACCCGCCGGTCTGCTTCTTGTGGGTGTAGTCGTGCTTGACGACGGCGCGCTTGATAGTTTCACGGTAGGCAACCTGGGGCTTGCCCACGTTGGCCTCGACGTGGAACTCGCGGCGCATCCGGTCGACCAGGATATCCAGGTGAAGCTCGCCCATGCCGGCGATGATGGTCTGGCCGGTGTCCACGTTGAGGGAGACCTGGAAGGTCGGGTCCTCTTCGGAGAGCTTCTGGATGGCGGTGGAGAGCTTCTCCTGGTCGCCCTTGGTCTTGGGTTCGATGGCGACCGAGATCACGGGCTCCGGGAAGCTCATGGATTCCAGCACAATCGGATTGGCAAGATCGCACAGGGTGTCACCGGTGGTGGTGTCCTTCAGGCCGATCGCAGCGTAGATGTGGCCGGTGGTGACGCCGTCCACCGGGTTTTCCTTGTTGGCGTGCATCTGGAACAGCTTGCCGATGCGCTCCTTCTTGTTCTTGGTGGAGTTCAGCACCTGCGTGCCGGACGTCGCGTGTCCGGAGTACACCCGGATGTAGGTCAGACGGCCGAAGAACGGGTGCGTCACGACCTTGAAGGCGAGTGCGGAGAACGGCGCCTCGGCGTTGGCCGAACGCGTGACAATTTTCTCTTCATCGCGGACATCGTGACCCTGAATATCAGGGACATCCAGCGGCGAAGGCAGGTAGGAAACAACCGCGTCCAGCATCGGCTGCACACCCTTGTTCTTGAACGCCGAACCACAAAGCACCGGGTAAACCTGGCTGCTTACGGTCAGCGTACGGATACCGGCCTTGATCTCGGCCACGGTGAGTTCTTCACCGCTGAGGTATTTCTCCATCAGCTCGTCGTCGGCTTCGGCAACCGTCTCGAGCATGGCGTGGCGGTACTCCTCGGCCTTCGCCTGCAGATCGGCCGGGATGGGCTCCACTTCGTACTTGGCGCCCATTTCGGTCTCGCCGCGCCAGGTCAGCGCGCGCATTTCGACCAGGTCGACGACGCCCTCAAAGTCATTCTCGGCACCGATCGGCAGCTGGATAACCAGCGGCTTGGCGCCGAGGCGCTTGATGATGGTGTCCACGGTGAAGTAGAAGTCCGCACCGAGCTTGTCCATCTTGTTGACGAAGCAGATCCGGGGAACGTCGTACTTGTCGGCCTGGCGCCAGACAGTCTCGGACTGCGGCTCCACGCCTTCCTTGCCATCAAACACGGCGACGGCGCCATCAAGGACGCGCAAGGAGCGCTCCACCTCGACGGTGAAGTCAACGTGACCGGGGGTGTCGATGATGTTGATCTGGTTGTTGTCCCAGAAGCAGGTGGTTGCAGCGGAGGTGATCGTGATGCCACGTTCCTGCTCCTGTGCCATCCAGTCCATGGTCGAGGCACCGTCGTGCGTTTCACCAATTTTGTGGTTAACGCCCGTGTAGAACAGGATGCGCTCGGTAGTGGTGGTCTTGCCGGCATCGATGTGAGCCATGATGCCGATATTGCGGACCTTACTAAGGTCGGTAAGCACGTCGAGTGCCACGGTGTCTCCCTTTCCGGAAAGCTTTTTGCAGGCCGACGACGGCGACTGTTGCCGCCGTCGTCGGCCGTCAAGGTTCTACCAGCGGTAGTGGGCGAAAGCCTTGTTGGATTCGGCCATCTTGTGGGTGTCTTCCCGGCGCTTGACAGCGGCACCAAGACCGTTGGAGGCATCGAGGATCTCGTTGCGGAGGCGCTCCGTCATCGTCTTTTCGCGGCGGCCCTTGGAATAGCCGACCAGCCAACGCAGGGCCAGTGCGGTTGCACGGCCCGGCTTGACCTCGACGGGAACCTGGTAGGTCGCGCCACCGACACGGCGGGACTTGACCTCAAGGCTGGGCTTGATGTTCTCCATGGCCTTCTTCAGAGCGGCAACGGGGTCTCCCCCGGACTTCTCCTGGGCCCCGGCAAGGGCACCGTAAACGATGCGCTCTGCAGTGGACTTCTTGCCGTCAACGAGAACCTTGTTGATCAGCTGAGTGACCAACGGCGAACCGTAAACGGGATCGATTACTAGCGGCCGCTTGGGGGCCGGACCCTTGCGAGGCATATTACTTCTTCTCCATCTTTGCACCGTAGCGGCTGCGTGCCTGCTTGCGGTTCTTTACGCCCTGGGTATCAAGTGCACCGCGGACGATCTTGTAACGGACACCGGGAAGGTCCTTAACACGACCGCCACGGACGAGCACAATGGAGTGCTCCTGGAGGTTGTGGCCGACACCGGGGATGTAGGCGGTGACTTCAACGCCGCCGTTGAGGCGCACGCGGGCAACCTTACGCAGAGCCGAGTTCGGCTTCTTCGGAGTGGTGGTGTACACGCGGGTGCACACGCCGCGGCGCATCGGGCTGCCCTTGAGGGCGGGAGCCTTGGTCTTTGAGATCTTAGGGGAGCGGCCCTTGCGGACCAACTGCTGAATCGTAGGCACTTTCGTGTTCTCCGTTTTTTCTCTCGAGATGGTTCTCGTGTTGCTTTACCCCGCCGTCCACCCTGCGTAGCCACGCGTGGTGGGCGCTGAAGCGAAGCCCTATCATTCGTCGTCGCACCCTGCGCGTACTAAACGCACCTAGGCATGCAAAAATGTGGCATTCGTTGCACAAGAACCCTGCAACCCGGAACTGCGCCACGAGACGACCGCCTCACAACACACTCATCCACTGCCACACTAACAATTGTTAACCAGTCTAACACGCCGTCGGGCATCCCCCTTGACGAACCCTCCGGTTGGGAGCACTCTCAGGAGAGCGCATCCGTTTCCGCGGCCCGCCGGGCCACCCGATACGCCAGGAGGTAGTCCCGCCATGACCCGGACCAACTCTCATTACGGATGGATTCCGGATCTGCCGGACCAGCGTGATCATCTGTTTGCCGCTCCCCCGCCGCTGGTCGCCCAACTGCCGGCCAAGCTCGACCTGACATCGCATTGCCCGCCGGTCTATGACCAGGGACAGCTCGGCTCCTGCACCGGCAACGGCATCGCGGGGAGCCTGCAGTTCGACGCGATGAAGCAGAACCTGGCGGACACGTCAACCCCGTCCCGGCTGTTCATCTACTACAACGAACGTGTCATCGAGGGCACCGTCTCCTCCGATTCCGGTGCCATGATCCGGGACGGGATCAAGTCGGTGGCGCAAACCGGCGCCTGCGATGAATCGAGCTGGCCGTACGACATCACCAGGTTTTCGGTAAAGCCGTCGGACAGCTGCTATCAGGAAGCCACTGGGCACCGGGCCATCAGCTATTCGCGCGTGGTCCAGTCGCTGGCGCAGCTGAGGGGATGCCTCGCCTCCGGCTATCCGATCGTCTTCGGCTTTACCGTATACGAGAGCTTCGAGTCGCCCACTGTCACATCCACGGGCGTGGTACCGATGCCGGCGTCCGATGAGAAGGTCCTGGGTGGCCACTGCGTGCTGGCCGTCGGCTACAACGACACCGCCCAACGCTTCATCATCCGGAATTCCTGGGGCAACGGATGGGGTAAACACGGCTACGCCACGATGCCCTATGCTTATCTGCTCACCGGCGCACTCTCCACCGATTTCTGGACCATCCGGTCGACCACCTGAGCCGGATCAGCCGGTCCACGCCGCCGGTGGTCGACCACCGAACGCACCCTCGCGACCGGCCTGGTCGGCATCGGGGACGACGACGGCCCCGCACCGGTTGGTGCGGGGCCGCCCATTCGCTGCCTCCCAAGCTTCGCAAGCTCAGCTCGGGACCCTCGGCAGCTCTCTTAGTGCTGCGTTAGTTGCTGAAGCCGGTACCCAGATCGTAGTCATCCAGCGGGATGGCATGGAACTCGGGGGAAAGGTCTCCCCCGACGCCGGTGTAGTCGAAGTCGCTGAAGGCGCTCGGGCCGGTGAACAGATTGGCCTTTGCTTCCTCGGTCGGCTCCACCTTGACGCTGGTGTAGCGCGGCAGACCGGTCCCGGCCGGGATCAGCTTACCGATGATGACGTTCTCCTTCAGACCCAGCAGAGGATCGCTCTTGCCTTCCATGGCCGCCTGCGTCAGGACGCGGGTGGTTTCCTGGAAGGAAGCTGCGGACAGCCAGGACTCGGTGGCAAGAGACGCCTTCGTGATACCCATCAGCTCGTTACGGCCCGACGCCGGCGCCTTGCCTTCGGATACCACGCGGCGGTTCTCGGATTCGAACCGTCCGCGCTCGGCCAGCTCACCCGGCAGCAGCTTGGAGTCGCCGGACTCGATGACGGTGACACGGCGCAGCATCTGACGCACGATAACCTCGACGTGCTTGTCGTGGATACCCACACCCTGGCTGCGGTACACGCGCTGGACTTCCTCCACCAGGTGCTTCTGTGCAGCGCGCGGGCCGAGAATACGCAGTACCTGCTTGGGGTCAACCGCGCCCACCACCAGCTTCTGGCCAACCTCTACGTGGTCGCCGTCGGCAACCTGCAGACGTGCACGGCGCAGCACCGGGTACGCGATTTCCTCGGACCCGTCGTCCGGTGTCAGTACCAGACGCATCTGACGCTCGGACTCTTCGATGCTGATGCGCCCGGCCGCCTCGGCGATCGGCGCAACACCCTTGGGGGTACGTGCTTCGAAGAGCTCCTGGATACGCGGCAGACCCTGGGTGATGTCCTCGCCGCGGCTGGCGGAAACAGCACCACCGGTGTGGAACGTACGCATCGTCAGCTGGGTACCGGGCTCACCGATGGACTGTGCTGCGATGATGCCCACGGCCTCACCGATGTCCACCGTCTTGCCGGTGGCCAGCGAGCGGCCGTAGCACAGGGCACAGGTTCCGACGGCGGACTCACAGGTGAGCACGGAGCGGACCTTGACATCGGTGATGCCGGCGGCGAAAAGCTCGCCGATCAGCACGTCGCCGACGTCGGCACCGGCCTCGGCCAGCACGTTGCCCTTGGAATCCACTACTTCGGTGGCCAGGGTACGGGCGTAGACGCTGTTCTCGACCTCCTCGTGCAAGGTGAGCTCGCCGTTCGCATCAACCACGGCGATCGGCAGGGTCAGGCCCCGCTCGGTGCCGCAGTCGTCCTCGCGGACGATGACGTCCTGCGAAACATCCACCAGGCGACGGGTCAGGTAACCCGAGTTAGCGGTACGCAGAGCCGTATCGGCCAGACCCTTTCGCGCGCCGTGCGTGGCGATGAAGTATTCCAGCACGGACAGGCCCTCGCGGTAGGAGGACTTGATCGGGCGGGGAATAATTTCACCCTTTGGGTTCGCCACCAGTCCTCGGATACCGGCGATCTGACGGACCTGCATCCAGTTACCACGGGCACCGGAAGAAACCATCCGGTTGATCGTGTTGGAGGCGGACAGGTTCTTCCGCATCACATCGGCGATCTCGTTGGTGGCCTGGTTCCAGATGTCGATGAGCTCCTGGCGGCGCTCGTCGTCGGCGATCAGACCCTTCTCAAACTGGGACTGGACCTTGGCAGCCTTGGCTTCGTAACCCTCCAGGATGGCGGGCTTCTCCTTGGGTACCTCGATGTCGGAGATGGCCACTGTAACGCCGGAGCGGGTGGCCCAGTAGAAGCCTGCGTCCTTGAGGTTGTCCAGCGTTGCCGCAACAACAACCTTCGGGTACCGCTCGGCCAGATCATTCACGATCGTGGACAGTTCGCCCTTGTCCGCAACGTTCTCCACCCACGGGTAGTCCTCGGGCAGGGTCTCGTTGAAGATAACCTGTCCCAGCGAGGTGGCAACGATGGCCGGCTGGCCTGCCTCCCACCCTTCCGGAGCTTCCCAGCCCGCGTATGGGACGAAGTTGTCCAGCCGGATCTTGACCTGGGAGTTCAGGTGCAGCACGCCCGCGTCGTGGGCCATGATGGCCTCGGCCGCGGTGGTGAAGGAACGGCCCTCACCGGCGGAACCCTTGCGCTTGGTCGTCAGGTGGTACAGACCGATGATCATGTCCTGTGAAGGCAGCGTCACCGGGCGGCCGTCGGACGGCTTGAGGATGTTGTTCGAGGACAGCATCAGGATGCGTGCCTCGGCCTGCGCCTCGGGGCTCAGCGGCAGGTGGACTGCCATCTGGTCGCCGTCGAAGTCGGCATTGAACGCGCCACAGACCAACGGGTGCAGCTGGATGGCCTTACCCTCCACCAGCTGGGGCTCGAACGCCTGGATGCCCAAACGGTGCAGGGTTGGTGCACGGTTCAGCAGTACCGGGTGCTCGGTGATGATCTCTTCGAGGACATCCCAGACCTGCGGGCGGAAACGCTCCACCATCCGCTTGGCGCTCTTGATGTTCTGCGCGTGGTTGAGGTCAACCAGGCGCTTCATCACGAACGGCTTGAAGAGCTCCAGCGCCATCTGCTTGGGCAGACCACACTGGTGCAGCTTCAGCTGCGGACCGACAACGATCACTGAACGGCCGGAGTAGTCAACGCGCTTACCGAGCAGATTCTGGCGGAAACGACCCTGCTTACCCTTGAGCATGTCGGAGAGCGACTTCAGCGGGCGGTTGCCCGGTCCGGTGACCGGACGGCCGCGGCGGCCGTTGTCGAAGAGGCTGTCAACGGCTTCCTGAAGCATCCGCTTCTCGTTGTTGACAATGATCTCCGGAGCACCCAGGTCAAGCAGGCGCTTGAGCCGGTTGTTGCGGTTGATCACGCGGCGGTACAGGTCGTTCAGGTCCGAGGTGGCGAAACGGCCGCCGTCGAGCTGGACCATCGGGCGCAGCTCCGGCGGGATCACCGGGACGGCGTCGAGCACCATGCCGAGCGGTGAGTTGTTGGTGGTCAGGAACGCGTTGACCACCTTCAGCCGCTTCAGCGCACGGGTCTTGCGCTGGCCCTTGCCGTTGGCGATGATGTCGCGCAGCAGCTCGCCCTCGGCGGGCATGTCGAAGTTCTCCAGGCGCTTCTTGATCGCCTCGGCGCCCATCGAACCCTCGAAGAACATGCCGTAGCGGTCGCGGAGCTCGCGGTACAGGCCCTCGTCGCCTTCGAGGTCGGCAACCTTGAGTCCCTTGAACCGGTCCCACACCTGGGTGAGCCGCTCGATTTCCGCATCCGCACGCTTGCGGATGTTGGCCATCTGACGGTCCGCGGAGTCGCGGGCCTTCTTCTTCTCGGCCGCCTTGGCACCCTCGCCCTCGAGACGGGCCAGCTCGTTCTCCAGGTCCCGGGCAACCGTGGCGATGTCCGAGTCGCGGGTGTCGACGAGCTGCTTCGTCTCCAGGTCGTGCTCAACCTGGAGGTTCGGCAGTTCCGCGTGACGGGCTTCCTCGTCAACGCTGGTGATCATGTAGGCGGCAAAGTAGATGACCTTTTCGAGGTCCTTCGGCGCCAGGTCCAGCAGGTAGCCCAAGCGCGACGGAACGCCCTTGAAGTACCAGATGTGCGTGACCGGTGCGGCCAGCTCGATGTGGCCCATCCGCTCGCGGCGGACCTTGGCACGGGTGACCTCGACGCCGCAGCGCTCACAGATGATGCCCTTGAAGCGGACACGCTTGTACTTGCCGCAGTAGCACTCCCAGTCCCGGGACGGGCCGAAGATCTTCTCGCAGAAGAGGCCGTCCTTCTCGGGCTTGAGCGTGCGGTAGTTGATGGTTTCCGGCTTCTTGACTTCGCCGTGCGACCAGTCGCGGATGTCATCCGCGGTGGCCAGGCCGATCTGCATGAGGCCGAAGGAGGATTCGCTGGACATATGGTCCCTGTTCTCTCTTGTTCTCTAAATCTGAATGTCTATGCGGGTTGCGGAAAGAAGTTCGACGGCGGGAGGCCGGCTCCCATGGGAGCCGGCCCGGCCCGGCCGGATACTAGACTTCTTCGACGGAATTCGGCTCGGCCCGTGAGAGGTCGATGCCCAGTTCCTCCGCTGCCCGGAAGACTTCTTCATCCGAGTCACGCATCTCAATCGTGGTGCCGTCGGTGGAAAGCACTTCCACGTTCAGGCACAGCGACTGCATTTCCTTGATCAGAACCTTGAAGGATTCGGGGATGCCCGGCTCCGGAATGTTCTCACCCTTGACGATCGCCTCGTAGACCTTCACACGACCGTGAATGTCATCGGACTTGATTGTCAGCAGTTCCTGCAGCGTGTACGCCGCGCCGTAGGCCTCCAGGGCCCACACTTCCATCTCACCAAAGCGCTGTCCGCCGAACTGCGCCTTACCACCCAGCGGCTGCTGGGTGATCATGGAGTACGGACCGGTGGAGCGGGCGTGGATCTTGTCGTCCACCAGGTGATGGAGCTTCAGGATGTACATGTAGCCCACCGAAATCGGGTCCGGGAACTGCTCGCCGGAGCGGCCGTCGAAGAGCACGGTCTTTCCGGAGGAGTCGATCAGCCGCACACCGTCGCGGGTGAGCGTGGTCGAATCGAGCAGACCGGTGATTTCTTCTTCACGGGCGCCGTCGAACACCGGAGTGGCAACGGTCGTCTGGCCGGAAACGCGGGGCAGATTCGGCAGGTTCTTGACCCATTCCGGCTCTCCCTCGATGTTCCAACCGGTCTTCGCAACCCAGCCGAGGTGTGTTTCCAGCACCTGTCCGACGTTCATCCGGCCCGGCACACCCAGCGGGTTGAGCACGATGTCAACCGGCGTACCGTCGGCCAGGAACGGCATGTCCTCGATCGGCAGGATCTTGGAGATAACACCCTTGTTGCCGTGCCGGCCGGCCAGCTTGTCACCATCGGTGATCTTGCGCTTGTTGGCCACGTAGATGCGCACCAGCTGATTGACACCCGGGGGCAGCTCGTCGTCGGAATCGCGGTCGAAGATCCGGACACCGATGACGGTGCCGGACTCGCCGTGCGGAACCTTCAGCGAGGTGTCGCGGACCTCGCGGCTCTTCTCACCGAAGATGGCGCGCAGCAGGCGCTCTTCCGGCGTCAGCTCCGTCTCGCCCTTCGGCGTGACCTTGCCGACCAGGATGTCGCCGGCCTCCACCTCGGCACCGATGTGGATGATGCCGCGCTCGTCCAGGCCGGCGAGGATTTCCTCGGAGACGTTCGGGATGTCACGGGTGATTTCCTCGGCACCAAGCTTGGTGTCGCGGGCATCGATTTCATGCTCTTCGATGTGAATGGAAGAGAGAACGTCCTCGGCAACGATGCGCTGGCTGAGAATGATCGCGTCCTCGTAGTTATGGCCTTCCCAGGACATGAATGCCACGAGCAGGTTCTTACCCAGCGCGAGCTCTCCCTGGTCCGTAGCGGGACCGTCGGCGATAATGCCGCCGACTTCCAGCCGCAGGCCCTCGGAGACCAGGACGCGCTGGTTGTAAGCGGTGCCCTGGTTGGAGCGGTGGTACTTGGCGATCGGGTAGTTCGTTTCGGTGCCGTCGTCGTTAAGCATGACGACCAGGTCCGCCGATACCTCGGAGACCACACCCGCCTTCTTCGCGATGACGACGTCGCCGGCGTCGACCGCGGTCGCGCGCTCCATGCCGGTGCCCACAAACGGGGCCTCGGAACGGACCAGCGGTACGGCCTGGCGCTGCATGTTCGCACCCATCAGGGCGCGGTTGGCGTCGTCGTGCTCCAGGAACGGAATCAGCGCGGTAGCCACCGATACCATCTGGCGCGGGGACACGTCCATGTACTCGACCTCGTCGGCCGGGATCAGCACGGGCTCGCCGCCACCGCCGCGCTGGCGGACCAGGACGGTTTCCTCGGCGAAGTCACTGTCAGCCGTCAGCGGCGCGTTGGCCTGGGCAATAACGACCTCAACCTCGTCATCTGCGGTGAGGTAATCGACGTCGTCGCTCACGTGGCCGTTGGCAACCTTGCGGTACGGCGTCTCGATGAAACCGAACGGGTTGATCCGTCCGTAGGATGCCAGCGAACCGATCAGACCAATGTTCGGGCCTTCAGGGGTTTCAATCGGGCACATACGTCCGTAATGCGACGGGTGGACGTCACGGACCTCCATGCCGGCGCGGTCACGGGACAGACCGCCCGGGCCCAGCGCGGAAAGACGGCGTTTGTGCGTCAGGCCGGCCAGCGGGTTGTTCTGGTCCATGAACTGCGACAGCTGCGACGTTCCGAAGAACTCCTTGATCGCGGCCACCACGGGGCGGATGTTGATCAGCGTCTGCGGCGTGATCGCCTCGACGTCCTGGGTCGTCATCCGCTCGCGGACAACGCGCTCCATCCGGGACAGGCCGGTGCGGACCTGGTTTTCGATGAGCTCGCCCACGGCGCGGATACGGCGGTTACCGAAGTGGTCGATGTCGTCGGTCTCGACGCGGAGCTCATGCTCCTTGCCCCCGCGCTTACCGGCCAGCGTCTTGTCGCCGTTGTGCAGGGCAACAAGGAACTTGATCATCGCGACGATGTCATCGATGTCCAGCACCGATGCGTCGTCCGCGTTGAGCGGCTTGTCGATGCCGAGCTTGCGGTTGATCTTGTAACGGCCGACCTTGGCCAGATCGTAGCGCTTCGGGTTGAAGTACAGGTTGTGCAGCAGCGCGTCGGCGGCCTCGACCGTGGGCGGCTCGCCCGGCCGCAGCTTCCGGTAGATATCCAGCAAGGCATCTTCGCGGGTCACGGTGGTGTCTTTTTCCATCGTGGCGCGGATGGAATCGTACTGGCCGAATTCCTCGAGGATCTGGCCCTCGGTCCAGCCGAGTGCCTTCAGCAGGACCGTAACCGACTGCTTGCGCTTGCGGTCAAGGCGGACGCCGACCTGGTCGCGCTTGTCGATCTCGAGTTCAAACCAGGCGCCGCGGGACGGAATGATCTTGGCGGTGAAGATGTCCTTGTCGCTGGTCTTGTCCGCGGTGCGCTCGAAGTACGCGCCCGGGGAACGGACCAGCTGGGAGACGACGACGCGCTCGGTGCCGTTGATGACGAAGGTACCTTTCTCCGTCATCAGCGGGAAGTCACCCATGAACACCGTCTGCTGCTTGATCTCGCCGGTGTTGTTGTTCATGAACTCGGCCTTCACGTACAGCGGAGCTGCAAAGGTCGCGTCGCGGTCCTTGCATTCGGCCATCGTGTACTTCGGATCGGAGAACTCCGGTTCGGAGAAGGACAGGGACATGGTGCCCTGGAAATCCTCGATCGGGGAGATCTCTTCGAAGATGTCGGCCAGACCCGATGTGGTGGCGACACTCTGGTCCCCGGACCCCACAGCGGTATGCATCCGTGACTGCCAGCGCTCGTTGCCGACGAGCCAGTCAAAGCTCTCGGTCTGCAGGGCAAGCAGATTCGGAACGTCGAGCGGCTCATGAATTTTTGCGAATGAGATACGACGCGTGGCACCATCGGTGCTGTTGGTATCAATAGCGGTTGAAGCACTGTTTGCATTAGCGCTGTTTACATTAGAGGTGCTCGAGGCGACCAAGAGGGATCCTTCCACAGACCTTCAGGCGTGTTCTGCGAAACCCTTACCGTTCTTCGAACTGATTCGACGCCAAACTGACCCGCTGCATTCGGCGAATACAACTGATTTCATGGCAAAGCCAACCGCTATATGAAGGCTGAAGGTTAAGAGGGGAGACGCAAAGGTCTACACTACGGCAAATAGCACAATATGTCCAACGAACCGTCTATCATACGCTTCGGCGCGATGTTTCGCTGATACCCGATGCGCCGTGGCGGAAATATCCGACCCCGGCAAGCTGTTAGATTCTATGTGAGCGGTGTCTCAGCAAAGATCGGCACCGGTCACCCGATGCATGCTGATCCGATGAAAGCGAAGTGCTCTTCCATGACCGCAAATTCTTCCGACGTTGTCATCCTGTCCGGGGCGCGGACACCCTTCGGGCGTCTGAACGGCCAGCTCGGTGGCTTTACAGCTGTTGAGCTTGGCGCCAAGGCCATTGTCGGCGCGCTGGACCGGGCAGGTGTCACCGCAGGACAGGTGGACGCCGTCATTATGGGCCAGGTCATCCAGGCCGGAGCCGGCCAGAACCCGGCCCGGCAGAGCGCAATCGCCGCCGGAATCGGCTGGAACGTCCCCACAGTGACGATCAACAAGGTGTGCCTGTCGGGGCTCGCCGCCATCACCGACGCGGCCCGGCTGATCCGTTCCGGTGAAGCCAGCGTGGTGGTCGCCGGCGGACAGGAGTCGATGAGCAATGGCCCGCACCTGCTCCCCGGCTCCCGCCAGGGCTGGACCTACGGCGACTTCACCGCCGTCGACTCCGTTGCCCGTGACGGCCTGACCGACGCCTTTGACCATGAATCCATGGGCAAATCCACCGAGCGGCATAATGCCCGTCTCGGCATCGACCGCCGCGCCCAGGACGAGGTTGCCGCCGCGTCCCATCAGCGCGCCGCCGCCGCCGCGGAGTCGGGGATTTTCGACGACGAAATAGTCGCCGTGGCGGTGCCGCAGCGCAAGGGCTCCGACGTTTCCGTGGCCAAGGACGAAGGTCTGCGTCCGCAGACAACGGTGGAGACGCTGGCCGGACTGCGCCCCGCGTTCGCCAAGGACGGGACCATCACCGCCGGAAACTCCTCGCCGCTCTCCGATGGCGCCGCCGCCGTCGTGCTTAGCACCCGCGGCTACGCCGAGGACAACGGCCTGCCGTGGCTCGCCGTCATCGGTAAGCCCGGACAGGTGGCGGGGCCGGATACATCACTGCAGTCCCAGCCCTCCAACGCGATCAACAAGGCCCTCAAACTTGCCGGCTGGGCGGTGGCGGATCTGGATTTCATCGAGATCAACGAGGCGTTCGGAGCCGTCGCCGTGCAGTCCCTTAAGGATCTGGATTACCCGTTGGAGAAGTGTAATGTCCACGGCGGTGCGATCGCCATGGGGCATCCGATCGGCGCGTCCGGCGCCCGACTTGCCCTGCATGCGGCGCGGGAGCTCAACCGCCGCGGTTCCGGCAAGGCCGCGGTCTCGCTCTGCGGCGGCGGCGGCCAGGGCGAGGCCCTCCTGCTATACCGGGACTAGCATCCGCAAGCAACACGCACCCCACCCCAATCAGCGGCAAAAGCTGCGCCCCGTTGGGGCCTCGCTCTGCGCAGGAGTACCTCCTGCGCAGAGTTCGCACCCAGCAGTGCGCAGAATGATCCGCCCGACGCAAAGAAGCCCTGCACCATTGGTGCGGGGCTTCTTTGTGCTGGAGCAGTGAGTTACTTGAGGGTAACGGTGGCTCCGGCCGCTTCCAGGGATTCCTTTGCCTTTTCGGCAGCTTCCTTGGTTGCGCCTTCGAGAACGGCCTTCGGTGCGGAGTCGACGACGTCCTTGGCTTCCTTCAGTCCGAGGGAGGTCAGAGCACGCACCTCCTTGATGACGGCGATCTTCTTGTCACCGGCGGCTTCGAGGATGACGTCGAAGGAATCCTTCTCCACCTCTTCTTCAGCGGCGCCGCCAGCGGGGCCTGCTACGGCAACGGCCGCGGCGGTGACCTCGAAGGTCTCCTCGAAGACCTTGACGAACTCGGAGAGTTCGATGATGGTCAGTTCCTTGAAAGCTGCAATGAGCTCGTCGTTGGTGAGCTTAGCCATGTGTGGCGCTCCTTCTTGTTTTTGGCCGTAATGGCCGGAATCTATAACCTAAACTCCTCATGGAATTCAGGATGGAACCGGGCGTGAACCCTGTGAGGACTAGGCCTCGGTGGTCGGCGCCTCAGCTGCGGGTGCGTCAGCTGCCGGAGCTTCTTCGGCGGCCGGAGCCTCGACAGCCGGAGCTTCGGCGTCACCGGCCGGAGCCTCGACAGCGGGAGCTTCGGTGCCTTCGTTAAGCTTGATGCGCAGCGCGTCGAGAGTGCGGGCAGCCGCAGCCATCGGGGCGAGCAGAACCGCTGCGACGCGGGCCAGCTGTACCTCACGCGACTCAAGGGCCGCGAGAGCGGCAACTTCAGCAGCATTCAGCGCTCTACCTTCGAAGTAACCGGTCTTGATGACCAGCGCCTTGTTGGTCTTTGCAAAATCCGTCAGGCTCTTTGCTGCCGCAACAGCGTCACCCTTGATGAACGCGATAGCGGTGGGGCCGACCAGCTGGCCTTCAAAAGCGCCAACACCAGCTTCCTTAGCCGCGATGGCGGTCAGGGTGTTCTTGACGACCGAGAATTTGTTCTCGCGGCCGAGAGAAACACGCAGCTCCTTGAGCTGTGCAACGGTGAGCCCACGGTATTCGGTTAGGACTGCAGCGTTGGATGCGTTGAAATCACTGGTGATTTCCTCCACGGCTGCCACCTTGTTCGGCGTTGCCATAACCCTCCTTCCGGGAAATTAAAGCCGGTCAGTTCGGGTCCCGTGCCGGATGAGCAGCACAAACTAAAAACGCCCCGCGCAGATGCCCGGGGCTTCACCTCAACACAGCATCCGGAATCCGGATGCTCGTGGAGACTCACTTCGTTCACCTGCGCCGGCCGCCCTTGCAAAAGGGACTTTCGGATGGAAATCCGCCCGTATCCCGCGCGTAATTACAGAATGTGATCACTTGCGGGGGGAGAGTTTCCGTCGACCGACGGTCTTTGGTGATTTCAGCTTACGGGACGAACCCCCGGGTCGCCAAATCTCAGGCCCCGGTGCCGAGCGGCTTTTTCCACTGCCCGGTGACCCCCGCCGGCGCGAAGCCGAGCTTGCGGTTGACCTCAATCATGTAGTCTCGTTCCGCCACGTTCCAGGTATAGACGGAACGGGCAAGCGGAAACCGCTCGGCCAGTAGCTCAAGATTCCCCACCTTGATCAACATGCCCAGGTTTTTCCCCCGATGCTCAGGCAGAACGATCGTGTCATCCTGGAAAACCACGTCGTCCCGGTGTCCGAGCACCGAGATGGACGTAAAGCCAACCAGCTTGCCGATGGCCAGTTCCTCCACCGCGGTCACCAGCGTGTGGCGGCCACGTCCCTGCGCGAGTGCCTCGGTCTCGCGGAGCCGGTCCACGGTCCACAGATCCGGCCCGTCGCCGTCGTGGGCAGCGTCGTCGCCGTCCTGGGCATCGTCGTCGGCCATCGCCGATTCCAGCGCGACGATGCATTCCGCCCACCGGTCCGGGCACTGGTCCACCCACTGGTGCAGGGCATAGTCATCGCCCTGCACCTCGCTCAGGGCCGCCTTCAGACCGGCAGCCAGAGCCTGGTCCAGCGGCACGTGACAGACGCTGAACTGCCCTACCTGCTGCAGGTCATAACCGGCATTTCGGGCAAAGATCACCTCACGGCTGCTCAGCGGCAGGTATCCCATACCATCGGCCGCGGTCACGTTCGAGTCCTCACGCTGGCCAAGCGTCGAGGCGGGATGATTGGTCTCTACCATAACGTTTCGGCGGTTTTCACCCCGGACAAACTGCTCGGCGGCGGCGAGCAGTTCCCGCCCCACGCCTCTATTCTGGGCCGAGGGCAAAACATCCAGGGTTATGTGCGCCTGATCGGTATTGTCCATCAGCGGCATGGCGATCCCGGCCCGGCCCACAATAACCCCGTCGACCCGCGCGAGCAGGACCACATACCACTCATATGGGTCCGAAAATGTCTGCAGCATTTCGTCCGCTGTATAGGCAAGGTCGTCATTTCCCCAGGTATGGATCCGTACCTGTCGTGACACCGCGACGGACGCCAGCAGATCCTCCGCCTCGGGGCCCTCGAGGGACTCCGGAGGCCGAAGCTGTTCGATCTGGATCACGTTCACAAAGTCCCTTCCGGACATAGGCCGACCGGCACAAAACCCGCGCAGCGGCTGCCGGAGCGGCCGGGCAAATCAGGTGCATCGGTGCTGACGCTCAACGTCATTGTTGAAGCCGTCATTAGTGAAGCCACTTTCTAGGGGTTGATCAAATCATAGGCCCGCGGATGCCGGGACCGCGTCTGTGCCGGCACCATCTAACGAGGGCCGGCCGTGCCGGCACCATCTAACGAGGCCCGGCGGTGCCGTGCCGCTCGTCGATGACCAGCGCCATGACAAAATCGTGCTCCACCCGGCTACCCAGGCGGAAGGTCTTCGTGCCCACTTCACGGAAGCCGCACTTGCCGTAAAACCGGACGGCACGCGCATTTTCGTTATTCACTCCGAGCCACACCGACCTTCCGCCGTCGTCGCGGGCACGATTGATGGAGCCGTCCATGAGCAGCCGCGCCGTTCCGCTGCCATGGTGCCCCGGATGAACGTAGAACTTACTCAGTTCGATGGCCGGCGGGGTGGTCAGGACTGCCGCCACCGCACCGTCCGACGGCGGCACGGCCAGCAGCACGCTGTAGGCCAGCAGCGCTCCGCGCTCCCGCGCGACAAGGACCGCCGCGCACGGATCCGCGACGAAACCGGCAAAATTGTTCGGGCCCAAGTGGGCGCCGAGATGCGCCGCTATATCCATTTCACCGGTGCCCGGAGGACACGCCAGCGGGAACGTCAGCGCCGCCAGGGCGACCAGTGCCGGAACATCAGCGCTCCGTGCTTCGCGGATTGTCACGGTCATTAACGTTCCTTCCTGACAGAGATGCGGTGGCCCGTTTCCCGCCGCAGGGGACGAAAAAGGCCGGTGCAGCAACTGCTGCACCGGCCTTTAGCGCGGTTTTGCCCTTACGCTTCGGTCAGGACTTTGGTGACGTTCGGGTCCACGAAGATGCCGGGGCCGAACGTGGTGCTGACGGTAGCCTTCTGCAGGTAACGCCCCTTGGAAGCGGACGGCTTCAGGCGAAGCACCTCTTCCAGGGCTGCTGCGTAATTCTCCGCCAGCTGGACGGCCTCGAAAGAGACCTTGCCGACGATGAAGTGAAGGTTGGAGTGCTTGTCGACACGGAAGTCGATCTTTCCGCCCTTGATCTCCTGCACGGCCTTGGCCACATCGTTGGTGACCGTACCGGTCTTCGGGTTCGGCATCAGGTTGCGCGGGCCCAGGATCTTACCCAAGCGACCGACCTTACCCATCAGGTCCGGCGTTGCGACGGCGGAGTCGAAGTCCGTCCAACCGCCCTGGATCTTTTCGATCAGGTCATCGGAACCAACGAAATCGGCGCCGGCTGCGATGGCTGCCTCGGCACGGTCACCCGTGGCAAAAACCAGAACGCGGGCGGTCTTACCGGTTCCGTGCGGCAGGATAACGGTGCCGCGCACCATCTGGTCCGCCTTGCGGGGGTCAACGCCCAAACGGAACGCAACCTCTACAGTCGCATCGAACTTGGACGGGTTGGTTTCCTTGGCGAGCTGAATGGCCTCCATCGGCGCGTAGAGATTCTCCGCGTCGATCTTGGCGGCCGCTGCCTCATATGCTTTGCTGCGCTTTGCCATGCTGCTGTTCTCCTTGTGCAGTTGTGGTCTGCGGACCGCGCTGGGCCCTGCCACCGACGTCGGTCGGCACCTGGGTGCCGTGTCCGCCGTCGTTATTTACATTTGTTTTGATGGTCCGGATCTCCCCGCGGACGCTGGCGCCCTTGGTCGATCACCGGGACCCGAGGTCGTGGAGGTTTAAGCCTCGACCGTAATGCCCATGGAACGGGCGGTGCCAGCGATGATCTTCATGGCGCCCTCAATGTCCGTGGCGTTCAGATCGACCATCTTCTGGGTGGCGATCTCGTTCACCTGGGCCTTGGTCAGATTGGCAACCTTGACGGTGTGCGGAGTCCCGGAACCCTTGGCGACACCGGCGGCCTTCTTGATCAGCTCTGCAGCCGGCGGGGTCTTGGTGACGAAGGTGAAGGAACGGTCCTCGTAGACCGTGATTTCAACCGGGATAACGTTGCCGCGCTGGGATTCCGTGGCGGCGTTGTACGCCTTGCAGAATTCCATGATGTTGACACCGTGCTGACCAAGGGCGGGTCCGATGGGAGGGGCCGGGTTAGCGGCACCTGCCTGGATCTGCAGCTTGATGAGGCCGGTGACCTTTTTCTTGGGGGCCAATTTCGGGTCCTTCTTTCAATGACTTTCCTGGGGAGACGGAGCGCGCCCCAGGTTCTTTGACCATCATGGCGTGATGGTCACCGCGCCGTTCCGGCTAAGCAGGCCGGTCCGGAGCGAAAACTAATTATATGATGTCCAGCCCTAGATCTTTGAAACCTGGTTGAACGCCAGCGTGACGGGGGTTTCGCGTTCGAAGATGGAGACCAGCACCACCAGGGTCTGGGATTCCGGCTTGATTTCGGAGATCGTGGCCGGCAGTGTCTCGAACGGGCCGTCCTTGACGATGACGGACTCGCCGACCTCAAAATCAACGATCGCGTCGGCCGGGCTGTGCCGGACCGGCTGGCCTGCTTCCGCCTGCTCTTCTTCGAAGATTGGCGCCAGCATCGAGAAGACCTCGTCCAGGCGCAGCGGAACCGGATTGTGGGCGTTGCCGACGAAGCCGGTGACACCGGGAGTGTGGCGGACGGCGCCCCAGGAGGCATCCGTCAGATCCATCCGAACCAGTACATATCCGGGGATACGCACCCGGTTCACAATCTTGCGCTGCGCATTCTTGATCTCCACGACTTCCTCCATCGGAACCTGAATTTCGAAGATGTGCTCTTCCATGTTCAGGGACGTGATGCGGGTTTCGAGGTTAGCCTTGACGCGGTTTTCGTAGCCGGCGTAGGAGTGGATGACATACCAGTCACCGTCCTGGCGGCGCAGCTTGGCCTTGAACTCATCGGCCGGGTCCACTGCCGCTTCCGCCGCGGCAGCCGCAAGGGCGTCGGCGTCGCCCGCGTCGCCGGACGGTTCGGCGACGGCGTCGCTCGAGTCAGTGGCGACGGCGTCGCTCGAGTCGGTGGCGACGGCGTCGCTCGAGTCGGTCTCGTCGTCGCCCGCAGCCGTTTGGGGTGCCGCCGCGGACGATTCTTCTCCGGTTTCGGGTACAGCGGAATCCGAGTTGCCGGTCGCGTTTTCCGCGGCCGCACTCTCGTCCAGCACACTCTCGTTTACTTCGAGCTCCTGCTCAGACACGTATTTCCTGCTTTCCTAATCCGAACTTAAATGGCTCAAACCGACCCCGTGCCGGTGGTTCCTGCGGGGTCGGCGATGTTGAGCGCCTTACTGCTCTACGGCGCCGCTTCCGCCAAAAATCCACAGGATGGCTTTCCCAAAGGCCAGATCAAGGCCCGTAACAATCGCCATCATGATGAACACGAACACCAGCACCACAACCGTGTAGTTCACCAGCTCTTTACGAGTCGGTGCCACAACCTTGCGCAGCTCGCCGATGACTTGCCGCATGAAGAGTGCAATGCGCGCGAAGATCCCGGGCTTACGGGGCCCCGTGCTTTTCTTGGCGGGACGACCCCGGGAGCTGCCGGCAGCTGTTTCGGTCACCAATGCCTCACTCATCCTCATAGGTCCGGTCACCTGTTCAGAGTTGAACGGTTCTTTAGTGCTGGTTGTCCGCGGAGCCGTACGGCGGACCCCGGGCCGGCAATCCAAGAAGATTCCCGGCCCGGGCCGCTGCGCGGGCTGTGCGCAGGGCAGACAGGACTCGAACCTGCAACCTGCGGTTTTGGAGACCGCTGCGCTACCAATTGCGCCACTACCCTATGTAGCCGGTGATCCTTCACCATCCGCTCCGGCCAGGGGAATCCCGTTGCGGGGATCCGTCCGTATGGCGCAGTTCATCATGGCGATTTCAACACCGGAAACAGTCTACGCAATCAAAGCCGCCACGTCGAACCGGGGCGCCGGTGCGCCTAAACTAGACTCGGACGAACCCCTCAGATACGAACGCCTCCAGAAAGAGTCCCCCATGTCTGCCGAAGTGAGCGCAGTTCCCTCCGCCCCTACCGCGCGGGTATCCGCCCGGATCGCCGCGATCGCCGAGTCGGCCACGCTGGCCGTGGATGCCAAGGCCAAGGCGCTCAAGGCTGCAGGGCGGCCGGTGATCGGTTTCGGCGCCGGAGAGCCCGACTTCGCCACACCCGATTACATTGTTGAGGCGGCCATCGAAGCCGCCCGCCAGCCCCGCAATCACCGGTACTCCCCCGCGGCCGGTCTGCCGGAACTCAGGGCGGCCATTGCTGCCAAGACCCTGCGGGATTCCGGTTACAGTGTCGACCCGTCGCAGGTAGTCGTGACCAACGGAGGGAAACAGGCCGTCTACGAGGCATTCGCCACCCTGCTGGATCCGGGCGACGAGGTCCTGCTGCCAACACCGTTCTGGACCACCTATCCGGAGGCCATCCGGCTGGCCGACGGCGTTCCGGTGGAGGTTTTCGCCGGGCCGGAGCAGGGCTATCTGGTCACCGTTGACCAGCTGGAGGCGGCGCTGACCCCGCGGACCAAAATCCTGTTGTTCGTCTCGCCGTCGAACCCGACCGGAGCCGTGTATTCCCCTGAGCAGACCAAGGAAATCGGCCAGTGGGCGGCCGCGCGCGGGCTGTGGGTCATCACCGATGAAATCTATGAGCACCTGACATACGACGGCGTGCCGTTCACCTCCATCGCCACCGCTGCGCCGGAGCTGGGCGACCGCGTCGTCATCGTCAACGGCGTCGCGAAGACGTACGCCATGACCGGCTGGCGGGTCGGATGGATGATCGGTCCCAAAGATGTGGTGAAGGGGGCCACCAATCTGCAGTCCCATGCCACCTCCAACGTTGCCAACATCACGCAGATGGCGGCCCTCGCCGCCGTCGCCGGCCCTTTGACGGCGGTTGACGAGATGAAGGTCGCCTTCGACCGCCGCCGCAAGGCCATCGTTGCCGGCCTGAACGCGATCGACGGCGTCGAGTGCCCGACGCCGCATGGCGCCTTTTACGTTTATCCGGACGTCCGCGGGTTGCTCGGGCGTGAATTGGGCGGCGTACGACCAGCCACCTCGGCCGAGTTGGCCGCCCTCATCCTGGACAAGGTGGAGGTTGCCGTTGTTCCGGGCGAGGCCTTCGGTCCCAGTGGCTTCCTGCGATTCTCCTACGCCCTCGGAGACGATGACCTAGCCGTTGGCGTCCGTCGGCTGCAGGAGTTCCTGGGCAGCGCCACGTAGCGGCGGCACAGAGTAAGGGCAATGGAAAGTGAGTCAGTGCCAAAGTGGCGAGCCATGACGCTAGTGTTCCAGGCAATCCTGCCAGCGATCCCGGGGCGCTTCCATGTTCCAATGAACGCTTAGAGTGTGGAATGCGCGGTAGAAACGACACATGATATCCCTTGACCCGCATAGGGCTCGAGGAGAGATTCCCACGCGGAGATTGGGATCGTATCGGATTTTGCGATGCGGTCCCACGATGAAACTCAAATCGATGTCGCCGTGCACTTTCGCAGCGCTGCACCGACGGCGAGAAAGTACAGTCTCATGTACAGGATCCCGGCTAAGGCTCGCTGATAGCGGGGAAGGCCGTAAAAGACGCCGGGGCCGGTGAGACCTGTTAGCGTCTCATCCGCAGCAAAATGCGCGGCGATCCTGGCCAACCAATCGGGGGGAGAGGCCTGGAGTCCTCATCACACCGGACAAGAATATCCCCGACGGCGGCGTCGTAGCCGGCCGCGGCCCAAATGCCCGTCGCTTGCTCAGGAACCACCGCGGCACCATAGAGTTCGGCAATACGTGCGCTTTCGTCCCGACACTCGTTGTCAACGACGATAACTTCAATGGGGTCAACTGTTTGCTTGGCGAGGGCCTGTAAGCACTGCTTAAGGTTTTCGGCGTCGTCCCTGCGGGGGATCACTACAGACAGCGTCAGCATTCTGCGGACGGTCCACGAAGCTGCGAGCTACTTTTTTCTTCCAGCCGCAGTGCGATGCCGATTGCGTAGGTATTCAAATCGTTGAAGAGCTTCCAGCAGCCTTGCACCGATCGAGCTTGATTTGAATGGTCTGGATGACGCTCCCCCTTTGACGGATGGCAACGTTCTCCGTGCGGGATCTGCAACTGATGTAAGCGCCTGACCTAGAGCGGGTCCTCGAGAGCGGCGTAGGCATCCAAGGCTCTCTCCCGTGAAGGTGCTAGTTCTACTATGGGCGGCGGGTATTTCTTATTGCCGTCCTGGGAGTGTGGCCCTTTCCAGGGCTCGTGGATCGCCTTGGGACCGAGCCCGGCGAGCTCGGCGACGAACTGGCGCAAATAAGCCCCGTCCGGATCGAATTTACGACTCTGCGTTACTGGATTGAAAACTCTAAAATATGGTGCCGCGTCGGCGCCGGAGCCGGCCACCCATTGCCAGTTCGCCGGATTGTTGGCGGCGTCAGCGTCCACCAACGTGTCCCAGAACCATTGCTCGCCAACGCGCCAGTCTACGAGCAGATTCTTGACCAGGAACGACGCAACGACCATGCGTATGCGGTTATGCATCCAACCGGTCTGCCAGAGCTGGCGCATTCCGGCGTCCACCAGCGGGTATCCGGTACGGCCTTGCTGCCATGCTGCCAGTTCTCCCGGGGACGGCGTCTGCCATTGGAAGGCATCAAATTTCCGACGATAGTTTACGGCGGCGAGGTGCGGATGGAAGTAGAGCAGCTGCCAGCAGAACTCCCGCCACCCCAGTTCGGTACGGAACACCGCCAGATCCACGGCTGCGCCTCCGGGGACGGAACGAATCGCGTGCCAGATTCGAAAGGGGCTGATTTCGCCAAACCGCAGATGTGGTGACAGCCGGCTGGTTGCTTCGACGGCTGGCTTGTCTCGATCCACGGCGTAGCCGGCGCCGCCGCGGTCGCAGAATTCCGCCAAGCGGCGTTCGGCTCCGCCTTCGCCCGGGGCCCATTCAGCGCTCAGCCCGGCAGCCCAGTCGGGTTTGGGCAGCAGGGACCAACTGCTCAACACGTCGCTGTCAGCATGGACGGCATTAATAAAGGACGATGCGGGCAGGGGATGGCGAGGTTCGGACCGATCGGTGCACGCTCGCCAAAATGGCGTGAAAACTTTATAGGGTGTTCCCGATCCCGTCTTGATCTCCCAGGGCTCGAACAGCAGATTGGCTTGAAAACTTGCCACCTCCAGCCCTTGGTTAGTCAAGGCAGCTTTGATCTGTCCATCAATCGCTCTCTCCGCCGAGCCATAGCGGCGGTTCCAAAAAACCGCTTCGACTTTCATCTCGCTGACGAGATCGCCCACTACGTCAAAGGCTTTGCCGCGCCGGAGTACAAGAGTGGAGCCGATTGCCTTCAGCGACAAGTCCAACGCAGCCAAGGATTTGTGGAGCCACCATTTCGTGGCACCGCCCAAAGGCCGTATCCCGGTGCTCTGCTCATCCAGAATGTAGACGACGGCAACCTTTCCGCCTCGGCCGCAGGCAGCATGAAGTGCGGGATTGTCGACTAGGCGCAGGTCATCGCGAAGCCACACCAGAGAAGTGCCCATTGGCGGTCAATCCACCGTTCAAATAGGGCGAGCCTAGAGTTCGACGACGTGACTGTCACCGGCGTTGACCTGCTTGCCGGTTGCGCGCGCCTTGGCCCAGCGAAAGGCGACGCTGGCCACGCCGCCGGGCGTTTCCCAGTATTCGGCCGAATCCGAGTCGACGTGAATGAGAGTCAGACCAGGTGTTTCAGGGCCGTCGGGGAAGAACGCCGTATTGGCCTGACTCGACAGCTCCTTGACCTTCGCCGTGTCCGCCAAGGTCTTAGCGGTGCCGGAGACCGATACCCAGTCGGTGCCATGACCGAAGGACACATTGACCTTGTTGCTTAGTTCCAGCTCCGCCACGACGGAGGTGTCCTTATCGGTAAGGAACCACAGGTCCGCATCGTCAGCGGTCTGCTGTACGGTCATCGGCCGGCTGATCGGCATTCCATCTTTGTCGACGGTGGTGAACATACCGATTTTGGACTCATTAACGATATCGATGATCCGGCGGATTTCCTCATTCTCTGCCATGACGTCTCCTTGTGTTGCGGTGGTAGCTTCTTCCATTTTCATCCTATGGGTCCCGGTCAAGGGCCGGGAGGAGAACTTCATCGTGCGGCGTACCAGATGAATAGCAGCGTCACCAGGAAGCCGGTCGAAAAATTGATCCACAGGAATCGCTTCCAGCCGGCATTGGCGGAGGCATCCGTGATGGACCAGTAGGGAGCGGCGCTGGCCGCGTAAGGTAAGGACAAGAATGGCAGCTAACGGTCCCGGCCAGCTGGTGCCTACCATCAGGACGCCTCCCGAGAGGTACAGGATCACGGACGGCCGGACGGTGCGTCTTCCATTGAGGACTGTGGCGATGGAAATGATGCCGGCGTCGCGGTCCGCGGTGATGTCCCGGCGCCGAAGGCATGACTTGCTACGCCGCATAAAAAGAACGCACCCAACAGGGCCAGGAGCTGCGTGTTCCATACCGTCCCTGCCAATGCCAGTGCGAAGGTGGCGGGCTGACGAAGTGGGTACTGGAGGTAATAGAGTCCAAACAGTGCCGCTCCTTGAAGCGCAGCCCTGGAGCGCTGTAGGCCAGAACAGCGAAGACGCTCACCGCGAGCACGGCCCACGACAGCGGATTGCCGACCACGGCAAGATAGATCAGAAAAGGGACATTCGTGACCGCGGCGGCGATGAGCGTCGTGCGATGCATGACCCGCCCGAGTACCGCGCCCTCCACCACGCCTTTTCGTGGATTTCGCAGATCGGACGCATAGTCGAAAACATCGTTGATGCCGTACATGGCCTCCTCGAAGAGCTTCGATCCTGCATTTGGCGATTTAGTCGCGTTCGGTAAGGTACTTCTCGCCACTTTCTGATTCATGGCCGGTAAATTTTTTGTCCGTTTCGGCCATGGACGCTGCTTCTGCCTCGCTCGGTGGCTTTACCGGGTCGTCGCTTGCTGAACGATCCGCATCACCGAAAATCGATCCAAGGCCCTTGGCATCCCGAGTTACTTCACCCGGGGCCAATTCCTCGGAGGATCCGCGCCGGTTTTCATCTTCTCCCTGGGCTGCGGAAGGGGCCGCGGACTGGGCTGCGGAAGGACCTTGGACGGGGAAAGCAGGCTCTTCCCCGCGGTCGTCTTGACTCGCCATATTATGTTCCTTCCAATCCCATTGAGTGGAGCGTGAGACCTCATGATAACAATTCAATTGTGAGCGGGCTCTCCTGTGCCGATGCTGGACATACAGCGCCCAAGCGCCGGACCCGAGTTGCCCGTGTCACATGAACGTCTAGAATCGAGGGAAGAGCTCAACGGAGTGCTCGGCCCACCCGACCGCTCCTCCCCAAAGGACTCAGCCACATATGAAGATCGGAATTCTCACCAGCGGAGGCGACTGTCCCGGGCTGAACGCGGTGATCCGCGGCGCCGTACTGAAGGGCATCAAGGTCCACGGTCAGGAATTCGTGGGTTTCCGCGACGGCTGGCGTGGCGTCGTCGAGGGCGACATCATGGATCTGCCGCGCCAAAGCGTCCGCGGCATCTCCAAGCAGGGCGGGACCATTCTGGGCACCTCCCGCACCAATCCTGTTGACGGCGAGGGCGGCCCAGCCGTGATCAAGGCGAACTTGGAAAGGATGGGCATCGACGCGATCATCGCCATTGGCGGCGAAGGCACCCTGGCCGCGGCCAAGCGTCTCACCGACGCGGGGCTGAAAATAGTCGGGGTACCCAAGACGGTAGACAATGACCTTGACGCCACGGACTATACCTTCGGCTTCGATACCGCGGTCCAGATTGCCACCGAGGCCATCGACAGGCTCCGGACCACCGGGGAATCGCATCACCGCTGCATGATTGCCGAGGTGATGGGCCGGCACGTGGGCTGGATCGCCCTGCATGCCGGCATGGCCTCCGGCGCGCACGCCATCCTAATACCCGAACAACCCGTCAGCATGGAACAGATCACCGACTGGGTCAATGAGGCCCACGACCGCGGACGCGCACCGCTGGTGGTTGTAGCGGAAGGTTTTGTCACCTCCAACATGGAGTCCCCGCATTCCGAACGAGGGCTGGATACCTTCGGCCGTCCCCGGCTGGGCGGCATTGCGGACCAGTTGGCCCCGGCCATTGAGGAACGGACCGGGATCGAAACCCGCGCCACCATTCTGGGGCACATCCAGCGCGGCGGCGTCCCGTCGGCCTTTGACCGCGTCCTGGCCACCCGTCTGGGCATGGCCGCCATCGATTCGGTGGTGGAGGGCATGTGGGGAACCATGGTCTCGCTCACCGGGACAGAAATTGACCACGTCCCCTTCGATAAGGCGCTGGGCAATCTGAAGACCGTTCCGCAGCACCGTTATGACGAGGCCGCCATCCTCTTCGGCTGATCCCGATCCCGATTCCCAACCCGACATGATCCATCGACTGTGCAATAGATGTCCGTTCCGGGTCCCATTCGGACATCTGCGGCACAGTCGATGGGAGGCGGCGACGGTAGCGTTGGGGATATGAGTTTTGATGAAGGCAGCATCGCCATCGTGCGGCTGGCGTGGGAGCGTCGGCTGGGGCTGGACGACGGCGCCCTGGGCGCCGTTGCGGACAGACTGGTCAAGCGCGACGACGACGCCCCCACCTTGAGCTTCATCCGGCTCTGGGGCAACTCGCTTCTGGTCGGCCCGGGCTGGGCGATTGATGCCGCCGAGGGGTTCAGTGACGCCGAGTTGACTGACCATTCGACCATGCTCGGGCTGACCCGGGGGCACGGGGGCCACGGCCTGGGCACCGCATCGCTGTACTTTGCCGACGACCTGCCGCTGGTTCAGCCGGACGCGGAACTCACGGTCTCCCGCGGCAGCGCGGAGGCGGTGGAACTCGAATCCCGCTGCCCTCCCGATGATGTCAACGAGGTGGGGCTGGCGGCGCTGGCGAATAAGTTCACCCTGATACGCGCCGACGTCCCGGTTGCCTGCGCCGCCTATACCGAATGGCAGGGCCTGCTGGCCAGGCTCGGAGTTCTGGTGACTCCGGACCAGCGGCGCCAGGGTTGGGGTCTGATGGCCGCAGCGGTGGCCGCCCATGAGGCCCTGGCATCAGGGCTGATCCTGCAATGGCGGACCGATATGAGCAACTTTGCTTCCAACGCCCTGGCCCGCATGCTGGGGCTGGACTGGGCGGGGACACAGACTTCCGTGCGCCTGCGCTAGACCGGCCTGCTCGCAGGCGGAGCGCACCGCAAGTGGACTGACCGGACAGCCGGCTACTCGGCGTCCGCAGGTACGGCTACGTGCCTTCCGGATCGGGCGGCGCCGGCATTGGCCTTCCCCGCTGACGGCCCGGCCGGTCCCGACGGCCTGGACGGCGCCGCTGCGCCGCCGTCGGCCTCTACTGCGCTCCGGCGGATGCCACCGTCCCAGTTTCCCACCGGCTGCGGCTTGGCCAGGAACATCGCCACCGCGGCGCCGATGATAATGACGGCGGCCGGGAGCAGGATGGACTGGCCCATGGCCGCGGAGAAGCCGGCATGCAGTACCTGCGGCAGGCTCCCGGCGAATTCCATGGACTTGCTTGGACCGCCGGCGCCGGGAATCTTCGGCAGCTCCGCGGACAGCCGTGCCTGCATCAGCGCGGCAATCGCAGCACTGCCGAGGACCGCGCCGACCTGGCGGGTGGTGTTGTAGATCCCGGCCCCGGCGCCGGCCTCACGCGGCCCCAGATTCCGGGTTGCGGTGGTGGACAGCGGCGCCCAGATGCCTGCATTTGCCAACCCCAGCACGGCACTGGGGAGCAGGAACAACCAGATGGACGTGTCCGGTGTCATCAGGACCGCGTTCCAGAACAATCCAACCGCCATCAGCGCCAGCCCCGCGGACGCGATGTACTTCGGGTTGACCCGGTCCACGAGCTTGCCCACCATGGGGGCCAACCCACCGGAGATCAGCGCCATCGGCACCATCATCAGGGCCGACTGGGTCGGGGTCAGACCGCGGACCAACTGGTAGTAGAAAATCAGCGGCAGGCTCATCGCGGTAATGCTGAAGCCCACTGTGGTGATGGCGATATTGGCCAGCGAGAAGTTGCGTTCGCGGAACAGATGGAGCGGCAGCAGCGGCTCGCCCTTGTTCACCGCCTGCCAGATCACGAAGAGCACCAGCACGGCGAGGCCGGCAATAATGAGCCCCCAGACGCTGATGACACCGGTGATGGTCCCCCAGTCATAGGTACTGCCCTCCTGGATCCCGAAGACCAGCAGGAACATGCCGACGGCGCTGAGCACCACGCCCACGATGTCGAACCTGTGCGGATGCCGGCTCAGCGTCGGAACCAGCCGCCAGGCCAGCACAAAGCCGACGATGCCGATCGGAATGTTGATGAAGAAAATCCATTCCCAGCCCAGCCCGTCCACCAGCACCCCGCCCAAGATCGGTCCCACCAGGGTGGCGACGCCGGCCGTGGCACCCCAGAGCCCCATGGCCTGCCCGCGCCGGTCCGGCGGGAAAATCCGCGTGATGACCGCCATCGTCTGCGGGGTCATCAGCGCAGCGCCCAGACCCTGCACGGCCCGGGCCGTGATCAGCACGGTGATGTCACCGGACAGACCGCACCACAGCGAAGCGAGGGTGAAGACCACCAGTCCGGACAGGTAGAGATTCTTCGGCCCGAACCGGTCGCCCAAGCGTCCGGTGATCAGCAGCGGCACCGCATAGGCCAGCAGGTAGGCGCTCGTCACCCAGATAACGGCATTAATATCCGTATGCAGACCATCCATAATGGCCGGATTCGCCACCGAAACGATGGTGGTGTCGATCAGAATCATAAAGAAACCGATCACCAGCGACCATAGGGCCGGCCACGGCCGTTTCACGTTTTCCACTGTGCTCCTCGGAACGGACCTACCAGCCGAGGCTGCCGGTCTCAATGTCTTTTTGCAGGCCGCGGATCCAGTCGATTTCCGCCCGCAGCATGCTTTGTTGGTAGGAAAGATCGATCCAAAACTTCTTCGCCAGGTCTTTTTGCCGCACGGTGCACTCGCCCTGGACCAGCAGGTTCAATTGCTCCTCCAGCGCCGCTACCCGCACGTTCAGCAGGCCGACGACGACCTCCCCGGGCAGGTTGTGCGCCTGCGACACTGCCAGCGGAAAACTGGGATATTCATTTACCGGGCCGGCCAGCAGTTCCCGGAGCCGGGCCGCTAATGACTCCCGGCCGCTGTCGGTAATCCGGTAAGTCGTCCGTTCCGGCCGATTGCCTTCCCGGTCGATACCGGCCGCACCGACCAGCCGTTGCTCTGCCAGCCGCCCGACGCAGTGGTACAGCGTTCCAGGCCGGATCTTGAGCAGACGGTCTTCACTGCGCGCCATCAGCAACTGATACATCTCGTACGGGTGCATCGGCCGCTCCGCCAGCAGGGCCAGCGCGGCAACCGACAAGGGATTGAGGGCGGAGGAACGCGGCATGTCTACTGATCCTGAAGGTGGTTGGGTGCATGGTGGCTAAGTGCATGGTGGCTAAAGGGCCCGCGGTGCGGGCTGCCTGGCGGCGCAGGAACGACGCCAAGATGCTCGTTGCGGATTATTCCAGATAAAATATACAGCGATCCGTGATGATTCGACACCCCCACCCGCCGCTCTTGGCATTCGGGGCGAGGGGATATGAGACTTTTCGTGCAGACTGTTAGCGCGGGGTACGGAGAAAGCCGGTCTGCCGGCCAACAACCTGCCCGGCGTCGGGAGCCACGATCGTTTCCTGGCCCGCAACGTATTTCTCCCCGGCATCGAGTACCGTCAGTTCCACGGCGGGGTCCACGGTGCGCTTGATCACGGCCAACGCGATCGGGCCCATCTCAAAGTGCTGGGCCACCGAGGTCACCGTCCCCACCTGACGTTCCCCGACCAGCACCGGACTGCCGGCCGCGGGCAGAGTGTGCTGCGAACCGTCCAGCTGCAGGAACACCAGCCGGCGGGGCGGATGCCCCAGATTGTGGACCCGGGCGACGGTTTCCTGACCCTTGTAGCAACCCTTGGACAGATGCACCGCGGTGCGCAGCAGGTCCAGTTCGTGCGGGATCGTCTTATCGTCGGTCTCGGCGCCCAGACGCGGCCGCCACGCGGCGATACGCAGTGCTTCGGCGGCCCACGATCCGGCCAGCGGCCGCTCTCCCACCGCCGCTTCAAGCTCGGCCATCGGAATCAGGTACTCGTACCAGCTGCGGTCCAGTCCCGGATGGGACTCCTCCGGAACCACCGTATATGCGAAGCCGCCGGGAGTAATGTGCGGCCACGGATCGCGCCAGCTCAGCCGCTCGGACCATTCGGCCACCGGATTGACCGTGCCCGCCACGGCCCAAAGTGCGGACACGTCGGCGACCTCGACCCGCAGCATAAACTTCATGCCCGCCAGCCAGGCGGCCAGTGGGGCCGCCTCGGCGGCCTCGACAATCAGCCAGGTGGTGGCGCCGTCGTCGAGCACGCGGGCGTCATGTTCAATTCGTCCCTGAATGCTCAGCAGCAGCAGCTCCGTGCCCACCTTGGGCGCCAGATCGGTCAGCTGCGCGGAGGAGAGCGTATTAAGCCAGCTGAGCCGGTCGGGTCCGGAAACCGTCACCACGCCGCGATGGGAAAGGTCGACGACGGCGGTGAGGTTTTTTCCCTGCGCGGCGGCGGCGTGCACGCCGGCCAGCAGGCGCTGCTCCCGGAACGGATCACCGTAATGGGCGGCAACGCCGGCGTCCAGTCCGCCGGCCTCGACGGCACCCGGGCGCTGCAGAAGAATGCTTTTATACGTCATGCGAGGGTAACGCTTTCGTTGGCGCCGGTATTCCGGCGTGGGACGCGCCGATGGCTCGGCGAACCACGGCCGGCAGATCACCGGTCATATTGTTCCGGCATCGCGGTGTTTCAGGCTGGCGGTGTTTCAGGATTGAGTTTTTTCAGGATGGCGGAGGCATGGGCCTCCAGGGAGCTGCCCTGCGCGGCAACATCCCAGCGCCAGAACAGGTCGCCGTTGACCAGGCCAAAAATCCTGGTGGCCGCGCTGTAATCTTTGGAGCCGGCCCCGCGCATCACGGCGTCGGTGGCAAGTTGGATCTGCGGGCCCTTGATCTGACCGTAATAGAGCTCTGCAATACCGCCCGGATGGACAATGTTCGCCATGATGTCAAACCCGCCGTCGGCATTGCGCAGCTTTTCCACTTCATCCGCCGTCGTCAGGGCGGGGACGATGTCGGCGGGAATCAGGCCCGGCCCGCCGTCGGCGTCGTTAAGCTTGCGGTCCAGGGACCAGAATCCGGTTTCCACGGAGAGCGGGCGCAGCTGCAGTCCGTCTTCGTCCGTGAGCCAGCTGCGGGCCGTGTATTGCAGATAGGGCAGGCCGTTGGTCTCAAAGGAAACCAGTTGGGAGAAATACGCGGACTCGGCTTCGCCGGAGCCCAACCTTCCGTTACCGCGCCACTGTCCCAGTAACCAGGAGAGCGGTACCAGCTCGGGCGTCAGATCCGTTGGAATCTCGATCGGCACGGTGTTATCTCATCCACCTTCGTTGTGCGGCCCGCTGTTGGTTACTGCTGGCCCTTGAAAAGACGCCACACCACAAGAACGGCAAACCATGCCATGGCCAGGCCGGCGACTACCAGCAGACAAACGAAGAAAATTTCCAAACCTAGTGTCGACATGTCGTCATCCTATCGCGAAGTCCAGCGGCCTACTTTATCAGCAGCTTGTCGATGAAATACACCAGCGCACCGATGGCTCCCAACGGGGCGATGCCCATCGCAATCGCGCCCTGGAAGTTCCTCGGACGCCCCGCGGCGCCGGCCAGCCGCCGGAAACTCATCAGCACCGCCGCCACGGCAGCGCCGATCACTGCTGCCTCCAGGATATGGAGTTCGGAGAACAGCAAGGCCGCCAGTGGTCCGGCGAGGGCGGCCAGAAGTATCGCCAACGGGGCGATCACCCGGTCCGGCCAGCGGATCATGCCGATCAGCAGCGCCACGAGCGCGCTGACCCCGGCGATGAGCGTCATTGCGGTTTCGTCGGTGAACCGGTGCGCCGCAATCCAGCCCGAGCCCATTCCCGCCAGCAGCACCCCGGCGCTGGCCCCCAGTGTGGATTCCAGTCGATGGCTTTGCCCCGTGCCGCGGATCAGCTGGATCACAAAAACGGCCCCGACACCAAGTACCAGGAAGACCGGAAGCCACGTCAGATAGCTGGGCCCCGGCGTAAAGGCGGCGGCGATGGCACCGCACGTCCCGACCAACGTGATCACTGCACCGAGCGTCTTCTTCGCCGGAATGCCCAGATAGTGCGGCCAGCCGACGCCCAAGAGCGCTGAGAACAGGATCCCCGCGGCCAGAGAGAGCCCTAGCGCTCCATAAGAGCTGGCGATGATGACGGCAAGGGCCACGACGCCGGCGATACCCACTGTCCACGTTTTCACAGTCCAATCCTGCCCTATGCCGGAGAAGTCCGACGGATCCGCGGTCTTGCGGCAAGGCGGTGCCGGTCCGCTGGCCGTGCCGGTACAATATGAAAAACATCCCGTGCTGACGGCTTTCGACGGCGGCGCGGGAATCGCCCGATGATGCGCGCTGAGCACATTGGAGTAAACATGTCGCAGATCCTGTTACTGACCAACAGCGCCGGCTCGTCGGTGGAAATCCTGCCCGCATTGGAACTGCTGAGCCATCGCGTGCATATTCTCCCAGCTGTTCCCACCGCCCTGCTGGACACGGAGCCGTGCGACGTCGTCATGCTCGATGCCCGCAAGGACCTGGCCGGCTCACGGTCATTGACCCAGCTGCTGCGGGCCACCGGGCTGAGCGTACCCCTGATACTGATTCTCACCGAGGGTGGCATGGCTGCGGTTTCCGCCACTTGGGCTGCCGACGACATCGTTCTCGACTCGGCCGGCCCGGCTGAAGTGGAGGCGCGGCTGAGGCTGGCCCAGGCACATGCCGCGGCGTCGGATGAGGAAGCCCCCGCCGAAATCCGCGCCGCCGGGGTGGTCATTGATGAAAACAGCTACACCGCGCGGGTCAACGGTGCCGTGCTGAACCTGACGTACAAGGAATTCGAACTGCTGAAGTATCTGGCCCAGCATCCCGGGCGGGTCTTCACGCGTGCCCAGCTGCTCAACGAAGTCTGGGGCTACGACTACTATGGCGGCACCCGTACCGTGGACGTACATGTCAGGCGACTGCGGGCCAAGCTGGGGTCGGATCACGAGAACCTGATCGGTACGGTCCGCAATGTCGGCTACCGGCTGTCGGTCGCCAGGGTGCCCGACGAAGAACTCGCGGAAACCTAAGGACTGGCGCTCTGCCGCTTGCTGCCGCGGAAGGCGGTTACTGCTTGGGAAGGCTGCTACGGCCGGGGAAATGTTTGGTGGAGGACATACGGGTTGAACGTATCGAAGGCACCCCAGTGGTGCATCCCCCTCGACCTGGCAGGCCCATCGGGCCTGGACAAGGTGACCTGTTTACTCTAAAACAGATCCACGACAAACCGCAAACGTACCGGAGCCTGCTGCCGGAAGTGTCTGCCGGCGTTGTCTGCCGGACGAGGGACACAACGCACATCCGACGGCGGCGCCGTCGATTCTCGCCAGCGTTGGTGCCGGGCACTAGGCTTTGTCCATGAGTGAGACAAAGCCTGATGACTGGCCGGTCCGGACCGGCAGCGGCGTACCGAAGCCCGAGGTGCTGCGGGACATAATGACCCTGGTTGCGGCAGCTTTCGACTCCGACGGCAACCCGCCGCTTTCCGAGCAAACCCTGGTGGATCTGTCGGCGCCGACGACGGACGAGAACGCGTTGCTGCTTCTGCTGGCCTACGCCCCGGAGGAAAAGTCCGACCTCGCCAGCGGCCAGGATCTGGCCGGCCTCGCCGTGCTGTCCCTGGATGGTGGATCCGGCGTACTGGAAATCGTGGTGCACCCGAATTACCGCAATCAGGGCGTCGGTGCATTGCTGGTGGACAGGCTGAAAGCAACCCGCGGGCTGGCCGGGATCAAAGCCTGGTCGCACGGGGATCACGAGGCGGCCGCCGATCTGGCCGCGCGCTACGGATACGTAGCTGTCCGGGAACTGTGGCGAATGCGGCTGATCCGCCCGCAAGGGTCGGACCAGATACGGCCGGAACCTGTACTGCCGACCGGTGTTACGCTGCGGACCTTCATTCCCGGCCAGGATGAAAACGTTTGGCTGGCCGCGAACGCCGCGGCCTTTGCCCACCATCCCGAACAGGGCTCCATGACGCTCTCGGATCTGCACGCCCGGATGGCGGAGCCCTGGTTCGATCCAGCAGGTTTATTCCTTGCCACCGACGCGGACGGAAAGATCCTGGGTTTCCACTGGACCAAGGTCCACCCCGAGACCGGCCACCACCCGCCCATGGGTGAGGTCTACGTCGTCGGCGTAACACCGCAGGCCCAGGGAGCGGGGCTCGGCCGGACTCTCACCGTGGCCGGGATCAGATACCTGCAGGGCCGCGGGCTGAACGCCATCATGCTTTACGTGGACGCCGACAACAAGGCTGCCGTCTCGCTATACCGCACGCTGGGATTCACTCGTTGGGATGCGGATGTTATGTACGGACCGCGAGCGGCGTGAAAGAAGCGAATAACTTGTACTGTTGAAGGGGAAGAACCGAGCTTTAGGGGAGACATAATGAAACCGGAAACGCCTGGTGTGCCGAACACGGCCGCCCTTCTGGTCACCGAGCGATTTGGTTCCTCCGAGGTGCAGGCCGCGCGGGCGACAGAGGACCGGATTGATATCCCCGAATTCGCGCCCAGCCCGATGCCGGAGGGGGACGTCACCCCGGACCGTTTCCTGGACCGTGAGCTGAGTTGGCTCGCCTTCAACGCGCGGGTCCTCGAATTGGCCGAAGACCCGGAGCTGCAGCTGCTGGAGCGGGTTAATTTCCTCTCCATTTTCGCCTCCAACCTGGATGAATTCTTCATGGTGCGGGTGGCCGGGCTGAAGCGGCGCATCGCCGCCGGGCTGGCCGTCCCCTCCCCCGCGGGATTGAGCCCCATCAGGGTGCTGGAACAGATCAGCGACGCGGCCCACGCGCTTCATGTCCGCCATGCCCACGTCTTCGCAGATCAGATCCGTCCGGCGCTGGCCGCCGAGCACATTCATTTGGTGCACTGGGACGAACTCGATGAGAAGTCAAAAGCGACACTGAGCACGATGTTCGCGGAGAAGGTCTTCCCCATCCTCACCCCGCTGGCGGTGGATCCGGCGCACCCGTTCCCCTACATCTCCGGTCTGTCGCTGAATCTGGCCCTGGTGGTGCGCAACCCGGTCAGCGACAAGGAGCTCTTTGCCCGGCTCAAGGTCCCGGACCAGCTCCCCCGCCTGATCTCCGTGGATGGTCCCCGTGCCGGCACTGTCCCTGGCCGGGTGGCCCGGTTCATTCCGCTCGAGGAAGTCATCGCCGAGCACCTAGACCAGCTTTTCCCGGGCATGGAAGTACTGGAGCACCACACGTTCCGGGTGACCCGCAATGAGGACCTCGAGGTCGAAGAGGACGACGCCGAAAACCTGCTGCAGGCCCTGGAGAAGGAACTGCTGCGCCGCCGCTTCGGGCCGCCCGTCCGCCTTGAAGTCGCCACGGACATCAACCCCAATGTCCAGGCGCTGTTGGTGCGTGAGCTCGATGTCGAGGAATCGGAGGTCTATGCCCTCCCTGCTCCCCTGGACCTGCGCGGCTTGTCTGTCATTGCAGGCATTGACCGATCCGATCTGCGCTATCCGAAGAGCGTTGCACATACCTCCCGCTACCTCAACGAATCCGAAACGGCTAAGGCCGCGAACGTTTTTGCGGCCATGCGCCGCCGCGACATTCTGCTGCACCACCCCTACGATTCGTTCTCCACCTCGGTCCAGGCTTTCCTGGAACAGGCCGCGTCGGATCCGAAGGTCCAGGCCATCAAGCAGACCCTGTACCGCACGTCCGGCGACTCGCCGATAGTGGATGCGCTGGTGGACGCGGCCGAGGCCGGCAAACAGGTGCTGGCCCTGGTGGAGATCAAGGCCCGGTTTGACGAGCAGGCCAATATTTCCTGGGCACGCAAGCTCGAGCAGGCCGGCGTGCACGTGGTGTACGGCATTGTCGGGCTGAAGACCCACTGCAAGCTCTCACTTGTAGTGCGTCAGGAGCTCGATGGGCTGCGCAGGTACTGTCACATCGGCACCGGCAATTACCACCCGCGTACGGCGCGCTACTACGAGGATCTGGGTCTACTGACGGCCGACAACCAGGTCGGCGAGGACCTGACCAAGCTCTTTAACCAGCTCTCCGGCTACGCGCCGAAGTCCGAGTTTGAGCGGCTCCTAGTGGCCCCTCGTTCCGTCCGGTCCGGTCTGATCGACCGGATCGAACGCGAAATCACCAACAAGCGGGCAGGCCTGCCCGCCAAGGTCCAGATTAAGGTCAACTCCATAGTCGACGAGGCGATTATCGATTCGCTCTATCGCGCCTCTCAGGCCGGCGTCCAGGTGGACGTCATTGTCCGCGGCATCTGCTCGCTGCGCCCCGGTGTGCCCGGTCTGAGCGATAACATCACGGTGCGTTCGATCCTTGGACGGTTCCTGGAGCACTCCCGCGTGTTCACCTTTGCCAACGGCGGGGACCCGGTCGTCTACATCGGCTCTGCGGACATGATGCACCGCAATCTTGACCGACGAGTGGAAGCGCTGGTCCAGCTGCGGCATCCGGATGACATTGACTACGTCCTCACCCTGCTGGACCGCTACGTCGATCCCGAGACGTCAAGCTGGCATCTGGACAACGCCGGCGACTGGACCCGCCATCACTTGACCGAGTCCGGTGAGCCCCTCGCCGATGTGCAGTCCTGGCTGCTGGCGAGCCGTTCCCGCCAGCGGTCGTCCAGCCGGCGCTGATGAAGAATCCGTCATCGGCTTCCGGCGCGCCCGGGAGGACCTCCGGACCGGCGCCTGAAGGCCCGGAGAGCACCGGAGCACAGGTCTTCGACGTACGAGCCGCCGGCGCGCTTTGCTGGCGCGTGACAAAAAAGGAACTCGAGGTGCTGCTGATCCACCGGCCCCGCTACGACGACTGGTCGTGGCCCAAAGGCAAGCTCGACGACGGCGAAACGATGCCCGAGTGCGCGGTGCGGGAAGTCTCCGAGGAGGTCGGGCTGACCATCAGGCTCGGCATTCCATTGCCGACCACCGTGTACGTCGTCAATGCCGGGCTCAAGGAAGTCCACTACTGGGCCAGCCACGTCCCCGAAGCCGTTCCCGTTCCGGATGGCGCCGAAGTGGACGGCTTCCTGTGGTGTTCCCCGGCGCGCGCCGCGGAGCTGCTCTCCAACCCCACGGACAAAGAACCTCTCGAAGCCCTCGTTGCGGCGCATGACCGGTCCGGCCTTGCGACCTGGCCGCTGCTGATTGTCCGCCATGCCAAGGCAAAACCACGCTCCGCCTGGACGTTGGCGGAGGGCGACCGACCGCTGGCGGCGACGGGTCGGCGCCAGGCATTAACGCTCAGCCGGCTGTTGATGGCGTGGCATCCGGACAAGGTGGCGACCAGCCCCTGGCTACGCTGCGTGGCCACGATGTCCCCCTACGTCAAGGCCGCCAACGCCAAGGTGAAGATTTATGATTCCCTGACCGAAGCAAAACACTCGCGGAAACCGCACAAGACCTCCGCCGTCGTCGAACGCCTGTTGGAAAAGCGCCGCCCGGCGGCGCTGTGCACGCACCGGCCGGCGCTGCCGACCGTGCTGGCGCAGCTGTCCGGGCACATGCCGTCGACGCTGCGGGCGGCGCTGCCCGCAGCGGATCCTTTTCTGGCGCCCGGGGAGATCGTCGTCTGCCAGGTCAGCTGCGCCGACAGCCCCCGTATCGTGTCCGTTGAGCGGTACAAGCCGTTCGAGGACTAGCCATTTTCCACGTCTGAGGTGCCGGCGATGGGGATGAATCGCGGAAATGGTCCCATCGCGGGCACCTCAGATGCCCAATTGACGTTCAACGAAAAAGGGAACCCATCTATCCGACAATCCCCGGCCGATTCGCCACGCATTGGGGCTCAGACGGCAGGCCGAACGGGTACCTGGACAAATCCATTGGGTCCGTCTTCTTCGCCGTATTCGCAGGGACGGGCATGGTGGCGCTTCTGTGGGGCATCATCGCCTGTGGCCTGAGCGCGACCTTCGCGGTGACGGCCGTGATGACGATACACACGGGAACCCAGGGACAAACCAGCCGGCAGCGTCCGGACGACGGGTCGCTGTGGACCGCCGGCCTGATCTACAACAACCCCGACGATCCGTCCCTGCTGGTGCCCAAACGTGTCGGCACCGGCTGGACAGTCAATTGGGGCCGTCCGGCAGGCAAGGCTATGACACTGACGCTGCTCCTACTGATCCTCGCCGGCGTGGTCACCGCCGTCGTCGTCGGCAGTACATCCGGCTAGACTTACGGCGTGACGATTCCAACCCCGTATGAAGATCTGCTGCGTGATGTGATGGCAAACGGCGCAGCCAAATCGGACCGTACCGGCACCGGCACACGCAGCGTTTTCGGGCGCCAGCTGCGCTTCGACCTAAGCCGGAGCTTCCCGTTGATCACCACCAAGCGCGTGCACTTCAAATCCGTGGCGCTCGAGCTGCTCTGGTTCCTGCGCGGCGACTCCAACGTGAGGTGGCTGCAGGAGCGCGGCGTCAGGATCTGGAACGAATGGGCCGACGACGACGGCGAGCTTGGCCCTGTGTACGGCGTCCAGTGGCGCTCGTGGCCGACACCGGACGGTGGCCACATCGATCAGATCGCCGAGGTCATGGCGGGACTGAAGAGCAACCCTGACTCCCGCCGGCACATCGTCTCGGCGTGGAATGTCGCCGAGTTGAAGAACATGGCGCTGCCGCCATGCCACGCGTTCTTCCAGTTCTATGTCCAGCCCTCCACCGGTACGGACGCGGGTCCGGGAAAGCTCAGCTGCCAGCTGTACCAGCGCAGCGCGGATACCTTCTTGGGCGTCCCCTTCAATATTGCCTCCTACGCCCTGCTGACCCTGATGATCGCGCAGCAGGTCGGGCTGGAACCGGGTGAGTTCATCTGGACCGGCGGCGACGTCCATATTTACGATGACCACACCGAGCAGGTCACCGAACAGCTCGGCCGTGAGCCGTACCCGTATCCGCAGCTGCGCATTAAGCGCCGCCCGGACTCGATTTTTGACTACGATCTTGAGGACTTCGAGCTGGTCAATTACCAGCACCACCCAGCGATTAAGGCACCGATCGCCGTATGAACAATGGCCCCCAACCCGCCGCCCAACCCGCCGGGGCCGCTGGGAATCCCGCGGGCAATCCGACCGGCAATCCCGCCGGGAAGCCTGCCGGGGGCCCGGGCGGGCCCGATCTCTACCGCTTCCATGAGCCGATCATCGGCATGATCTGGGCGCAGACCAGGCAGGGCGTCATCGGCAAAGACGGCGGAATACCCTGGCACCTTCCCGAGGACATGGCGCACTTCAAGCGTGTCACCACGGGCCACCCCGTGATCATGGGCCGGCGCACCTGGGAATCCTTCTCCCCGAAGTACCGCCCGCTCCCGGATCGGACCAATATTGTCATCACCGGGCAGCAGGACTGGGCCCAAACACCGGAAGCCGCCGGCGCCGTCGTCGTCCATTCACTCGAGGACGCTCTGGTGGAGGCGCAGTTCAGGCCCGGCGGAAACGAGGTCTGGATCATCGGTGGCGGGCAGGTCTACGGCCAGGCGCTTGAACACGCAAACGTCGCAGCCATCACCGTGATCGATTCCGACACCGACGGCGACACCGGTGCCCCCGCTCTCGGCCCGGAGTGGACCTTCCGCGGCGGCACCCCCGTGGACGGCTGGCATACGGGGAAGAATGGCACTGCGTACCGTTACACGCTCTGGGCCAAGGGCGATTCCGAGTTCAATTCCGAGGACGTCTGACCGGTCCGGACGCTTGGTCGTTGGCGCCGCCCTCTTTCGAGCCGCCCATGGCGGCAGGTGACCGCCGCGCCCGGCCCTAGCGCCGTCGTCGGCCGTCCCTGCAGTGCGTGGCAGCATACGCATCCCAGGGCGTAACCGAGTTTCGGTTGGCGTGGAGGGCTCGTCTAAACTGGATTCATGACGCACACTGTAGGCCTCGTCGGTTGGCGTGGCATGGTCGGTTCCGTTCTGATGCAGCGCATGCAGGACGAGGGTGACTTTGCCAGGATCAACCCGGTCTTTTTCTCCACCTCCAACGCCGGAGGTCCGGCCCCGGCATTTGCCGAGGGCGCCGGACCGCTGGAGGATGCATTCGACATTCACGCCCTCGCAAAGCTGCCGATCATCGTCACGGCACAGGGCGGCGACTACACGGCCGAGGTCCATCCGAAGCTTCGGGCAGCCGGGTGGAACGGGCTGTGGATCGATGCTGCCTCCACGCTGCGGATGAAAGACAATTCCATCATCGTGCTGGACCCGGTCAACCGGCGGGTCATTGACGCCGGCCTGACCAATGGCGTCAAGGACTTTGTGGGCGGCAACTGCACCGTCTCGTGCATGCTGATGGGCCTGGGCGGGCTCTTCCGCAACGGTCTCGTCGAGTGGGGAACGTCCATGACCTACCAGGCCGCGTCCGGCGGCGGCGCCCGTCACATGCGCGAACTACTGAACCAGTTCGGGTCGCTGCACGGAGCCGTGGCCTCCGAACTGCAGAATGCCTCGTCCGCGATCCTGGAGATCGACCGCGCCGTGCTGACCGAGCAGCAGAACCCGGGGCTGAATTCATCACAGTTCGGCGTACCGCTGGCCGGTTCCCTGATCCCCTGGATCGACGCGGATATGGGCAACGGCCAGTCCAAGGAGGAGTGGAAAAACGGCGCGGAAACCAACAAGATCCTGGGCACATCCGGCGCGGACCGCATCCTGATGGACGGCCTGTGCATCCGCGTCGGAGCGATGCGCTCACATTCCCAGGCGTTGACGCTGAAACTGCGCGAGGATCTGCCGGTGTCCGAGATTGAATCCCTGCTCGCCGCGGACAATCCGTGGGTCAAAGTCATCCCGAACACGAAGGAAGCGTCCATGCTGGCACTAACTCCTGTCGCGGCGTCCGGCACACTGGACATTCCGGTGGGCCGGATCCGGAAGCTGGAGATGGGCCCGGAATACATCAGCGCCTTCACCGTGGGCGATCAGCTCCTCTGGGGCGCCGCCGAGCCGCTGCGCCGCATGCTGAACATCGCCATCGGGGAGCTCTGACCCGACGCTTTAACCGTTCCGCCCGTAACCGTTCCGCCCGCCCGTTCCGCCCGCCCGACGGGGGACGACGGGCCCAAAGGCGGGAACGCCGTTGCCCGGCGGTGCCGCTTTCCCGGACCGGTCCCGTGCTCAGGCGCCGGCGTCCACAAATGTCAGGTACCCCGTCGCGGCCCTGCCGAAGGCGCGCTGCTGCGCCGGCGTGAGTGCGGCGAATAGCTGCGGCTCGACGGCGGCGGCGCCCGGCTGCGTGCGCTGGGTGGTCTGCGCCGTGGCGCGCTGGGTGGTTTGCGCCGTGGCGCGCTGGGTGGTTTGCGCCGTTCGGTGCCAGGTCCCCACCACCTTGCCGCCGGCGACGATGGTGGCTTTGAACATGCCGTTATTGCCCGGCACCGTGAGCGCGCCATACTCCGGAGCCAGCGCCGCGCTGCGGTCCATATAGCCGAGCAGAAACTCGTCGAATCCCGGCAGCAGCAGCACCGAGCGGGAACCCGGAATTTCCCTTCCGGGCTGCAGATCCCGACCGGTGAGGAGATCGGCGGTTTCCCGCGACATCCAGTACACGGTGCCTTCGACCGTCAGGTCGAGCAGTTGGCTCTTCACCAGCTCCAGCCCCGTCCGGGCGTCCTTGAGTGTCAGTTTGGTCCACCAGCAGAAGTCCTTGAGCGTCGCGGGACCGTGGCTGCGGAAATAGCGCAGCACCAGTTCGGCCAGGGCTTCCTCCCGCTCCATCGACCGCGGGCTGCGGATCCACCGGTCCATCAGCACGAACCGCTGGGCGTTCCCGTCGCTGGGACCCTGGACCAGGGTGCCGGTCACGCTCAGCAGCCACAAGAGGTGGATACCGCGCTGGTTTTCCGTCGGTTGGCAGGCCGCGCGGAAGGCCGTCAGCAGTTCATCACGGGAGGTCATGGCGCCTTCGGCGGCCAGGAGCGCGACCGCAACGTCGCGCGCCGACTCGATGTCCGCCGTCGTAATTCCCAGCTGGCGGTGCCGGCCGGCCATACCGGAAACCATCCGCCCGGATGTCAGTGCCAGGATCCAGCCCAGGTCCTCCGCCGCGGTCAGATGCAGGGTCCCGCGCATCGGCCACGACCGGACGATCTCGGCGCTGTCCAAGGCAGCCAGAACATCGGACCGCCGTGTACCCGGTGCCCGCAGACCTACGGACCAGAGCGCGCCCGGCAGATCCTGGCCCTGCATGGCCGTCATCCAGCGCACGGCGTCGACCGGGCTCGCGAAGGAACTGCCCACCAGCCGCTGACTGGAGAGCCGGAGCCGGGCCAGAGCGGCTGGCGTTATGCGGCGCGTAGAGCGGGATGTCGTGCGGTCCTGTGTCATGTGCAGCATCCTAGGCGACAGTCCCCGCCCTCAAATCTGAGGTGCTCATAATGCGGCCATTTTGGCGAAACAGCCCCACTACCCGCACCTCAGATGAAGCGGGGTGGGGTAATGCCGGGAGTGATCAGCGCGCGGAGCGCATGTTCGCGGTGATCGGGCACTCGAAGGGATCCCGCTGCCCGAGGCCGACCCGGTTCAGGTACTTCATCACGATCATGTAGGACTGTCCCAGCGTGGTCTCCGTGTACTTGATATTGCGCTCGGCGCAGTATTCCCGGACCATCGGCTGTACCAGCTTCAGATTCTTGGAGGACATGGTGGGGAACAGGTGGTGTTCGATCTGGTAGTTCAGGCCACCCATGCCCTTATCGACCCACCAGCCGCCGGAAATATTACGGCTCATCAGCGTCTGGCGGCGCATGAAGTCGATCTTGACGTCCTTTGGGACCAACGGCATGCCCTTGTGATTCGGCGCAAACGAGCCGCCGAAGTAGACACCGAACGTGGCCAGGTGCACCGCCATGAATGCCAGCGCAATCCACGGTCCCATCACGAAGAACGCGGCAACAGGCAGACCGATCAGGCGCACCGCCAGGAACCCGATTTCGGCCTTGCGCGCCGGTACGATCTCGTTTTTATTGAAGACCCTGCGCAGTGCAGAGATGTGCAGATCCAGCGCCACCAGTGTCAGCAGCGGAAAGAAGAACGTCCCTTGGTGGGCGGCGAACCACTTGCCGAATCCCTTGCGCTGACCCGCGTCCTCCGGGTTGAAGATGACGGCGCCGGTGGCAATGTCATCATCCTTGCCGATTTTGTTGGGGTTGGCGTGGTGCTTGCCGTGCTTGTTCATCCACCAGCCGTAGCTCAGACCGACGAAGAGATTCCCGACGATCCGGCCGGTCCACTCATTCTTCTTGGCGGAAGCGAAGATCTGCCGGTGCGCGGCGTCGTGGGCCAGGAAGCCGGCCTGCCCCAGCAGGAACGAGAAGATGACGGCGGTCAGCATCTGCCACCAGCTGTGCCCCAGCATCACGAACATGACGCCCGTGGCAGCAAAGCCGAGGCCCAGCCTGATCATCCGCCAGGTATACCATCCGATGTCACGCTTCATCAGGCCTGCGGCACGGACCTGCTCCGCCAGCGCGATGAAATCGGTAACGTGGCGGTCCCGCTTCGGGCGGGCAGCCCGGACCGGACTCTGGAGTGTTGCGGATGACATGGATTCGCCCTTCGAAGATGAAATTCCTGATCTTCTTCGACACTACGGAACCAATACTCGCCGGCGCATCACACGACGGAGCGGTCTTGACCCCCTACCGGAGTACGGGTGCAGGCGGACGATGGCGGTACAACGGCCGCCGCTGCCCGCGCGGGCCCGCAGGAAGCACCGGAAAACAACACGGGTAGGCTGAAGATCATGACTGGAAGGGAAGACTGGAATCGGATTGCCGGCTGGATCCGGACGTTCTTTGTACTGGGCTGGATCCTGATTGCGGTCGGCACGCTGGCTCAGGCGTCCGCGATTTCCACCCTGTGGGCAGGCGGCGTGACCAGCGGCGGAGGAGCGTATCCGGTACTGACCTCCGCGGCGGCGGCGGCCGGGATCGCGGGGATATGCGCGCTGCTGGTATGCACCTTCGCGACAATGAGATGGCCGTCGGGCCCGGCAGTGACTTTCCGCGAGCGGTGGGGGCGCAGATCGGTCACGCTGAAGGTGATCAGCATTGCGGCCGGGCTCCTGGCTGCCGGCGTCATCGTCCTCGGCGTCCTGGCCGTGTTCGCGGCCGGATCGGGGCAGTCCCGGTTGACCACGTCGCTGGGGATACTCCTGCTGTTTCCGATGGCTGCGACGTCCAATACCGTGATTGTGCTCGAGCGGGCCCTGGCCCTGCGGCCGTCCGGGGGGCAACCCTAGAGGGCGCAGCCGATCAGCAGCGGCTCCGGCTGGAGCGCAATTCCGAACTTTGCGGCGACGCCGGCGCGCACCGCCCGCGCCACCGCCAACACATCTTCCGTGGTCGCGGACCCGCGGTTGGTAATGGCAAGCGTATGTTTGGTGGACAGCGACGCCCGCGCCCCCGACACGCTGCCGCTCTCCAGCCCGAACCCCTTCGCAAAACCTGCCCGGTCTATTAACCACGCCGCACTGAGTTTGACCAGACCAGCGTCGGCCGCGGGGTACTTCGGCGCCTCCGCCGGCAAGGATTCAGCCACCGCCAACGGAACCAACGGGTTCGTGAAGAACGAGCCCGTCGACCAGGTATCGCGGTCGGCGGCGTCCAGCACCATGCCCTTGCTCGCGCGCAGGGCCAGCACCTCACGGCGCACGTCCAGGGAGTAGGCCCGTTCACCCACCCCCACGCCCAATGCCCGGGCCAGCTCCGCATACCTGATGGGTGCGCTCATCCGCCCGAGGGCCAGCTGAAACTCGACCGTCAGCGCCACATAGCGCGGCGAGCCGGCCGTCGTCGTCTGTTTAAGTATGGAATCCCGGTACCCGAACTTCAGCTCGGAATGGGCGAAAGTCTGCACCGCATTCCGCTTCCGGTCCCACACCCTGACCGCCGCGATGGTCTGGGACACGTCTGCGCCGTAGGCACCCACGTTCTGTACCGGGGTGGCACCGGCGAGGCCCGGAATTCCAGAGAGCGCCTCGATGCCGCTCCAGGCATGGCGAACCGCCGTATGCACCAGCTCATCGAAGTTATGGCCCGCCTGGACGACGACGGACACACCCCCGCAACTGTCCTCAGAGGTGATGGTGCAGCCCGTGCTGGCGATCCGAAGCACCGTCCCCGCATAGCCGGCGTCTGCAACGACCAGGTTGGAGCCGCCGCCGATGATCAGCAACGGTTCTCCGGCGTCGTCGGCGGAACGCACCGCGCCGATAATCTCCTGCTCAGAGGAGGCCTCGATGAAGTTCCCGGCTGCCCCGCCGGTGCCGAGGGTGGTCAGGGAACTGATGAGCTTTTGCGGTGTCACGGTTCAAGCCTATCTGCCGGGCTGCGTCCGGAACCGTGCCCGGAATCGTGCGCGGGTGTGTGCGCGGGTGTGTGCGCGGGTGTGTGCGCGCGTGTGTGGCCGGGGGCATGCCCGGGACTGGAATCCGGCTTCCGCACCACCGGCGTCAGGAAGAAACTGACCGTCAACAGCACCAGAACGGCCAGCAGCGAATGCAGCACACCCACATGCTCGGCCAGCAGGCCCAGCAGCGGAGGCCCGCAAAGGAAGGCGCCATAGCCGATGGTGGAGACAACAGAGACCCGCGCGGCGGCATGTTCCGGATCGTCCGCGGCCGCGGACATCCCCACCGGGAACCCCAGCGACGCACCCAGGCCCCACACCACCAGGGCCAGCATGGCCAGCTGCTGGGAAGGGGCAAACACGAACAGCGCGAGCCCGGCCACGGCGAGCGCGGCACAGACCCGCAGCACGGCAACCCTGCCCCAGCGGTCAAGCACCACGGTTCCGGCGAAGCGTCCCAGCATCATGGCAGCGACAAAGATTCCATAACCCAGCGCACCCGTCGAATTCGAGGCGCCGTAGCCATCGGCCAGGGCCAGCGCCACCCAGTCCCCGGCGGATCCTTCGGCCAGCGTCAGACCCAGCACCAGTAGTCCGATCAGCAATGTCCGCGGTTCCCGCCAGGCGGCTGCGACCCGCCGTCGACCGTCCAGCGCCCTGCTCTGCGTTGCCGCGGACGGATCCAACGGCACCCGTCCGGCGTTCCCGGCGTTCCCGGCGTTCCCGGCGTTCCCGGCGTTCCCGGCGTCTCCCGCAATCCCGGCGTCTCCCGCAATCCCGGCGTCTCCCGCGCCTGCTGTCTCCGTGCCGGCCGAGGCGCGGCCGGTCCGAATCAGTGCGACCGGCCCGGTGGCATGGCCGGCATTGACGGACACGGGCAGGTCGGCCCGGAAGTACCGCGAGCTGGCCCAAACCGAGGTGACAACAACGACAGCGGTGGCCAGGAAATCCCACAGCACGGGCAGGTGCACGGCCGCGGCCAGCGCACTCAGTCCGGCGCCGAGCACGGTTCCGGCGCTGAACGCCCCATGCAGCCGCGGCATAATGTGCCGCTTGAGCGCGCGTTCCACTGCGGCTCCTTCCACATTGGAGGCGGTATTCCAGGCTGCCGTGCCCAGTCCGAGGACGGCCAGGCCCAGGCCGACGGCGGCAACGTTGCCCAGCACGGTGGCCCCGAATCCAGCCATCAGCATGCCGACACCGAGCAGGGCACTGCCGGCCATGATGGTCCGCCGGGAGCCCAGCCGGATCACCACCAGCCCCGAGACCGTGACGGAAGTGAAGGATCCGACAGTCATGGCCAGTAGCAGCAGACCTACCGCGGCCGGAGTCAGCTGCAGATCGTCGCGGATGGCGGGGATGCGCGCCACCCAGGTGGCAAAGGCCAGTCCCGATGCGGCATAGGCAACGAAGACAGCGTTACGCCAGTGATAAACATGACGCGGAAGATTCCGGTACTCGGGATCAGAACGCCGGGGAATAGAAGTGCGAGGGGTTTCTTTCACGCCAGACGGACAACGGCCTGCGATTTGACCAGCACCTTTTGACCATCGACGGTGACCGTGAGATCTACCCGGGCGGTGGACTTCGCTGCGTCGAGCGCACCGATAACGCCCACGACGGCGATCTCGGCTCCGGTTTCCGAGTCCGGCACCTGAACGGGTCGGGTGAAGCGCGTCTGGTAGTCCACGACGGCTGCGGGATCCCCCGCCCAATCGGTCACCAGCTGGACTGCAGCGCCCATCGTCAACATGCCGTGGGCAATCACGCCGGGCAGCTCCACCTCCCGGGCGAACCGTTCATTCCAGTGAATCGGATTGAAGTCGCCGGAGGCGCCGGCGTAGCGGACCAGATCCTGCCGTGTGACCCCGATCCGTCGCGAACCTATCTCCTGGCCGATGGTGAGTTCGGAAATATGCATTACTGTTCCTCCCCGCGGACCAGGATCGCGGACGTGGTCGTGGCCACCGGCTGACCCTCCGCCGTCGAAATTTCTGCTCTGGTGGTGATCATCGCCCCGCCGCCCATCGCGCGGACCGTGTCCACGTGCAGAGTGGCCATCAACCGGTCGCCGGCCACGATCGGGCGGTGGTGGGTGAAGCGTTGCTCGGCATGCACCACGCGGGAAAAGTCGATCCCTGAGGTCTGGTCGCTGATCAGCTGTGCGTCGGCCCGCTGCGCCACGATGATGGCGAAAGTGGGAGGGGCCACCAGATCGGCGTGACCGAGGGCCCTAGCCTCCTCAACATCGAAATGCGAAGGGTGGGTGGCTTTGACCGCGAGCGCGAATTCCCGGATCTTTTCGCGGCCGACGTCATAGATGGCCCCCGCGGGGTAACTGCGGCCCTGGAGGTCAGGATTAATACTCATTCTCCAACATTAGCCGAGGGCGGAACCCAACTGGTCGGCACTTCTGGCGCCAATGACGCCTCATTAGCGCCAGAAGTGCCGACCAGTTGGGAGGTGAGGGGGGCGGGCGGGGACTGGCGGGGGCGGGCGGGGACAGGTGGGCGGCTAACGTGGCGGGCGTTCGACGTCCTGCGCATCCTTATCCAGTCGCCAGCCACGCCACACGGGGTGCCGCAGCCGGCCGGTCCCTGTCCATTCTGAATAGGCCACCTCGCCCACCAGCTTTGGGGTCACCCAGCTGGCGTCCGCGGCATCGGCGTCCGGGACATCGCCGAACGGTGCCGTCTTGCGCTGGAGGCGTGCCAGTTCCATGGTCAGCTCCGCCAGCTCACGCGTGCTGAAACCGGTGCCGACCCGGCCCACATAGCTCAGTGAACCGCCGGCCGGGATCCCGAGCAGCAAGGATCCCAACATCCCCTCGCGCTGGCCCTTGCCCGGCCGCCAGCCCCCCACCACTACCTCCTGGCTACGCTGATGCTTGATTTTGATCCACCCCGGGCTCCGCTTTCCGGCCTCATAGCGGCTGACGGCTTTTTTGGCCAGAATGCCTTCGAGGCCCAGCTCGGAGCTGCTGGCGAGTGCCCGGTCAGCGGTCAGGTCCAGGAGCGGGGACAGCTGGATGCGACCGTCCGGTGCCGGGGAGAGAACGCTCTGAAGCAGGGGCCGGCGCGTGGAGAGGTCTGATCCTGTCAGCCGTTCTCCGTTGACGAAGAGAAGATCGAAGACCATGAAGTGAACCGGTATCTCCCTTTGGGCACGGTCCACATCGGCGGGGCGGGTGAGTTTCATCCTGCCCTGCAGGAGCCCGAAGTCCGGCCGTCCCGCCTTGTTAAGCGCCACGATCTCCCCGTCCAGCACGGCATCCCGGGCGGAGACGAGATCCGCCAGTTCCGCCAGCTCCGGATAGACGGCGGTCATATCCTTGCCGTTCCGGCTGGTCAGCGTGACCGCCCCGCCCTGCACGGAGGCAATGGCGCGCACACCGTCCCACTTCATCTCCAGAAGCCAGTCCTCGCCGGCGTCCAGCTCCTGCAGGGAACCGGCCGTCGCCAGCATGGGCATGATCGATGGAACGCCTGATCCGCTCGTGGCCACTGCCATGCCCTCTGTCCCGCCCGTTGCCATGGACTTCCCCGCGGCGTTGCCCGTGCCGCCCGGCTGGTCCTTCATCAGGTGGATCAGCCAGTTGTTCTCCGCCCGGCCGTCCCCTCCGGTGTGGATCAGGGCATACCTCCGGACGCCGCCCAGGCCTCCGTCGGGACGCCCGGTCAGAGTGGCAATGATTTCCTTGCCCTCCCGCCATTTCTCCGCGTCGTAGCTGCCCGCATCCCAGATGGTGACCTCGCCCGCACCATACTGGCCCTTCGGAATGGTCCCCGCAAACGTCCCGTATTCGAGCGGATGATCCTCCGTCTGGACGGCCAGGTGGTTCTTCCCCATCGATTCCGGCACGCCCTTCGGCAGCGCCCAGGAGACGAGAACGCCGTCGCGCTCCAGCCGGAAATCCCAGTGCAGCCGACGGGCATGGTGCTCCTGAATAACAAAACTCCGTCCCTCGGCGACGCCGGCTCGTTCGGCCGGCACCGGCTCGGGGGTCTTGCCCGCATCCCGCTTGCTGCGGTATTTCAGCAGCCGGTCCGCAGCGCCGGCATCGTCATTCCTACCGCTCTCACGGCCGCCGACCTCCCGTGCATCACCGCCGCCCCCGCCGCCGTCGTTCGCGGCTTTTTCCTGCAGCTCGACGTCGGCGTCCCCGGCGTCCCCGGAGTTTCCGGTCAGCACCGCCATCGGGTCCTTCCGCCGTTTGATCCGCCGCAGCACATCCCGGTAATCCAGCTGCGCCAGCGCCGGGGAGGCGAGCTCTCGCCAGGTCCGCGGGTACGCCACCATCGGCTCCACCCGCCCCCGCAGCGAGTACGGGGCGACAGTGGTCTTGGCCGCATTATTCTGGCTCCAGTCCACCAGCACCTTGCCCGGGCGCAGCGACTTCTTCATCTCGCTGACCACCAGATCCGGATGGTCCGCCTCCAGCGCCCTCGCCAGCTCGTGGGCAAAGGCGGAAATTTCATCCGACGAGCGTGTCCCGTCAAGCCCCGCATAAAGGTGGATCCCCTTGCTGCCGCTCGTCACCGGCACCGGCACCAGCCCCATATCCGTCAGAATCGCCCTGGCCAGCTGCGCGACCTGCACGCACTCGGCCAGCCCAGTGCCATCCCCCGGGTCCAGATCCAGCACCAGCCGGTCCGGATTGAGCGCATTTCCGTCGGGCCCGAATCGCCACTGCGGCACATGAATCTCCAGCGCGGCAATCTGCCCCAGCCAGGTCAGGGTCGCCGCATCATTGACCAGCGGGTAGTCATTGGTATGGTCCTTGTGCTCGATGCTGCCGCGCGGGACCCAATCCGGGGCGGAATCCTCAAGGTTCTTCTGGAAGAACATCTGCCCGGGGTGTTCGGCGGTTCCCACGCCGTGGACCCAGCGCTTCCGCGTCGCCGGCCGGTCCCTCGCCGCGGAGATCAGCAGCGGCGCGACCGCGGAATAGTAGGAAATGACGTCGCCCTTGGTGGTCCCCGTCTGCGGATACAGCACCTTGTTGAGGTTGCTCAGCGTCAACCGGCGCCCGGCAACGGTGACGGTCTGCTTATCCCGCCCGGACTCCTTTGGGGATGTCATGCCCTCAGTTTTACCCGATTTCAAGGTGAAAGCTAGCTTTGCTCCGCAGCGTTGGTGTTCACTGGGCAGATGAGAGCTATCTGGAAGGGTGCCGTCGCCTTCGGCCTGGTGAACGTCCCGGTGAAGGTCTACAGCGCCACCGAGGATCACGACATCGCCCTGCACCAGGTCCACGACAAGGACGGCGGCCGCATCCGGTATCAGCGGCGCTGCGAGATCTGCGGGCAGGTGGTCGACTACGACCACATTAATAAGGCGTACGACGACGGCGACCGGACCGTTGTGCTGACGGATGAGGATCTCGCCTCGCTGCCGGAGGAACACAGCCGGGAGATCGAGGTCGTCCAGTTTGTCCCCAGCGGAGCATTGGACCCGATCATGTTTGACCGGAGCTACTTTCTCGAACCGGATTCGAAATCGGCCAAGGCATACGTGCTGCTGCGCAGGACGCTGGAGGAAACGGACCGCACCGCCATTGTGCAGTTCGCACTGCGGCAGAAGACCAGGCTCGGGGCGCTGCGTGTGCGTGGGGAGATCCTGATGCTGCAGTCGCTGCTGTGGGACGACGAGGTCCGGGATGTGAGCTTCCCGGCGCTGGAGGAAGCCGTGCGCATCTCGGCCAAGGAACGGGAAATGTCCGCCGCGCTGGTTGATTCGTTCTCCGCCGATTTCGAGCCGGAACAGTTCACCGACGAGTATCAGGTGCAGCTGCACGCTCTTATCGACGCCAAACTCGCCACGGGCGATGCTCTGGACACCGAAGCCACCTTCGGCGAGAGTCAAGAGAGCAATACAGGCCAGGTCCTCGATCTGATGGAGGCGTTGAAGCGCAGTGTGGAACGAAACCGAGAGTCGAAGCCGGGCAGGTCCGCGTCCAAGCCGGGCCGGTCGGCCTCCGCCCAGGCCGGGAAATCGCCGGCGCGAAGTGCCGCTGCGCGAAAGCCCGCTGCACAAAAGGCCACGGCACAAAAACCCGCTGCACAAGAGTCCGCGGCCAAGAAAACGGCAAAACGTAAAGGGGCCTAGTGCCGGCGGAACCGACCGCCGCCGGACGTGTGAACCGCCATCGTGTGAACGACCATTGTGAGGACGCCATGACCAGGACCGATCAGCCGGAGTCCCCGGCCCATGCAGAACCCGCGCACGGGGGCGTCCGCGCCGACGGCGCTGACCGAGTTTCCGCGGACCGGAAGACACTGCGGATGGATCCGGTCCGGCTCGAGCCGGACCGAAGCCGCCGGGCCGCGGGCGTAGCCGAACTCGGCGCCCTGACGGATCGTGCGCTGGCGTGCGGGGGCGCGATCGATGCCGCCCTCACGCTCGCGGTCGGACTGGGGCAGGAGCTGCCGCATCCGATGGAAGGCCGGACCATGCACCTGTGGGAGTCCCTTGCCACGCTGGGTGCCTGCAACCTATCCGTCGCCAGGACCATTGAGCCGCATCTGGACGCCCTGAGCATCATTCATCAGGCGGCGTCCATTGAACTCGATGCCGTGATGGAGGCGGACGACAGCTGCTGGGGGGTCTTTGCCGCCGAGGGGAAGGACCATCACCTGCAGGCGCACCGGCACGGCGACGGATGGGTCCTCACCGGGATGAAGCCGTGGTGCTCGCTGGCCACGCATCTCACGCATGCAATCGTCACCGCGCGCACGGACAGCGGCCGGCGGGCCTTTGCCGTCAGCCTGAAGGATCCCGGTGTCAGCACGTTCGACGCCGGATGGGTGGCACTCGGTCTGCCGGAGGTCACCAGCGGCCCGGTGTCATTTGACCATGTGCCGGCGACCCCGATCGGCGGGACGGGATGGTATTTTTCGCGCCCTGGGTTTGCCTGGGGCGGTGTGGGGGTAGCCGCGATCTGGTTCGGTGCCGCCACGGCGGTGGCCCGCCGCGTGTATACGCATTGCAAGGGCCGGGAGGCGGATCAGATCTCGCTCATGCATCTCGGGCTGGTCGACGGTCATCTGGCGGCGGCCCGTAACGGGCTCGCGGTGGCGGCCCGGCGGGCCGACGGCGCCCGGCGGGCCGGCCCCGATGCGCTGACGGCGGCACGTGCCAGGGCCGCCGTCGTCCTTGCGAGCGAGTCGATCCTTGAGCTGGCTGGCCATGCGATGGGCCCGGAACCCCTGGCCTTCGATAGCGATCATGCCAGCCGCACCGCCGATCTCGCCTTCTACCTGCGGCAGGACCACGCGGAGAGATCCGTGGCTTCTATCGGCCAGAAACTGCTGGCACAATCGCAGCTGCCATGGTGACGTTCAGCCATCTGGACCATGGCACGGATGAACAGCTGTGGCGTGCCTCGGCACGACTGGCGGCCACGCCGGAGCTGAACGTCCGGCTCGACGATTTCACCCGGCTGGTGCTGGTTTCGGCCCATCCCGACGACGAAACGCTGGCCGCCGCCGGCCTGCTGCTGCAGGCTGCGCGGCACGGGCTGGAGATTCGGTTGGTGGCCGCCACGGATGGTGAAGCCTCCCACCCAGGTTCCAGTACGCATTCGCCCGAACAGCTGGCTGTCATCCGGCGCCAGGAGCTCGCGCATGCCGTCGGCCTGTTGGCCCCGGGGACGCTGATCGCCGAGCTAGGAATTCCGGACGGTCACGTTGCCGCGGAATCTGAGCAGCTGCGACGGGCGATTCTCGCCGAATGCGGACCGGAGCCCGGCGGATCCCTGATCGTGGCGCCCTGGCGCTCCGACGGGCACGCGGACCACGATGCCGCCGGCGAGGCCGCGGCCGCAGCGGCACGGGAGAGCGGGAACCCGCTGCTGGAATACCCGATCTGGCTCTGGCATTGGGGCAGCCCGGATTCCCCCTCGGTCCCGTGGGCGTCCATGCGGCGGCTTACCTTGGACGCGGCGGAAGCGGCCCGCAAAGAGAGCGCTGTCAGCTGCCATTTCAGCCAGAATTCGCCGCTCTCCGACTTGCCCGGCGATGAAACGCTGCTGTCCGAGGCCATGATCAGCCACTTCAGCCGCCCGTTTGAAACCTTCATCGACGCTGCCGGATTCCTGGTGCCCGACGGCGAGCAGCGGCTGAGCTGGGCTCAGTCCCAGTTTGACGCGGTTCACCGGAACCTGGCCGAGCCGTGGTCCGCGCCGGAGGCCTGGTACGAGGAACGGAAGCGGCTGCTCACGTTGGCCGCCCTGCCGTCCCGGCACTACGGGTCCGCGCTGGAGATCGGCTGTTCCACCGGCGTCCTGACCCGCGATCTTGCCGCACGCTGCGACAGCGTGCTGGCCGTGGACCTGAGCGCTGAAGCGGTGAAAACCGCAGCCCGCCGGACGGCCGGGCTACCTAGTGTACGCACGCTCCAGCTTGCCGTCCCCGAGCGGTGGCCGGAAGGAACCTTCGACCTGATTGTCCTGTCCGAGGTCGGCTACTATCTCGACCACGGAACACTGCTGCAGACATTGGACCTGATGCTCGGCTCGCTGCTGCCTGGCGGAGCCCTGTTGGCCTGCCACTGGCGGCACCCGATCACCGGCTGGCCGCTGGACGGCGACGACGTGCATGATTTCCTGCGCGGCGACGGGCGGCTCAAATCCAGCGGAACCTACACCGAGGAGGATTTCATCCTGGAGGTCTTTACGGTGCAGGAACCCGCCGAACCTGAGCACGAGCCATGACGTCCGCGCTCAGGCATCTGGCCGTCGTCGTCCCCGCACGCAACGAAGAACGGCTGCTCCCGCGCTGTCTCAACGCTCTCGACGAGGCGGTCCTGGCGCTGCACCGCGCCCGGCCCGGGCTGGCGGTGAGCGTGACGGTGGTACTCGACCGGACCACCGATGCATCCGCCTCCATTGTGGCGGGGAACACCCTGGCCAGGGCTGTCAGCTGCCGGGCGGGTAATGTCGGAAGGGCACGGAATCTGGGCATCCGCAGCGCGTTACGGGCCAGCGGGGTGCCGGCCACCAGCGTGTGGATCGCGAATACCGATGCGGACAGCTCCGTTCCGGAAAATTGGCTGCTCCCGCAGGCCGAGGCCGCGGAACAGGGCTGGGATGTCCTGGTCGGCACGGTACAGCCGGATGCCTCGGACCTGACCGAGCCGCAGCTGGCCCGATGGTTTGCCACCCACAGCCTGCGGGACGGGCACAACCATATCCATGGTGCAAATCTGGGCTTCGGCGCGGACGCCTATGCACAGCTGGGCGGATTCCTCGGTGCCGCGCTCCATGAAGACCGCGGATTTGTCCTCGCCGCAGCCGCTGCGGGGCTGCGGATGCGTGCCACCGACGCCTGCCGGGTCCGGACCTCCGGGCGCACGCAGAGCTACGTCCGTGGTGGCTTTGCCGACTACCTGGCCCGCGAGGTTGTGGTCTGAGGATTTTCGGAAACTGCTGCGCGCTCCTTGAGCATGCCAACAACACGGAGCAGTTCCCCGGTGGCGGCCGCGCCGAAGCGTTCCTGCTGCTCCTGCGGGGCGCCGAATAGCGCGGCGTTGTAATAGAGCCCGTCACCGATCAGCAGGATGGCACGGGCGACGGCGTCATCGGTGACTTCTTCCCGGATCAGTTCCAGCCATCTGTTCTGCATGGCGGTGAACGCCTCACTGACCTGGACATCCTGGCTCTGGGCCAGCCGGGTCGCTGCCACCAGCGTCCGGTCAAAGGTCGTCCCAGCGAAGACGGACGTACGGATGTAGTAATCCGCCGGACCTTCCGGTGCCTGACGCATCTTGGCGAAATCTTCATCCGCGAGCTCGCTGAGCTTCTGAATCAACCCGGAGGTCAGCGCGTCCCGGCTCTTGAAGTGATACAGCAGGCCGCCCTTGGAGACCCCCGCCGCGGCTGCCACCGCGTCCAACGTGGCCGCGCGTTCGCCCTCGTCGATCAGGAGCGTCTCGAACGCAAGGAGGATACGTTCGCGGGCCGAGGGCTGAATGGTCATGCCGCCATCCTACCCGGGCATGAGACCACACTGCACCGACCGGACGGTTTACTAAACAGTCTAGACGGTATAGTTTTATTGGAGCACGGCCGCAAGTGCCGGGCCGTGCAAACTGTCGAAGTCATTCAAGGTCAGGAAGGCCGCACCATGTCCGCCAGCATCACCCGCCGCCCCGCACCGATGGCCAGCACCCTTGATACCGTGCAGGTCCCGGTCAGAGCCGGGCGCCGTGAATGGCTGGCCCTTGCGGTGCTGATGCTCCCCGTATTGCTGGTAGCGGTGGACAATACGGTGCTCAGCTTTGCAATCCCGGCCATTTCCCTGGCGTTGAATCCGGCCGCCACGGACCTGCTCTGGATCATCGATATCTACCCGTTGATCCTGGCCGGTCTGCTGGTGCCGATGGGCAGCATGGCCGACCGCTTCGGGCGGCGCCGGATGCTGATGATAGGCAGCCTGGGCTTCACCGCCGTATCTGTGGTTGCCGCGCTCGCACCCAGTGCCGCCACTCTGATCGGATGCCGGGCCATGCTGGGATTCTTTGGCGCCATGCTGATGCCCTCCACCCTGTCGCTGATCCGCAATATCTTCACCGACCCGGCACAGCGGCGGATGGCAATCGCGGTCTGGGCCGCTGCGTTCTCCGGCGGCGCGGCCTTGGGGCCCCTGCTGGGCGGGGTGCTGCTGGAACATTTCTGGTGGGGTTCGGTCTTCCTGCTCGCAGTCCCGGTTCTCATTCCGCTGGCCGTCCTGGCGCCGCTGTGCGTCCCCGAGTCCAAGGATCCCTCCCCCGGCCGGGTCGACGCACTGAGCATCGCTTTCTCCTTCGGGACCATGGTCCCGCTGATCTATGGCATCAAGGCGCTAGCCACCGAGGGCTTCGGGTTCGGTTCGATGGTCCCGCTGCTGCTTGGCATTGTCCTGGGGGTGGCTTTTGTCCGCCGGCAGCTGCGTCAGCGCACACCCATGTTGGACGTACGGCTGTTCACCAACCCCGTTTTCAGCGGGGCCGTGGCGGCCAACCTGCTGAGCATCTTCTCCCTGGTGGGTTTCCTGTATTTCGTCTCCCAGCATCTGCAGCTGGTGGCCGGGCAATCCCCCATCCAGGCCGGGCTCACCCTCCTGCCGGGGCTGATCCTGTCCATCGTCACCGGGTTGCTGGTCGTGCGGCTGGCGCGCCGGATCCGCCCTGCCTACCTGGTGGCCGCAGGACTTTTGCTCAACGCCGCCGGATACCTGACTGTGCTGCTGAACGGCTCCGGATCCGGAGCGGGACTGTTGCTGGCCTTCGTGCTGCTCGGGGCCGGAGTGGGCATGTCGGAAACCATCTCCAATGACCTGATCCTGGCCACGGCACCCGCCGCCAAGGCAGGGGCCGCGTCCGCCATCTCCGAAACGGCCTATGAAGTCGGTTCCGTCCTCGGCACCGCCGTCCTGGGCAGTATCCTGGCCGCGGTCTACCGGCTGCGTGTGGCCGTCCCGGATTCGCTGCCGGAAGCGGCGCAGCACCAGGCCGGTCAGACACTCGGCGGTGCCATCAACGCCGCGTCCTCGCTGCCCTCCGGGCCGGCCGCGGAACTCCTGGCCTCGGCCCGGCAGGCCTTCGACTCCGGGGCGGGCCTGGTGGCCGCCGTCGGACTGGTGCTGATGCTCGGAGCCGCCGCCATGTCGTTGCTCACCCTCCGCCGGGTGGCGAGAGGCTGACGACGACGGCGGCCGTCTGCCGCCGTCGTCACCCGTCACCCGTCACCCGTCACCCGTCACCCGCCGTCAACGTTGGCCAGGCCGTCAACGTCTGCGCATCAGCAGCCCGGCCGGATGCGCATGTTTACCCGGGCGCACGGTTGGCGCTATTTCCTGCGCAGCAGCTTCCGGACGTGCTGGCCTCGGACCACCAGACCCACCATGTGCAGAATCAGACCCAGGCCAATGAACGGCAGCCCAAGGTACGTCCTGGCCGGATCATGGGCGTTCGCCCCGACGACGGTGAGCACCAGGCCGACGGCGATCGCGCCCATGGCGCCGAAGACCAGGACCTTGTAGAGCCGGCCGGAGGTTTCCCAAAATTCGTTGAGCACGCTCACCAGCTTAGTCCTTGCATCTGAGTTGCCCGCGTTGGGGCGTTTTCGGCAAAATGGCCCCCAACGCGGGCACCTCAGATGTCAGAAGAGGGATTCCTGGACGATGGGGACTGCGGAACGGTGGTGGCCAAGGGTGATGCGTCTGCCCTTGAGCTGGCCCAGGTTGGCCACGAAGTCCGAATCGATGCCATCCATACCGGCCAGCACATAGCCGCCCAGCACCGCTTTGATCAGCAGTCCGTGGCCGCCCTCATCCAATCCGGACGGATAGGCGCGCCGCGCCGTCATGGCGCTGCCCCCCGTGAACCGGACCGCCCGCCAGCCCGGCCGCGAGTGCCGGCCGCTCCCAGTGCTCATCGGCGATGCGGAAACCTGCCAGTCCGACGTCCTGCAGAAGTTCCCTGACAGCATCCCCATGATCGTCGCTGACGGCCGCCAGTTCAGACGCCGGCAGGGGTTGCAGCAGTGCCGCCGCCTTCGCCGCGGATCTGATTTGCTGCGTCAGCCCCAGACTCGCAGTGACCAGATCCTCGAGCTGGCGCACGACGCGGCCATCGTCGGCCAGTGCAACGTACTGCGCCAGCACGGCGCCCTGCTCCGCGAGCCTGCCCCATTTGCTGCGTTGCGACGTCGTGCCGACCTTCGTGGCTCCGTCGGCGAAGGTGGCGATATAGAGCCAATGCGGCTGGCTAAGGTACGACCGGAGCCCGGCGGGCGCGACGCCGCTGCGGTGAAAGTCATGCATGAAGCGGAAATCATCACGGGAAAAACACGGACCGCACTGGTAACCCCGCTCCGCGGCGGCCGATTCCGGACAAGGACTATGCACCGACACCGTCGGCCCGTGCACGGCAAAGGAACCGACACACTGCCGCGGTCCCTTCTGGCCACCGAACCGGAGCCACTGGCCGGCAGCAAGCGGCACGGCGGTATCGCCGTCGTCCGTTGTGCAGGACAGCGACGGCCCGGAACTGTCCCAGCCCACTCCGCGGATCAGCATACGGTCATGGCCGCCATCCCGTCACCGCAGACCGCGGATCGGATCCATCGAGTGGGGACATCTGGGAAGCCGCGTCGGGTCCAACCCGCGGGTCTGGACGCCCTCGAGCAGCACTGCCTGATCAGGCAGCGGGCTGGACGCCGAAGGCAACGGCCAGCTTGATGATCTTCTCGGCGCGCCCGAGCCTCGGCAGGTCCGACCCGTCCCGGATCACGCCCCCGCGGGCATCGAAATCCGCCATGAAATCCGAGGCCCAAGCGACATCGGTGGGCGTCGGGCTGATGACCTCGTTGATGATCGTGGTCTGATCGGCGGCCAGGCAGAGCTTGCCAGTCATCCCCATGGCGACGGTGATGGCGGACTGTTCGCGCAGGATCGGATGGTTGGTGCCAACCGTGGGTCCATCGATAGGGCCGGGAAGGTTACCGACGCGGCTCGCCACCACCAGTTTGGCGCGCGGATAGGCCATCGCTTCGCGGTCCGCGCTCATCCCCGTGTCGCGGCGGAAGTCGCCGGAGCCGAAGGCCAGCCGGAAGGCGCCCTCCGCCCGCGCGATGTTATTAGCTTCCTCGATCCCGACGGCGGATTCCACCAGTGCCAGCACCCGGCTTTTCCCGTCCAGCCGGTGGAAGGTTTCCTTGACCTGCTCGGCGTTCTCCGTTTTGGCGAGCACGACGCCCAGCAGCCCGGGGATATTGCGCAGCCCGGCAACGTCGGCGGCCCAGAATTCCGAGTGGACATCATTGATGCGCACCCACGCCTGACCGCCGTTGCGCAGCCAATCGATGACGGCCGTCCGCGCGGAGGGCTTATTTACCGGGTCAACGGCGTCCTCGATGTCAAGGACGATCGCATCCGCCCGCGAGGCGGCAGCATCGTCAAATATCTCGGGCTTGGTCGCCGGGACCAGAAGCCAGGATCTGGCAATGTCCGCGGGGATATTGCGGGAACGAACTGCTTTAGCGGGAGCGGCCGAAACGCCGGCGGAGGAAGACATGGTTCTACCGTATATCCGCGGGCGCCGCGGCGGCTATTCCCGGCCCGCGTGGCGGATCCGGCGCGCTACCTCGCCGGCTGCGGCTTTTCCGGGTCCGCAGGGCGGATCCGGCGCGCTACCTCGCCGGCTGCGGCCTTTCCTTGCGCATCAGAGCGGACAGTACGACGGCGGCAACGGCTATGATCGCGGCCAGCAGGAACGCTGTGCGGATTCCGGCTTCCTCACCCGACGCCGCGGTCGCGAGGGCAAAGACGGACACCAGCAGGGCCGTTCCGGCCGCCCCCGCGACCTGCTGCAGCGTGCTCATGATGGCCGAACCGTGCGAATACAGATGAGGCGGGAGGGGGTTCAGACCCGAGGTAAAGGCCGGGGTGAACAGCAGTGCCAGGCCCGCACTGAGCCCCATGTACACCGTCACGATCCACCACACCGGGGTCTGGGCTGTCAGCAGGGAGAACTGCCACAGGCACAGCACCATCAGCACGGACCCGGAAAGTGTCAGCGGCAATGGGCCGATCTTGTCATAGAGCCGCCCCACCACCGGGCCCAGCAGCCCCATCGCCAGCCCGCCCGGCAGCAGCACCAGCCCGATGGTGACACTTTCCAGGTGGTGGACCTGCTGCAGGTAAATCGGCAGCAGAATCACACTACCGAACAGGGCCATCATCGCCACGACCAGGAGCACGGTCGAGACGGTAAACATCCTGAACCTGAAAGCCGCTAGGTCAAGCAGCGGGGATCCGTGGTGCTGCAGCCGCAGCTGGCGGAGCACAAAGCCGGCCAAACAGACCGCACCGATGACCAAGGCAACGAGCGCAGGGACGGTGGATCCGCCGTCGCCCTGTCCCCCGATCCGGCTCAGGCCGTAGACGACACCGCCGAAGGCAGGCACTGTCAGGATGACGGAAGGAACATCGAGCTTGTTGACTTCCTTTTCACCGACGTTGGTCAGGTACTTCGCACCGATCGCGAGCGCCAGCAGGGCAATGGGCAGCACGAAGATGAACATGAAACGCCAGGAGAGCACCTGCAGAATCAGCCCGGAAACCGTCGGGCCCAGCGCCGGGGCCACGGAAATCGCGATCGTCACATTGCCCATGACCGAGCCGCGCCGTTCCATCGGTACCAGGGTCAGAATGGTGGTCATCAGCAGCGGCAGCATGGTAGCGGTCCCGACCGCCTGGATCACCCGCGCCAGCAGCAGGACTTCGAAGCCGGGCGCTGCGGCCGCCAGCGCCGTACCGGTGCAGAACGCGCCCATGGCCAGCAGAAACACAGTCCGGGTGCTCAGCCGCTGCAGCACAAACCCCGTGGTCGGGATGACCACGGCCATGGTGAGCATGAAGCCGATGGAGAGCCACTGGATCGTGGACGCGGAGACGCTGAGGTTGTCCATCAGCCGCGGCAGGGCAACGTTCATGATGGTTTCGTTGAGGATCACCACGAACGTCGCCGCCAGAAGCGTCGCAATGACGGCGACGGACTCCTTGGGCATTTTCGTCGGCGCGGCGGCCACACTCGTGTTGGCGTCAAAGGACATGGGGATTCCTAGGAAGAGAATGCTGGAGGCTGCCATATTAGCTGCGTCCGGCAGCGGCTGGCTAGACCGACGATGCCGGACCCGAAGCTTACTCCGGCATGATCATGGTGCGCAGATCCAGCTGTCGCAGCACATGCTCCGCCGCCTCCGGATCGGTGCCGGGTTCGTTCCGGGCCTCGATGATTTCCTGCCGGGCCGCGTCCAGCGCGATGGTCTGCACGGCCACGGCCAGCTCCCGGCTGCGCGCCCGTAGTTCCCGCGCCGCAGCTTCGTCGAGCTTCCCCCCTTCGGTCGCGGCCCCCCGGACCCCCGCGTTGTCCGTCAGCTCCGCGTACAGCCGCGTCATCCGCGAGCGGACTAACTTCAACTTCTCCGGCGGCAGCTCCTTGATTAACGGATTGTTCTTCAGTGCCGCCTGCGCGGCGGATTGTGCCCGCCGGGCCAGGACCCGGGCCGCATCACGTTCCACGGACGGATCCTCGGAGGCCTTCAGGACACGCATCAGCCACGGCAACGTCAGCCCCGGCAGCACCAGCGTCGCCAGCAGCACCGCACAGGCAATCACGATGATCTCGTGCCGGGCGGGGAAGGCGGCGCCGCTGTCCAGCGTGAGCGGCAGGGCCAGAGCTAAGGCCAGTGTGGCCAGGCCGCGCATGCCGCACCAGGACAGCACAATCACGTCCTTGAACGAGAGTCGGGACAACTCCGTGCCGCGCTTTTTGATCATCCCGGCAACCAGCCAGATCCAGAGCACGCGGACCACAATAACCAGCACGCAGACCACGACGGCAGCGGGCAGCATCGCGAAAATCGCACTGCCTTCCGCGTCGATCACGCGTTTGATGGCAAGACCGACCAGTCCGAAGGCAAGGCCAGTGGCCAGCAATTCCACCACGTCCCAGAAGGCCGCGCGGGTGAGCCGCTCCGCCGCGTCTTCGGCCCTCGCATGGCGCTTCATTTCCAGCGCCGTGACGACAACGGCGATCACTCCGGACGCGTGCAACTCCTCGGCAAGGATGTAGGCGGCAAAAGGGACCACCAGCGTGACGGCACTGCGCGCCACCGTGGACTGGATGAGCCGGGTCACCAGAACCGTGATCCACCCCATTGCCATGCCCACCACTACAGCAACGGCGGCTCCGAGTATGAAGCTTAGGGCGATTCCCGGCCCAATCTTGGAACCCGCGACTGTGGCGGCGGTGGCGGCCTGGAAAATCACAATGGCCGCGGCATCGTTGAACAGCCCTTCACTCTGCAGAATGGTGGTCAGCCGGCGCGGCATACGCACCCGTGCGGACACCGATTCCACCGCCACTGGATCCGGCGGGGCGACGACGGCTCCGAGCGCGATTGCCGCGGGAATTCCGATACTGGGGATCAACAGCCATCCCGCACCGGCCACAACAGCAGTCGTTACCGCCACCAGGCCGACAGCCATCAGCAGTAGTGTCCGCCAGCGGATCCGGAACACGACCCAAGAACTCTTCTGCGCCGTCGCGAAAAGCAGCGGCGGCAGGAAGATCGGCAGGATCAGTTCAGGCGCAATCTGCAGATCCGGAAAGCCGGGGATAAAGGTGAGCGCGGCGGACAGAAGCAGCATCAGGACCGGATACGGCAACCGCAGCCGGTCCCCCAAGCCGACGGCAATGACCGTGGCAAAGAGCAGTCCAACTATGAGTGCCAGCTGTTCCACGTGCGCCAACCTTCCAGGCGGATGAATGCCCTTACCTATCCACGTGCGGGGGCCACCCCCACGCTACCCTGCCGCCCCCGCTCCCTTGCCAAACCACGAAGTCGCCGACGTGCCTGAAAACCTAATTGATGAGCCATTAGACCAGCTTCCGTTCATCCGGTTCAGCCACAGGTGGTTCGTCCTCCACCAGCACACGCATGTAGCGGGTGTTGATAAGGGGGCGCTCGCGACCAATCTTTAGATCGACAAGAACGCCGTGTTCCTTAAGGGGCATTCAGCCAGTTGGTGGCTGTGGGCCGGAAACGTTACACACTTCAATGACGTTCGAGATCCTCCAGTATGGCTGCTCGAATAGGACGTCCAGCAGTCCGACGTGGCCACCGCCAGAAATCGCCTGGCTCATCTCCATCTTCATGACCCCTTGAAGCGTCCTGACGGCGTCAATCTTGTTCAAGGTAGAGATCGATGTCTGCCTTACGCCTTCGAGCATGTACGCGATCCAGTCTGTCCACGCTCCCTCGGCTGTGACGGCCAGTAGCTTCCTGTAGTAGGCGTCCGTGTTTCCGATGATGTACCTGGATAGATACAGAACCGGCTGACTCAACAGCCCCGCGGCCACAAGCATTAGAACGTTGAGGACTCGCCCCGTTCGTCCGTTGCCGTCTTCGAATGGGTGTATCGCTTCGAACTGGTAGTGAGCGATTGCCATCCGGACAAGTGGGTCGTATCCGACGCTTGAGTTGACGAACAGCTCCCAGTCGCCAAGCTTCGCGTCGATGACTCCGTATCCCTCCGGCGGGGCGTAGATGGCAGTGTGGGTATCTGGGTATCTGGGTTCCCAATGAATGTGCCGTTTGATCGGCGCAGGTCCATCGTGTGCATCTTAATTATCGAGCAAACCTCCCGCGCGGTGTTTGTCGTAACGACGCCCCCGGTGGTCACGCTCTCGAAGCCCTCAACAAGCGCGGTACGGTACCGCAGCGCCTCTCGGGTCGCGGGTCTCGCTGAAGATTTGTCCTGGGCGTGCGCAAAAAGCTCATCCGTGGTGGTCACAATGTTCTCTATCTCCGAGCTTGCCTGGGCTTCGACGAGTGGTATCGCGTTAATTAAGACCGTGGGGTTCGTCATCGAAAACGTCGCCTGATTCAACGCGGCAAGCGCAGCTCTCGCCTCGATTGCGAGCTTCAGGACTCCAACAGTCTCTACCTCCCCCTTTGGCGGCAGCCCGAGGAGATCGTTGTGCGGCTTTTGGGGGATCCCAGATCGACATCGAGAGAAACTAGCAAGGTCAGACGCAACATGTAAAGAAAACACTCATTTTTTACATGTCGGGAAGACTTGTAAAGAAGTTTGCATGGCTTATCCACAGGCCGCGCCGTGCTACACGTGGCGCAAGTCGAGATCTCTGGGTCCGGGCAACAATGTCCAAGAATCATGCTGTCGTTCAGTCAGATCAGTTAGTTGGTTTCTGTTGGAGCGGATACTTAAACCAGCAACAGGCCAGGGGCTGAATGCCTCTGACCTGCTGTTTTGGTAGCGGTGGGGAGACTCGATCTCCCGACCTCACGATTATGAGTCGTGCGCTCTAACCAACTGAGCTACACCGCCATAATGAGAGAAGCCCATCCCAGCCGGTCAAGACCGCCTGACACAGGCCCTCCCACTCAGAGCCCCCCACCGGAATCGATCCGGTGACCTCGTTCTTACCAAGAACGCGCTCTACCACTGAGCTAGGGGGGCAACGAAAGAAAACTTTACCAGCGGATTTCCCAACTACGAAATCGACACGTTTCGGTCCTGCCTGCCGTTCCCGGTCCTAGTCCCTGCCGTGATCGGGGCCACCTGCTTCCATCGCATTCTCCGTCTCGGCGGGGGTTGCGGATCAGGTCGGATCAGCCGGTCCAAGGAGGGGTTCAACGACGGCACCCGAACGCTCGAGGGAGGACTGCGTCGACGCGTCATCGGGATCGTTTTCCTCGCTTTCCTCGTTGTCGTCCGTCGACTCTCCGCGTCCCGAGTGCAGAGCATCCTTCATGTTCTGCTTGGCATCCTCTAAAAACCCATCGAGCGCGCCTTTCCTTCAGTAACTCTCCGCGCGCGGACCGGCATCCTGGTCTGCCTTTGATGGTACGTCGCATGACTGACACAACCAACGGGCAGGAGCGCTTAGGGAGTGAAAATCGCAAAGGCGTCCTCCGCCCGGGCCCGGTTTCGGTGCACGAGCCCATAAATGACGGCAATCCCGTTAAATGACGCGCGCGCCGCACGTCATTTAACGGGGATGGCGTCATTTTTGCGCGAGACCATCTATCAGCAGCCCGCGGCGCATGTCGGGAGCGCGTGTTAGGTTCCACTGACGAAGTTACTCACGGCGCAGAGGAGGACGAATGAGCGAGGAACGGCTACCCCGCAGCAGCCAAGGTGTCGCGGAGGCCCTTGCCGAGGCAGGGGCGCAGGGACGTGTTCGGGTGCTGCCGGACTCCACCCGCACGGCGGTGGAGGCGGCGCAGGCGCTGGGCTGCGAGGTAGGCGCCATCGCGAATTCGTTGGTGTTCATGTGCGACGGCGATCCACTACTGGTGATGACGAGCGGCAGCCACCGCGTGGACACCACGGCGCTGGCGGACCGGCTGGACCGGGGAAAGATCTATCGTGCCAGTCCCGAGCAGGTCCGTGCGGCGACGGGTCAAGCAATCGGTGGCGTGGCGCCGGTGGGACATCCGGCACGAGTTGAAACGGTGGTCGATGAAACGCTGGCGGACTACCCTGTGCTTTGGGCCTCCGCGGGAACGCCGAACAGCGTCTTCCCGACCGACTACACCGAGCTGCTCGCGCTGACCCAGGGGCGCAGCGCCAAGGTGGATTGACAGCTTCCAGCGGCACGTCTTACAGGGTTTACACGTCTTACAGGGTTTAGCGGCAGGTAAAGTGGCATGCGTTAAAGCGAGGGCCCCGGAATCTTTCGATCCCGGGGCCCCTCGACGACAAACTACTAAGTCAGTTGACTGGTCAGTTCACCGAGCTGGTTCGTCCTACCACTTGCCCTTGCGGTTGAAGTCGGCTGCACCGACTTCTTTGCCGCCGTGGCGCGGCTTGCGGTCTCCCGCGCCGTGCGCGGTATGGCCGGCATAGCCCGACTCGGGTGCACGGTTGAAGCTGCGCTCGCCGCCACCCTGGTAACCGCCCTGACCGGAGCTGCGGTCGCCGTCGTACTTCTTCTTGAAGCCGCCCTGGCCGCGGTCGTTGCGCTCGCCGCCCTGGTAACCGCCCTGGCTGCGGCCCTTGTAACCGCCGCCGCCTTCACGCTCCGAACGCGGGCTGCGGCCCTTGTCCAGTTCCAGATGGATCAGCTCGCCGCCGATCCGGGTCCGGCTCAGGGCACGCAGCTGGTCGGCTGAGAGCTCGGCGGGCAGCTCGACCAGGGTGTGGTCGGAGCGGATGTCGATGCCGCCGATCTGTGCGGAGGACAGGCCGCCCTCGTTGGCGATGGCGCCGACAATGGAGCCCGGCATGACGCGCTGGCGGCGTCCGACGGCGATCCGGTACGTTGCGTTGCCCTCGGTCAGTGTGCGTGTCGGTCCGCGGGAGCCGAAGCCGTCCTTGGAGCGCTCACGCTGCTGGTACTCCGGTGCTGCCGGCAGGTCGTTGACTAGCAGCGGCTGGCCGCCCTGGGCCATCACGGCCAGCGCGGCTGCGATCTCCGCCGCGGGAACGTCGTGCTCTTCCTCGTAGCGCGAAATCAGGTCGCGGAACTTGGACACGTCCTTGGAAGAGAGTGTCTCGGTGATCTTATCCGCGAACTTGCCAAGACGCAGACCGTTGATGGTCTCGGCGCTGGGCAGGTGCATCTGCTCCACCGGCTGGCGGGTGGCCTTTTCGATGGACCGCAGCAGGTACTTCTCCCGCGGGGTCATGAACAGGATCGCATCTCCGCTGCGGCCGGCGCGGCCGGTTCGGCCGATCCGGTGCACATAGGACTCGGTGTCATGCGGGATGTCGTAGTTGACGACGTGGCTGATGCGCTCCACGTCCAGCCCGCGGGCGGCGACGTCGGTGGCGACGAGAACGTCAATCTTGCCGTCGCGCAGCGCCTCGATGGTGCGCTCGCGCTGCTGCTGCGGGATATCGCCGTTGATGGCGGCCGCCAGGAAGCCGCGGGATTTGAGCTTGTCCGCAAGTTCCTCGGTAGCCATCTTGGTGCGCACAAAGGCGATGACGCCGTCGAACTCCTCAACCTCAAGCACGCGGGTCAGCGCGTCCAGCTTGTGCGGGCCCATGACCTGCAGGTAGCGCTGGCGGGTGTTCTCGCCCGTGGTGGTCTTGGATTTGACGGAGATTTCCGCGGGGTTGTTCAGGTACTTCTTGGCAATCCGGCGGATCGCTGACGGCATGGTCGCGGAGAAAAGCGCTACTTGCTTGTCCTCCGGGGTCTGCGACAGGATCTGCTCGACGTCCTCGGCGAAGCCCATCCGCAGCATTTCATCGGCCTCATCGAGGACCAGGTACTGCAGGTTGGACAGGTCCAGGGAACCCTTGGACAGGTGGTCAATGACGCGTCCGGGCGTGCCGACGACGACCTGCGCACCGCGGCGCAGTCCGGCCAGCTGTGGTCCGTAGGGGGAGCCGCCATAAACCGGAAGCACGGTGAATTCGTCCAGGTGCGCGGCGTAGGAGGAAAACGCCTCGGCCACCTGCAATGCGAGCTCGCGGGTCGGGGCCAGCACCAGGATCTGGGTGGACTTGGACGGACCGTTGATGGCCATCAGATCGGCCATCCGGGAGAGCGCGGGGACGGCGAAGGCTGCGGTCTTACCGGTTCCGGTCTGCGCCAGGCCGACGACGTCACGGCCTTCCAGCAGCACCGGAATGGTTGCTGCCTGGATGGCAGAGGGCTTTTCGTAGCCGACATCGCTCAGGGCTGCGAGGACGCGGGAGTCGATTCCCATGTCGGCGAAGCGCACTTCGTGCTCTTCGGACTCGGCATCAGCGTTCACGGGGGTGTTCACCGTGGTATTCGCCGTGGTATTGGTGGTTTCAGTCAGGTTTTCAGGCATGGGGAAGTTTCCTCATTCACATAGGGCCAGGCGGCAAGGACGCCGCATTACAAAGAAATCCAGCCGCCATAACCATCCCGTGGCAGGACCTCTCGCCATAGCTGCGTACCGCTTGCGCGGCCACGGGCAGCAGCTGCGAGCTGTTGCCGTATGGCGTTTTCTTTGCCGGCGATCCCCTAATGAACTGAACAACCCCGCTTAATGCTTGCGGGACCCATACACTGCGACTTCTGCCTCAAGAATTGGGCAGAAAGATAAAGGAGATACCGGAGTGGGGGATGCTTCTAGTGTACTGTATGGTCGATCGTTGGGAAACCCCGGGGCGCCTGGCGGGTCGTGAGGTTGCGCACACGCCCTGCCGCGGCCGCCGCCGTGCGCCTTAGTCCGAGCGTCGGGTGTCGTCGTCCGAGCGTCGGGCGAGCGTGGGTCAGGATTCCGCGCGGAGGATATTCTCGAAGTAGTCCTGCAGCTCGTGCGCGAGCCGCAGCTCGCCGTCATCGTGCAGCTTCGTCAGCGTTCTTACGTCATCCGCTGTCGGGTTGCTGAAGAACCTGCCAACGGTTATGCCATGTGACGGCCGCGAAATTACCGTGATTTTGTCCCCGGCCTCGATTTCGCCCTTTGTGAGCACCCGCAGGTACGTGCCGATCAGCCCGACCTCGGTGAACCGTCTGACCCAGCGGGGCTCGCGCATGCGGCGTTGAAACGTGGCGCACGGCGTGCGGGCCATGGTGACTTCGGCAATGACGGAAGCACCGATTCTCCAGCGTTCCCCAATGACTGCCCGGGTGGTCTCGATCCCGGCGGTACGCAGATTTTCTCCGAACAGGCCCGGCGGAACCTCGCGGCCGAGCTCGCTGGCCCAGAACTCCGCGTCGTGCTGCGAATACGCGTACAGCGCCTTGTCCGCCCCGCCGTGGTCCTTCCGGTCCGCCTGCACATCACCGAACAGACCCAGCGTGCGGACCTTTACCGGCCCGTCCACCGGCCGCTTGTCGATGGCGGTCACGCCGACGTTGCCCGCGTCCGGGAGAAGTACGTGGACGCGGCAGACGGCAAGCAGGGTTCCAGTGGTCACTGGGCAATCCTAACCGGCCCCTTGCCGTGTCTCCCTCGTGCCCAAAAAACCCATCGACTGTGCCGTAGATGCACGATAGAGGCGCCAAAGCGACATCTACGGCACAGTCGATCGGGATGGGGGCGGGGTGGGGCGGGGCGGGGTGGGGTGGGGCTATACGAGCACGGACTTGGCCGTCTCAGCTGACCCGCTCTCCAGCGACTCCAATGCCTCCAGCGGGTCGGTTTCGGACGCCCAGCGCGGCAGGAAGGCTGCGGCTGCGGCCGCCAGGACCATGCCGCCGGCCATGATCCACATGGTGCTGGTGAAGGCACCCTCAAAAACGACCGCCTTGCTGTTGCCGGTGCCGGTGTCCAAGGCGTTGAAGAAGATGGTGCCGATGATTGCCACACCGAGGGCTCCGGAGAGCTGGGTAGTGGTGTTGAAAAGACCGGAGGCTGAACCTGCGCTCTTCACCGGGACCTCGGAGAGTACGAAGATTCCGACCGAGGCCACGACCATGCCGAAGCGTGCCCCGCCGAGCGCTAGATCGACAATGAGCTGCCACGGTGTGACACCGGCACCGGCGGATGTCACCGTCATGATCAGCACCACGAAGCCCAGCGCAATTACCAACGGGCCGAGCTGAAGGACCACCCGGCCGATCTTCCGCGCCAGGATCGCGGCCGAGAGGCCCGCCAGAATCGGCACCATCACCGAGAAGGGGATCATGGTGAGCCCGGATTTGAGGATCGGGTAGTCCAGCCTCAGCTGCAGGAACAGGGTCTGAATCAGGAAGAACCCGTTCATCGGGATGAAGAACAGCATCATCAGGGCGATGCCAGCCGCGAAGGAGCGGTTTTTAGTGGCTGGTGAACGTGCCGGCCAGGTAGGCGCCGAGCGGCTGGTGCACTGCAGCAGGGACCACCAGCAGAATCCCCAGTTGGGTAACGAATGAGAGCACGTTCAGTTGCACGGCGGCGTCACCACTTGTCAGGGCGGGTCAGGGCGGCGAACAGGTAGACCAGCATCGCCACTGCCGCCACCACCAAGACCACGGCAAGCACGGCACTCATCAAGGCTTCGCTCACAGCTTTTCCACCACCTTGGCGAACCACACGATGGCGCTCAGCGCCAGCAGCAACACAGCCACACAGACCACGTCAGCCATTTCCAAGACCTACTTTCCAGCGGAGTTTTTGATTCTTCCCTTCATCGAACTCCGTTGAATGGCGGCCGGCGGTTTCCTTGACGTTTCCTTGATGGGTGGGGCCCGGGTCTTGACGCACCCCTTACGCCGTGTCCGCCGCCTACGCTGAGGCGACGCCCATGACGCTGCGGGCACGCCAAAGCGCCATGGGCGGCCATCCCAGCAGCGGTGTTAAGTAGTGCTGTTAAGGAGGTGTTTTTAGGCTCTCCTGACGCATCCGTGGGTCTTTTTGGCGCGCCTTAACGAAGACACACCGCTTTCCGTCTAGGTTTCTGACTGTCTAAGAAAAGAAACTTGAAG
>CAJDTL010000001.1_pt1 | contig 110443 bp, 99 predicted proteins | sample 7389871 | NCBI WGS metagenome assembly CAJDTL01 (sample SAMEA7055650, study PRJEB34461) | soil metagenome | biome: terrestrial ecosystem; feature: Peninsula; material: soil | place: Antarctica | collected 2016 | reverse complement strand
CTCCACGACCCGGACCACGACACACCGTCGAAACCACCACCCCCACCGGACACACCTACACCTCCACCGCACCGGCACTCCCCGGCACGAATATCCTCGAGCGGCAACCTGCCACGGAAGAAGCCCGAAAACCGGCGGCACGCAAAAACCCGATCGCACCAGCACCGCCCGTCTGATCAGCCCCGGGCCGCAGCGCCTGCAGAGCCGGCCACGACACCATTTTGGACCGCTCAAACCGTGCTTACCCGGCCTCTCCGCCGGCCAGCATGCGGCGCAGCTCATCGGCCGTTGCGGCGGGCAGACGGCACACCATCTTGCGGCAGACGTACGCCAGCACCGAGGCCGCGCTCCCGCGGCCAGCCAGCAGGGGCACGGCCGTGACGTCGCCGGCTTCCCCGACCGCACCTTCCACGCCGGCGCCCGCGCCCTCCCCAAAGGCGATGATCATCCCGGGTGAAGCATCCAGCGCCGCCACGCGCAGCAGCTGAGCCCGCGCCGGTGCGTCCGGTCCTACGATCGCGACTTCCAGCGGGCCGGCCAGCATCGCCTGGGCAGTGGCCAGCGCCCAGCCCGCTGCCCGCGGGGCCTTGACGGCCACCGCCGGCAGCCATCCCAGCAGGCCTTCGGCCAGGCTGCGGTGTTCGGAGGATCCACTGTAACCGGCGTAGCTGAGCAGGGCGGCGGCGAAGGCGGAGGTTCCGCTGGCGGTGGCGTTATCGAACGGATCCGCAGCGGACACCCGACCGCCGGCGTTAAACACCTGCTCGGATTCCGCTGCGGAATCCGCGGCCTCACCGTCCCGGACAAAACGCCGCTCGGCCGCCAGGAGCAGCTTTTCCGCCAGTAAGTACCAGTGTTCGTCTCCGCTGGCCGCGTAGAGTGCCAGCAGCCCATCAGCGCAGAACGCATAGTCCTCCAACAGCCCGCCGATGCCGCGCGCCGCGCCGTGGTGCGAGACGCGGATCAATACGTCACCGTCCCAGTGGACCGCGTCGAGGTAGTGCGCGGCAGTTTCCGCAGCCTGTAGATAGGCGGGCTCATCCAACACCAGCCCGGCATCGGCAAGTGCGGCGATGGCCAGCCCGTTCCAGCCCGCCACCACCTTGTCGTCGCGCTGCGGCTGGACCCGTCTGGAGCGCTGCCGCAGCAGCTCGGGGGCTATCTCTTCCCAGCGCCTACGGTCCGCCGGAGCCAGCGACCCGCCGGGGTGCAGCGGGGATCCGCCAGCCCGATCCGCGCCCCCGACATGCATTAACCGCGCAAGCCGCGGCCCGTCGTCCGGATACCCGGCAGCCGAGGCTCCCGCAAGGAGCTGCTCACGCGTCCACAGATAGGTCGCGCCCTCCCGGTGAACGCCATCGATCACCGTGTCGGCGTCCAGCGAGGAGGCAAACGCGCCGCCGTCCACACGCAGGGCGTCCAGCAGCCAGCCAGCCGTCATCCGGACCACCCGTTCGGCATCGGCGCGGGGGAAGTCCGCCCCGTCCGGCAGCCGGAGCCAGTGCGCACAGACACGCAGCAGCGCGGCATTGTCATAGAGCATCTTCTCGAAGTGTGGCAGGGACCAGTCGGCAGTCACCGAATACCGCGCAAATCCGCCGGCCAGCTGATCGAACAGCGCCGAACCGGTCATCGCCGTCAGTGCGCGCGCGGTCATCGACCGTGCCTCGGGTGCGGTGGGACCGGCCGCGGCCGCGTGCCGGATCAGAAATTCCAGGACGGACGACGGCGGGAACTTGGGGGCGGTGCCGAAGCCACCGGTGGCGCGGTCCTCGGAGGCCGCCAGCGCGCGCACCGCCGCGGTCAGGACCTCCGCGCCGAGCGGTTCTGCGGTGCGGCCGGCGCCTGCGATGTGGTTCAGCGGGTTTTGCGCCAGGCCCGCGACCAGCTGCGCTGCGCTGCGCTCAACCTCACCGCGGCGCTGCTGCCAGGCCTCCGTTACTGCCTCGAGGACCTGTCGGAAGGATGGCCGGCCCGCGACGGGCCGCGGACCGAAGTACGTGCCTGCGTGGAAAGCAAGCCCGTCGGGTGTCAGGAAGACGCTCATCGGCCAGCCGCCCTCGCCGCTGATCGCTTGGGTCGCGGCCATATAGACGGAGTCGACGTCCGGGCGCTCTTCGCGGTCCACCTTCACCGCCACGAAATGCGCGTTCAGGTACGCGGCGGTGGCCTCGTCCTCGAAGGATTCGTGGGCCATGACATGGCACCAGTGGCACGCCGCGTAGCCGATGGAGAGAAACACCGGAACATCCCTGGCCCGGGACCGTGCAAACGCCGCGTCGGTGAAGGGCTGCCAGTGCACCGGATTGCCGGCATGCTGGCGCAGATATGCGGAGGGCTCGGCCGCCAGCGCGTTGGTGGCGCCCGGATCAGCTCCGCTCTGGCGGTCCATCGTCCTGGTTCCCGGATCCTAGGAAGTCCCCATCGGGGCCGTGCCTGCCCCCTGCATACTTCTGCCGGGAGGCTACCCGCCCGGGCCGCCCGCCGTCGTCGTCCCTCTGCGACGGATCATCTGAACCATCATTACCGGCTTGCTCATCGTCAGCCGCGGCAGCGAGTGCATCTTCCTCGACCTGCGCGCGGTAGCGGACCCGGCGGATCCGCTTGACCATGTCCCGGATCAGGAAAAACATGATGACCACCACGCCGAAGGTGAAGAGGAACCCCAGGAACCCGGGGCTGACCTGATCCGGATCCAGCCCCGGACGGATGGTCGGGGAGTCGCTGGGCGGCGTGGTGGCCAGCACCAAAATCAAATTATGCAAAGTCAGTCTCTCTCTGGTCCCCGTGGTGCACTTGCTGCGGTCGGCATTTGCCCGCCGTGCCCCTCTCTATCGTAGGCCAGCAAACAGGTCGTGCTCGGGCAGCGAGGTGTCCACCCGGCTCTCGATCAGTGAATAATCCTCCCAGGGCCAAATCCTGCGCTGCATATCCGCGGAGACGGCGAAGAAGAAACCCTCCGGATCCACCTGCGTGGCGTGTGCGCGCAGAGCGGCTTCACGGGCCTCGAAGAAGTCACCGCAATCGACCTGGGTGGTGGCCGGGTGCCGGCCCATCGGCGGCTTGTGCCCCTCCGCATCCGACTCCATCCAGGACGCGATCCGCTCCGCGTAGGGGGACTGGATCCCGGCCTCTTCCAGGGCAAAATGCAGCGCCCGGAAACGCGCCGGGTTGAAAGCGAGGTCGTAGTACAGCTTCGCGGGCTGCCAGGGGGCCCCGGTGTCCGGGTAGCGGTCCGGGTCGCCGGCGGCGTGGAACGCCTCCACTGTCACCCGATGCGCCATGATGTGGTCCGGGTGCGGGTATCCCCCGTTTTCGTCATAACTGATCACCACCTGCGGCCTGAACCGGCGGATCAGCCGAACCAGCGGGGCGGCACCCCGCTCCAACGGCTGGCGGGCAAAGCAACCGAGGGGAAGCTCCGGCAGCGGATCCCCCTCCGGCAGCCCGGAATCGACAAAGCCCAGCCACCGGTGACCGATGCCCAGTGCAGCGGCGGCGGCGGCCATTTCGATGCGGCGTGCCCCCGCCATGTCCCGGGCCGAGTGGGGGTCCCCCACCATGGCGGGGTTCTGGATGCCGCCGCGCTCGCCCCCGGTGCAGGTGGCCACAATCACATCAACACCCTGGGCCGCATAGCCGGCCATCATCGCGGCGCCCTTGCTTGCTTCGTCGTCCGGATGCGCGTGGACCGCCAGCAAACGCATGCCTGCGCCGGGGCGGTTATCTTCTGTGCTCATTAAAGTACCTCCCGGTGCTCATTAAAATATCTCACGCCGATCAGAAACCATCTATGCGGAACCCGCAGCGAGTCCCTGGTGTGCAGCCGCGCTGGATGGGCACCGCCGGTACACCGTGCCGGTAAGCGCCGCGTCCTTGAACGCCGTACCGGAAAACGTTGTACGGGGGAACGCCGTGCATAAACACTCTCAATAAGAACGATAAACTGAAACGGCCCGGACCGCCGCGTGCGGAACCTTAACCACCGCGCTGGATCAAACCAGTGCAGAAGAAACCGTGTGGACCTTGTGAGCGTTTCTGATTCATCGGCAGCTACCAGCGTAGCCACTCGTTATGGCCCGCCCAAGCATGCGATGCGGCGCCGGCGGAAAATAATCCTCACGGCCGTTATCGCCGTTCTTGCGCTGGTCTTTATCGCCTGGCTGGCCTTGGGCCGCGGTGAGGCATCGGTGACCAGTAAGGACGTTGGTTTCTCCGTGCAGGACAGTACTCTGACCGAGGTGGATTTCCAGGTGACCAAGAATCCCGCGGACACCGCCCAGTGTGCCGTGAAGGCGCTCGGCTCCAGCTTCGCCATCGTCGGCTGGGACGTCGTCACCATTGGTCCCAACGGCACCGATGCCGGCATAGACAGGGGACGGACGACGGCGCAGCGCGCCTTGGTCCGGACCGAGTCGCTCGCTGTGTCCTCCGTCGTGGACAGCTGCTGGATCGTCCCTGCAAAGTAGCCGCCGGGGCGCCGACAGGCAGGTCCTTTGGCCTGGTCCGGACCCGCTGCGCAGGGCAACCCGGGCGGCACCAACCCGGACACCGCCGTCGGGCATCTTGGGTTTATCGCGCTTGTTGCCTACACTGGATTCATACCTTGCCCCGCTTGAACGGCTGCTGCATTGTGCCTCGGCACTCCCGGTGGCGTCCATCAGCGGGGTCTTTTGCTTGTCAGTACCCAAGGAGAACCCCTGTGTCTACCCCTAACAGTGCACCCGCAGCCTGGCTCACCCATGAAGCCTTCAATCGTCTTCAGGCTGAGCTCACGGAGCTGTCCGGTCCCGGCCGTGTCGAAGTGGTCAAGAAAATCGAGCAGGCCCGCTCGGAAGGCGATCTGAAGGAAAACGGCGGTTACCACGCGGCGAAGGAAGAGCAGGGCAAGATCGAGGCCCGCATCCGCCAGCTGACCGAACTGCTGCGCGATGCTCATGTGGGCGAGGCTGCGGCCGACGACGGCATTGTGGAACAGGGCATGCTGGTCGTAGCGAAGATTGCCGGCGACAAGACCACCTTCCTGCTGGGCAGCCGTGAGGTGGCCGGGGACAGCGATCTGGACGTCTTCAGCGAGAGGTCTCCGCTGGGTGCGGCCATTCAGGGCCACAAGGCCGGCGATTCCCTGACGTACACGGCCCCCAACGGCCGCGAAATCCCCGTGGAGATCATCTCCGCGAAGCCCTTTACGGGCTAGCGCCTCCGCTGGCCGCAGGCCGGGCAGAGACCCGCACCAGGGTCTCCCCGCGCTCGTGCCTCCCCACCCGGCTTAGTGGACGACGATGGGCTGGAACCCTTCCGTTCGCAGGGCCGTGAGGACCTGCTCGCAGTGCTCATGGCCCTTGGTCTCCAGATTGACCGTAATGGAAACGTCGCCCATGCTGATGGATCCGCCCACGCGGGTGTGGTCGACGCCGGTGACATTGGCGTCGTTTTCGGCAATGATCCGTGAAATGGTGGCCAGTGATCCCGGGCGGTCATCGAGCATCATCCTCACGGTCATGAACCGGCCGGCCGCGGCCAGACCGCGCTGGATCACCTTGAGCATCAGCATTGGATCGATATTGCCTCCGGTGAGAATCACAACCGTCGTACCCGGATTCTCGATCTTGCCCTCCATCAGCGCCGCGACACCCACCGCGCCTGCCGGCTCCACCACCATTTTGGACCGTTCCAGCAGGAAGATCAGGGCCCTGGCCAGTGCATCTTCGCTGACGGTGACAACGTCGTCGACCAGCTCGCGGATGATCGAGAACGGCAGCTGGCCCGGCCGGCCCACCGCAATTCCATCCGCCATGGTGGAGACCTTCTTCAGCGGCACCAGGGCGTCCGCGGCCAGCGACGGCGGATACGCCGCCGCGTTCTCCGCCTGTACCCCGATGATCCGGATGTCGCGCCCCAGCTCCTTCGCCTTGGATTTAATCGCGACGGCGACGCCTGCCAGCAGACCTCCGCCGCCGACGCCCATGATCACGGTGTCCACGTTCGGGACCTGTTCCAGAATTTCCAGACCGATGGTCCCCTGTCCGGCGACAACATCGACGTTGTCGAACGGGTGTACAAATACCGCCCCGGTTTCATCCGCATAGCGCTGCGCTTCGGCCAGCGATTCATCCACGTTGTGCCCGTGCAGGACCACCTCGGCGCCGTGCCCGCGAGTTGCGGCCAGCTTGGGCAGCGCAACCCCGAGCGGCATGTAGATCCGTGCCTTGATCCCCAGCGCCTTGGCCGCCACGGCAACGCCTTGGGCATGGTTTCCGGCCGACGCCGCCACTACGCCCCGGGCCTTTTCCTCAGCCGTCAGTTTCGCCATCCGTACGTAGGCCCCGCGGACCTTGAAGGAACCGGCCCGTTGGAGATTCTCACACTTAAAGAAGACTTCGGAACCGGTCTGCCGTCCCAGCGCGCGCGAACTTTCAATGGGAGTGATGGCGATAATATCCGCCACCAATCGCTGTGCGTCCTCGATGTCGGTAAGGGTGACTGGAAGGTCGCTAAGTGCGTTCACGGATCATTCTTTCTCATGTCGTTTTCTCTGAGGTCATTCTCTCCCGGGTCATGGCTGACGGTTCCCGGGTGCCCAGCGGCTTGCGGGCGCACATCGGGTCGGCGGTTGCCGGCCCGTGCACGGAGGAGTCCGCCGACGGAAGACTCCGTCGACGGCGGTCCACCACCAGGATCCGGCCGGGCGTCCTGCGTATCGATGTCGTACTCCCAGCCGCGGGCAGCAATATAGCGGACCGCGGAATTGCACACCGCCAGCAGCGGCACCGCGAAAAGTGCACCGGGAATGCCGGCCAGACCGGCACCGGCGGCCACGCTCAGAATCACCGCGACCGGATGCAGTGAAACGGCCTTGCCCATGACAAGGGGCTGCAGCAGATGGCTTTCCGCCTGCTGGACCAGCAGCACAATGCCCAGCATGATCAGGGCGTTGACCCAGCCGTTGGCCACCAGCGCCAACAGGACGGCCACAATGCCGGTCACCAGGGCTCCGATCACCGGGATGAAAGAACCGAACAGGACCAGGACGCCCAATGGCAGCGCCAGCGGCACACCGATGATCGCCGCTCCGGCACCGATGCCCACCGCGTCAATCAGCGCCACCAGAACCTGGATCCGTACGTAGCTGACCATGGAGCCCCAGCCGCGCCTGCCGGCTCCGTCGGTCGCCCGTCGTGCGCGCTTTGGCATCAATGTCACCAGGAACATCCAGATCCGTTCACCCTCGATGAGGAAAAAGACCAGGACGAAAAGCATCAGGAGCAGCCCGGCAGCAAAATGTCCCGCCGAGCTTCCGACCGACAGGGCGCCACTGAGGATGCTGCTGCTGTTGTTCTGCAGCGCGTCCAGTCCCTCGCCGATGTACTTATCCATGTCCGCGGTGGACAGCTGGAGCGGCCCGGTGGAAAGCCACTGCTGGACTTGTTTGATCCCCTCGATGGCCTGCCCTTGTAAAGCGGAGAACCCGGCGACCATTTGCCGCCCCACCAGCGTCAGTGCACCGGAAATGACTGCAATTCCGCCGACCATGGTGACGGCGACGGCAAGGCCTTTAGGCAACCGGTGTCTGTGCAGGAACGCCACGATCGGGGATATCAACGCCGACAGCAGCGCCGCCACCATAATCGGAATGATCAGCAAAGTAACGAAGCTTAGCAGCCATAGGATTGCTCCGCTCACCAGCACGATCAGACCCAGCCGCCAGGCCCAGGCGGCCGCGATCCGCACCCCGTAAGGCACATTCCGGTCGACGTCTTTCATGGACGGATCGTTGCTCAGGGACTGGGTCGTCATGGGTTAATAATTCCCCACCGCCGATGAATACCGAAACCGTGTCCAGCGCGCAGCGGTCCCGGCCGCCGTTCAGCCCAGATCGGCGCTGATTCCCCACCGCATGGTGAACGCTTCCCCCGGCTCGAGCCAGCCCAGCCCCTGGCCCGAATTGAATGCATCCGACGGCCCGGTCATCGGTTCGAGCGCCACGGCCCGGCGTCGACCGGGGATCTTATCCGTAATGAACAGCTGCAGATACGGGCACATCTGCTCCTGCCAGAGCGACACCGTACGCCCGTCAGGCGCGCTCAGCGTCTGACGCGCCCTGCCGCCGTCGAACGTCAGGTCAGTGTAGGAGACGTCGAGATCCAACTCGCCCAGCACGACACCGGCCCGAAGATCGGCCCGCCCCGAGACCGCCTCGGCTCCCCTCGGGATCATCCGATCGTCGGTCACCAGACGAGTCCCAGCGGTGATCCGGACGGTCAGCTCATCCGTGGGAACGTCCCCGATCCGCAGGTACGGATGGGCGCCAAGCACGAAGGGGGCTCTGCCCGCGGGCCCATTGTCCAGGGTCTGGTTGTCCGGGGTCAGATTGTCCAAGGTCTGGCTGACGCACAATTCCAGCTCCGCCGAGATTTCGTAGCGGACCCGATGCGTCAGCAGGAACGGGTAGCCGTGCTGCGGATAGATGACCGCCTCCAGCAGCACATGCTCCGGCGAGAGCTCCAGCAGCGCATACCCGGTATTCCGCAGCAACCCGTGGATCGCGTTGTTCAGCGGCACCTCGGTGATGTCCAGTTGCTGGCTGGCCCCGTTGAGTTTCCAGCGGCCGCCGTCGATCCTGTTGGCCCATGGCGCGAGTGTGATTCCGGCCCCGCCAGGCGGAGTCCGGTCGTCCGGGTAACTTTCGGTAAGTGCCGTGCCGGCTCGGGAAAACAGCCGCAGTCCTGCGGCAAGCGAGACGACGACGGCGGTCGCGTCGCCGCGCGTTAAGGTGTACTGGGCGCCCGTGGCACAACGCGGCCGGGATGGCTGCGGGATTGAGGGCTGCGGGACTGCAGGCTGCGAAGCCGGGGCGGGGGCCGGGGCCGGGGCAGAAGAGGAGGTCTGATCCGTCATGGGGCCACGCTATCTTAGGACTCCTCGGTGCTGAAATTTGGTGACCCGTCATGAGGTATTGGGCAGCGCCAAGCGCTAGCTGCGTCAGCCGCGGGACAGTTCGGATTATCTTCGGTAGGATCGCAGGCAGTGACACGGGGTGCCCCGCAAGGCGGGCTGAGAGCAGACCCGTTGAACCTGATCTAGTTAGCACTAGCGAAGGGATGTCATGCGGTCGCCCGCACGTGCAGATTCCCGCATGCGCAGCCGCAGCCCATCTTTTCGCCTTACCCAAGGTGGAGAACCCCATGCAGCTTACGGAACAAATCGTCCTGGTCACCGGCGGCGGCCGCGGACTCGGCGCCAAAATCGTCGAGGCCTTCGCCGGCGCCGGCGCCCGTGTGGTCATCAATTACCGCACCAGCGCCGACGCGGCCCAGACTCTGGCGGCCCGATTCGGGTCCGAACGGGCGGTGGCTCTGCACGCCGATGTCACGGATTCCGCGCAGGTCGCCGGACTGTTCTCCCGGGCGCAGGAGCACTTCGGCACCGCGGTCACCACGGTAGTCAACAACGCCCTGGCCGATTTTTCCTTCAACGGTGCCGCCCGCTCCGGTGTAGCGGAGATTTCGTGGGATGAATTCGACGCGCAGTTTTCCGGCAGCGTCCGCGGCGCATTGAATACCGCCCAGCAGGCGCTCCCCGGCATGCGCGGCCATGGTTTTGGCCGGATCATCAACATCGGCACCAATCTGTTCCAGAATCCGGTGGTCCCTTACCACGATTACACCGCGTCCAAGGCGGCGCTGCTCTCGCTCACGCGCACCCTCGCGGCGGATCTGGGCCAGCACAACATCGGCGTCAATATGGTCTCCGGCGGCCTGCTGCGCACCACCGATGCCAGCGCCGCCACGCCGGAGGAGGTCTTTGACCTGATTGCCGCGTCCACACCTCTGCGCCGGGTGACCACGCCGGCCGAGTTGGCGGACGCGGTGCTGTTCTTCGCCTCCCCCTGGGCGCGGTCCGTCACCGGCCAGAATCTGATGGTCGACGGCGGACTGGTGATGAACTAGATGAGCCAGACACCGCGAAGCCTCCATTTCAACGCTTTCCTGTTCGGCTGCGGGCATCACAACGCCGCCTGGCGCCGGCCCGGATCCCCTGTCGGGCGACTCGGCGATATCGAGTACTACGAACGGCTGGCCCAGAGCGCCGAACGCGGACTCTTCGACGCGGTCTTCTTCGCCGACGGCCATTCCGCCGGCGACACATCCGCCGGCCCGCGCTGGTTCCTCGAACCTCTGACGGCGCTGGCCGCGATGGCGCGGGCCACCACCCGGATCGGGCTGGTGAGCACCGTGTCGGCGACCTTCTACACGCCTTTCCACGCCGCGCGCATGCTCGCCTCGCTGGACCACATCAGCCGCGGCCGCGTGGGCTGGAACGTGGTGACATCCATGTTTGACACCGAGGCGCGCAACCACGGCCTGGCCGCCATGCCCGCGCACGCTGAGCGCTACGGCCGGGCGGCCGAGTTCATCGACGTGGCCCTCCGGCTCTGGGATTCCTGGGACGATGACGCCCTGCTGACGTCACGCGACGGTGCCTATGCGGACCCTGCGCGGATTCGTCAGCTGCACCATGACGGCCCCAACTTCCGGGTGGACGGACCACTCAATGTCCCCCGCCCGCCGCAGGGACGCCCGGTCCTCTTCCAGGCCGGGGCCTCCGAACCCGGCCGCGACCTGGCGGCCCGTTATGCGGAGGGGATCTATGCCGTCGCCTATGACCTGCCAAGTGCCCAGGCCTACTATGCGGATGTGAAGCGCCGCATCGCCAAGGCTGGGCGTGACCCGGAGCGGGTGGCCATCATGCCGGGCCTGGTCACCTACATCGGGAGCACCGAGGCCGAAGCACGGGCCAAACAGGCGGCCACCGATGCGCTGCTGCCGGCGGAGCAATCGCTGGCCCAGCTGGGCATGTTCGTCCAGCAGGACTGCAGCAGCTGGGAACTGGACGCGGTGGTTCCGGCTCTGCCGCCGTCGTCGGACTTCACCGGTCCACAGGGCCGCTACGCCACCATTCTGCGCATCATCGAGGCCGAACGGCCCACGGTCCGCCAGCTGCTGGGCCGACTGGCGGCCGGCGGCGGGCACGCCACCATGATCGGCACACCGGAACAGGTCGCGGACGGCATCGAGCGCTGGTTCCGTTCCGGCGGCGCCGACGGATTCAACCTGATGCCGCCTCTTCTGCCGGATTCGCTGGACGAATTCGTGGACCGTGTTGTTCCGGTGCTGCAGCGCCGTGGCCTGTTCCGCACCGCCTACACCGCGGACACACTGCGCGGACACCTGGGGCTGGACCGGCCAGCGGTGGGTGCACCCGCCTGAGGGTGACCGGATGGATGCGCTGCTCAGATGGCTTTAATCCGACCAGGATGTTATATTTTGTTTGAAACTATTCGAATTTGGACGTTGGTGGCGTCCAAATGATAACGACAGCGGGGGTCCCGGATGCTTGCACCGGAAAGGCAATCACGGATCCTCAAGGAGCTGCAGCGCTACGAGGCCGTCCGGGTGACGGACCTGGCCGCGGCGCTGGGTGTCAGCGAGATGACCGTGCGCCGCGATATCGAGGCCCTTGACGGCAGGGGGCTGCTGCGCAAGATCCACGGCGGCGCCACGCGCCTGGCGAGGCTGAGCGCCGTCGAACCCGGCTTTGCCAGCAACTCGGATCTGCTGCCGGAAGCCAAGGCCGCCATAGCCGAGGAGGCGCTCGCACTCGTCAAACCCGGGATGACCGTGGCGCTGACCGGCGGGACCACCACCTACCGGCTGGCCGCTATTTTGAATCGGGTGCAGGGGCTGACCGTCATCACCAACTCGCTGAAGGCCGCCGAGGCGCTGTACCGGCTGCAGCCCGACGGGAGCAAGGTCATCATTACCGGCGGTGAGCGCACCCCGTCGGAAGCGCTGGTGGGTCCGTTGGCCAGCGCAGCGATCCGCGGGCTGAACGCCGACATATGCTTCATGGGCATCCATGGGATCGATGCCCGGCGCGGCCTGACCAGCCCCAATCTGGTCGAGGCGCAGACCAACATCGCCTTCGTCGCCTCCGCCGAGTGTCTGGTGATCCTGGCCGACCACAGCAAATTCAACGTCCGAAGCCTGGCCTCCGTGGCCGAACTCAGCGACGTGGACACGCTGATCACCGACGACGGCGTCAGCGCCGCCACGGCGGCCATCTTCCGGCCGCTGGTCCGGACGCTGCGTCTCGCCGCAGTCCCCACTCCACCCTCTTCTGCCAGCGGGAGCGCACTATGACGACAGCCACAACCACCACGCTGGCTGACGGCCGCGAGCTCATCTATTTCGACGACGGCGACGTCGCCCGGCCGCACCCGGAGCCGGACCGGCGTCCGCTGCTGCCGCGCTCGGATGCGGACACCGGCGAGATCCGTTTTGATGCGCTGACCGGAGACTGGGTTGCCATCGCCGCCCATCGCCAGAGCCGTACCTACCTTCCGCCGGCGGATCAGTGCCCGTTGTGTCCGAGCAGCACCGAGGGGAATCTCTCCGAAATCCCGGCGCCCGACTACGACGTTGTTGTCTTCGAAAACCGCTTCCCCTCCCTCGGCCCGGCTCTTGGATTCGCGCCGCAGCATCCCGTCTGGGGCACCACGGGCACGGCCTTCGGACGCTGCGAGGTCGTTGCCTTCACCCCGGAGCACACCGGATCCTTCGGATCACTGTCCGAGCGGCGTGCCCGTACGGTCATCGATGCCTGGGCAGATCGCACCGCAGCGCTCAGTGCGCTGCCGGGAATCAAGCAGGTTTTCCCCTTCGAGAACCGAGGCCAGGAAATCGGCGTCACCCTGCACCACCCGCACGGGCAGATCTATGCCTATCCCTACATCACGCCGCGTGCGTCCGTGATGGCGGAGACCGCCCGGAAATTCTATGATGCGAACGGCGGCCGGGACACCCTGACCGGATCCATCCTGGGTTCCGAGCGGCAGGCCGGGGACCGGATGCTACTGGAAGGCGCCCATTTCAGTGCTTATGTTCCCTTCGCGGCGAAATGGCCGCTCGAAATCCATCTCACCCCGCACCGGCAGGTTCCGGACCTCGCGGCGCTGACCGGGGAGGAACGGGACGAACTGACCTGGATGTATCTGGATCTGCTGGCCCGGCTGGACAATCTTTACGGCACACCGACGCCCTACATATCCGCCTGGCACCAGGCACCGATTGACGACTTCTTCCGGCCCGCGAGCCGTCTGCACCTGCAGCTGACCTCACCCCGCCGGGCGGCGGACAAGCTGAAATTCCTTGCCGGTTCGGAAGCGGCCATGGGTGCCTTCATCAATGACAGCACCCCGGAACAGATCGCTTCCGCCCTCCGGTCCGCGGGCGGCCGACAGGGCACCCCGTACGCCGGTCAGACCCGGAAGGTCCGTTGACATGAGCAGCCACTTAACCCCGCAGGCGCTTGCCGAGAGGTTCGCTGGAGCGTTCGGACAAAAGCCCGAGGGCGTATGGGCCGCGCCGGGCAGGGTAAACCTGATCGGCGAGCACACCGATTACAACGAAGGCTTTGTGCTGCCGTTCGCCATCGGTCCCACCGCCCGGGTTGCGATGCGCCTCCGGGCAGACCGCACCGCGCGGCTGATCTCAAGTTACGGGGATCAGGGAATGGTGACCGTCGAGCTGGACCGGCTGGCGCCGTCGAACATGCATGGCTGGACCGCCTACCCGCTGGGCGTGGTCTGGGTGCTCGGTCAGCAGGGCGTCACCGTCCCCGGTTTCGATCTCTTCCTGGACTCCTCCGTGCCCACCGGGGCCGGGCTCTCCTCCTCGGCGGCGATCGAATGCGCGGTGGCACTGGCGCTCAACGAGCTTACCGGTGCCGGATTGACCCGCGAGGAACTGGTCCTGGCGGGGCAACGCGCCGAAAACGAGGTGGTGGGGGCGCCGACCGGCATCCTGGACCAGTCCGCCTCCCTGCTCTCCACCGAGGGTCACGCCGTTTTCCTCGACTGCCGCAGCCGGCATTCCGAACCCGTCCCGCTGGACCTGGCCGGCCAGCGGCTGGTGGTCCTGGTCGTGGATACCAAGGTCAGCCACGCACACTCGACCGGCGGCTACGCATCACGCCGCGCGTCGTGTGAACTCGGCGCGGAGGTCCTGGGAGTGCCGGCGCTGCGGGATCTCAAGGTGGTCGATCTGCCGGAGGCCGCCGGACTGCTGGACGATGAAACCTACCGGCGGGTCCGCCATATCGTCACCGAGAATGACCGCGTGCTGGCGATCGTTAAGGCGCTGAGGGAGGAGGGTCCGGCCGCGATCGGCGCACAGCTGACCGCGAGTCATGCCTCCATGCGGGACGATTTTGAAATCTCCTGCCCGGAGCTCGACCTGGCGGTGGAGACAGCCCTGGCGAACGGCGCCCTGGGGGCACGGATGACCGGCGGCGGCTTCGGTGGCTCAGCCATCGCGCTGATTCCGGCTCCGGCGGAACAGACGATGCGGCAGCAGATCCTGGCAGCCTTCCGCGGCGCCGGCTTCCAGACGCCGGACCTTTTCACCGTCACCCCTGCCGCAGGCGCCCGACGCATCGCCTGAGACCCGCGGGTGAATAGGACCCGGCGGTTGTAGGAGACCCGGCTCACGGCCACAATGGACTCATGTCTGCATCCACGCCCCAGGCCGTCATCGTATCCATTGCCCGCGGCCCAATCGGCCGGGCCTTTAAAGGCTCCCTCAGGGGCGAGCGCCCCGATGATCTAGCCGCTGCCATGGTTGGTGCCGCGCTGGCCAGAGTTCCGGCGCTGGACCCGGTCACGCTCGATGACCTGTACCTTGGGTGTGCCGAGCCCTGCGGGGAAGCCGGCTCCAATTTGGCACGGGTGGTCGGTGTGTTGGCCGGACTGGACAACGTTCCGGCGGCCACCATCAACCGTTTCTGTGCCTCCAGTCTCCAGACCCTGCGGATGGCCTTCCACGCCATCCGCGCCGGCGAGGGGCATGCGTTCGTCGCGGCCGGCGTTGAATCCGTCTCGCGGTACCAGAACTGGATGGGAGCCGGTGAGACGGACAGGGGGAACCACAATCCGAAGTTCGACGACGCCACCCGACGCACCGTACGAATGGCCGAGTCTAACGCCCCGTGGACCGACCCGAGGCTGGACGGGGAGTTGCCGGATATCTACCTCGCCATGGGCCAGACCGCGGAGAATGTCGCCACTTCGCTGGGCATTGGCCGGCTGGAGCAGGATCAGTGGGGCGTGCAGAGCCAGAACCGTGCCGAAGCCGCCATTGCCAGCGGCTTTTACGCCCGGGAGATCACTCCGTACACCCTGCGTGACGGCACCGTGATCGATCGGGACGACTCACCGCGCGCGGGCGTCACGATGGACGCCGTCGCGGCTCTGCAGCCGGCCTTCCGACCCGACGGCACGGTCACCGCGGGCAACGCCTGCCCGCTGAACGACGGCGCCGCTGCCGCCGTGGTAATGAGCGATGTCCGGGCCCGCGAGCTGGGGCTCACGCCACTGGCGCGTATCGTATCCACGGGAGTCAGTGCCCTCTCCCCCGAAATCATGGGACTGGGTCCCATCGAGGCCACCCACCGCGCGCTGAGCCTGGCCGGACTCGGCATTAAAGATATCGATCTGGTGGAGCTGAACGAGGCTTTTGCGGTGCAGGTGGTCGCCAGTGCCAGAGAGCTGGGCATTGACCCGGCCAGGCTCAACGCATTTGGCGGGGGCATCGCCTTGGGCCATCCCTTCGGCATGACCGGTGTGCGGCTGGTCACCACACTGCTGAACGGTCTGACGACGACGGATGGAACCCTGGGGCTGGCCACGCTGTGCGTGGGCGGTGGGCAGGGCATGGCGCTCGTGCTGGAGCGGCTGAATTAGACGTCCGGCGCCCGGCCGGGGGCGCCGGGCGGCTGCTGCTGACCGGGGGCGCCGGGCGGTTGCTGCTGGCCGGGATGCTCCCCGGGCTGCCGTGGCTGCTCACCGGGCCAACGCTGGCCGGACCACTCGGCCGGGCGTCCCCCGCCGTGGGACCTATGGCCCCAACGGCCTGGATCACCGCGTCCGAACTCACCGCGGTCGAGCTTGGCCCGTAGCTGGCGGTTCTTCAGGGTCAGGAACTGGATCAACAGAACGGCCACCCAGACAAAGGCCACCAAACCGATTAGGGCAACGAAAATGTACAGGAGTCCGAAGGCTCCGTACATCGGTCCAAAGCGATTCATGGCTCCCTTCCCGGCGGTACCACTCATGGGTCCGTCCGAACCAGCGTATTCCGCCTGACTGTGAACTCCCTGACGCCGGTCAGCACCCACAGAATGCCATAGATATGGACGGATGCCGTGGAAATTTCCACGGCATCCGTCCATATCTATGGCATTCGGGGCAGGCTACGGCTTAGGACCGCTCAGTCCGCCGCTAATAGGCTAATTGTTTCGCATGATCGCCAGCAGGCGGAGAATTTCCACATACAGCCAGACCAGGGTCACGGTCAGACCGAACGCGGCGGTCCAGGAGTACTTGGCCGGAACCCCGTTCTGCACGCCGCGCTGGATGGAGGTGAAGTCCATCACCAGCGAGAAGGCCGCCAAGGCGATGGCCAAGACACCGAGCACCAACCCGAACGGGATGTTCGTCCCCGGGATGTGCATGCTCCGGATACCCCAGGGGCTGTCTGTGACATTGAAAATCATCAGCCCGAAGTTCAGCAGCGAGAACACCAAATATCCGCCGATGGCGATCATGAAGATCTTCATCATCTTCGGCGTCGCCCGGACCTTGCCGCTCTTGAACAGCACCAGCGTCACGGCGAAAACGGCCAGCGTGCCCAGCACGGCCTGCACCACGATGCCCGGGAACATCCCCTCGAGGATTCCCGAGATCCCGCCCAGGAACGCACCTTCGGCAACGGCGTACAGCATCATCAGCGCCGGTGCCGGTTCACGCTTGAAGGAGTTCACCAGACCGAGCACCAGTCCGACAATCATGCCCGGGATCGTCAGAATCGGGAAGATCCAGCCCACGGCAGCCCCGGCCAGCACCAGAACGAGCATGCCCACGGTCTTAATGATGACGTCGTCGAGCGTCATCCTGCCCGTCTGCGCGGGACCGGCCGACGGCGAGTTGTACAAATTCTGCAGCTGCTGCGGGTTCAGTTGGGCGCCCTTGGTCGCGTAGTCCGCACCTTGATAGCCCTGATTCTGCAGCTGGCCCTGGAAAGCCGGCTTGGCGTTGAAATTCTTGTTATTGGCAAATACGGGGTTTCCGCTGACAGCCATGATGCGGTGTCCTCCATTCGGGGGCAGGTTATTCAAACCTAAGCCTAACAAGAATGACGAAGCATGGCGGCGAAAAGTTCCGGCCTGCGCTCCAACGCGCTGTTGTGCCTGCGCTCCAACGCGCGGTCGTACCCGTGCCCCAACAGGGACTCGAACCCTGACTGTGCAGATTTTAAGTCTGTTGCCTCTGCCGATTGGGCTACTGGGGCCCGGCGTCAAGCGTACTCGATCCGTGCCGCCGCGCGGAAACGAGCCGCCCAGCCTGCCGGCCCCTCCCACGGCGTGCCGTGCATCGTACATAGTGTCCTCCGAATGCAAACGGCACCCGCCCCGGAAGCCGGAACGGGCGCCGTCGGGCACCGAAAACAGCTGGAGACTACTTGGCTCCGGCGCTGATCGAATCCTTGACGAACACACTCGACGGCGCATCGACCGGCCTGGCGGCGGGCCTCGGCGCCGGAGCGGCGGCGGCACGGAACGCCGCGCGCGGCCGGTCGAGATCCAGCAGCGCAGTGGCATCGCGGCCGACAAAAATGCTGATGAACCAGTCGGAGATCACGCGCCATTTGCGCTCAAACGTCGGCATCGCCAGCCCGTGGTAGCCACGGTGCGCCAGCCAGGCCGGCCAGCCCTTGAGGCCGACGCCCATAATGTTGGCGACGCCCTTCCATTCGCCGAATCCGGCCACGGCGCCAAGGCTCTTGTGCTTGTAATCCGTCAGTGGCTTGTCCCAGCGCGAGGCCCACAGGTTCTTCGCCAGACGCTTCGCCTGGCGCAGGGCGTGCTGGGCGTTCGGGACACAGAATCCACCCACGCCGCCGCCGGTCAGGTCCGGTACTGCCGCGACGTCGCCGGCCGCCCAGGCGTTTTCGATGACGCCGAATTCACCGGTGACGCGCAGGTCGGCGCCCACTTGGACGCGGCCGCGCGGATCGATCGGGAAGTCGGTGGAACGAACCATCGGGTTGGCTTGCACCCCCGCGGTCCAGATCAGCGTGTCCGCGTCGAATTCCTGCGCCACGGACTTGTCCGGCATGTTGATCAGCGTCATGTGGTTCTCCACGGCGCTGGCCAGCGAGGTGTTCAGCAGGACCTCGATGTTGCGGCTGCGCAGGTGCTCAATGACCCATTCGGACTGCGGGACGGTGACCTCGGGCATGATCCGCCCCATCGCCTCAACCAACACAAAGCGCAGCTCGGCGACGTTCAGGCGCGGATTCTCCTTCGCGGCCGCGCGGGCCATGTCCTCAAGCTCCGTGATGGTTTCGATGCCGGCGAAACCGCCGCCGACGACGACGAACGTCAAGGCGCGCGCGCGCTTGGCAGGATCCGACTCGACCGAGGCGGATTCCAGGCGCTCGAGCACCTGATTACGCACGGCCACGGCCTCTTCGATGGTCTTCATGCCGATGCCGTTGTCAGCCAGTCCCTTGATCGGGAATGTGCGGGTGATGGAGCCGGCGGCCACGACGACATCGAAGTATGGGAGGTCGAAGGGCTCGCTGCCGTCGGCCGGAGCAACGACAGCGGTGCGGTTCTCGTGGTCGATGCCGGTCACGGCGCCCTGGATCAGCTCGGTCTGCTTCAGGTGCTTGCGGTGCGACACCACAGCGTGACGGGCTTCGATACTGCCGGCCGCAACCTCCGGAAGGAAGGGCTGGTAGGTCATATAGGGCAGCGGATCAACCACGGTGACGATACCGCCGGCATGGGCGATCTTCTTCTGCAGGCGCAGTGCAACGTAGAGGCCGACGTAGCCACCGCCAACTACGAGAACGCGCGGACGATCCAGGAACTGAGATGTATGTGCCATCCCTCTATGCTACAAGAGTTTGTGAAAATATTCACTAACGATTCCGCGACTGGCTTTTGGCAGGAGAACCCGCGGGTTTTCGCGCTTCGGGAGCAGCGGACCGGCCGGCGGGCGGGGCAGCGGATGAGCCGGAGGAGCCTTGCCTCCGCCAGGCAACGAGGAAATGGGTGGTACCGCCTGCCACGATGACCAGTAACAACGCCGAGAAGCCGAGTACCAGGATGCTGGGCAGTGTGCTGCTCAGCTCCGAGGGCGCGAGCGCCGCCGGAACCGTTGGAACCGGTAGGGCGGAGGCCTGCGCGGGCGGCGTGGCCGCGGCCGAGTTGCCCGGCGTGCTTTCCGGAGCCGCAGCCTCGGTCCGCCGGTGGATCTTGATCCAGTCGGCGATGCTGCCCAGCGGATTTTCGGTCACGACCGGAACATCGGCCTTCACGGCAGCCTCGGCATCCAGCACGCCGTAGCCGTACAGCGCGTTCGGGACAGGCCCACCCTTCCCCTTCGCAGTCGTCACGATCCGGTTAATCACCTGGGCCGCGGACATGTCCGGATATTTGGACCGGATCAGGGCCGCCACGCCGGCCACGATCGGCGCCGCCCCTGAGGTACCGCTCCAGTCCGCGTAACCACCGCCGGGCAGACCGCCCACCAGTTTTTCGGCCGGCGCGGAGACTCCGATGCTGATGCCTTGGGAGGACGAATCCTGGCTGGCGCTGCCGTCGCGGTCCAGCCCGGCCACGGCAAGGACGCCGGGGATGGTGGCGGGTGCCCCGACCTGTGTGCTGCCGGTCTTCCGGTTGCCGGCGGCTGCGACGATCACCACATCGTTTTGCTGGGCGTAGAGGAATGCATCGTCCCAGCTCTGCGGCCAGGCCGTCGAGCTGCTGCCCAGGGACATATTGATGATGTTGGCACCGTTATCCACCGCCCAGCGCACGGCGGCGGGGATCTGTTCATCGATGCTCTTCCCGGACGGATTGGGGCTGCCCAGCCAGGCGGAAACCGTAAGCAGCTGGGCCTCCGGTGCCGCTCCAAGGACGCCGTCGTCCCCCGGTCCTGCCGGCGCAGCCGTGGCCGTACTGCTGGGGTCGGTCGACGCCGAACCGGTCGCCGCATGTCCGCGGCCGGCCAGCAGGGTGGCCACCAGGGTACCATGCACAGGCTCGGCGCCGATCCCCCTCTGTCCATCGGAGCTGCCGGAGCCGGACACATCGGTGCCACCGGCCAGCGCCCCTTTAAGATCCGGGTGGGTGCCGTCGATTCCGCTGTCGATGACGGCAACCTTAACGCCGGCGCCCTTGGATACGTCCCAGGCCCTCGTGATGCCGTACTGGTCCAGCCAGTATTCGCGGTTGCGGATGTCATCGGCGCTGGCCGGTGCCGCCGTGACGAGTCCGGCCAGGCACATTCCCGCGAAGACGGCAAGCGCCAGCAGGACCGCGGCTGCGGGCCGCAGCGTCGTTCGTAGCTGCATTAAGTTCCCGTCGTCCTCTTCGGTGTCGATCGTGTCAGTGTCGATCGTGTCGGTGTCGATCGCGTCGGGCGCCGGCCGTGCGCACCGGCCGGCCGCGCCTAGTCCTGCCGGGAAATCCCCAACGCTATTCCGTCCAGAATATCGTGCTCACTCGCTGTTACCGAGTTCACCCGACCCGCGGTGAGGACACCGAGGCGGACAATCACCGTCCGCCAGATCAGGGCTCCGGCACCAATCACGTCCACCCGACCCGGATGCATAAACGGCAGCGCCTGGCGCTGGGCGCGCGTCATTTCAAGCAGATCCGTGCAGGCGCGGATGATCTGCGCCGCCGGAAGAACGGCGCCGTGGATCCGTTCGGGGTCGTAACCGGGCAGCCCCAGCGCCTGCGCCGTGATGGTGGTCACCGACCCGGCGACGCCAACCAGACTGTCCACCTCCGCCAGCGGCACCGCGGCCAGGACGGCGGTGATATTGTCCTCGATTTGGGTCTCTGCCGCGGTAATCTCGGCCGCCGTGGGCGGATCGCCGACCAGGTACCGCTCGGTGAAGCGCACGCAGCCCATATCCGTGCTGATACCGGCCCTGACGCCGCCGGCGTTTCCGGCCACAAATTCGGTGCTTCCGCCGCCCAGATCCACCACGAGTGCCAGCGGCAGGCCCAGACCGGGCAGCACGCTGGCCGCACCGGTGAAGGACAGCGCAGCCTCCTCCTCACCGCTCACCACTTCCGGTTCAACTCCGACCCGGGCACGGATTCCGTCGATGAAGGTCTGCCGGTTCCGCGCGTCCCGGGTCGCCGAGGTGGCCACGAACCGGACGCGGCGGGCCCCGTGGGTCCTGATCAGCTCGGCATAGTCTTCGGTGGCGGCGAAGGTCCGCGCCAGCGCTCCCTCCGTCATCCGTCCGGTGGCATCTACGCCCTCCCCCAGCCGGACCACCCGCATTTCGCGGTGCACATCCGTCAGCACGCCGCCGTCGTTGTCGGCAATCAGCAAACGGATCGAGTTGGTTCCGCAATCAATGGCAGCTACCCGCATGGGAGACCTTTCTTCGGTAAAAACAGGCCCACGGTTCGGCGCGGGCGCACCCGCTTTTCGGGGTCGGGGGGGGCGGAACCTCTCATCGACTGAGCAGCAGACGCACGATAGAGGCTCCAAAGCGACATCTGCGGCACAGTCGATCCCGGGAGAGAGACGGTGGCGGGGACGGGGAGAGAGGCGGGGGCGGGGCGCCCGGCCGCGGGCACATTACGGGGTCTGATTCAGGTGTTTGACGTGCCGGCTCAGGTCCCGGGACGGAACGGTACGCTCCGTATCCCAGGCCCCGGTGCAGTAGCAGCGGTCCCGGGTCCACCATTCGGCGATCGCCTCGATGGCCTCATCGCCGAGCGGGTTGACGCCGGGCCCGGCGGCCAGCGCGTGGCCCACCAGGACGTGCAGGCACTTCACCCGGGTGGGCATACCACCGGCCGAGATGCCCTCGATCTCCGGGACAGGGCCGGTACCGGCCCGCGCCCCGATCTCCGCCCGCGCTTTCAGATAGGCCTCATGCGCGCCCCGGTAGGCTGCGGCAAGCGCGGGGTCGGCCATCAGCCGCTCGCTCATCCGGTTCATCAGCCCGGCGGCCTCTAGCCGCGAAACGGCGGCCGTAATCACCGGGTGGGTCAGATAGTACGTCGTCGGAAAGGGTATTCCATTGCTCAGCCGTGGAGCGGTCGCGGCCACCAGCGGATTGCCGCAGACACAGCGGACCGGAATTTCGACGACGTCACGGACGGGGCGGTTGAGCTGGCGGCTGAGGGTGTTCAGGTCCTGAACAGTAGGGACACGTCCGGAACCGGCATCGGAATTGGATGCGGAGGTGGAGGCTGGTGTGGTCACCGACGTCCTTCCTGGAAATATGGGACCGTGGTCCGTGGCGGTTGTCCGACATACAGTTGTCCGGCAGGCGGTGCCGGCGCCCCGGATGCTAGCCGGTGGCCGACCGCCTAATCGACTCCCAGAGCCCATCGACCCAAGGGAGGTTTTCGGGCGGAGCCGCCTGGGACTTCGCATTCGAGCTCTCCGGCTGGGCGCTTATTCCATCGGCTCCGTAGACCCAGTATCCGGTTTCTCCGGGCATCACCATGTTAACCCGGTCCCTGGCCTGCTGCTTGATATAGGCCGGGTCGCTCCAGCGGGACAGTTCACTTTTCAGGTCCGACTGCTGCTGCGTTTTGGCCGCGATGTCCTGGCTCAGCGCGGAAATCTGCTCCCCCTGCTGCAGATACGTATGCACGGACGGCGCCAGCAGCACCGTGATGGTCAGCAGAACGACGGCGAGGGCCAGCAGGCGGCCGGAGAAGGCCCGGGCGGGAACCGGCGTGGGCGCCTGGCCGGCAGCGGGGCGGCCCCCCTTCGAGTCGGCGGATTTGCCGCCCGGTGCTTTGCCGGCTCCGCGGGTGCCCGGTTTTTTGTTGTCGGACAGTTTCCCGTCCCCTGGTTTCTTACCCGGGGATGCCGCTTTGGCCGCCGTAAAGGACGCGCCCGGTTCTGCCGTGCCCGGGAGTTCGTATTCGATGCTCCCGGCCTGTGAACCGGCCCGGCTGGGGGGTACTTTGGGGCGACGGGTGGCCATGACTCTCCTGAAATTCTGCAATAGCTGCGGCCGGGCTCCCGACCAGTTCACGTCCTGCGGCCGGGGTGGCGGGTTCATATGCGAAGACCGCCGCGTAACCGGCTAAGGCTTGGAGTTAACCTTAGCCAGTCGCGAGGCGCTTACTCGGCGGTGAAACGCGGAAACGCGGCCGAACCGGCGTAACGAGCGGCGTCGTCGAGCTCTTCTTCAATGCGCAGCAGCTGGTTGTACTTGGCCACCCGCTCGGAACGCGCCGGTGCACCGGTCTTGATCTGACCGGCGTTCGTGGCAACGCAGATGTCCGCAATGGTGGTGTCCTCGGTCTCGCCGGAACGGTGCGAGGTGATCGTGGTGTACCCGGCGCGCTGAGCCAGCGACACGGCGTCGAGCGTCTCCGTCAGGGTCCCGATCTGGTTCACCTTCACAAGCAGTGAATTTGCCGTCTTGGCGTCGATCCCGCGCTGCAGACGCTCCGGGTTGGTGACGAAGAGGTCGTCACCAACGATCTGGACCTTGTCGCCGATTGCGTCGGTGAGGGTCTTCCAGCCCTCCCAGTCATCCTCGTCCAGCGGATCCTCGATGGAGACCAGCGGGTAGTCGCGGACCAGTTCCTCGTAGTAGGCGCTCATCTGCGCGGCCGTCTGGGATTTGCCCTCGAACTGGTACGTGCCGTCCTTGAAAAATTCCGACGACGCGACATCCAGCGCCAGCGCAACGTCCTTGCCCGGGGTGTAACCGGCCTTCTGGATGGCCTCCAAGATCAGATCAAGTGCGGCGCGGTTGGACGGCAGGTTCGGCGCGAAGCCGCCCTCATCGCCCAGACCGGTGGCCAGTCCCTTTTCCTGCAGTACGGACTTGAGGTTGTGGTACACCTCCACGCCCCAGCGCAGGCCCTCGGAGAACGTGGAGGCGCCGAGCGGCACCACCATAAATTCCTGAATATCGACGTCGGAATCCGCATGCGAGCCGCCGTTGAGTATATTCATCAGCGGCACGGGCAGCACATGGGCATTGGGGCCGCCCAGGTAGCGGTACAGCGGCAGGTCCGAGGAATCCGCGGCCGCGGTCGCCACAGCCAACGAAACGCCCAAAATTGCGTTGGCGCCCAGATTTGACTTGTTCGGGGTGCCGTCGAGTTCCAGCATGGTCTGGTCGATCAGGCGCTGGTCCGTGGCGTCGAAGCCGATCAGCGCCGGGGCGATGGTGTCGATTACAGCATCGACTGCCTGCCGGACACCTTTGCCCTGGTAGCGGCCCTTTTCATTGTCACGGCGTTCGACCGCCTCGAAGGCACCCGTCGAGGCGCCGGACGGGACGGCCGCGCGGCCAACCGATCCGTCGTCGAGCCCCACCTCGACCTCAACCGTCGGGTTGCCTCGGGAATCCAGAATTTCGCGTGCGTGAATGGCATCAATAATGGCCATGGATGGCTCCTAAGATCTGCTGTCCAGTGTCTGGGATATGGCTGGGATAGGTCTGGGATTGCTAGCGGGTGGATGTCGGCCTCGCTGTCCCACCTAGCCTAGCGCGTCGCGGCCGGGGGCGCCCTACGCCCGTCGCGGGGCCGCCGAGCCCGCCGCGGTGCCGCCCGCCGCGGTGCCGCCGCAAGCGGAAGCGGAAAAGTCCTTGACCGGGAAAAAATAACGATATATCGTTAACATATCGTGATAGGTTTATTCAGAACCCCGCGACACCTCGGGACAACGGCGTGAGTGTGTCCGCCACCCCGGCCGCAGGGAGTCGTCCCGGCTGTCCAAGGCTGCCCCGGCTCCAAACAACAGACAGAGCAAAACAACAGACAGAGCAAAACAACAGACAGAGCAACCGGGCAGCCCGGGAAAAATCCCCGGTGCGCCTCCCCTTCAGCACGAAAGTAATGCCATGAACAGCAATGAAGCTTTCCCGAACGACAACAGACCCGATGACCCGGAGGACGCGGAACGGCAGCCCTTTGGCCGGCCGCATGGACGCCGCCATCACGACCAGCACCGGACCGCCGCCGAAGGCTCCCCCGGTCCGGAGACAGACTCCGACAGCGATCCGGCCGGAGACTCCTGCAGCGGCTGGGGTCCGGGCGACCGTGGCCATCGCGGGGGCCGCCGCGGTGGCGGTGGCGGAATCCCCGGATTCGGTGGCCCTGGTTTCGGCGGATTCGGCGGACCGGGCTTCGTCCGCGGTTTCGGACCGGGGAGCCGGGCCCGCAAGGGCAATGTCCGCAGCGCTATCCTGTCCCTGCTCAGCCAGTCAGGCTACAACGGGTACGGCCTGATCAAGGCCATCGTCGTCCACACGGACGGAGCGTGGCGCCCCAGCCCCGGATCCATCTATCCGGCCCTCGCGGCGCTGCAGGCCGAGCAGCTCATCGTCCCGGTGGGCGCAGGCCGCCGTACCGAATTTGAACTCACGGAGCACGGCAGGGCCTATGTTGCAGGGCATCCCGAGGAAATGACCGCGGTCTGGCAGGAGGTCAGCGAGGAAGCCGGTGCCGGCCAGGATCTGCGTCTGAGCATCGGCAAACTCATGGGCGCCGTCCGGCAGATCGGCGCCGACGGCACCGAGGACCAGCAGCGGAGCACCACGGCGGCACTGGATGAGGCGCGTCGTGCCATCTATAGGCTGCTCTCCGACTGACCGACCCACGGGCCGTTCTTCCTGCACACCCCGGACGTGGGTGCGTCGGAGTCTCCAGGGGAGTTCGCTCAGATGGAGCTGCCACCGGAGGTCTGGAAGCGGCGGACAGCCGCTCGCAGGGCACGCTCGGCGTCCAGGCCGGCCACGCGTGCGGACCGGACGACGGCGAACAGCAGTTCACCGAGTTCCTCTTCCGTCTGCGGCCCGACGCCGCCGTTTCCCACATCCCCGCGGCCTGCAGACCGGGCGGCCCGGTCCAACGACTTCTGCGCCAGCGCCAGCGCCGGCAGCGTCGCCGGGATGCCATGGAACGCGGACTCCGCGCCGCCGTCGACCGCTATTTCCGCCGCCCTGATTTCCGCCGCCTTAACGCGGTGCCAGGTGGTTTCAATCTCGGCAATGGCCGCCGGGAAATTGTCCCGCAGCGATCCGTCCGGATGGAAGACGTGCGGGCTACGGCGGATCATTTTCTCCGTCAGGGTCTGCGCAACGTCCGCGATATCAAAGCGACCGGTTTCCCGCGCCAATCTGGCATGCAGCACCACCTGCAGCAGGATGTCGCCTAGTTCGCCCTGGATCTCGTCGCCGGTTCCGGTCTCGATGGCCTCGACGAGTTCGTATGACTCCTCGATGAGGTACTGCACCAGCGATTCATGCGTCAGCGCCCGCATCCAGGGGCAGTGCTCCCGCAGCTGATCAATCACCTCGATCAGGCGCAGCAGCGCCGCAGCAGGTTCAACCGCAGCAGGTACCACCACGGGTTCAACCACGGGTTCAACCTGCCGTGCGTCGGCCGCGGCAGGCATGTCAGCGTCCGCCGGCATAGGCCTCAATGAGGTGATCGGCCAGCGCCTCGCGGTCCTCCAACGGCAGAAAGGCGGCCTCCGCGGCGTTCAAGGACAGCGCCAGCAGATCGTCCAGATCGTAGTCGAAGACGTCCACCAGCAGCTCGAATTCATCGGTCAGCGTCACCCCGCTCATCAGGCGGTTGTCCGTATTGATGGTGACCCGGAAACCGGTCTGGTACAGCAGGTCCAGCGGGTGGTCCGCGATGCTGCCGCCGAATCCGGCGATGGCTCCCGTCTGAAGGTTCGAGGATGGGCAGATTTCCAGGGCGATACCGCGGTCCCGCACCCAGGCGGCCAGCTCACCCATGGTGACGATGCCAACGGTATCCTCAGCATCGACGTCGTCGTCTGCCTGCTCGGCATCCCCGGCCGCAGTGTACTCAACCTCGATATCCTCCGCGATGCGTACACCGTGCCCGAGCCGCTGCGCCCGGCCGTGCACCAGTGCATCCTGGATGCTCTCCAGCCCGGCCGCCTCGCCGGCATGCACGGTCACCGGGAAATTATGCTCGGCCAGATATGTGAAGGCGTCCTTAAACCGTGAGGGAAGGAAACCCTCCTCGGCCCCCGCGATGTCAAATCCGACGGCGCCTAAGTGGCGGTGCCGGACGGCCAGCTCGGCGATTTCCTGGCCGCGGTCCGCATGGCGCATGGCCGTGATCAGCTGCCCCACCCGGATGTGCCGGCCGGATTCCTCCACGGCGGCCACACCGGCCGCCAAACCTTCCTGGACGGCGTCAACCGTCTCGTCGAGAGTCAGACCGCCTCTGAGGTGCTGCTCGGGTGCCCAGCGCACCTCACCATATATGACGCCGTCGTCGGCCAGATCTTCGACAAACTCGCGGGCCACGCGGATCAGATCCTCGCGGGTCTGCATCACCGCGATGGTGTGGTCAAACGTTTCCAGGTAACGCACCAGCGAACCCGAATCCGCGGATTCCCGGAACCACTCACCCAAGGCGACCGGGTCGGTGGACGGGAGCTTGTGACCGGCGGCGGCTGCCAGTTCGATGATGGTTGCGGGGCGGAGGCCGCCATCCAGATGATCGTGCAGGGAGACCTTGGGCAGGCTCTTCAGGTCTAAAGTGGCGTCGGAAGCGGGCTTGGTGTCATGCGCAGGTTCAGTCACGGTTCAACTCTAAGGACGTTAACTCGACGACGCCAGTCAGCACGCAGCGCCCGGCCGGATACGCACAAGCCCGGGCTAAAGCTTCTTCGCCAGCGTTGTCGGCTGCACCACCGGCACCTTCTCGGGCGCCGGCTGCACCACCGTCACCTTCGCGGGTGCCGGCTGCACCGCCGTCACCTTGTGGGACGCCGGCTTCGCCATCGGCGGCACCGTCTTGTCGGCAGGCCGGGCCCGCCGGCTCAGCCACCTGTGGAAGTACTTCATCGCGTGGTCAACGATGAATCCCATGATGATGGCGAAGCAGATGGCAATGCCCACGCCCAGCAACGGGTTGTTGTGCACCCAGCGGCCCGCAAATGCGCCGATGGCCACCGAGTAACCGGACCAGGTCACGGCGGCGGCAAAGTCCAGCCAGAAGAACTTCTTCCACGGGAAATGCGTTGCGCCGGCGGTGAAGTTCACCGCTATCCGTCCCACCGGAATGTACCGGGCCGTGAAGATGAGAATCGCGCCGCGTTTATCCAGCTCCATCCGGGCCCATTCAAAGGCCCTGGCAACGCGGGGTCGGCGCATCCAGCGAAACCGCGTCACACCGAGTTTGCGGCCCATCAGGTAGGCAATATTGTCGCCCATGACCGCCCCGATGGCCCCGCCGGCGAGCAGCAGCCAGATATTGGGTTCACCGAATTTTGATGAGATCGCGGCCAGAGCCACAATCGCCGTTTCGCTGGGAAGGAAGAGGAAAAACCCGTCGATCAGGCAAAAGAGCATCACCAACGGCACAATCCACCACTGATTGGCGGAGTGGGCAATCAGCTCGTTCAGAAGATGCAGAATATGCAGCAGGTCCACTGGGGACGGTTCCTCTCCGGGTGTGGGGACAGTACAAGTTTCCCACGCCATTGGCACCCGCGCCATCAAACCTTTGACTTACATTTTGCACCGCTGCTCCACCCTAGGTATGAGCATCCCGACGGGGTTTCTAACCGATGCGTCCGAGGATAAGTCTGCTCGCCGGCCTCGAGCCTTCCGGAGCAATCAGCACCGCGTCCGCCAATGCCTCCCGGGCCCGCTCAAACTTCTCCGGAGTGTCCGTCAGCAGGGTCATCAAAGGCTCCCCGGCCCGGACCAAGGCGCCGGGTTTGGCATGCATCCGCACGCCCGCACCGGCCAGGACAGCATCACCCCTGCGCGCACGTCCGGCGCCCAGACGCCAGGCGGCAACGCCGACGGCGAGCGCGTCCAGTTGCACCAGAACACCGTCCGCCGGGGCATAGATCACGTCCGATTCTTTGGCCATCGGAAGCCGGGCGTGCGGATCTCCGCCCTGCGCTGAGATCATCTTGTTCCAGACGTCCATAGCCCGACCGTCTTTGAGGGCCGCGCCCGGATCGGCGTCATGCACGCCGGCACCGGCCAGCATCTCTTCGGCCAGCCTGACCGTCAGTTCGACGACGTCTTCCGGGCCGCCGCCGGCGAGCACCTCGACGGACTCCTGGACCTCAATCGCGTTCCCGGCCGTCAGCCCCAGCGGCGTGTCCATATTTGTCAGCAGCGCCACCGTATTAACCCCGGCGTCCTGACCCAGTGCCACCATTATTTCGGCCAGCTCCCGCGCCATCGCCTCCGTTTTCATGAAGGCCCCGGAGCCGACCTTCACATCCAGCACCAGGGAGCCGGTGCCTTCGGCAATTTTCTTACTCATGATTGAGGAGGCGATCAGCGGTATCGATTCCACCGTGCCGGTGACGTCGCGGAGGGCATAGAGCTTCTTGTCGGCCGGGGCCAGCCCGGTGCCCGCGGCGCAAATCACGGCCCCCACGTCGCTGAGCTGGCGCATCATGTCGGCGTTGCTGAGTTCGGCGCGCCAGCCCGGAATGGATTCCAGTTTGTCCAGCGTCCCGCCAGTGTGACCGAGCCCGCGGCCGGAGAGCTGCGGGACGGCCACACCGAAAACGGCGACGAGCGGTGCGAGCGGAAGCGTGATCTTATCTCCCACACCACCGGTCGAGTGCTTGTCGCTAGTGGCCCTGCGTGCCCCGGCCGCATCGCGCAGACCGGAGAAGTCCAGCCGTTCCCCGGAGGCGATCATGGCCGCGGTCCACGCCGCGGTTTCTTCCCGGCTCATGCCGTTGAGCAGGATCGCCATGTTCAGCGCGGCCATCTGCTCCTCGGCGATGGCGCCGCGCGTGTATGCGTCAAGGGTCCAGTTAATCTGCGCGCGCGTGAGCGTGCCGCAGTCCCGCTTGGTGCGGATAATATCGACGGCGTCGTAGCTCCCGGCGTCAACCGTTTCGACCGTGTCAAAGCTCTCGTTCATGGGATTTCCTCCAGATTTTGCGGCCCGAACGCATCGGGCAGCACTTCGTCCATCGTCTTAACACCGTCAGTGGTCATGAGAAGCATTCCGGGAGCGCGGAATTCATACAGCAGCTGCCGGCATCGCCCGCACGGCATCAGCACGGCACCGTGGGAGTCCACGCAGTAGAAGGCCACCAGCCGGCCGCCTCCGGACAGCTGGAGATTGCCGATCAGCGTGCATTCGGCACAGAGCGTCAGGCCGTAGCTGGCATTCTCCACATTGCAGCCGGTGACGATCCTGCCGTCATCGGTCAGCCCGGCCGCTCCGACCGGAAATTTCGAATACGGCGCATACGCGCGCGCCATGGCCACCCGGGCGGAGCCGGCCAGCGCGGCCCAGTCGATCGAATCCGCCATGTCCTACCCCTTCACGTATGGAACGCCGCTGGCGGCCGGAGCGCGGGACTTGCCCACCAGCCCCGCCACGGCCAGGATGGTGAGCGCGTACGGCAGCATCGCCGCAAGGAAGGCGCCAATCGGGTTCCAGCGGCCGAAGATCAAGGCCGCCAGGGCGATAAATCCGAGGCCTCCGGTCATGTCCTTGCTGAAACTGCTCACCGCCACCAGCGTGAAGTACGCGCCGCCGACGCCGGCCACCGCACCACCGGCAAGCACGTTCAAAAAACGGGTGCGGTTGACGTTGATGCCCATGATGTCCGCCGCCTGGGGGTGCTCCCCCACCGCTCGGATGCGCAGCCCCCAGCGGGTGTGAAACAGGTCGAACCAAATCCCCGCCACAAGCACCAGCATCAGGTAACCCAGGATGGACTGGCGGAAAAATGTCGGTCCGATGATCGGAATCTCGCCCAGCAGCGGGATCGGCACGCTGGGCAGGTGCGGCGGCTCAAGGAGGAGGGCATCACGTTCTGCCACCATTGCAGCCAGCTCCTTATACGAGGGCGCACCTGAACCGTCGGACATCCGGACCTACCAGAAGGGGAAGAGGAAGAAACTCGGATATCCCCACTCTGGCGCGCCCAGCTACAAAATCAACGAACCACGCCCAACGGGACCTGAATAGTTACAATCCGTGACCCTCCCCACAAATAGCGTTTTAGTGCCGGCGGCCCCTATTTGTCGAAAATTGTTGGAACCTTGTTATCTTGCTGCGCTCGCGAGAACGGGGCTGGCCCGCGAAGCAGGGGCGCCCCAGCACCGCCGTCACGGGGACGCCCCTCCTTCGACGAAGGCCCCGGGATTTCCGACCGGAGAGGCGCCGGCCTGAAGCCCCATCCACCCCTCCACAGTTCCCGAATGTCGCCGGGTCCTGCACACTCGCATCGCAAGGGCACGTCTCCACGGTTCCTGGCCGTACCTTACTGAGATGGACAACACGACGATGGACAACACGAAGCTTCGGAAAACCCTGGAGGTGCGGTGGCCTCCGGACGGCCCGGTCGCCACGACCGCCCAGTTGGCATCGGCCGGGATTGGCGACAGGTTGTTGACCGCGGGGGTTACGCACGGTCTGGTGCATCGACTCCGGCGCGGGGCATATATTCAGCTGAGGGTATGGTTTCCGGCCACCAGCGGGGAGCGGGAAATGTTCCGCCTGCAAGCTCACTTCTATTCCAGCGGCGGCGCGTGCACGTATAGCCATTTCAGCGCTGCGCGGCTTCATGGGTGCTGGATTTGGGATTGCGGCAACCGTATTCATATCAATTCCGCCTCCGCACTGTCCGGGAACAGCGCGGGTCCTGACGTGGTCGGACATCACTCCCGGCTTGAGCCTGGGGACAAGATCCGGGTCAGCATCCGCGGCGAGGGACCGATGACGGTGACCTCGCTTGAGCGAACGGTGATCGACTGTGCCAGAATCGGCGAGTTCCAGCGCGCCGTCATCATCGGGGATCATGCTCTACGCAAAGGCGCGAGCCTACAACGGATGCAGACCTTGGTCGAATCGATGCCGGGCAGCCGTGGGATTCGGCGCGCCCGCCGAGTAGTTGATGCGCTCGATGCCCGGTCAGAGTCGGCCGGCGAGACTCGGACACGGCTGATCCTTCGCGGTTTCAACATCGAGCAGCCCGATCTTCAGGTCGTCGTTCGGACCGGGGTTATCAGCTACCGGGCAGATTTTGCGTGGCGGGCGCTCAAACTAATCCTGGAATTTGACGGGAAAACGAAATACTTCGATTTTGCGCCAACTGATCAGGTTATTTTTGCGGAACGCCGACGCGAAAAGACGTTGATGGAGCTCGGCTGGAGTTTCATCCGGATCGAATGGTCCGATCTATCCCGTCCTGCCGAGCTGCGAGTCCGGGTCGAAGCGGCGATAAACCATGCCCGCCAGGGCCGGGCCGCGTGAAAACGGGGCCTCCCCGTGAAGGCGGTGCTGGCCAGCACCGCTGTCACGGGGAGGCCCCTGCCTCACGGAACTTTCACCGCCGGCGTTCTCGCCGCGCAGCACGGTTTAGTCCAGCACGACGACCATTTTTCCGGTATTGGCCCCGCGGAGCAGGTCGATGAAGGCCTGCGGCGCATTTTCCAGGCCGTGCACGAAGGTTTCATCGAAACGAACCGTCCCGGCGGCGAGCCAATGAGCCATTTTTTCGGCAAATTCCGGTGCGAGGTGCGAGTAGCTGCCCACGATGAAGCCCTTCAGCGTCAGCTGCTTGCCGATGGCCAGCGCCAGGTTCCTCGGGCCGCTGACCGGCTCGGTGCTGTTGTACTGCGAAATGGCTCCGCACATGGCTACCCGGCCAAACCGGTTCAGCACGGAAATGGCGGCCTCGAGGTGTTCGCCGCCGACGTTGTCAAAGTAGACGTCGATCCCGGTGTCCGCGCCCGCCCCGGCCCGCACCAGCGCCGCCTTGAGCTGCTCCTTGACCGGTCCGTCGTGGTAGTTGAAGGCCGCGTCAAAGCCCAGCTCCAGCAGCCGCGCCACCTTCGCAGCCGAGCCTGCACTGCCGATCACGCGGGCCGCACCGAGGTTTTTGGCGATCTGCCCGACCAGGGATCCCACCGCGCCGGCGGCACCGGAGACGAAGACCGTGTCGCCGCGTTTGAAGGCCGCCACCTCGGTCAGGCCGGCGTAGGCGGTGAGCCCGGTCATGCCCAGCGCACCGAGGAACGCCGTCGGCTGCGCCAGCGAGGTGTCCACGGCCCTCGCCTCCCCCTCCGCCAGCACCGCATAGTCGCGCCAGCCGAGGGAGTGGACGACGACGTCCCCCACCTTATGCGCGGCGCTGCGCGACGCGATCACTTCGCCCACCGCGCCGCCGTCGAGCGCCACATCCAAGCCGAACGGCGGGCTGTAGGATTTCACGTCGTTCATCCGGCCGCGCATATAGGGGTCGACGCTCATGGCCGTATTGCGGACCAGGATCTGCGTATCCAGCAGGGCCGGGATATCGGATTCGGTCAGCCGGAAGTTCTCCGGGACGGGCTCGCCGTGCGGACGCGATGCCAGTTGGATTTCGCGTCCGGTACGTGGAAGTGCGGATGCTGCGGCCTGGATGTCGTTACTCAAGGGATGCCTCCATGGCGGTTGATGACGTGCTGGTTCAGGGGATTGGCGGTTGGGGACGTTCCGCTGGAAAGGGCTCAGGGACGAGGGTCGGGGACGGGTCCGGGCTCCATGATGTTCATCTCGACGCTGATGTTGCCGCGGGTGGCATTGGAATATGGGCAGATCAGGTGGGCCGCGTCGACAATCTCCCGGGCGGCGGCAGGGTCCAGCTGCGGCAGGCCAATGTCCATCCGCACACCGATCCCGTAGCCGCCGGCACCGTTGGCGCCAAGGTCAACCTTCGCACTGACAGTGGAGCCGGAAACGTCCGCCTTCCGCCGGCGGGCCGCCACGCGCAGGGCGGAGTGGAAGCATGCCGCATATCCGGCCGCAAACAGCTGCTCCGGATTAGTGCCGTTGCCGTCTCCGCCCAGCTCCGCCGGGGATGCCAGTGCGACATCAAGGCGGCGGTCGGAGCTGCGGACCTGGCCGTCGCGGCCATCGCCGGTTGCCAGTGCTTCCGCGGTGTAAAGAGTTTTCATAGCCATCCTCAGTGGGTATTGGTCGGTTGTCAGTTGTGTGTCAGTTGTGTGCGGCGAGGCCGCGGCCGGTGTCAACACCTGGGTGCTGGCCGGGCGGAGTTGTGCTGGCTGCCGGCCTCGGAGGTGAGTGCCGGCCGTAACCGGGCTACCTTGCTGCCGTATGCAGGGCATCGGTCAGCCGGGACAGCGTGCTTCGCAGCTGGCCCAGCTCGGCCGGCGATAATCCGGCCGCCTCCGCCAGCTGCTGCGGAACCGCAGCAGCGCGCACGTGGAGGGCGGCGCCGTCGTCCGTTAAACGGACCTCAACCCGGCGCTCGTCATCGGCACTGCGCTGCCGGCGCACCAGCCCGGCGGATTCGAGGCGCTTGAGCAGCGGGGACAGCGTGCCGGAGTCCAGCTGGAGCTCCTCCCCCAGCTCGCGCACCGACGCACCGTCGCGCTCCCAGAGCAGCAGCAGGACCAGGTACTGCGGGTAGGTCAGGCCCAGCTCGTTCAGCATCGGCCGGTACACCGCGGTGGCCGCACGGGACGCGGAATACAACGCAAAACAGACCTGCCGCTTGAGAATCTCGCGCTCATCCATGATCCGAACATAGCCCACAATCCAATTGTGCACAACCAGCTTCCCATCGAGGACGCACTTCGCGCCCATGTTCCGCGGAAACATGGGCGCCAAATGCGATATCGATGCCGCTGGAAGGGTAGGGCGGCGTGAGGTCGGGCGAGAGGGGACGGAAGAAGGTGGGGCCGGAGGGGACGGAAGAAGATGGGGCGGGAGGAGCTAGGCGAGGTCGCGGATGGCCCGCAGCGCGGCGGCCCCGAGGACCCGGATTCCCAGACTCAGCGCGCGCTCATCCACAATGTAATCGCCGCGGTGAAGATCGTACTGTTCACCCCCGGGCACATGCGTCCCCAACCGCATCAGGGCTCCCGGGGTGTCCTGCAGGAACCAGGCGAAGTCCTCCCCACCCATTGACTGGGGCGCCAGAACGACGGCGTTTTCGCCCAGTTCCGCCCGGGCCGCGGCCTCGATCAGTGCGGTTTCATGTTCCGAATTCACCACCGGCGGGACGCCCCGGGTGTGCTCCAGCCGGACATCCACGCCATATGGCGCTGCGACCTGCTGCACCACGTCATCGAGCAGCACCCCCGCCGCGTGCCACGCCTCGCGGTCCAGGCAGCGCATGGTGCCGGCCATGAATCCGGTGCCCGGAATGGCGTTCGGCGCGGAACCGGCGCCGATCTGGCCCCAGACCACGGACACACCGCTGCGCACGTCCACGCGGCGGGAGAGGACCGCGGGGACATTGACGGCGATCTCGGCCAGGGCAAAGACCAGATCTTCGGTCAGGTGCGGACGGGAGGTATGACCGCCGCGGCCCGAGAGTTCTATCTTGATGGTGTCCGATGCACTGGTGATCGACCCGATACGCGTACCGATCTGACCCAAATCGATCCGCGGGTCGCAGTGCAGCGCCATGATCCGCGGCACACCCTCCAGCGCCCCCTGGGCAATACAGTCCAGCGAGCCCCCGGGCATGGTTTCCTCGGCGGGCTGGAAAATGATCCGGATGGTGGCCCCCAGAGGCCGCTGCGCGTGCATGTCCGCCAACACCAAGGCGATCCCCAGCATCGTGCTGGTATGGATGTCATGCCCGCAGGCATGGGTGACACCGTGGTTCCGGGAGGCAAATGATAGGCCGGTCTCCTCCAGCACCGGGAGGGCATCAATATCACCGCGCAGGGCCGTGGCGATCGGTCCCTCCCCGACGTCGACAAAGAGCCCGGTGCCGTCCAGCCGCCGCGGTGCCAGGCCTGCGGCGATGAGCCGTTCCACCAACCTCTCAGTAGTACGGAATTCCTGCCGCGAAAGCTCCGGGTGCGCGTGCAGGTCCCGCCTGAACGCCAGCAACTCGACGATTCTCGGATCCAGCCAGGGGTTTATCAGAGGTGTCGGTTCGGTCTCTAATGAGTAGTTGCGCACACAGAAACTCTAGCGACCCTAGGCCGTATCAGGGTCATTCACGGCCCAGAGTTACGCAGCCGCCCACCGTCCCCGGTCCGCGGCCGGCTAGAGGACGTCCGTGTCGCCGCTGGCCTTCAGATGGTCCACGGCGCTCTTCACCTGCTGGGCGTGCGCCGTCGTCGTCACCAACAGCGCATCCGGGGTGTCCACAATAACGACGTCTTTGATCCCGATCAGCGCAATTACGCGCTTGGTGTCCGTCACCACGACGCCCGAGGCCCCCTCGGTGAAAACCCGGGCCCCCTCGCCGACGACGGTAACGTCGTCGACCTCTTTGGCGCTGTTGAGCCGACCGATCGCGGCGAAGTCTCCGACGTCGTCCCAGCTGAACGTTCCCGGAATCACCGCGACGTCGCCGGCGTCGGCCGCGGGCTCGGCGACGGCGTAGTCGATGGCGGTCTTCGGCAGCGTTGGCCAGATGCGCGCAGTCACTTCCTGCTGCTGGTCCGTATCCCAGGCGGTGGCAATCTCCGTCAGGCCGGCATACAGCGCCGGCTGATTCTGTTCCAGGTGCTTGAGCATCAGCGCCACCGGAGCGACAAACATGCCGGCATTCCAGTTGTAGTCGCCGCTCGCCAGGTATTCCTCGGCCACGGCCGCGCTCGGTTTTTCGACAAATTCGACGACGGCGTGTGCGCTCGGTGCGCCGACGACGTCCAGTGCTGCACCCGTGCGGATGTAACCGAACCCGGTGGAGGCATGGGTGGGCTTGATACCGATGGTGACAATCTTGCCCGTCGCGGCCGTGAAAATCGCCTCACGGACGGCGGCCTGGAATACTCCGTCCGGGCTGATCACCTGGTCCGCGGCGAATGAGCCCATTATGATGTCGGGGTCGCGCCGGTAAAGGATGGCCGCGGCCAGTCCGATAGCTGCCGCGGAGTCCTTGGGCTCGCTTTCCAGCACGAAGTCCGAGTCCTTGATCTCGGGCAGCTGGCGGCAGACGGCCTCACGGTGTGCGACGCCCGTCACGACCACGACACGATCCCCGGTCAGCGGCACCAGTCTGTCGTAGGTGGCGCGCAGCAGCGTACTGCCCGAATTCGTCAGGTCGTGGAGGAACTTCGGCGCCGCGGCGCGGGACAGCGGCCACAGCCTGGTCCCGACACCTCCTGCCGGAATGACCGCGTAAAACCTGTCCAGTATCTGCGCTGCCTGGTCATCCGCGAACTGGGATGGTGTGGACTCAATTGGCACAGACGGTGTGCCCGGGGTGCCTAGCGTTTCAGTATTCATCACCCGCCAGTCTAGTGGACGGCCTCCGGCTGCCCGGTGCGGCCGCCTATCCGGTCGATCCGCAGGGACATCATTTGCGCCGCGGGGACGCTTGTGACCCGGAACATAGACCAAGGAGCGCCTAATTTGAATAAGCTGTAAGCGAAGCCTACATTTAGGCCTGAGCTACGAGTGCTCTCGCAGCGAGCGTAACCTTCGCGTGGAACCACGCTAGCGCCGCTGTGATGCAGGGAGGTTTAATTAGTGCCGACAAAACCAGCTGGCACTCTGTACCGCGGCCGAGAAGGCATGTGGTCCTGGGTGGGACACCGTATTACGGGTGTTGTCATTTTCTTTTTCCTGTTGGTGCACGTCCTGGACACCTCTTTGGTGCGCGTGTCCCCGGAGGCGTACACCGCCGTTATCGGCACCTACAAGAACCCGATTATGGGTCTGGGCGAGGCCGGCCTTGTGGCCGCGATCGTTTTCCACGCATTCAACGGTCTGCGGATCGTTGCCATCGACTTCTGGAAGGGCGGCAATAAGTACCAGCGCCAGCTCCTCTGGGTTGTCCTGGGCCTGTGGGTCATCACCATGGTGCCGTTCCTGATCCGCCACCTCTCCATCGTCTTTGGGGGGCACTAATCATGGCTACACCTACTGTTTCCAACCCCGGTATTGACGCCCCGCGCAGCGGCAAGATCGATGTGAAGTACAACCGCAGCAAAGGCGGTAAGGGCAACTTCGAGATGGTCGCATGGCTGTTCATGCGGCTCTCCGGCGTCGTGCTGGTCGTCCTGATCTTCGGTCACCTGTTCGTGAACCTGATGGTGGGCGACGGCATCCACGCCATCGACTTCGGTTTTGTGGCCGGGAAATGGGCCAGCCCGTTCTGGCAGATCTGGGATCTGCTGATGCTCTGGCTCGCCATGCTTCATGGCACCAACGGCGTGCGGACCATCATCAACGACTACGCCGAGCGCAACGGCACGCGGATGGCGCTCAAAACCGTGCTCTACGCTGCCACGGTGGTCATCATCGTCCTCGGTACGCTGGTCATCTTCACCTTTGATCCGTGCCCGGCCGGCGCCGTGACCGATCTGCCGTCCTTCTGCACCGCCCGCTAGGAACAGCGCCCGATAGGGACTGTACCTGGTAGGAACAGCGCCGGCTAACAACAGCGCCGGCTAAGAACAGCGGACCGCACCAGCCACGCCTCGGCGCGGACATCAGGAAGCAACCACACGCTTTAATCGCAGTATAGAGAGAAAGAGCATCCAGTATGCAGGTCCATAAGTACGACGTCGTTATCGTCGGGGCCGGTGGCGCCGGCATGCGTGCCGCCATCGAATCCGGCCAGCGCGCACGCACCGCTGTACTGACCAAGCTCTACCCCACCCGCTCGCACACCGGAGCCGCCCAGGGCGGCATGTGCGCCGCGCTGGCGAACGTGGAGGAAGACAACTGGGAATGGCACACCTTTGACACCATCAAGGGCGGGGACTATCTGGTTGATCAGGACGCCGCCGAGATCATGGCCAAGGAGGCCATCGATGCGGTGCTGGACCTGGAAAAGATGGGCCTGCCGTTCAACCGCACGCCCGAGGGCCGGATTGACCAGCGGCGCTTCGGCGGCCACACCCGCGACCATGGCAAGGCACCCGTCCGCCGTGCCTGCTACGCCGCCGACCGCACCGGCCACATGATCCTGCAGACGCTCTACCAGAACTGCGTCAAACACAATGTGGAGTTCTACAACGAGTACTACGTCCTGGACATGCTCACGGTCGACGAGGAAGTCACCGTTGACGGCGTCACCAGGATCCAGAAGCGTGTGGCCGGCGTCGTCTCCTACGACCTGGCCTCCGGCGAGCTTCATGTCTTCCAGGCCAAGGCCGTCATCTTCGCCACAGGCGGAGCCGGCAAGGTCTTCAAGACGACGTCGAACGCGCACACCCTGACCGGCGACGGTATGGGCATCGCGTTCCGCCGCGGCATCCCGCTGGAGGACATGGAGTTCTTCCAGTTCCATCCAACCGGACTGGCCGGCCTGGGCATCCTGCTCTCCGAAGCCGCCCGCGGCGAGGGCGCGATTCTGCGCAACTCCGAGGGTGAGCGCTTCATGGAACGCTACGCACCCACCATCAAGGACCTTGCCCCGCGTGACATTGTGGCCCGCTCCATGGCCAACGAGGTCCGCGAGGGCCGCGGCTGCGGGCCGAACAAGGATTATGTGCTCCTTGACCTGACCCACCTCGAGCCGGCCCACATCGATGCCAAGCTCCCGGACATCACCGAGTTCGCCCGGACCTACCTGGGCGTCGAGCCCTACACCGAACCGGTTCCGGTCTTCCCGACGGCGCACTACGCGATGGGCGGCATTCCGACCAACGTCCACGCCGAGGTCCTGCAGGACAACGACACCGTGATCCCCGGCCTGTTCGCCGCCGGTGAAGTGGCCTGCGTCTCCGTGCATGGTTCCAACCGGCTGGGCACCAATTCACTGCTGGACATCAATGTCTTCGGCAAGCGTGCCGGCATTGCGGCCGCTGAGTACTCCCTGACCGCGGAGTATGTCGACCTGCCGGCGGATCCGGAGGCCTACACGATTGACCTGCTCAACCACGTACGGACGTCCGACGGCGGCGAAAAGGTTGCGCTGATCCGCAAGGATCTGCAGGACACCATGGACACGAACATGCAGGTTTTCCGCACCGCGGATACCCTCAATCGGGTGCTCACGGACATTTCTTCGATGGAGGAGCGTTATCAGCGCATCACCGTCCAGGACAAGGGCAAACGATTCAACCTTGACCTGCTCGAGGCCGTGGAACTGGGCTTCCTGCTGGAACTGGCCAAGGTCATGACTGTCGCTGCGCTGCACCGCGAAGAATCCCGCGGCGGACACTTCCGCGAGGACTTCCCGGAGCGCGACGACGCGAACTTCATGAAGCATTCCATGGCCTACAAGGTCGATGAGAGTGCCAATGCCGAACACACTGCAGGCATCCGTCTGGGAACCAAACCGGTTGCATTCACGCGCTACGAGCCGATGGTGAGGAAGTACTAATGAGCCCCATTGAAACCGCCGAAACGGCCCCCGAGCCGGCGTCGAAAATAGAATTGCCCGCGCACATTGGCGGCGGCGGCGAAATCCCCACCTTCAACATCACCTTGCGCGTGCGCCGGTACAACCCGGAGGTTTCCGAGGACTTCAGCTGGGAAGACTACGAGCTGACGATGTACGGCACCGACCGCGTGCTCGATGCACTGCACAAGATTAAGTGGGAGCATGACGGGTCGCTGTCCTTCCGCCGCTCCTGCGCGCACGGCGTCTGCGGGTCCGATGCGATGCGCATCAACGGTCGCAACCGCCTCGCCTGCAAAACCCTGCTGAAGGATCTGGACACGAAAAAGCCTATTACCGTGGAGGCCATTAAGGGCCTGCCGGTGGAAAAGGACCTGATCGTGGACATGGAACCGTTCTTCCAGTCCTACCGCGAGATCATGCCGTTCCTGATCAACAAGGGACACGAGCCCACCCGGGAGCGTCTGCAGTCCGCCGAGGAGCGCGCCCGCTTTGACGACACCACCAAGTGCATCCTCTGCGCAGCGTGCACGTCCTCCTGCCCGGTCTTCTGGACGGACGGCCAGTATTTCGGCCCGGCGGCCATCGTGAATGCGCACCGCTTCATCTTCGATTCCCGGGACGACGCCGGCGACCTGCGCCTGGAGATCCTCAACGACAAGGAAGGCGTGTGGCGCTGCCGCACCACCTTCAACTGCACCGAAGCATGCCCGCGCGGCATCCAGGTCACACAGGCGATCTCCGAGGTTAAGCAGGCCATCCTCAGCCGCGGAGTCTAAGACCCCGCAGCCCCCGTGGGGGATCCAACTCCATCGACTGAGCAGTAGATGTCCGTTATAGCCCCGTATCGGACATCTGCTGCTCAGTCGTTTATCCGGAGGGCTCTTCAGGCCCGCCGCAGGGTACGGGCGCGTCGCCGCCGGTCCTCGGGACCCGGCGGAATTGGCCGTGTTGTACTTCAGGGATGGTTCGTCGTCACCGCGGAGCCAATCTCAAACAAAGAGCGGCGCAGCGCCCGGTAGCGCTCAGAGCCTAGCGCCTCCGACCATCGTTCCTCCGCGTCCGCTATGATTTTCAGTGAAAGGGCGACGGCGGCGACGCCGGCAGCTGTCAGCGTCACAATTTTGGCGCGGTTGTCGACGGGATCGCCGGCCAGGCCCACATAGCCCTCGCGCTCCAGGTACCTTATGAATTGGCCGATTCCCGCCTTGGTGATGCCGGCCCGATCGGCAAGTTCGGTCAGGCGCAGACCTTCTTGCGGAATCAGCGACATCACCCTGTAGTGCGATGGCCGCAGCCCCGGAAGGGACCGGGCATTGAGGTCCGCCCGGAGGGATTCGAAGGCGCCAGCCAGAAGAGTTGCCATGTCGGGCAGGCTGTCCGCGGGAACGGAACCATTGACAGTGGTCATAAAGCGACTTTACCATTATTTAAGTAAAGCTCATTCACCAATCCTTGGCTCCTGGTCACGTCACTTCCGGAAGGGTTTAGCCATGCAGGCTGCGTCACTGGACAATATGGCGGCACGTGGTGCGGTCTCGATTGATGCTGGCAAGCTGGCGGCCGTTGCCGCCGCCGCGCTCGGCCTGCCGGCCGTGGATCTCATCTCAGCCAGCACCGCAGAGCTCCCATTTCCAACGTTCAACATGACCACCGGCGGCCTCTGGCGGGCCAAAGGAACGGCCCGAGCGAGTTGTCCCAATGCTGGCGGGCGTGGCACAGCGGCCCGTTTCAGCACCGTCGTCAAGCTCATCCAGTCACCGCTGCTGTGGTCGGGCATCAACCAGGTTCCACTGCACCTCAGGGATGACTTGGTCAGCCACTACCCGTGGCGCACCGAAGCGACCGTCTATTCCTCGTCCCTGTCCGGGGCCATGCCGGCCGGCGGCAGGCTTCCCAAGGTCTACACCATCGAGGAGCTGGATCCACAACGCACCGCAATCTGGATGGAAGACATCTCCGAATGCCCCGGGGCGGACTGGACGGAGAGCCGGTTCCGCCACGCGGCCGCACTGCTCGGAAGGCTGGCCGGAAGCACCGCCGTGCGGGAGCTCGGCCCCCGTATTTCCGCCGAGAGGGACGCGCAGAGACTGCGGTTCTACCTCGACGGGCTTGGCGCGCTGATGTTGATTCCAAGCATCTGCGGGGAGGAACTCTGGAAGGTTCCGGCCGTGGCTGAAGTTGCGACTGGGCAGCTGATTGCAGGTCTGCGCTCCCTCGCCGCCAGGGCGTACGAGCTGGCGGAGGAAATCAGTGCCCTTCCGGTTTTCCCGGCCCACGGCGACGCCAGCCCGCAGAACCTCCTGATCGAAAGCACCGCGGACGGGCCGGGCGGAGTGTCGAATTTCGCCGTGATCGACTGGGGACTGTACGGTGGGGCGTGCGCCGGCTTCGATCTGGGCCAGCTGTTGGCCGGCTGGGTGAATCAGGGCACCATGAGCGGGGAGGAGCTCTATCGCCTGGAGCCCTTGTGTCTCGCGGCCTATTGCGAGGGCCTGGCCGAGTCCGGCGCCGATGTCCCGGAATCGCTCGTGCGGCGCGGCCACGCGGCCTCCATGGCCCTCTTTACAGGGCTGCAGGCGGTGTTCACCCAACGGCTGGCGGAACCGGATTCGGAGGAACTGCGTGGATTCGTAGCCGGCCGCGTGGCGATGGCGCGGTTCATCCTGGACCTGCTGGCCTCGACGGACTGACGTGCCATGGGCACTTGGCTGCAGCGGAAGGACAACCGGCGCAAGTCCGAGAGTCCCCAAAATCCGGCGGTGGATCAAGCAGGTTCCGACCGTGCCGAGGCGATGGCCCCGTCCGCTGCGGAAGCCGAGCTACCGCCGTCGGTGCGGGCACAGCTGCTCGCTACCGAACACTGGGGCCTGATCGCCCTGAGGAGCACCACGCAGGCGGAGGTGCTCACCCGAATCAGCATCTTCCTCACGCTCACCTCGGCCGGTTTGGTGAGCCTGGCTCTCGCCGGCCAGGCCATGAAGTTTGACGACACCTTCGTGTTGCTCGCGATCGTCATTCTTGTGGTCGTGATCATCGTCGGCCAGCTCACCCAGATCCGGGTCATGAATGTGGGGTTTGAGGACCTTTCCTGCGTCCTGGCGATGAACCGGCTCCGGGCGGCCTACGCCGCCATGGATCCGGGCATTGTTCCGTACTTGATGGCCTCGCGCTTCGACGACCAGGCCGGCTCGCAGCAGACCTACTACATGCTTCCGCGGCGGGCCACCGGCGGCCACGTCGCCGGAAGCAGCATGGTCCTGATCATCGTGGTGAATTCCGCGCTGGCCGGACTTCTCTTCGCGGGAGTGTCTGCGACCCTCGGGGCTTCTGCCGGTTTTTCCCTGGCCTTCGGGCTCGTCGCCGGGGTCTTGTATGTGGCGGGCTGGATGTGGGTGGGCGGACGGCGCTACGTCAGGGTCTGGAGGTTCTACACGCCCCGGTTTCCGTCACACCCCATCGACTGAGCAGTAGATGTCCGTTTCGGCCCCGTATCGGACATCTACTGCTCAGTCGTTTATCCGGAGGGCTCCTCAGGCACGCCGCAGGGTCCGCGTCCGCCCCCGCTGGTCGGCCGGTACGACGGCGGCGTCGGCGTCCGCCTGCCGCACGGCGGCCCAGGCGGCCGAGATCAGATACACCTGGCTGACGAAGTTGAACCAGATGAGCAGACCGATGATCACCGCGAACGGTGCCAGCAGGGGGTTGGACGTGGCCTTGGCAAGCAGCAGCCCGCTGAGCAGCTGCAGGACCGTCGCTCCCACGCCTGCGATCAACGTGGATTGCCAGAAGATGCCTCGCGTGAGCCGAAGGTCGGCGGCCAAACGGAACAAAATGGCCGCCGTGACCCAGTTCAGCAGCACCGCAACCAGGACACCGAGGCCATAGCCGGCGGGGTTGGCCACGGATTGGTCCAGCTTCAGTGCGTTGGTGACGGCATCCAGCGCACCACCAAAGACCACGGTCACCCCGGCGGTGAGCACAAGCGCCACGCCGAGCAGCAGCAACGCCCCGGCGTCCTTAAGCTTGAGCAGGACCGGATTGCCGGTCAATGGCGGCACGGCGGTGACCCCGCGCATGCCATTGCGCACCGACGCGATCCAGTTCAGTGACGTAATGATGGTGACGACGGCGGCAATAACGGCCGTCCAGCCGAGGCCGGCCGGGTTCAGCAGGGACTGCGGGTCGACCAAGCCTTCGCCGCCGTCGACCTTCAACAGGCCCGGCGCACCTTTCGCGACGTTGGCGACCAAGGCATCCAGCAGCACCTGGTTGGATTTCAGGACCAGCGCAGCAACTGAAAATCCCGTGGTGAGCAGGCCCGTGATGGAAAAGAACATGGTGAACCCGATGCCGGAGGCCATCAGCGGACCGCGCTCCAGGTTGTACTGGGCCATCGTGCGGAGCGGCCGCAGGGCGCTCAGGCGTGCCAGCTGGAAGGTGAACCATGCCGCGACGATGCCGATCCGGCCGGCCCGCTCCCGCTTGGCCCGGCCAAAGGCAGCCTGTTTGCGGATTACCGCTAGCCTAAGCCCCGCCAGATCTGTCGGACGCGGCCTCGCGTCTTCCGGTTCTTCGTGTTTGCGACGTCCCGCCAAAGCTCAGCTCTTCCTTTAGTAGCCACACTCCAGAATTATCATGCTCGTAAAGCCCCATCCCGGCTACTGGGAAGGCAGCCGCAAAGTCTTTCAGCGTTGCCGCGGCCACGTCCAGCCCCGGGGTCCCGATGTCATGAGCCACCGTGATGTGCGGATGAAAGTCAAAAGCCAGATCCCTGGCCAGCGGCCCTCTCTGCAGCTTTTCGTGCAGCCGGATGCACTCCTCGAACCCGTCGCGGATCTGCAGATAAACCACCGGCGACACCGGGCGGAACGACGCGGTCCCTTCGACGGTCACCCGGAAGGGACGCTGCTCTCTCGCCACTTCGCGCACATGCCGGACGGTTTCCTCCCAGTCTCCGGCCGGCGTCGTGGTGACCAAGGTGATGTGGGCCGGGACGACGGCCGCAAGCCGGTCGCCGAAAGAGCGTCTGAAATTAGTGATTTCCGTGGCCAGCGGTTCGGGCAGCGCCACGATGATTCCAACGCAGCGGAAATCGGAATTCGCCCCGGCCTCCAAGCGGCTGGCCGCGCACGCGTTCAGGGTGCCCGCGCTACCGGCGGCCCTCGTTGATACCCGTAGATCGGCTGGCTTGGACACGGTGCTAGTGGCCACCTTGCAACGGGAGGAAGCCCATCCTGTCGTAGACGTTACGCAGCGTCGCCGCAGCAATTTCCCGGGCACGCCGCGCACCGCCGGCCAGCAGCCGGTCCAGCTCCGCAGGATCGGACATCAGCTCGTTCGTCCGGTCCCGCAGCGGCGTGATGAAGTCAACCATCACGTCGGCCAGATCCGCCTTCAAATGCCCGTACATTTTGCCCTCGTAGAGCTGCTCCAGCTCCGCGACCGGCTTGCCCGTGAGGGTGGAATAAATGGTCAGCAGGTTGGAGACGCCGGGCTTGGCATCTACATCAAAGCGGACCTCTTTGCCGTCGTCCGTCACCGCGGATTTGATCCGTTTGGCGGCGATCTTCGGATCCTCCAGCAGCTGGATCGACCCGCTGGCGGATTCGCCGGTCTTGGACATCTTGGCCACCGGGTTCTGCAGATCGTAGATCTTGGCGGATTCCTTGAGGATCTTGGCGTCGGGCACGGTGAAGGTTTCGCCAAAACGGGAGTTGAAGCGCTGGGCGAGGGTCCGGGTCAGTTCCAGATGCTGACGCTGGTCCTCGCCCACCGGCACCAGGTCCGTTTTGTAGAGCAGGATGTCCGCGGCCATCAGTGTCGGGTAGGCAAAAAGCCCCATTGTGGCGCCGTCGGAGCCGCCCTTCTGCGTCTTGTCCTTGAACTGCGTCATCCGGGCGGCCTCACCGTATCCGGTGATGCAGTTCAGCGCCCAGGCCAGTTCGGCATGTTCGGGTACATGGGACTGGACAAAAAAGATGCACTTCTCCGGGTCGATTCCGGCGGCAATGTACTGGGCCGCCACCGTGCGCGTGCGCCTGGCCAGCACTTCCGGCTCGAAATCAACGGTCACCGCATGCAGGTCGGGAATGAAGAAGACCGCGTCATACTCGGCCTGCATCTGCACCCAGTTGCGCACGGCGCCGATGTAGTTGCCCAGATGCAGGGAATCGGCGGTGGGCTTTGCTCCGGAAAGGATGCGCTGGCGGGCTGCGGTCATGGATTCGGTACTCTCAAATCTCGGAGGCGGGAAGGTGGGCGTCCAGCGCGGGAACGCGGAGCCGGTAATCGATCACCAGCGGGGCGTGGTCTGAAAAACGGGTGTCCCAGGACGCTGCGCGGTCGACGACGGCGGCGGCGGCCGCCGCTGCCAGGGCGGGGGTGGCCATCTGGTAGTCAATGCGCCAGCCCGTGTCGTTGTCAAAGGCCTGCCCGCGCCACGACCACCAGGTGTAAGGGCCGTCGACGTCGCCGGCGAGCCTGCGGTGCACATCGGTCCAGCCGATCTCTTCGCCGAAGAACCTGTCGAAGTAGGCGCGCTCGTCCGGCAGAAATCCGGCCCGCTTGACGTTGCCCTTCCAGTTTTTGATGTCCAAGGTGGTGTGACCGACGTTGAGGTCGCCCACCACCAGAGCATGGTCGCTCTCGCGCTTCAGCTGCGGCAGCCGCTTGACCATCACATCAAGGAAGCGGTATTTATCGATCTGCTTGGGGGTAGCAGCCTCGCCGGAGTGTACATAGGCGCTGACCACGGTGAGCTTTTTGGACAGACCATCCTCATCCGTGACCCGGTAGTCCGCTTCCACCCAGCGGCCGGCGGTCGCGAAGTAGTCATCACCGATCCCCACCCGGGTTTCCACTGGTTCGATGCGGTCCCGGCGGGACGCAATGGCAACGCCGGCGCGGCCCCTCGCCTCGGCTTCGGCATGAAGGATATGCCAATCGTCGCCGAGCAGATCGTGCACCACAGTGTCCGGCGCCCGGACCTCCTGTAGACACAGAATGTCCACGTCCCGTGCGGCCAGCCACTGGGCCATGCCGCGCTTATAGGCGGCCCGGATCCCGTTGACATTGACGGAAGCGATCCGCAGGCCGTTCTTCGGCGCTGCTGCCGGGACGGCCGCCGCCGGCAGTGGCTCCGCCAGTGCTTCCGCCAGTGGTTCAGCCAGCGGTTCCGTTAGTGGCGCTGTTGCCGTTGCTGTATTCGTTGCCATGCTCACCCGTTCCACTTTACCGTTTCAACGCGCCCCGCAAGCCGCGGTCCGGTCGCTGCCTTCCCCGGCCGCGTCGGCACCTGTCTTCCCGGCCGCGTCAGCACCTGCCCTCCCGGCCGCGCACCTCAGTCGAGCACTATGCCGCTGACACTGCCGCCGTCGTCGGTCCCGCCGCTGCTTTTCACCATGCCCTGGCCATTGTGGGCGGTGATCGTAATGGTTTCCAACGCCTGCGCCACCGTGGTGGCATCCGCACCGGTTCCGCGGCCCAGTTGCTCCTCGATCACTCCGGCCTGCACCTGGATGATCTTGAAGCTGTGCTCCAGCTTCAGATCGCGGATTCCGGCGGAGCCGTCGTCGATCAGGGTGGTTCCGCGCGGCCCGGTTCGCGCCGAAGCGGGAGAACCACCGGCGCTATTGACGCCGGCGAGCGTGCTTTGGGCCAGCCGGACCTGCTCCGCGCCGAAGCGGGCGGCCTTGTGTACACCGATGTAGACAAAGGTGGACAGGATCAGCCAGCCCACGGCGACGACGGCGATGAACCAGCCCAGCACGTCATTGCTGTTGGCGGCAAAGACCAGCGCCACCAGAAAGACCAGCGCCAGAACAATGGTGCCGGTGCCGGCCCACTTACCGGGACGCTGCGGGCCTGGGCGACTGTCCTTGCCGAGAGAATACATGGCTCCAGTATCTCAAATGCCGCCACCGATGGCAGGACGTTCCACCACCGGCGAACGTGACGGCGCTCCCCGCTCGGCTCCGAAGCGTCCCGGTCCGTGCCGACAATGTCCGGATACCGCTTGCGGCGGCGCGTCCGGTCTGCCTGTAATGAACCCATGACACCGAGCCACCTTCCCGTAATCGATCCGCTCCAGCGGAAGGCCGCCGCGTTCCACGCCCTGCACGCATCCGGCATCTTGGTGCTGACCAATGCCTGGGACGCGGCGTCCGCCGTGCTGATCCAGCAGGCGGGCGCCGCCGCCATCGCCACCACCAGCTCCGGTATGTCATGGAGCCAGGGTTACCCGGACGGCAACCAGCTCCCCCGTGAGCTGGCCATCGCCGCACTGGCCCGGATTGCGAAGTCCGTTTCGGTGCCGGTCACGGCGGACATCGAGTCCGGCTACGCAGACGACGACGACGGGCTGGCGGAAACGGTCCGGCTGGTCATCGGAGCGGGAGCCGTCGGGATCAACCTCGAGGATTCCGGCAGTAGTGGACTGGCCGACGTCGACGAGCAGGCACGCCGGATCCGTCTGGTGCGTGCAGCCGCCGCCGAAACGGGCATCAACCTTTTCATCAACGCCCGGACGGATACCTTCCTCTCCGGGTTGTATCCGCAGACGGCGTTGGCGGAGACTCTGGCCCGGGGCGGCGCCTACCTGGACGCCGGCGCCGATGGCCTGTTTGTCCCGGGCCTGGCGGCGCTGGACACCATCAGGACCATCACGGCCGCTTTCAAGGCGCCGGTCAATATCCTGGCCGGATCCGGATTCCCCACCGTCGACCAGCTCCGCGCCGCCGGCGCCCGCCGAATCAGCGTGGGCAACCACGTCGCGGCCACCGCCTACGCCGCAGCTGTGGCCGCGGCCAAGCAGATTTTATCCACCGGTCACTTCGATGCGCTGGACGGCGGCGTGAAATACCCGGACATGCAGCGGCTCTTCAGGCCGTAATCCCGGCGGGGACTTGCACTGCGCAACACAGCACCGCGCGCAGCCGCAATTGCCGTCCCGGCAGCAACTCCGGCCCAACCAGCCACACGAATCCGTTGCCAACTGCAAATCCAGGTCCCGTGAAACGACAGTGGCCCCCGGTAACGGGATTGATCCCGCCACCGGAGGCTCCGCACCAATACTGTGTCGACCTAAATGTGTTGACCTCGGCGCAATACTCAGTCGGCGATGATGCCGGCCCGGCGTTCTGCCGCCTCCACCACATTCGCCAGCAGCATGGCACGCGTCATCGGCCCCACGCCGCCCGGGTTCGGTGAAAGCCAGCTGGCGACGTCGGCCACGTCGGGGTCGACGTCGCCCACAATCTTGGACTTGCCCGTTTCCTCATCCACCACGCGGCTCACGCCCACGTCCAGCACGATGGCGCCTTCCTTGAGCTCGGCGGCCCTGATCAGGTACGGCATCCCGGCTGCGGCAACGACGACGTCGGCCATCGCCAGCAGCTCCGGCAGGTCCAGCGTACCGGTGTGGGCCAGCAGCACCGTCGCATTAATGGAGCGCCGGGTCAGCAGCAGACCCAGTGGCCGGCCGACTGTGACGCCGCGGCCGATCACCAGCACCTTCTTGCCATTGAGCGTAATCCTGTGCCGGATCAGCAGCTCGACAATGCCGTGCGGCGTGCAGGGCAGCGGCGCGTTGACCGGGGAACTGACATTGAGCACCAGCCTGCCCAGATTGATCGGGTGCAGGCCATCGGCGTCCTTCGCCGGGTCCACACGCTCCAGAATGGCGTTCGTGTCGATATGGTCCGGCAGCGGGAGCTGAACGATGTAACCGGTGGTGTCCGGATCCGCGTTCAGCTCATCGATCACGGCTTCCAGCTCCTGCTGGCTGATGTCCGCCGGAAGGTCCCGGCGTACCGAATTGATGCCGATCTCTGCGCAGTCGCGGTGCTTGCCGCGCACGTACCACTGGCTGGCGGGATCTTCGCCGACCAGCACCGTGCCGAGGCCCGGCGTGATACCTTGCGCCGTGAGCGCTTCGACACGGACTGCCAGCTCACTTTTCACGGCCGCCGCCGTCGCCTTTCCGTCCAGAACCTGCGACGCTACCGGCGTGCCAAATGGCGTCCTTGCGCGCGTCGGACTAGTGCTGTTGGTCATCGGATCACCATTTCTCTTGGCCCGGGTACAACGGGAAATCCTCGGTCAGCTTCTCCACCCGGGCGCGCAGAGCAGCCAGGTCCCCGGCCGGGCCGTTCGTCAGCGCGGCGGCGATGATGTCGGCAACCTCGGTGAACTCGGCCGCGCCGAAGCCCCGGGTGGCCAGGGCGGGCGTGCCGATCCGCAGCCCGGAGGTGACCATCGGCGGACGGGGATCGAACGGCACGGCATTGCGGTTGACCGTAATGCCCACCCGATGCAGCAGATCCTCGGCCTGCTGGCCGTCCAGCTCGGAATTGCGCAGATCCACCAGCACCAGGTGGACGTCCGTGCCACCGGTCAGCACCGAAACGCCGGCCTTCGCCACGTCGTCGGCGTTCAACCGCTCGGCAATGATTTTGGCACCTTCCAGCACGCGCTCCTGGCGTTCCTTGAAGTCTGCCCCGCCGGCAATCTTGAAGGCCACGGCCTTGGCCGCAATGACATGCATCAGCGGGCCGCCCTGCTGACCGGGGAAAACGGCCGAGTTGATCTTCTTGGCCCACTCCTGCTTGGCCAGGATGACGCCCGAGCGCGGGCCGGCCAGCGTCTTATGCACGGTGGAGGTCACGACGTCGGAGTGCGGGACCGGGGACGGGTGCAGTCCGGCGGCGACCAGACCGGCGAAATGCGCCATATCGGTCCAGAGCAGCGCACCAACTTCATCGGCGATGGAGCGGAAGGCGGCAAAGTCAAGGTGCCGCGGGTAGGCGGACCAACCGGCGATGATGACCTGCGGTTTTTCGGCGATGGCCTGTTCGCGCAGCCTGTCCATATCGATCCGGAACGAATCCTGTTCGACCTGGTAGGCGGCAACCTTGTAGAGTTTGCCGGAGAAATTCAGTTTCATCCCGTGGGTCAGGTGGCCGCCGTGGGCCAGCGACAGACCCAGGATCTTCTCCCCCGGCGTGATCATGGCGGCTAGTGCGGCGGCATTGGCCTGGGCGCCGGAGTGCGGCTGCACGTTGGCGTATTCGGCGCCAAACAGTGCCTTCACGCGGTCGATGGCCAGGTTTTCCGCGACGTCGACGTATTCACAGCCGCCGTAATACCGGCGTCCCGGGTAGCCCTCGGCATATTTATTGGTCAGCACAGAGCCCTGGGCTTCGAGCACCGCCCGCGGTGCGAAATTTTCCGAGGCGATCATTTCAAGGGTGCCACGCTGACGGCCGAGTTCATCTTTGAGAACGGCGGCGATCTCGGGATCCAGCTCGGCGAGCGGGAGATTGGTCACGGATTGTGCGGACTGAGTAGACACGATGACTCCTGGGTGGGCGTGAAGAAACTGCTACAGGTCAGGCTACCGGTTGACGGACGGCGCCCGCAGGCGAGGTCGGTGGAACGGTACGTCCGGGGTCCAACAGGTAAAAAAGTGACCCTCGGCCCAGGCGTACGATCCGCGGTCCTGCACAATACTGCTCCCCGGTGGTGTCCACCTAACGCCAGTCACAACAGGGTTAACTGTATTACAAATGACCGCTGGCGTGCCGGTATTTCCCGGACGCCGGGGCGCCGCGCAACCGCGGGTACCCTTAATCGGGTGACTGAGACAGCAACCGCAGCAAAGCCCGGCTTTATCCTGACATTGTCCTGTGCGGATAGGCCCGGAATCGTGCACGCCGTGTCCGGTTCGCTGCTGGACGCCGGCTGTAACATTACGGATTCCCAGCAGTACGGGAACCCGGTCAGCGGCACATTCTTTATGCGCGTGGCGGTGGAAACCCGGACGCCGTTTTCCCTGCTGCACAGCCAGTTGGAGTCCGTCGCCGCCGAGTTTGCACTGAAGTGGGAGCTGCACCCCGCGGGCGCGCCGGTCCGCACGTTGATCCTGGCATCCAGGGCCGCCCACTGTCTCAACGACCTGCTGTTTCAGCAGCGCTCAGGCACCCTGCCTATTGAGATCCCGGCCATCGTCTCCAATCACCGTGATCTGGCGGATCTGGCACAATTTTACGGCATCCCTTTCCACTACATTCCTGTGACGTCAGAGACGAAGTCCGACGCCGAGGACGCGTTGCGTGCGCTGGTCGCCGAGCACAAAATCGAGCTGGTTGTGCTGGCCCGCTACATGCAGGTCATCTCCGATGAGCTGTGTACGGAGCTCGCGGGCAAGGCCATCAACATCCATCATTCCTTCCTGCCGGCCTTCAAGGGAGCCCGGCCCTATCATCAGGCCCACGCCCGGGGCGTGAAGATCATCGGCGCCACCGCGCACTACATCACGGGCGAATTGGACGAGGGACCGATCATCGAACAGGAGGTCATCCGCGTCGATCATGCCCACTCCACCAGGGAGTTCGTGGCGATGGGACGCGATGTCGAGGGCCGCACGCTGGCGAAGGCAGTCCAGTGGCATGCCGAGCACCGCGTGCTGCTGGACGGAAACCGCACCGTCGTCTTCGACTGATCGGATCGACTGAGCGTTCAACTGATCGGATCGAATGAGCAATAGATGTCCTTTTGGGCGCCGAAAGGCCCCGAAACGGACATCTATTGCTCAGTCGATCCCATAGGCTCGTGACATGAAACAACTCATTCCCTTCAACGGCCAGTCCCCCCTCGTCCATGCCAGCGCGTTCATTGCGCCCTCGGCCACCCTGATCGGCAATCTGGAACTGGGCGCGGACTCCAGCGCGTTCTACGGCGTGGTGGTCCGCGCCGATACCGCCGCCATCCGCGTCGGGGACCGCACCAACCTGCAGGACAACGTTGTGCTGCACGCTGACCCGGGATTCCCGACGACGGTGGGCAACGGTGTGAGCGTCGGCCACGGGGCCGTGGTGCACGGCTGCACGGTGGAGGACGACTGCCTGATCGGGATGGGGGCGACGATCATGAACGGCGCGGTGATTGGCACCGGCTCGCTCGTGGCCGGCGGCGCCGTCGTGCTGGAGGGCGCCGTGATTCCGCCGCGTTCGCTGGTAGCCGGAGTGCCCGCGAAAGTCCGCCGGCAGATTTCCGATGAGGAGTTCGACGGCGTCCGGGAGAACGCGACCCATTACGTGGCGCTGGGGAAAGCCCACAAGGAGATCCACTCCGCCGCAACTGACTAGCACTTGTGGCGCTCAAACCGCCTTTTGAGCGCCATAAGTGCTGACCGGATGGGATGGCCGGTGGCCGGATGGAACAATAGTGCCATGACTGGACAACGCCACATCGCCAAGCCCGACTGGTACACCTCCGTCAACCCGGAAACACTTTCCGCGACGGGCAAACCGCTGCGCTGGGGGGTGGTGGCCACCGGGAACATCGCGGCCACGGTCACCGCCGATCTCGCGCTGCTGGAGGACGCCGTGCTGCAGGCAGTCAGTTCCCGCAGCCGCGTGAAGGCGGAGGGTTTTGCGGCCCGCTTCGGCTTTGTCAAGCACTATTACGACGACGGCGGCGCACCCGGGAGCTCCGGTTACCGGCAGTTGGTTGAAGATCCAGACGTGGACGTTGTCTATGTGGCGACCCCGCACGCCCAGCACCACGCCGTCGCGAAGGCTGCGCTGGAAGCGGGCAAACACGTGCTCTGCGAAAAAGCGCTGACCATTAACGCCCGCCAGGCCGGCGGGCTGATCACACTGGCCAGGAATCGCGGACTGTTCCTGATGGAGGCCGTGTGGGCGCGGTTTGTGCCCGGCATGCAACGGGCATTCGAGATCGCCGGGTCGGGTGAGATCGGCGAGGTGCAATGGGTCCAGGCGGATCTGGGCTTCGTGGCCCCACCGGACCCCGCAGCTCGCATCTGGGACCTCGCGGCCGGTGGCGGCGCGCTGCTGGACCTGAGCGTGTACCCGCTGCTCTGGGCCTGGGGGACGCTTGGTGCCCCGCAGTCCGTCACCGCGTCCGGCAACCTCACGGACTGGGGCGTGGACAGCCAAAACGCCATCACGCTGGAGTACTCCTCCGGCGCGCAGGCCCAGCTGATCTCCTCGCTGACCGCGTTCGGTCCGCGGTCCGCCGTTGTCGCCGGTTCCGAGGGCTTCCTCCGCACCTCGGGCTCGATCAACAACCCGGCCTCGTTGGACATTCAGGTTGGTTCCCGGGCCGCGCGGGTGGAGAGTTTCGAATTTCCCGGCCGCGGCTACACGTACCAGCTGCGCGAGGTGACCCGTTGCATCCAGGCCGGTCTTACCGAAAGTCCGACCATGCCGTTGAATGATTCGCTGGCGATCATGGCTCTGTTCGACGGCGTCCGCGGCCAGCTGGGCATCACGTATCCGGCGGACACCGCAGGCGCCGGATAAGCCATTTCCAGGGGCGACCGGCGTAAAAGTGGGACGCGCTGCCTCAGAAACGAATCGCGTCGATCACCTTGACGCGGACGGCCACCAGCGCCGGGATGACGCCGGCCAACGCACCGACAAGCAGCGCTGAACCCAGCCCCAACAACGCAGCCTCCACGGGGAAGGCCGGGAACTCCGTCAGTCCCGGGGCAACCTTTCCCTCCAACCAGGGATTCTTCACCACTGCCACGGCAATCATGACACCCACGATTCCGGCGAGGGTGGTGGCCACCACTGACTCCATCAGGACGCCGAAAAACACCCGCCCGCCGGTGGCGCCAAAACTGCGTCGGATGCCTATTTCGCGCACCCGGTACCGCACCGTGACCATGGAGATGTTCAGTAGGCCCATGGCCCCCAGCAGCATCACGACGGCGGCAATCCCGACAACTATCAGCTGGACCGGGGCAAAGGGATCGCCGTGGGCGGCATAGTCCGCTCGATAAGGCGATACCTGGGCTCCGGGAAAAACTGCCGCCAAATCCGAGGCGATGGTATGGCTCAGTGCTTCAACGCTCTCGGGCGCGGACCACACCTCCAGTCCCGGAGTCGTATCGCCTCCCCCGATTCCGGCGCGGTCAAAAGCTCCGGGCAGCATGTACGCGGCCGGCGGCATGCCCGGATACTGGTCGGGCAGCACTCCGATCACTACCGCCGAGGTACTGCGCTCCCCGGCTATGGTGATTATGGGCGAGGCAACGAGGTCCGGGCTGCCGAGGGCGGAGTAGAAGGCCTGGCTGACCACCACCGCCGGGGCAAGCCGCTGCTCATCATCGGCCGCAAACCAGTGCCCGTGCAGGATGGACAACCGGTGCATGGCGCCGTATGCCGGATCCACCACCATGGACTGCACGCTGGTGACGCCGGTGGGGAATTGGAATGGAATCTGCGTTTGCATCACCACCGAGGAGTACTGGATTTTATAGCGTGCTGCCAGATCGGTGAACGCGCGCCTGACAGCAGCGCTTTCCAACCCCGTCTGCGACCCCAGATGGACGGACAGAGTTGCGGCACGTCCACCCTGCCGTTCCTGGCTCTGCTGCATCGATTCCCTCGCGAGATTGCCGACGCCCACAATGGAGGTCAGCACCGCGACAGACATCGCCACACCAATAAGCGACAGCAGGATGCGCGTTTTCTGGACCCTGAACTCCGCCCAGGCCTCCACCACGGCGGCGATGAAGGCGCTCATGCCTGCGCCTCCAGAAGTGCCGGCGCCGTGCTGGCCGACGTCGTGCTGCCCGCCCTGTCAGCTTTCGGGCCCGGATCCGGGCTGAGGACGCCGGCGTCGAGGCGGAAATGCTGCCGGGCCAGTGCCGCCACGTTCAGATCATGGGTAATCGTCACCAGGGCTGCACCGGAGTCCTTCGCGACATCATCGAGCAGCGTCATCACTGCCTGTCCAGTTTCCACATCGAGAGCGCCGGTGGGCTCGTCCGCCAGAATCAACGTCGGGCGCCGTACCAGCGCTCTGGCGATGGCCACCCGCTGCTGCTCGCCGCCGGAAAGCATGCCCGGTTTCGTATCCGCCCGCGAACTCAGACCCACCCTCTCCAGCATGTCCGCGGCCAGCCGGCGACGCCGCCAGAAGTCCTTGCCCCTGGCATACAGCAGCGGCATCATGACATTTTCCAGCGCGCTTCGGCCGGGCAGGAGATTGAATTGCTGAAAGACAAAACCGATGGCCGCGCCGCGTTTGATGGCCCGGTGCCTCTCGGTCATCGCCGCCACGGACCGTCCGGCGAACTCGAGCGTGCCGCTGCTGGGAATGTCCAGCAGTCCCAGCAGGTTCAACAACGTAGATTTGCCGCAGCCGGACCGGCCGACAATCGCCGTGTGGTCCCCCACCCGGACCTGCAGGTCCACGGACCGCAGAATATGCAGGGGTTCACCGTCGGGCAGCAGCACCGTCCGCGCCACGGAGCGCAGGTCGACCAGAAGTTCCGCCTCGGCGGTTCCACCCTTCATGCTCAGCCCATCGGGCCGAATTGGCCCGGCTGGTCCGGCGCTGGAGAGCCGGGCACAAACTGCAGTACCTGCTCCCCCTCGGCCAGGCCCGAGGTGATTTCAATATTGGTACCGTCGCTCAGACCCAGCCCGACCTTGCGTTCCGCGGGGGCCCCGTCCTCCCCGGGGATCCACACCACGCCGTTCTGATAGGTCCCCTTCACAGCGGTGACCGGTACGGTAATGACGTTCTGCGCGCTGCCGGCAATCACATTGATGGTGGCACCCAGCCCCGCAAAAACGGTTGTCCCCGCCGGGACCGCGCAGGTCACCGTGCCCGAACCGGCTCCGCCGCCGGCTGCGCTGTCCTGCGGGCCTGCGGATCCCGCTCCGCCCGGCCCGGATGGGGCGGTGTAGAGGACCCCGGCCGCGGGATTCACAACTGCGCTGCCGGCACCACCCGTACCGGCACCACCCGCCGCCGGTGCCGGGGCACTGCCGATACTGACGGTTCCGCAGTCAAAAGGGGCCGGTCCGCTGGCGGCCGTGACCGTCGCCGTCGTCGGGCGTCCCAGCAGCCTGAACTGCTGATCCGTCGTCAGCGTTCCCTGCACGGAAAGCGTCTGCGGCGCAATGCTGCCCAGCACCTGGCCCACGCTGACCTGCTGATCCAGCAAGACGGTGAACGAGCTGAGCAGGCCTGCCGAGGGCGCCGTGACGTCATGGTACGCGAACACCCGTTTGGCGGGGGCAACAGGTCTCATCGCGGTTCCGTCCGCGGTTCCGTCCACGCTTCCATCCGCACCGACGGCCGCGGAATCCACGGCAGCGGGCACGATCTCGGATTTGACCTGGAAAAGTTTGTCACCGGCTGCGACCACCGCCTTCACCTCAACGTAGCGGTACAGCACCGTACCGGCCGCGGTGGAGGGCAGCGGCACGGCTGCATCGTTTTGGACGGCGCCCTTGACGTTGACAATATTGTCAACCGTTGCCTTCGTCGCGGGCACAGTGGGGGCGGTGATTTGCGCACCTGGATATGCCGCGCTGGCTTGAGGTTTAAGCCCGTCAATGAAGGCGATCTTGACCAGTGCCACGGCAATCACGGCGAAAATGATCATCCAGATCAGCGGAAAGACAATACGGCGTGCAATTTTCACTGCCAGCTCCTTATACCTTGTGATGGCATAACCCCCCAGGGTTCTGCGTGAGGCCAATCTTCCGGCCGCATTCGTTCCTATGACCCTACCTTGCACCGCCGGCGGCTGCGCTACCCCACGCCCGCCCTACCCCACGCCCAGATAGGCCTCCTTGATGGCCGGGTTGGCCAGCAGTTCCTTACCCGTGCCGCTGTGCGTGATCTCGCCGGTCTCCAGCACGAAGGCCCGGTGCGCCCGGGCCAGCGCCTGGTTCGCGTTCTGCTCCACCAGCAGCACCGTGGTGCCCTGCTTATTGATCTCCGTGATGATCTTGAAGATCTGCCGAATGAACTGCGGCGCCAGTCCCATCGAAGGCTCGTCCAGCAGCAGCAGCTTGGGGCTGGACATCAGCGCCCGCCCGATGGCGAGCATCTGCTGCTCGCCTCCGGACATGGTGCCGCCAAGCTGCTTCTGGCGTTCCTGCAGCCGCGGGAAGAGATCGAAAACGCGCGCAATATCCGCGGCCATGCCGCTGCGGTCCTTGCGCCCGAAGGCCCCCATATCCAGGTTCTCCAGCACCGTCATGCCGGGGAACACCCCGCGGCCCTCGGGGGCCTGCGAGATTCCCTGCACCACGCGGATGTGAGCCTTCATCTTGGTGATGTCCGCCCCGGCGAACCTGATGGTGCCGGCGGACGGATTCAGCAGCCCGGAAATCGTCTTCATCGTTGTCGTCTTACCCGCGCCGTTGGCACCGATCAGCGAGACGATCTCCCCCTCCTCGACGGTGAAGGACATGTCCTTGATCGCCTGGATCCGGCCGTAGTGGACACTGATATTGTCCAGTTCAAGCAACGTCATCTTCGGGCTCTCCTAGGTATGCGGAAATCACGCGGGGGTCTTCACGGATCTCGCGGGGTTCGCCGTCGGCAATTTTCTTACCGAACTCCAGCACCACAATCCGGTCCGTTACCCCCATCACCAGCTTCATATCGTGCTCGATCAGCAGCACGGTGTAACCGTCGCTGCGGATGGTGCGGATGAGCGTCATCAGCTCTTCCTTCTCCGCCGGATTGAAGCCGGCCGCGGGCTCGTCAAGGCAGAGCACCTTGGGGTCCGTGGCCAGTGCGCGCGCGATTTCGAGCCGGCGCTGGTGCCCGTAGGGCAGATGCCGGGACAGAAAATGCGCGTGTTCGGCAATCCCCACAAAGTCCAGCAGGGCCATGCCCCGCTCGATGGCAGCTTTCTCCTCACGGACATGGGTGGGCAGCCGCAGCAGCGCACGTCCTACGCTGGTCTTGTGCCGGGCGTCGAGGCCGACGACGACGTTCTCCAGCGCTGTCATCTCACCGAACAGCCGGATGTTCTGGAAGGTCCTGGCCAGTCCCATCCGGGTGATCTTATGCTGCTTTTGACCGCCAATGGATTGCCCCTCCAACAGCACCTTGCCGCTGCTGGGCTTGTACACCCCCGTCATCGCGTTGAAGCAGGTGGTCTTGCCGGCGCCGTTGGGACCAATCAGCCCTAGGATCTCGCCGCGCTTAATATCGAACGTGACATTGTCCAGCGCCATCAGGCCGCCGAATTTCACCGTTAGGTTCCGCACCTCGACGAGGTTGTCGCCGACCTTGACACCGATTTCCCGCTCCGGAGCAACGATTTCGGCGACCTGGAGATCAACGCCCTGGGCGGCAAGGGCCTGCTCATCGATGCCGGCCGGCTGCGCCAGCGCTCCGGGATCCCGACCGCTATCCCCGGCTAGGTGCTGGCCCGGCTCCGCGGGATGCCCCCCGTACTCGGCGTGTTCCCCGGCATGTTCAGCAGTGTGATGGCCATCTTTCTGCTGACCGTCGCCGTTGGTGCCGACCGGCTCGCCCACCGGCCAGTCCGCCGTGTGCCGCGGCAGGTCCTCGTTATGGTCCCCGCTCATGCCTGCGCCCCCTTCTCCTGCGCCGTGCCGGCGGCCGGCTTGGCGCCGCGGGCGGTGCCGCCGCCGTCGTCCTTCTTCAGCGCCCACTTATACGCATCCCGGCCGTATGCCAACAAACGCTGCCGGGCCGGGAACAGCCCCTGGGAACGGAAAATCATAATCAGCACCAAGGTGACGCCGAAGATCAGGTATTTGTATTCGGCAATGGCCGTAAAGCGCAGCGGAATGTAGCTGACCAATGCCCCGCCGACAATGGCGCCCACCTTGTTGCCGGCCCCACCGAGGACGACGGCGGCCACGAACAGGATGGAGGTGTAGACGTCAAAGCGCTGATTACTGATAAAGCCCACCTGCCCGGCGGCCAGCGCCCCGGAGAGCCCGCCAATGGACGCGCCGATGGCGAACGCCCAGACCTTGTACTTGAACGTGGGAACACCCATGATCTCGGCGGCGTCCTCGTCCTCTCGAATGGCCACCCAGGCCCGGCCCACCCGGCTTCGTTCCAAATTGCCCACCAGGAGCAGTACGACAATGATGATGGTCAGAATCAGCCAATACCAGGGAACGCCGTTGGAGTTCGTGAAAATCGGGGTCCCGTTGGCTGCTGTTCCCGGCGGATGCCCCACTGACTGGAAGCCCACCTGTCCCTTCATTGCGGGGATGATCGTGGCCAGAATACGGACGATTTCGCCAAAGCCGAGCGTGACAATGGCCAGATAGTCGCCGCGAAGCCGCAGCGTTGGGATCCCCAGCAGCACGCCAAAGAACATCGTCACGGCCATGGCCACCGGGATGGTCCACAGGTACGGGATCTTCAAAAACGGGGAATCGGGGCTGGTCAGCATGGCGGCGGTGTATGCGCCGACCGCGAAGAACGCCACATACCCCAAATCCAGCAGGCCGGCGTACCCGATCACGACGTTCAGCCCGATGGCGATCAGGGCGAAGCGGGCCATATCGAAGCACGCCAGGGCAAAGTTATTGCCGGGCTCGGTGGTGATAATAGGCGGGTTTAGGACCGGCAGCAGGTACGCGAGCACGACCACAACTATCAGGAATACCCATTGCTGTTGCCGGCTGAGCGCGTTCCAGCGCTGCCCGAGGGAACCGGGTTTCTTGCCCTTGCGGCCGGCAACGCTGGCACCGGGACCGGTGGTGAGCGCCTCCCGATCTTCTGCAGACTGCGCGGCCTTAGCGGACGGCAGCGGGGTGGGGCCATCTGTCATGCTCATGCTTTGCTCCTTCCAAGGGAGGTACCCAGGATGCCCTCGGGCCGGACCAGCAGCACCAGCACCAGCACCATGAAGGCGACGACGTCGGTCCACTGCGAATTGCCGAGCAGAATCTGGCCGTAGTTGCCGATCAGGCCCAGCAGCAGACCACCGAGCAGCGCTCCGCGGACGTTGCCGATGCCGCCGAGCACAGCGGCCGCGAAGGCCTTGATACCCAGGACGAATCCGCCGTTGTACTGGACCCCGGAGGGAATCTTCATCACGTAGAACAGAGCCGCCGCGCCGGCCAGAATGCCGCCGATCACGAAGGTGATGATGATGATCCGTTCCTTGTTCACCCCCATCAGGGTGGCCGTATCGGGGTCTTGGGCCACGGCGCGGATCCCGCGCCCGGTCCGGGATTTGCTGATGAACCGCTCCGTGGCGACCATCATGATTACCGCAGCGATGACGATGACCAGCTGCTGCGAGTCGACAATAGTGCCGAAGACATCGAAGATCGGCGTAGGTTTGAACATTGTCACAGCGGCCTCCGGGCTGGGGCCGCGGATAGCGTAGATGGTGTACTGAATGGCGAAGGAAACACCGATGGCGGTAATGAGGAAGACCAGCCGCGGAGCGTTGCGCTTTCGCAGCGGCTTGTAGGCGATCCGCTCGACCAGGAACGCCGTCAGCGCTGAGGCGATCATGGCGATCACCAGCGCCAGGATGAGGTTCAGAACAATCGACGCCAGCGACAGATGCGGGACGTTGGGGCCGAAGCCCAGTCCACTGAGCGTGAAGAACACCGCATAGCAGCCGATGATGAAGACTTCTGAATGGGCAAAGTTAATCAGGTTCAGCACGCCGTAAACGAGCGTGTACCCCAGGGCAACGAGCGCGTAAATGGACCCAAAGGTCAGCCCGTCAAAGGTTGCGCTCCAGAAATTTTCGGCCAACGACGGGATGTCGAAGGTGATCCAGTCATTGTCCATCGGCATGGATGTCAGTAGTGAGGTGAGCATTGGCACATCCTGGTTGAGTCTGGCGGCAGGACCGACGCTGGCCCATGCGGACGATCGGCACGTTTCGGTTCTTGGTGCAGCGGTCGGGACAATGCTGCGGGACCCGAGTACCGGCCCCGCAGCATCAGGCTTCCGTTGCTAGTTACTCGCCGATCGCACCGACCGGCACAATCTTGCCGTTTTCAACTTTGTACCCGTAGACGGTCGGGGCCTGCAGCTCGCCCTTGGCATCCCACTTGTAGTGCTTGCTCAGCCCGTCCTTGTCATAGGACTTCACCCAGGAGAGCAGATCCGCGCGGGACTGCTTGCCGTTGTCGATGCCGGAGAGGAGGATCGTGGCCGCGTCGTAACCTTCAATGGAGTAGGTTCCGGGTTCGGCGTTGGTCAGGGACTTGTAGGCGCTCTCGAAGGACGGAATCAGTTCACCCGGAATGCACGGGCAGGTGAAGTAGGCGTTGTTGGAGGAGTCTCCGGCCTGCTTGATGAACTGATCATCCTTGAGTCCGTCGGGGCCAACGAACGTGCCGGTAAAGCCCTTCCCGACCAGCTGCTGGTCAAACGGTGCACCCTCAGCGTAATACCCGGAGTAGAACACCGCATCGGCCTTGGCATTCATGATCTTGGAAATCACCGCGGAGAAGTCCTTCTGCCCCGTGGTGACCTTCTCCGTGCCGGCCAGCGCGCTACCTAGGCCATCCGATGTAGTCTTGCCCAGCCCAATGCCGTAGTCCGAGTCATCCTGGACAACGTAGACCTTCTTGGCGCCCAGTTTGCCCGTGATGAACTTCGCAGCTGCAGGGCCCTGCACCGCATCGTTTCCCAGGCCCCGGAAGAAGGTGGTCCAGCCGTTGGTCGTCAGGCCGGGATTCGTTGCCGCGGGGGTAATGTGCACCAGCTTCGCCTGCTCGAAGATGTTCCCGGTTGCCTTGGACTCACCGGAGAACGGCAGACCGACGACGCCGAGGATGCCGGCCTCGGTGGTGACCTGGGTCACCGGGCCGGTGGCCTTGCTCGGGTCGCCTTCGGTGTCGAACTTCTTGAACTGGACCTGGCAGCCCGGGTTGGCGGCATTATGTTCATTGATCGCCAGCTGAACGCCATTGAAAATATTGATGCCCAGCTGGGCGTTCGGCCCGGTCTCCGCCCCCGCGTACGCCAGCGTGGTGGTGGCCGGGCAGGTGGCCTTGCCGTCGCCCTTGGGCAGAACCGCATTGGCCGGGATGTCAATCTTTGTCAGTGCGGGAACGTTCACTTTACTGCCGGTCGCAGCGGTGTCGGAGGATGTGCCGGTTCCGGCCTGGTTCGCACACGAGGACAACAGCATGCCCAGCGTGGCCGCCACGGCCAGCGTCGAGACGAGTTTCTTGCGGTACATAGATTTGCCTTTCGGGCCGCATCCGGGCTCAGGCCTCATTGCCTGCGCCCATCCGTTGATTATGTCCTGACACTACAGCGAAATGTGGCATGGGACACACCCCGAAGAATTAAGATCAGGTAACGGCCGAAAGAGAACCCAAAGACAAGACTGCCCACTTTCCCCCGAGGGGGTGGGCGGGCAGCTGATGTGCCTCAGTACCGGACGTACCGGTCGGTAACTATGGGCCCGGTCGTGGCAGCGCGCCAACTAGCCCAAAGTGGTCAGAACCTCGTTGAGCTTCGCCGACGGACGCATGACGGCCGCAACCTTGGCCACATCAGGATGGTAGTAGCCTTCGAGATCCACCGGGGAGCCCTGCACGGCGAGCAGCTGTGCGACGATGGTCTCTTCATTGGCTGTCAGGGCCTTGGCAACGGCGGAGAAGGCCGCGGCCAGTTCGCTGTCCTCGGCCTGCTTAGCCAGTTCCTGGGCCCAGTAATGGGCGAGGTAGAAGTGGCTGCCGCGGTTGTCCAGCTCGCCGGCCCGCCGGCTCGGGGACTTATTCTCGAGCAGGAAGGTGCCGGTGGCGCGATCCAGCGTGTCGGCCAGAATCCGGGCACGGCGGTTGCCGGTGGAGGTGGCCAGGTGCTCGAAGCTGACGGCCAGCGCAAGAAATTCACCCAGGCTGTCCCAACGCAGGTGGTTTTCCTTCAGCAGCTGCTGAACGTGCTTCGGAGCGGATCCGCCGGCACCCGTTTCGAAGAGTCCGCCGCCGTTGATCAGCGGAACGATGGAGAGCATCTTGGCGCTGGTGCCAAGTTCGAGGATCGGAAACAGGTCCGTGAGGTAATCACGCAGCACATTGCCGGAGACCGAGATGGTGTCCTCGCCCTTGCGGATCCGTTCCAGCGTGAAGGCGGTTGCGTCCTCCGGTGTCATGATCTCGATCCGCAGGCCTTCGGTGTCATGGTCCTGCAGGTATTCCTTGACCTTGGCAATGAGGTTGGCATCGTGTGCACGGCCTTCGTCCAGCCAGAAGACGGCCGGCATCTCGGAGGCACGGGCCCTGGTGACAGCCAGCTTGACCCAGTCGCGGATCGGCAGGTCCTTGGTCTGGCAGGCGCGCCAGATATCGCCGGGCGAAACCTCGTGTTCGATCAGCACGGCACCGGAACCATCGACGATCTGGACGGTGCCGGCGCCCTGGATCTCAAAGGTCTTGTCATGGCTGCCGTATTCCTCGGCGGCCTGGGCCATCAGGCCAACATTCGGGACCGTTCCCATGGTGGTCGGGTCAAAGGCGCCGTGCGCACGGCAGTCGTCGATCACGACCTGGTAAACACCCGCGTAGCAGCTGTCCGGGATCACAGCGAGGGTGTCGTATCCCCTGCCGTCGGGGCCCCACATCTGACCGGAGGTCCGGATCATGGCCGGCATCGACGCGTCAACGATGATGTCAGAAGGCGCGTGCAGGTTGGTGATCCCCTTGTCGGAATCAACCATGGCCAGTGCAGGGCCGTCGTCCAGCCCCTGCTTGATGGCGGTCTTGACACCTTCACGGACATCGGCCGGCAGGGCATCGAGTCCATTGAGGATGGAGGCAAGACCGTTGTTCGGGCTGAGCCCTGCCTTGGCGAGCCGGTCGCCGTAGGCGGCAAACAGTCCCGGCAGGAAGGACTTGACGACGTGGCCGAAGATGACCGGATCGGAGACCTTCATCATGGTGGCCTTCAGGTGTGCAGAGAAGAGCACGCCCTCTTCCTTCGCGCGGGCAATCTGGGCGGTCAGGAACTCATCGAGGGCAGCCACCCGCAGGACGGTGCCGTCGATAACCTCTCCGGCGAGAACGGGAAAGAAGTCCTTCAGAATCGTCGTGCTGCCATCGTCTGCGATGAACACGATCTTGATGGTGTCGTCGGCGGCTATCACGACCGATTTCTCATTCGCGCGGAAGTCATCGGCTTCCATGTGGGCCACATTGGTCTTCGACTGGGGGGACCAGGCCCCCATGCTGTGCGGATGCTTGCGGGCGTAGTTCTTCACCGACAGCGGTGCACGGCGGTCCGAGTTGCCTTCACGCAGCACCGGATTAACGGCCGAACCCTTGATCTTGTCATAACGGGCCCGGACATCCTTTTCCTCGTCGGTGGAAGGATCGTCCGGGTAGTCCGGCAGGTCGTAGCCCTGGCCCTGAAGCTCGGCGACGGCAGCCTTCAGCTGCGGGACGGATGCGCTGATATTGGGCAGCTTGATGATGTTGGCGTCGCGGCTGTTGGCAAGTTGGCCCAGTTCGGCCAGTGCGTCGCCGGTCTTCTGGTCGTCGGTGAGGTAGTCGCCGAAGACAGCGATGATACGGCCCGACAGCGAGATGTCGCGGGTCTCCACTTCCACACCTGCAGTCGAGGCGTAGGCCTCGACTATCGGCAAAAACGAATAGGTGGCCAGCATCGGCGCTTCGTCGGTGTGGGTATAGATAATCTTGGCCATTAGCGAGGCGTCTCCTGTGAATGTCGACGGAAATCCGGAATGTCTATGGAAATCCGGTCTTATGTCTTTAATATCCAACATGTCCAACTTACCCGAGGAGCCCGGACCGGCGGCCATTCGGCCCGCCCGCCTCCCCGGCAATCGATATCGCATTTCGCGCCGATGATGCCCGGCAACATGGGCGCGAAATGTGACATCGATGTGGGGTTAATGGAAGAAGTGGCGCGATCCGGTTAGGTACATCGTGACTCCGGCGGCGGTGGCCGCGGCGATGACTTCCTCATCGCGCACCGAACCGCCGGGCTGGACCACGGCACGCACGCCGGCCTCGAGCAGAATCTGCAGACCGTCCGCGAACGGGAAGAACGCATCCGACGCCGCCACGGCTCCGCGGGCCCGCTCGATGGCGGACCCGTCCTTGTCCACGGCCAGCGAGTTGGCCCGCTCCACGGCCAGCCTGCAGGAATCCACCCGGTTCACCTGGCCCATTCCCACACCGACCGAGGCGCCGTCGTTGGCGAGCAGGATGCCGTTGGACTTGACCCCGCGCAGGGCCTTCCAGGCGAAGGCCAGATCGGCCAGTGTGCCGGCGTCCGCCGGTTCGCCGGAGACCAGGGTCCAGCCCGCCGGGTTATCCCCCGCCGCGTCCATCCGGTCCGTTGACTGGATCAGCATGCCGCCGGACACCTGCCGGAATTCCACTGCGGCACGGGCGTAACCCTCCGGCAGCGTCAGCAGCCGGATGTCCGCGCGCTTCTGCAGCCGCTCCAGCGCGTCCGGCTCGAACGACGGCGCAATGATGACTTCGGTGAAGACCCCCTTCAGGCCGGCGGCCATTTCTTGGGTGATCGGCCGGTTGGACGCGATGACGCCGCCGTAGGCGGAGCTCGGATCGCAGGCATGCGCCTTCGCATGCGCCTGCGCCACTGGATCGGCGGCATCGGCGTCGGCCACGGCCACCCCGCACGGATTGGCGTGCTTGACCACTGCCACGGCCGGCTCGTCGAATTCGAAGGCAGTCCGCAGCGCGGCATCCGCATCCACGTAATTGTTATAGCTCATCGGCTTACCGTGCAGCTGGTCCGCCTGCGCAATGCCCGGCGTTGCGGTCCTGTCGACGTAGAGCGCCGCAGCCTGATGCGGGTTTTCGCCGTAGCGCAGCACCTCGGAGCGCTCCAATGCGACGCCGGCGTACGCGGGCCAGTGCTCGCCGTCGTCGTTCAATTCCTTCGCGGTCCACGCGGCCACGGCGTTGTCGTAGGCGGCGGTGTGCGCGAAGGCCAGCGCGGCGAGCCGGCGGCGGCCGGCCAGATCAAAGCCGCCCTGCTGCGCGGCGGCGATGACGTCGGTGTAGCTCTTCGGATCCACGACGACGGCGACCGAGGCATGGTTCTTCGCGGCGGCACGCACCATCGACGGGCCGCCGATGTCGATCTGCTCGACCACATCGTCGTTGGCCGCGCCGGACGCGACGGTCTCGGCGAACGGGTAAAGGTTGACGACGACGAGATCGAACGTGTCGATCTCCATGTCCGCGAGCTGCTGCACATGGTCCGGCAGCCGGCGGTCCGCCAGAATTCCGGCGTGAATGCGCGGGTGCAGCGTCTTGACGCGGCCGTCGAGCATCTCGGGCGAACCGGTGACCTCTTCAACCCCCACCACCGGGATGTTCGCGGCCGCGATCCGGGCCGCCGTCGACCCGGTGGAGACAATGCTGACACCCGCGGCATGCAGGCCGGCCGCGAGTTCCTCCAGCCCCGTCTTGTCATAGACCGAAATCAACGCCCGTCGGATGGGTACACGGTCGACGGGTACACGGCCGGCGGATGAACGATCAAGGGGGCTGCTCACGGATTCTTCTCCAGTACGTGTCGACTGACGCCCGGCGGCGTCCAGGAAGGGGATGCTCCAAGTTTAGGCCCCCGGTGTCTGTACCCTTGCAGTATGACCGAGTCGACCCCGCACGCGACGGCGCCTTTAGAGTCCCTTCGGCGTCTGGTCAACAAGGTGATCTGGCCCGGATTTATCGGCACGTCTGTGCCGCGCTGGCTCGAGGAAGCACTGGCCGACGGCCTGGCCGGTGTGGTGTATTTCAGCCACAATTTCGTGCCCGGTTCGCCCGGCCAGCCGGCGCAGCTCTCGGCGGCCATCAGGACCGCCAATCCGCTGGCCGTGATCGGCTCCGACGAGGAAGGCGGCAACGTCACCCGGCTGCAGTTCCGGACCGGCTCGGACATTCCCGGCGCGGCGGTGCTCGGACAGGTCGACGACGTCACGCTCACCGAGGCGGCCGGCCGCGCCATTGGCACGCTGTGCCGGACGGCCGGCATCAACCTGGTGATCGGTCCGGTCGCGGATGTGAACACGAACCCGCTAAATCCCGTCATTGGGGTGCGTTCCTTTGGCTCCGGCACGGAACTCGTCAGCCGGCACACCGCCGCGATGATCCGCGGCATCACGGCCACCGGCGTCGGTGCCTGCGCCAAACATTTCCCCGGACATGGGGACACCAGCACCGATTCGCACGTATCGCTGCCGCGGCTGGACGAGACGCTCGACGACGTCGATCGGGTCCATCTGCCGCCGTTCCGGGCGGCGGCGGCCGCCGGTGCAGCCGCCATGATGAGCGCACACATTGTGATCCCCGGGCTGGGCGAGGCCCCGGCCACGCTGAATCCGGCCGCCGGTGCGCTGCTCCGCGGGCTGGGCTTCGACGGGCTGCTGATCACCGACGCGCTGGACATGGCGGCCATTAAGGCCACGGTTGGCATCGGCCGGGGCGCCGTCCTGGCCCTGCTGGCAGGGGCCGACCTGATCTGCGTGGGCAATCCGGCCAACCACTCCGGCAGCAGCACCGGCAACGGGACCGCCGGCAACGACAGCACCGGCAACGCTGACAACGGCGGCGCCGGTGAGGACGACTATCTGCAGGTCCGCGACGCGCTGTTGGCGGCCGTGGCCGATGGCACGCTCCCCCGCCTGGTGCTGGAGCGCGCGGCCGACCGGGTTGCGGCCTTTGCCTCCCGCACCGTATCGGCGGCCGCGGTGCAGGTGCGTGACGGGGCCGGGCCGGCGCCTCGGGTTCCGGACCCCGACTGGGTGGCCGTTGCGGCGCGGGCCTGTACCGTCTCCGGGGACGCGATGATGCCGCGGCTGCCGCCGGGCAGCACCGTCGTCGACGTCGTCGATCTTCGCAGCGTACCTAACATGGCGGCCGGCGCCACCGATAACTTCTTCGCCGCAGCCCTGGCCGAGCACCTGACGGTACGGACCCTGTCGCTGCATGACCTTCGGGCCGAACTGGAAGCGGTGCAGGATCCGCCCCGGCTCGACGCCGAATCCGCCGGGCCCTGCGTGGTGATCCTGGATGCCATGCTCGATCCAGGCCAGCGCGCGGGGTTGGCGGAACTGTTCGACCTGGTTCCGGACGCCATCGGCATTAACGCCGGGCTGGCCACTTCTCCTCCGGTCCGGCCCCCGCTGCCGATCATCAATTGCTATGGCTCGTCCCGGGTGTCCGCCCGTGCCGTGGCCAGGCTGCTTACCGCGCAGCCCAGACGGGACATAACATGACCGGCCCAGTGACCGACCCGAATGTAGCCCTCCGTGCCGAGCTGGCGGGGCTGACCACCGAGGCCGTCAATCCCGCATTCTCCGATCTGGACACGCTGGGCACGCTGGACCTGGTGCAGGCCATGAACGCCGAGGACGGCAAGGTGCCCGCCGCGGTTGCCGGCGCCTCCGCGGCCATCGCCCGCACCGTTGATGCCGTGACCGAGCGAATGGAGCGCGGCGGCCGGCTGATCTACGTCGGCGCAGGTACCCCCGGCCGCCTCGGGGTGCTGGATGCCAGCGAATGCCCGCCCACGTTCGGAACGGATCCTTCCCAGGTTGTCGGCGTCATCGCCGGCGGTGAGCAGGCGCTGCGCCAGGCGGTCGAAAACGCCGAGGACGACGACGAGGCCGGCGCCGCGGATATCCGCCGGCACCGCGTCGCCGCGGCCGACGCCGTCGTCGGCATTTCCGCCTCCGGCCGGACACCATACGTGCTGGCCGCCCTCGCCGCCGCACGGGAGGCCGGCGCGCTGACCATCGGGCTGTCCTGCAACACGGGCTCGCCGCTGGGTGCCGCGGCGGAGATCGCGATTGAGATCGAGCTCGGGCCCGAGTTCATCACCGGTTCCACCCGGCTGAAGGCCGGCACCGCGCAGAAACTGGTCCTGAACATGATCAGCACCCTCACCATGGTCCGGCTGGGGAAGACGTATGGAAGCCTCATGGTGGATCTGAGGGCCACGAACGCCAAGCTGCGCGCCAGGTCCGAACGCACCGTGATGCAGGCGACAGGAGCGGACGCTGCCGCAGCCGCCGGCGCGCTCGCCGCCGTCGACGGTTCCGTGAAGGCGGCGATCCTGATACTGATGACGGGCCTGCAGCCGGACCGGGCGCTGGAGCTGCTGCGCGAACACCGCGGGCATCTGCGCGAGGCCATCGGTTCCACCGGCCACGAACGGCCATGACGGCCACGACACCGTCCCAATCCGCCGCCCCCGTTGCCGCCGCCCAACTGGACAGCACTTAGGGCCCCGATGACGCCGCATCAGAGCCACAACTGCCGGCCAGTTGGGACGGGGTGGCGGCAGTGGAAACGCGTGCGGCGAGATCTGCCAGCACCTTGATCAGCAGCTCCCGTTCGGCCAGCTTAATCCGCTCATGCAAAGTGTCTTCGGTGTCACCGGCCTCCACGGCCACCGCGGCCTGCGCGATGATGGGCCCGGTATCCACACCGGCATCGGCAAAATGCACCGTGCAGCCGGTGACCCTGACCCCGTACGCCAGCGCATCCCGTACCCCGTGCGCGCCCGGAAAGGCCGGCAGCAGGGCCGGATGGGTGTTCACATACCGCATCGGGAATGCATCAATAAACGACGGCGCCACGATCCGCATAAACCCGGACGAGACAACATAGTCGGGAGCGTAACGGGCGACGGCGGCCAGCAGCGCGGCGTCCCACTCACCGCGGGTGGCAAAATCCTTGAAGTTGACCACAAAGGTCTCCAGTCCCGCGGCGGCCGAGCGCTCGATTCCGAACGTGGCCGGCCGATCCGCCCCCACCGCCGCGATCTCCACCGGCAACCGCCCGTCCTTGGCCGCATCAATGACGGCCTGAAGATTAGACCCGGTGCCGGAGACGAGAACAACAATGCGCATGGAACAACTTTAGGCGACAGATTTGCCGGACGGATCAGGGCACAGACGCGCACCGCTATTGGGCGCCGGGCGCCGGGTCCTTCGCCACGGGTTCACGCTCCAGCCACGGTCCCGCCGCGTAACCGACGACGACGCCGATCCCGACTTCCGCCGCCACCCAGACCGCCGTCGTGAGAAAGTTAGGGCCGATGTCGGTCAGGTGGCCGATGCCTGCCGATCCGTGTGCCAGCAATGCAAGGATGCCGGCGAAGATCCCGGCCGCCGCACCGACCACCGCACCCAATGCAAGCGCGGCTACCGCCGCGGTGAACCAGCGGGCCTTGATTTTGATGGACAGCCATTCGTCAAGGTGGTTTTCCCCCGCCCGCACAAACCACCAGCCGGCGAGCGTGCCGGCCAGGACCGGGATCACCATCGCCACGACACCCCAAGACAGCTCTCCCACCGGCAGCGCTCCCAGCACCGGGATGGCAGGCACCGGGGCCACGACGGTGCCGAGCGGGGAGACCGAGGAACCGGCACCGAGCGCGAAGCCGGAGCCCGACGCCCAGGCCAATGTCCAGATCACCAGGTTCGGCACGAAGCCGAGCTGGGCGATGGTGAGCACGAGGCCACCCACCACACCCGTTTTCAGCCCCTCGTAGACGGCCACGATGTCGGCCCAGTGCCAGACAATATTGACCACCAGCAGCAGAGCGGACAGCGCCAGCGCACTCACGAGTGCCACAAAGCCGGCCCGGACCGCTGCCCAGACGTACGATCCCGCCCAGCGTGAGTCCTGACTGGTTGCGGAGATCCAGTCCGCCGCGTCAACGCCGATCAGCCGTCCCCACGTGCCGGATTCACGCCTCGCCCCGATGATCAGTCCCAGACCGACGGGGATCAGCGGGATCAGGGTGCCCAGGGTAAGACTGGTCCGGACCACGGCCGTGCCGCAGATGAATGCTGTTCCCAAACCGGCGGCGCCATATACCAGCAGCGCGCCAAGAACCGCCTGCCAGAGCTGGTCCGTGTACGAGGCCTTGGCCAGCCGTCGTCCGGCACGCCAGGCGAGCAAAAATGGGATCATGGTCAGTCCCAGCGGGATCAGGCTCAGTGTCCCGGTCTGCACCGACGCGGAACTGGGGCCTTCGTTAAAGGTCAGGTTCAAGGGGACGGCGTGTATCACCAGCCAGACCTGGCCGCCGAGCCGGGCCAGAGCGTCGAAGGATTTGTCCTGGAAACCACCCGCCCACCACACTCCGGCCAACGGGAGCAACACCAGGACCACGGAAAAAACGGCCGCCTGAGCCGACTCGAAGGCACCTTGCAGCCACAACGGCATCGGAATTCCCTGTTGGCTTCCCCTGCCCGTTGTCAGTCTCATCGTCTCCCATCGTGCCACGTAGCCGGGCATACTGCCCGTCGGCAACGCCGGTGACGGGCAACGAGCCCCTTTCCCGACGTCGACCGAGCCCTCCTGCCGCGTACTACACTCGTGCTACATAACGTGACGCCGTCTTACCCGGCTCCGCCCGTCATGACTAAGCTGTCCTCATTAGCCGCACCGGGTGAAAGATTCTCTGGCAAAGGAGCCATGACATGAAATTGGGCAAAAACAGAGCGCCGGGCGCTGTCGCCGCTCTCGTGGTTGGCCTGCTCGCCTTGGGACTGGCGGGGTGCAGCCCGGAGTCTCCCGGGACGCCTGCGGCCAGCAGCTCGGGCGGTGCAAGCTACGACGACGTGATCAGCGCCGGCGCGAAGGCGGACGACGCAACCGTCTCGGCCAACGAATGGGCCAGCCAGATCAAGAAGAGCGGCGTGCTGCACGTGGGCGGAACGGAGACGTCCCAGCTGTTCAGCCTACTGAATCCGACAACAGGCAAGGCGGTTGGCTTCGATGCCGGACTGTCCCAACTGCTGGCCAAATACATCATCGGCGAGCCGAAGACCAAGCTTGATCAAGTCACCGTCGACACCCGCGAGGACCTGCTGGTCAACAAATCGGTGGACACCATCATTGCCACCTATTCGATCACGGACAAGCGGGCCGCCCGGGTCGATTTCGCCGGGCCGTATTACTCCTCACAGGCCGGGATCCTGGTCAAATCCACCAATAACGACATCAAGGGCGTTGCCGACCTGGCCGGCAAGAACGTGACCACACAGGCCGCATCGACCGGCGTGACGCTGCTGGCCAGCCAGGCCCCGGAGGCCAAGGTGCTGCCGCTGCCCGACAATGCTCAGTGCCTGGCGGCTGTGCAGCAGGGCAGAGCGGATGCCTACGTCATTGACCAGTCCCTGCTGTTGAATGCCCTGGTAGCCAACAAGGACGTGAAGATCGTCGGCGATCCGTTCGGCCCAAAGGATAATTACGGCATTGGCCTCCCCAAGGGCACGGATGCCAAGGCATTCGTCAACGACTGGCTGAAGAAGATCATCGCGGACGGAACCTGGCTCAAACTGTGGAAGGCGACCATCGGGGCTCAAACCGGTACCACGACGCCGCCCACCGCGCCCACCGTCGGCTAGCTTCACACCATGGACCTACTGCTCACAAAATATCTGGGGACGTTCGGCGAGGGGCTGTGGGTCACGGCCCAGTTCACCGTCGTTGGCTTCATTGGTTCCATGATTCTGGGCGTTGTCCTGGCCACCTTCCGGATCAGCCCGGTGGCGTATCTGCGCGCCGTCGGGCTGATCTTTGTGGAGATCTTCCGTAATGTTCCGCTGGTGTCCCTGCTGATCCTGGTCGTCTACGGACTGCCGGAAATCGGCATCACCATCGACTACCTGCCCTCGGTGATGATCGCAATGATCCTGGTCGGCGCATCCTTTGCCTGCGAGGTGTTCCGGACCGGCATCAATGCGATTCCCTCCGGCCAGGTCGAGGCGGGCCGGGCGATCGGGCTGGGCTTCTTCGGTGTGCTCCGCGAGATCGTGTTCCCGCAGGCCACCCGTGCCATGGTGCAGCCCATCGTCACGCTGTTCATCGGCATTCTGCTCTCGTCCTCGCTCGCCGGCGTCGTGGGCGTGATGGATCTGACGGCACAGGTCAGCTACATCAACAATAAGGAAGCCCTCGGACTGGTGACGTTCCTCGTGGCGGCGGTCATCTACGCCACCATTGCTTTGGGGGCAGGAGCCGTCGGCGCGAAACTGGAGACAAAACTGCGGGTGCTGCGATGAGCACGCACCAGGTCCTTTTCGACGCCGTCGGTCCGAAGGCGCGGCGCCGCGTCGTGGTCCTGACCATGGTGAGCATTCTCGTCACCCTTGGCCTGCTGGTTCTGGCCTATGCCCAGTTTTATCAGAGCGGCCAGCTCGCGCCGTCCAAGTGGGCCGAGTTCAAGCAGACCAGCACCTGGCGGTACCTGCTCAAGGCGTTCGGCAATACCGCCCTGGCGGCGTTGGGCGCCGGCGCTATCGCCCTGCCACTGGGCCTTTTCCTGGCACTGGGGAGACTTTCCGAAACGAAGCTGGTGCGCTGGCCGTGCACGGCGGTGATCGAGCTGCTGCGCTCGGTCCCGCTGCTGCTGATCATTTATATCTTTGTCTCCGCGCTGCCGCCCTATGGGATCAATCCGGATGTTTTCTGGAAGCTGGTCATACCGATCGGCCTGTGCTCCGGGGCAACCATCGCCGAAGTTTTCCGGGCAGGTATCCTTGCACTACCCAAGGGCCAGACCGAGGCGGCCATCGCCGTCGGGCTCAGCCCTGCGCAGACCTTCCGCCTGGTGGTATTCCCGCAGTCCGTGCGGATCGTGCTTCCGGCCCTGATCGCGCAGGTGGTCATCCTGCTCAAGGACACCACACTGGGTTATGTGGTTTCCTACGGTGAGCTGCAGCAATCCGGCAAGGTCCTGGTGGCCTCGACCGGGCATCTGGTGCAGACCTATCTGATCATCACCGTCATCTTCATCGGTATGAACATAGTCATTTCGAACGCCGCCAGTGCGATTGACCGGAGGATGTCACGACGGCGGGCCGGCACCGCGGCCGCAACAGCACAGGATGCCACGGAGCGTCAGCTCAGCACCATCGCATGACCGGCGTCCGGTCGGGAGATCTGCCCACTGACTGACCCGAGCTGACCCGAGGGACGGGATTTAAACAGAAGCAGGGTGGGAATTTTCCCGCCCTGCTTCTGTCGCCGTTCAGGATGAACGGCTGCCCATACTAGACGGACTGGATGTTCGTTGCCTGCGGGCCCTTGGGGCCCTGCTCTACTTCGAAGGAAACCTTCTGGTTCTCTTCAAGGGAACGGTATCCACCGGAGTTGATGGCGGAGTAGTGAGCGAAAACATCCTGGCTGCCATCATCGGGAGAGATGAAGCCAAAGCCTTTTTCGGAGTTGAACCATTTGACGGTACCTGTTGCCATTTTATTTATTTCCTTTAGAAGATGGAGTATCCGCCCGACTTTCGGGCCCCCTGGTTACTTGTTCTTTGCCACTTCTTCGAAAAAAACAGTAACCTCTCGAGAGTCCCTCGAGGCCACCGCTTGAACTACAAAAATGCGCAACACAACAACAACTAACATAAGTATACACAGCGTTGGCGCCGACACCAGCAAATTCTGCACCCATTTGGTGCCCGTCGACTGGGATTTCATCCACCGGCAACCGCACCCCAAGCGAGAGATGCATCACTTTGACGAGAGATCCATCACCAGATCGTAGCCCAAGGACAGGGTTCAGTGCCGGCGCAGGATGGCGGACAGATCCGTTCCGGCCGGCAGGTTGCCATATTCGAAGCATCGTTGCGGTCCGAGTCTACTGAGCGCGAACGCATCAGCCACGACGGCCGGGCTGTACCTGAGCAGCAAGGATGCCTGCAGCCCCAGCGCCAAATGTTCCACCAGCCGCCGGGCGGAGCCCTCGTGCGCTGCCGGCGAGCGCTGCACCGCCGCGACTTCGTCCTCCAGGGCGGAAAGGAAGCTGTCAAAGTACGGGTTCGCACCCCGGGCAAGTTGCAGCTCCGCCAGAAATGCCGCCACGGAATCCGGTTCCTTTGCCATCGCCCGCAGAACGTCCAGCGCGATGACGTTGCCTGTCCCTTCCCAGATGGCCAGCACGGGCTGTTCACGGTACCGCATCGCCAGCGGAAAGGCCTCGGTGTAGCCATTTCCACCCAGGCATTCCATCGCTTCATAGGCATGCTGTGGCCCGCGTTTACAGACCCAATACTTCGCGACGGCGGTGGCAAGGCGGCGAAAAGACCCCTGCCCGGCGTCGTCGTCGTAGGCCCGGGCCAGCCGCATGGCCGTCGCCGTCGCCGCCTCGGATTCCAGCGCAAGATCTGCCAGCACGTTCGTCATCACCGGCTGATCCACCAGTCGCCGACCAAAGGCACGGCGGTGCCGGCCGTGCCATAACGCCTCGGCAACGCCCTGCCGCATCCCGGCCGCGGTGCCGAGCACGCAATCGAGCCGGGTCCTGGCGACCATACCCATGATCGCGGCCACCCCGCGTTCGGGTTCACCGATGCGCATACCAACGCTGTCCGCAAATTCGACCTCGCAGGACGCATTGGATTTATTGCCCAGCTTGTCCTTGAGCCGCTGGATCCGGAACACGTTCCGCGACCCGTCCGGGAGCAGGCGCGGCAGCAAAAAACAGGACGGTGCACCCTCGGGCCGCGCCGCTTCCTTGGCCAGCACCAGAAATGCATCCGACATCGGGGCCGAACAAAACCATTTGTGTCCGGTGATCAGCTGATGGTCTCCGTCCGCGGCGGCCGTGGTGGTGTTCGCGCGGACATCGGAGCCACCTTGTTTTTCCGTCATGGCCATCCCGATCAGCGCGCCCGGCTTGCCGGCGCGCAGGACGGGGTCATAGCTGCGGCTGTACAGCCGCGGCAGCCATTCCGCGCCCACTTCCGGTGCGCTCAATAGCGGTTCGACGGCGGCATGAGACATCGAGATCGGGCACGCATGGCCCGGTTCCAGCTGGGCAAAGAGCATCATTTTCACGGCCCGCTGTGCGTTGGCTCCCGGGCCCGGCCCGGACCAGGCCGCGGTGTGCGCGCCGGCACGAACGGCCGCGGAAAGGATGCGGTGGTACGCGGGGTGGTACTCGACCTCGTCGATCCGATGACCATAGGCGTCGTGGCTGTTGAGTATGGGCGGGTGGGTATTGGCGAGCCGCGCATCGTGCTCGAACCCGGCCGACCCGACGAGCGCACCGATGGCCTCAAGTTCACTGCTGTCCGCGGCGTCGCCGATGCTGCGGACGAACTCGCCGAGCACCGGATTTTCGGCAAACTCATTGACCCCTGTCCGCGCCGGTGGCTGATTGAGGACCTGGTGCGTTGCGCCCGCATCGGCGCCGGCATACCCGCTCACGGCCCCATCGTACGCCCCGGACCCTGCGCAGCGGCGAAAGCCCGCGGCGGCGTCCGCGACGTCACCCGGATACCGGCACTGTGGCAGAATCAAGGTGATCCCTCATGGCAAAGAACACGGCGAAAAAATACCGGCACCGGTCACCGACAGACGGCACAGCACCGAACCAGCCCGCGGATATCTCCCGGCGCCTGCTCCTGCTGACCATCGGTGGCGCTGCGGCCCTCACCGCGTTCCGGACCAACATCGCCGCGAATGATCTCATCACTGACAATCTGTCCTTCAAGGTCATTACGCCGCAGAACAAGGAGAACGCCAACGCGGCCGGCCGGTTTCCCGGTGCCACTTGGTACCTGCTCGGCGGTTTTGAGGTCACCAACGGCACCGCCGGGCGCAAACTGGCGGCCCTGCAGCCGGCCATGAACGAGCGCGCCGAGGCGTCGTACATCGGCTATTCCAACCGCGGCATCGACGTGGCGCAGCTCTTTATCGCGATCACGCGGGATGCTTACGTACGCAAAATCAATACCGTGTATCTGTACGGGGACAGCTTCGGCGGGATGGTCGCCGTCGTTCTGGCGCCTTTGCTGGAACAGAACGGGCTCCACGTCAAGGTCATTGTTTTTGGTTCCAGCCCGAGCAGTGTGGCGGATGTCAAGGACCCCGGGAAGCAGTATATCTCGTTGGCCGGCGCGGTGGTGCCGTATCTGGGCATTGTGGGCGGGCTCGGCTGGGGGATCTGGAGCGGCCTGAGCAATCCGAACGGCCAGGACATGTACACGGCGGCACAGTCCGGCGTGCAGTCGTCCTTCGACGGCGAACGGAACAGCCTGATTCTGAACACCTCTCAGGCGACATTCCTGAAGGCGTTCCCGGCCCAGTACGAAGGCGGGATCTCCCCCCTAACGAGCATCGGGCTGCTATATGACCCGGCGGACTTCATCGTGAACGCCGCCAGCGCGATGCGAGGCTGGCGGCGGTTGCTGCCGAACAACAACTTCTTCCGCTACGACATCGCCAACACCGGCCATGCGAGCCCGGAAATCCATCCGGATACGTATCAGACGGCGCTGCGGGTTCTGCAGGATGTGCTGGCCCCGCTACCGTCGGTCGCACCGGTCAAAACCAGGTACTTTTAGGCTGCGCTGTACTTTTTAGGCTGCGCTGGTACGTGGGTCGGCCACTGGCGGACCGATCGGTCGGCGCCAACGCCCGCCGCGGCTATGAGGCCTGCGAGATCCGCACCATGTTTCCTGAAGGGTCGCGGAACGCGCTGTCGCGCGGACCCCAGGACTGGTCGCTGGGCTCCTGCAGCACCTCGGCCCCGGACGCCCGCAGCTTCTCGAAAGTCGCGTCGAGATCGTCGGCGCGGAAGACGACGATTGGCAACGCGCCCTTCGTGAGCAGCTCCTGGAGCGAGTCGCCGTCGGCCTGGGACCGGCCGGCGTGCGGTTCCGAGAGCACGATTCCGAGCCCCGGCTGGCTGGCGCTGCCCAGAGTGACCCAGCGGAACCCGCCCGAAGCGACGTCGTTGAGCAGCTCAAGTCCAAGCGCGTCCCGGTAGAAGGAGAGCGACTCGTCCACGTCGTTGACGGTGATATTGCAGTACTGGAGTGAAATAGTCATGAGACCAACGCTAGTGGGCAGCCGCGGGGACCGCTTCTCCAATCCTGCTCGGCACATCTTGGCAGGGGCTGGGCACATTTTGGTCCGGCACATTTCCGGTCGGGACGTTTCGGGTCGGGCGGCTTCGCGCCTTCGCCACGCACGCGGGCATCGCCGTCACGGCGTTGTGCTCCCGGACACGGTAAGCGCTCGGCGTTTCCCCCATAACCTCGCTGAACCGTGAGCTGAACGAGCCAAGGGAGGTACAGCCGACGGCCATGCACGCGTCGGTCACGCTCATACCCGCGCGCAGCAGCGCCATCGCGCGCTCGATCCGGCGTGTCATGAGGTAGCCGTACGGCGTTTCACCATAAGTTGCCCGGAATTGTCGTGAGAAGTGCGCGGGCGACATGAGCGCGTAGCGGGCCATCGTCGGCACGTCGAGCGGACGCGCGTACTCCCGGTCGATCAGGTCCCGCGCCCGGCGCAGGTACGTGAGATTGGCAAGCTCCTGCGGGGTCATGGGATGAGGGTACCACCGGGGCGCCCGCCGATCCCAGCATCAGCCCGGTCGCGGCTCCGATCCGTTGTACGGGTGCTACCGCGGGGATATCTGCGCCAGGAGCTGCTCAAACGGCAACGACTGGGTCAGCTCCGCTTCGTGCCGGGCGCGCTTGTCCTTCCGCCCCTGATCCGCGACACCACCGGCGAGCGGAGCGATCGTACCGGCCAGCTCGCCGGCTGCCTGGGCCACGCGGACGTCCAGGCCGCCCACTGTGGAGTCGCTGGCACCCCAGTCGTCCGGCGAAGCGTAGACGGCGGTTGGCATGGTCCGCGCCCGGAAGTAGGTGAAAAGCGGCCGCACGGCGAAGTCCAGCACCAGCGAATGCCGCGTGCTGCCACCGGTGGCGCCGATGATGACCGGCATTCCCGCCAAGGACTTCGGATCCAGCAGATCAAAAAATGATTTGAACAGCCCGCTGTACGAGGCGCTGAACACCGGGGTGACGGCGATCAGCGCGTCGGCGTCCGTGACCCGGGCGATGGCGGCGGCCAACGGTGCCGGGGCAAACCCGGTAACGAAATTATGCGCAATATCAACGGCGAGATCACGGAGCTCGACGACGTCAATCTCCGCCTCGGCGCCGAAATCCGCCAGCTGGCCGGAGGTGGCACGGGCCAGCTGATCGGCGAGAATCCGGGTCGATGACGGTACGGATAGCCCGGCCGAGATGACGACGATCTTGCGTTGCATTGCACTGCTCCCTTTAGGTTCGGCAAACCATATACGTTTGCATCTACATGAATGAACCGGTGCGCTAGGGATCTTATTCCCGGGGCCGGACCATGGTCCGCCGAAAACGGCCGCCGGCCATGCAGGCAAACTACAGCGGAATCGGCGCAGCGCTTGCCGCCCGGCCCGGCCGCAAATGTTGTAGCGTCTAAGCGTGCAACAAGCTAGCGTCAGTGCCGCGATGGGCCAGTGACGACCGTCATGGCAGAACGGATCAGTCCGGCACAGCGCAGCGCCAATATGTCCCGGATCAGGGGAAAAGACACCAAACCCGAGCTGCTGGTGCGCCGGATGCTGCACCGGGACGGCTACCGCTACCGGCTGCATGGCCGCTACCGATCTGAACGCCTGCCGGGACGCCCGGACCTGGTTTTCGCCGGCCGCCGCAAGGTCATTTTCGTCAATGGCTGTTTCTGGCACACGCACAGTTGCGCCGCCGGTCAGCATGCGCCGCAGAGCAACGTGGAATTTTGGTCGGACAAGCGCCGACGCACGGTGGAACGCGATGCCCGCCAGCTAGTGACCCTACGGGCCCAGGGCTGGCGGGTGCTGGTGGTCTGGGAATGCGAGCTGAAGGACGCCTCCGTGCTGGAGTCCCGGCTGATAGCTTTCCTCGAATCCGATGTCTAAGCGCCCGTGTCGTCAATCCGCACGGCGCGGCTAGATCCCCAGGTGGGTGGGGCCAAACATTTTCAGCAGCGTGTCGACGACGACGACGTTGGGTCCATCGGCGGCAAAGGCCGCCCTCAGCGCGTCCCCGATGCCCTCCGGTGTCACCCGTTGCGCCGGCACACCAAACGATTCGGCCAGCCTGACGAAGTCCGGCCGGGCCAGTTCCGTGTGCGTGGCCTTGCCGAACGCGCCGATCATGTATTCGCGCAGAATTCCATATCCGCCGTCGTCAACAATCAGCCAGGTGACCGGTGCGTTGTGTTGGCGGGCGGTGGCGAGCTCCGCGATTGAGTACATTGCCGAACCGTCGCCGGAGACCGCGAGCACGCGGTCCGGCTGGCCGTGGAACTGCAGGCCGAGCGACCCGCCGATCGCTGCCGGGAATCCGTAGCCCAGGCCGCCTGCTCCTTGGGCGGAATGGAACTGCCCGCTGCGGGCGTCCCAACAGCTCCAGCCCCAGTAGGCGGCGATGGTCATATCCCAGAAGGTCTGCATCGCATCCGGGACCGCTTCCCGGATATCGGCCATGAACCTTCGTTCCAGCCCGAGATCCTGCTCGTCCAGCCGCAGCTGAACCTTCGCGAGCGTCTCCTTGACCAGCGCCTGAGGGGTCTTCCCGTGCCAATTCGCGCGTTCGCCATGCGCGTCGGTGAGCGCCTCATCCAGAGCCTTCAGGGCCTGGCCGGCGTCCGCCCTGATGCCCAGTGCGGGCCGGTTCGACTCCAACACGCGTGGCTCGGCGTCGATCTGGATGATCCGGCCGCGCGGGGACAGCGTGAAGTAGTTGGAGGTCACTTCGCCGAGCGAGGAACCGACCACCACCAGCACGTCCGCGTCCTCGAGCACCTCGGTGACGTGACTGTCCTCCACCCAGGCCTGCAGCGAGAGCTCATGCTGCCAGGGGAAGGCGCCGTTGCCGCCGGGCGAGCAGACCACCGGTGCATTGAGCTTTTCTGCAATCGAGAGCAGCCACGGCTCCGCCCGTCCCCTCCGGGTACCCCCGCCGGCCACGATGACCGGGCGTTGTGCATCCGAGAGCCAGCTGACGGCTTCGCGGATCAGTTCCACCCGCGGCGGGTTATCGAACGGCTCGGCGAGCGCATCCTCCACCCGGGGCACCATGATCAGATCCAGCAGCACATTCTGCGGGATCTCAAGCCATACGGGGCCCTGCGGTGACGACACCGCCTCCGTCCAGGCATCCTGGATTGCGGACGGAATACCGGATGCGTGTTGGATCAGCCGCTGGCTCTTGGTGACATTCGCGGCGGAGGCCTTTTGATCATCGAGCTGGTGCAGCATCCCCTTGCGCCGGGCGCCCAACCCCTCCAGCGGGATCTGGCTCGCGACGACGATCATCGGTACGCCGGTGGCGTTGGCCTCCTGCAGACCGGCCAGAGCGGTCAGTGCCCCGGGGCCGGTGGAGAGGAACAGCACGCCGACTTCGCCGGTGGCCCGCGAATAGCCATCGGCGGCGAACGCGGCGTTGTTTTCCACCCGGGAGGACACAAAATGCAGGGAGGACCGGCCCAGCGCATCAAACAGGCCCAGCGCATGCTGACCGGGGATGCCGAAGACCGTGCCGGCGCCAAGAGCGCTCAGTGTCTCCACGACGAGGTCCCCGCCGTTACGGGTGGCTGGGGCGGCTGCGCCGGGATCGACGTCCTTCACTTGGCGGCCGTCCCGGTCTCCGCGCGCTCGCCAGGGCACGCTTGGTCGACCACCGACGGGATCCGGGACTCGCTCGCTTGGTCGGCCAGCGGGGAGGGTGCGAATCCTGCGGGCCGACGGGCCTGTTGCCCGAGGGCCTGGGCGGCATACCCGCCCGGTGCACCGAACCGTTCCCCCGGCATGGCATTGTCCGCCATCAGCGTCACCAGCTCGAAGGCGACGTGGCTGGCAGCGACGCCGGTGATTTCCGCGTGGTCATAGGCCGGGGCGACCTCCACGATATCGGCGCCGATCAGGTTCATGCCGCGGAAACCGCGGATGATCTCCAGCAGCTCCCGGCTGGTGATTCCGCCGGCCTCGGGCGTGCCGGTGCCCGGCGCATGGGCCGGATCCAGCACATCGATGTCCACCGAGATGTACAGCGGGCGCTTGCCGATCCGGTCCCGGACCTTGGCAACGGTTTCCAGCACGCCCTGATAGTAAACGTCGGCGCTGGTGACGATACCGAAGCCGAAGCGATGGTCGTCGTCGAGGTCCTTTTTACCGTACAAGGGCCCGCGAGTTCCGATATGGCTGATCGCGGCGGTATCGAGCAGGCCTTCCTCAACAGCACGACGGAAGGGTGTGCCGTGGGTGTATGCCGCGCCGAAATAGGTGTCCCAGGTATCAAGGTGCGCATCGAAGTGCAGCAGCGCCACGGGTTCGCCGGCCCGTTCGGCCGCGGCGCGGAGCAGCGGCAGCGCGATCGTGTGGTCACCGCCGAGCGTCAGCAGCTTGGCGCCGTCGACCGTCAGGTCCAGGGCGTTCTGCTGGATGGTTTCAATGGCCTCATTGATGTTGAAGGGGTTCACCGCCATGTCCCCGGCGTCGGCAACCTGGATGTTTTCGAATGGGGAGACATCCATGGCGGGGTTGTACGGGCGCAGCAGCCGGGACGCTTCCCGCACATGATTGGCGCCAAACCGCGCGCCCGGACGGTAGGACACGCCGGAATCAAACGGAACCCCGACGACGGCGACGTGAGCCGCCGCTACCTGGTCCAGTCGGGGCAGCCTGGCGAACGTTGCCGCCCCGGCGTAGCGCGGAATACGGACGGAATCGATCGGGCCAATGTTGCCATTGGCTTCAATACGCAGTTCTTTCATGGATGCCTCACCTTTGAAAATCATCAATTCGTCGAACGCTGACTTTGCCACCATGCTACCGTGCATGTTGTCTTATGTGAACCAAAAGTTCTCTCATAGGCAAATCTTCCTTGGCTTTCCACCCCCATCTGCCGGGCCGGCCGTCGCCGGCGGGCAGGCCCGTGTGCCGGCCGGGCAGGGCTCCCAGCCCACGCGGAGCCTGCCGGTGCTACTATCCATAGGCCACTGGCGTCAGCGGCTGTGAAAGGATATCGTGACCTCGTTATCGAAGGCCCCGGCTGAACCCGGGGACCGCCGCAAACCCACCGGCACGGCAGCGCTTAAACTGTGGCTCCTGGAAGGCATCCCGGAGACGTCCGGAAAACAGCAGGGCCCGCACGGCAGGCCGGCGCCCGGACATAAAACCAACCCATGGTGGCGGGTCATGTGCCTGACCGGTCTGGACTATTTTTCCACCCTCGGCTATCAACCGGCCATCGCCGCCGTCGCCGCCGGGGTGCTCGCTCCGCTGGCCACTATCGTGCTGGTGATCGTCACCTTGGCCGGGGCCCTTCCGGTCTACCGTCGGGTGGCCAAGGAAAGCCCGCGCGGTGAAGGATCGATCGCCATGCTGGAGCATTTGCTGCCGCGCTGGTGGGGGAAGATTTTTGTGCTGGCCCTGCTCGGGTTCGCCGCCACGGATTTCATGATCACAATCACCCTTTCCGCAGCCGATGCCACCGCACACCTGATCGAGAATCCATTTGCGCCGGGCTTCCTGCAGGGCCAAAACGTGGTGATCACACTTGTCCTGGTCGCCCTGCTGGGCGCCGTCTTTCTCCGCGGCTTCAAGGAAGCCATCAGCATCGCCGTTGTGCTGGTGGGAGTCTTCCTGACCTTTAACCTGATCGTCGTCGTCGTCGCCCTTTTCAAGGTGGCCACCAGCCCGGTGCAGGTCACCGATTGGTGGTCCGCGCTGACCACGCAGCACGGCAGCCCCATCATGATTGTCGCGGTGGCGCTGCTGGTCTTTCCCCGGCTGGCGCTGGGCCTGTCCGGTTTTGAGACGGGCGTGGCGGTGATGCCGCAGATCACCGGCCACGAGGATGACACTGAGGAGAATCCAGCCGGGCGGATCAAGGGTGCGCACAAGCTGCTCACCACCGCCGCCGTCATCATGAGCTCGTTCCTGATCACCTCCAGCCTGGCCACCACCATCCTGATCCCGGCCGCCGAATTCGGCCCCGGCGGCCATGCGGACGGACGCGCCCTGGCGTACCTGGCGCACGAGCTGCTGGGCAGCGGCTTCGGCACGGCCTACGATCTGAGCACCATAGCGATCCTCTGGTTCGCCGGCGCCTCCGCCATGGCCGGTCTGCTGAATCTGGTACCGCGCTACCTGCCGCGCTTCGGCATGGCTCCGGCCTGGGCACGCGCCGTCCGCCCGCTGGTGCTGGTTTTCTCGCTGATCGCATTTATCATCACGCTCGTCTTTAATGCGGATGTGAATGCCCAGGGCGGGGCCTATGCCACCGGTGTGCTGGTGCTGATCACCTCGGCCTCCATCGCCGTGACTCTCTCGGCCAAGCGCAAGAATCAACGCGGGCAGACGATTGCCTTCGGGGCGGTCTCGGTGGTTTTTATCTACACCACCGTGGCCAACTCGATCGAACGTCCCGACGGCCTGAAGATAGCTGCGCTGTTCATTTTGGCGATTCTGGTGGTCAGCTTCGTCTCGCGCCTGCGGCGCTCCTTCGAACTGCGAGCCACCTACATCCATCTGGATGCCGCCGCACTGGATTTCGTCAGCAGCCCCGAATATGGATCCGTCCAGATCATCGCGCATGAGCCACTGCGGGTGGCTGCCTCCGCTTACCGGCACAAGCTCGAACACGCGGCGACCGTCAGCCACCTGATCGACAGCCACAACGTCATATTCATGGAGATCATCGTCGATGATTCATCGGACTTTGAGACGGCCCTGGAGGTCCGCGGTGTCCTCCGGCACGGCTTCAAAATCCTGGAGGTGCACGGCTCCAACGTGCCCAACACCATCGCGGCGGTGCTGCTGCACATCCGCGACAAAACGGGGCTGATGCCGCACATCTACTTCCGCTGGACCGAAGGCAACCCGATCACCAATCTGCTGAAATTCCTGTTCATCGGCGAGGGCGAGATTGCCCCGGTCACCCGGGAGGTCCTGCGCGAGGCCGAACCCGACCTGACCAAACGACCCTGGGTGCACGTCGGCTGACCCCGTTGCCGCGTTACCGAGCCCCGGTTCATCTTCCCAACTGGGCAGCACTTCTGGCGCCGATGGATGCCCATTGGGCCCAGAAGTGCTGACCAGTTGGGAACGGGCGACGGCGGTTAGTTGCCGGAGGCGGCCGGCGCGAGGATGAAGAGGGCGGTGACCGGCTGGTCGGTGTGGTTGATCCAGCTGTGCGGCTCACGGCCGGGAAAAGACAAGGTATCCCCCGGTTCCAGGTCATAGCTGGCGTTGGTCATGATCAGGGTAAGCCGACCGCGGACAATGTGCAGCACATCCACATCGCAGTCGACGGCGTACAGCTCCGACTCGCCACGGCCGTGCGGTTCAATCTCCGTACGCAGGATCTGCACCCGGCGCTCGGAGCGGGCCGTCAGCAGGCGCTCGACGATTCCTTCGCCACCGAGCGAGATCCGCGGCCCCTCATCATGCCGGACCAAATGCGTCTCCGGAACGGCAAACAGGTCCCCGATCGAGACGGACAAGACCTGGCAGAGGGTCACCAGTGAGGCAACGCTGGGGGACGTTAGATCACGTTCCACCCTGCTGAGGAAACCCTTGGTTAGACCCGTCGCCTGGGCAACATGGTCAATGGTCAGCCGCTGGCCCTGTCGCGCGGCACGAATCCGTGACCCGATGGCCAACGGGGCGGCACTGGGCTCAACCGGCAGAGCCTTCATAACCAACCTTCCGTGCCGGAAGTCGTAGCTCCGGCCCAACACATAGTAGTTTGCCCGGCCACGTGGTTTGAGCGTAACGAGGATCACAGTTTAGCCTATAAGGCAACAAATGTTGTATTAATGTCATCTCTTGTGCTTACTCTTCGCCCCGTTGCCCTCGTTTTGCCGCTGTCATTCAACAACCGCAGAGTGGTTGGCGCACAAAAAGTTACACCCTGCAACAGATACTGTGGCTGACGGCCCCGCAGCGGCTGGCGGGGTGCTTTGGAGAACCGCTGCGTGCCCTATCCGTTGCGGGCCGCCTAAACTTCAGGGACAGGCGAACCGGCCGGAATTCCGCGTCGTTCCGCGCTAAAGTGGGGTGACCCGAGGAGAGATTTACCGTGCCGGAACGCACCCCTACCGCCAAAGACATCAAACGCTGGCGCCAGTATCTGGCCGACGAACGGGCCGAGGCAGCCGTCTACCGGGACCTGGCCCGACGTCGGCATGGCGAGGAGCGGGAGATCCTCCTCGCGCTGGCCGAGGCCGAGGTCAGACATGCGAAGCATTGGCAGGACCTCCTTGGCGGGAAGACCGGGTCCGACCGCCGCCCGTCCAGACGGAACCGTTTGGTGGGGCTGCTGGCCCGTCGTTTCGGCTCGGTCTTTGTGCTCGCACTGGCCCAGCGCGCCGAATCGCGCTCGCCCTATGCCTCCGAGGCCGACGCCACGGCCAGCATGGCCGCTGACGAGCAGATCCATGAAGAAGTTGTCCGAGGCCTGGCCACCCGCGGGCGCAACCGCCTCTCCGGCACCTTCCGGGCAGCGGTCTTCGGCGCCAACGACGGTCTGGTCAGCAACCTGTCGCTGGTCATGGGTATGGCAGCATCCGGAGTCGGCAGCCATGTGGTGCTGTTCAGCGGGGTGGCCGGGCTGCTCGCGGGCGCGCTGTCCATGGGAGCCGGAGAATTTGTCTCAGTCCGTTCCCAGCGGGAACTGCTCAGCGCCTCGCGTCCGACACAAATCACGCTGTCGGCGGCAGCGTCGCTGGACATCGAACACAACGAGCTGCTGCTGGTGTATCTGGCCCGGGGAATGTCGCGGGAGGCGGCCGAGCATCGCGTGGCCGAACGCCTGGGCAGCTTCAGCTGCGACTGCGACCCGAGCCTTTCGCTGCAGCCGGAGGTCACACCGGACGAAGACGAGCACGAAACCATCGGCACGGCCTGGGGCGCGGCGATTTCGAGCTTTTGTTTCTTCGCCTCGGGTGCCATCGTGCCTATCCTGCCGTTCCTTTTCGGCATGACAGGTGTTGTGGCCCTGATCGTGGCCGCGGCCTTGGTGGGGCTGGTCCTGATGGCGACCGGCGCCGTCGTCGGGCTGCTCTCCGGAACGGCGCCGCTGAGCCGCGCCCTGCGCCAGCTCGGCATCGGCATGGGTGCGGCCACGGCCACCTATCTGCTCGGTCTGCTCTTCGGCAGCGTCATCGGTTAGAGCAGCGTGATCGGTTAGATAGTTGACCGGTCAGCGGAGCACCACCGTCCGGTTGCCCTGCAGGATGACCCGCCCCTCGCAGTGCCACTTGACGGCATTGCTCAGCGCCTTGCATTCGGTGTCGCGCCCGGCGGCCACCAGATCCGCTGGCCCGTAGGTATGGTCCACTTCGACCACCTGCTGGGCAATGATCGGCCCTTCATCGAGCTCGCTGTTGACATAGTGCGCCGTCGCGCCCACGGTTTTCACCCCGCGGGCATAGGCCTGGTGATAGGGTTTGGCCCCCTTGAAACTGGGCAGGAAGGAGTGATGGATGTTGATTGCGCGGCCATCGAGCTGGCGGGTCAACGAATCACTGAGCACCTGCATATAGCGGGCCAGCACCACCAGTTCGGCCTCGTGCGTATCCATGAGCTCCAGCAGCCGGGCCTCCGCCGCCGGCTTGGTCTGTGCCGTCACCGGGACATGATGGAAGGGGATGCCGTGCCACTCCACCAGTCCCTGATGGTCGGTATGGTTGGAAACGACCGCGACAATGTCCACCGGCAGCTCGCCGCTGCGCGCACGGAACAGCAGATCATTGAGGCAATGCCCGAATTTGGACACCATGATCAGCACCCGGCGTTTGGCCCCGTGCTCGCGCAGTTGCCAGTTCATATCCCACTGACGGGCCAGTGGCGCAAAGGCCTCGCGCAGCAGCCCTACGGTGCCGGCGTCGCCCTCGGAGATGAAATGCACGCGCATAAAGAAGTGCCCCTGGCTGCGCTCGCCGAACTGATGGTTGTCCAGAATGTCGCAGCCATGCTCCAGCAGGAAACCGGAAACGGCATGGACGATGCCGGGCGCCTCGGCGCAATCGAGGGTGAGCACATGTTCAACGAGCTGCCGGTCAGCGCTGGTCATATCGTCGCCTAACACTCGATCACGTTCACGGCCAGGCCGCCCCGCGAGGTTTCCTTGTATTTGGTCATCATGTCCGCACCGGTTTCCCGCATGGTCTTAATCGCCTTATCCAGCGAAACCTTCTGGCTGCCGTCCCCGTGCAGCGCCAGCCTGGCGGCGTTAATGGCCTTCACACTGGCAATGGCATTGCGCTCAATACACGGGATCTGCACCAGCCCCCCGACCGGATCGCAGGTCAGGCCGAGATTGTGCTCGATGCCGATCTCGGCGGCGTTCTCGGCCTGGACCGGTGTCCCGCCGAGCAGTTCGCACAAGGCACCGGCCGCCATCGAGCAGGCCGAGCCGACCTCGCCCTGGCAGCCCACTTCGGCGCCGGAAATCGAAGCATTGATCTTGAACAGAATGCCGACGGCGGCGGCCGTCAGCAGGAACCGCACGACGCCGTCGTCGCTGGCACCGGGAACAAACTTCATGTAGTAGTGCAGCACGGCCGGAATGATCCCGGCCGCGCCGTTCGTGGGGGCCGTGACAATCCGGCCGCCTGCGGCGTTTTCCTCGTTGACCGCGAGCGCAAACAGGTTCACCCATTCCATCGCCCGCAGCGGATCCGCGGCGTTCTCCGGTGCCTGCAAGGTGTGGAACAACCCCGGCGCCCGGCGGGTCACCTTCAACCCGCCGGGGAGAATTCCTTCGCTGGCACAGCCGTTGTCCACGCATTCGCGCATGACGGCCCAGATGTGCAGCAGCTCCGCGCGCAGTTCGGCTTCGGTGCGCCAGGTGAGCTCGTTCGCCAGCATCACGTCGCTGATGGACATCTTATTGCGGGCACACTGTTCCAGCAGCTGGGCGCCCGTGGTAAAGGGATAGGGCAGCACCGTGCTGTCCGGGACAATACGGTCGGCCCCGGCCGCCTCCTCATCCACCACGAATCCGCCGCCGACGGAATAATAGGTCCGCTCACGCAGCACCTCGCCTTCGTGATCAGTGGCCCGGAAGGTCATCCCATTGGGGTGGGCCGGCAGCGATTTGCGCCGGTGCAGCACCACGTCCTTGTCAAAACTGAAGTCCACCGGATGAGTGCCGGCCAGCAGCAGCCGCGCGTCCAATGCCGCAGCGGCCACCTGGTCATCGGCCGTCGCGGTATCAACGGTTTCGGGATTTTGTCCCTGCAGCCCCAGCACCACGGCCTTATCGGAACCGTGGCCGCGGCCGGTGGCGCCCAGGGAACCGAAAAGTTCCGCCTGGACGCGCACCGTCCGCGCCAGCTCGCCACCGGCAGCCAGACCGTCCGCAAACCGCTTGGCAGCCCGCATCGGGCCGACCGTATGGGAGGAGGACGGCCCGATGCCAATGGAAAACAGGTCCAACACGCTCAGTGCCATCAGGGCACCTCGACGGAGGCGAACTCGCGCATACCGTCCAACAGCCAACGGCCCAGGAAATCGGCAAAGGAGGCCCGCGGGAAGATCCGGTAGCGATCCGCCTCCAGTTTCCACAGCGCCACCGGGATGCTGCCGATCTGGGTCGCCAGCGCGGTCCCTACGGTGAAGACGCGTGGATGCAGGTCCAGCGCGCAGCTCTTCTCCAGCACCGCTCGGGCGCTGTGGCCGGCCAGCTCATAGGTCGTCCGGTTGGCCGAAAGGTCAACCACCTGGCCTGCGTCACCGTCCAACGCCTCGAGCAGCCGCCGCAGCAGGTCCGAACCTTCCCCATGCGCCGCGCCCACCACGAGGAACTCCTCAGGCCCCAGCCACAGCGCGCCGGTCGCTTCGCCCTCGGCCAGCGGACCGCCGACCTCCCCGCAGCGCTCCGGCAGGCCGCCGACCACCTCGGCGATGCGTGCTCCGGCCGCCGACGCCGGATCGACACGCAGCCCCACCATGGTCAAAAACGGGATCTCCCGCAAGGTCACGCCCGAGCTGCCCGCCACCGATTCCTGTGCAAATTTCTCCCATAGGTGGGCGGCCGGGCTGCGGCGCAGCCCCTGGAGTCGTGCGTTTGCCATTTCTGCTGTTTCAGCCATCTCGGCGCTTCCCTTCGGCATCAAAAAGTACGGTTTCTCCAACAACTACATCCACCAGCTCATCGCCCACGGCGGCGACCATGCGCTCGCCGATCCGATTGCGCCCGTTTTTAATCAGCGCCAGGCCAAACGACCTGCCCAACGCCGCACTGTGGTAACTGGACGTGACAAAACCCTGCATCGGAACCGGCCCGTAGGCCGGGTTGACCGAGACACCCGATTCCACCAGCTGGGTTCCTTCCGGAAGCCGGATGGAACCGTCCACGGGCAGCACACTTACCAGGTGTTTACGGTCGGTCCGGTTCGCTCCGGCCCTCGAGTAGGAGCGTTTGCCCACGAAGTCCTTCACCTTGGACACCACCCAGTCCATCCCGGCGTCCTGCGGCGTGACGGTGCCGTCCGTGTCCTGGCCGACAATCGGGTAGCCCTTTTCGGCGCGCAGCACGTGCATCGTTTCGGTGCCGTACGGGGTGATGTTGAACTCCGCACCGGCCGCTGTGACCGCTTCCCAGGTGCTCAACCCGTACCAGGCCGGGACATTGATCTCGTACGCCAGCTCCCCGGAGAAGGAAATCCGGCAGACCCGTGCCTGCACCCCGGAAGCCAATGTGGTTTCACGGAAGGCCATGAACGGGAATGCCTCGGAATTGTCGGCACTGCCCAGGTCCAGCTCCGGGGCCAGCTTGGCCAGCACCGCGCGGGATTTAGGGCCGACGACGGCGATGGTGGTCCACTGCTCTGTCACCGAGGTGCAGTACACGTCCAGCTCGGGCCACTCGGTCTGCAGCCATTCCTCCAGCCAGTCGAGCACCTTCGCCGCGCCGCCGGTTGTGGTGGTCATGAAGTAGCGGTCCTCGTCCAGGCGCAGGGTCACGCCGTCGTCGAAAATCATGCCGTCCGCCATGCACATCACGCCGTACCGGGCCAGGCCGGGCTTGAGTTTCTTGAACGCGTTGGTGTAAATGCGGTTCAGGAACTCGCCGGCGTCCTTGCCGCGGATCTCGATCTTGCCCAGCGTGGTGGCGTCCATGTAACCCACGGAATTGCGGGTGGCCGCACATTCGCGCAGCACGGCCGCGTCCATGTCCTCCCCGGCCTGCGGATAGTACCACGGGCGTTTCCACTGGCCGACATCCTCAAACTCCGCGCCGTGCGCGACATGCCAGGGCTGGATCGACGTCACCCGGGCCGGGTCGAAGAGCTCTCCGCGTTCCCGTCCGGCCAACGCCGCGAAGGCCACGGGTGTAAACGGCGCACGGTACGTGGTGGTACCGATCTCCCCGATCCCGGCACCGGCACCGCTGCCCTGCCCCAGCGCCGCGGCGATGACGCCAATGGCGTTGACGCCGGATGTCTTGCCCTGATCGTTGGCGGTGCTGATGGAGGTGTAGCGCTTGATGTGTTCAACGCTGCGCATCCCGGCACCGGTGGAGCGCAGCACGTCCGCGACGGTCTGGTCCCGCTGGAGGTCGACAAAATGATGGTGCCAGCCCGACGGCGTCCCCTCGAGTCCGCCGACCAGCCAGAGCGCGCGGGTGGCACCCTGAGCAACGACCGGTTGTGCCGGCCGGGCGGCCGCTGCCGTTGCGGCGGCCACGGCGGCCGCGGTGGCAAACCCGGCGGCGACGGCGGCGACCGACCCGGCGGAGATTCCCTCCGCGATGCAATCCGCCAGGGCGTAACTGCCGCGTCCGGAGCCGATTACCTGTTGGTCCCGCACCACGGAGGAGGGCACGAATCCGACCAGGTCATCGTCCCACCGCAGCTTGCCCTGCCGCTGGCTGTGCAGGTGCACTACCGGCGACCAGCCGCCGGCGACCGCCAGCAGGTCGCAGCTGATCTGCTCGGTGTCCCCGATGGGGTTGCCGTCCGCATCGATTGCACTGACCGTGACGCTGCTCACCCGACCCGCACCGTCCGGACGGGCATCGCCGCCGGTATTCACCACGGCTGAAGAGCTGATGATCCGCACACTGTCCTTACCGGCTGGGCCGGCCACGGCGGCGGCCCGTGCCGAAAGCTCCGGCCGGGCGTCCACCACGGCGGCCACCGCGACCCCTGCCGCCCGCAGGTCGGCCACCAGATCATAGGCGGAATCATTGGTGGTGGAAACCACCACCCGTGAACCGGCGGCGACGGCGTAGCGGTTCAAATAGCTGCGCACGGCGGAGGCCAGCATGATGCCCGGCCGGTCGTTGTTTTCAAAAACCAGCGGCCTCTCGTGGGCACCGGTCGCAAGGACCACCTGGCCGGCCCTGATGTGCCAGATGCGCTGCCGCGACACGCCATCGGCCGCGGGGGTACCGAGGTGATCCGTACGGTTCTGCACGGCCAGAAAGTAGTTGCTGTCATAGGAGCCGAACACCGTCGTGCGGTTAAGCACCGTGCATTGTTCGCCGGAGATCAGCTCCGATTCGACGTCCTGGACCCAATTCAGCGCCGCCTTGTCCTGCACCGTCTCGGCGCGGCCGGACAGCAGGCTTCCGCCCAGCTCGGGCTGGTCGTCGATCAGGATCACCCGAGCCCCGGTCCCGACGGCTGCGCGTGCCGCAGCCAGTCCGGCGGGCCCGCCACCGACGACGAGCACATCGGTGTGCACGTATTTCTTGTCATAGAGGGCCTTGTCCTCGGCCGGATCCAGCCGGCCCCGGCCCTGCAGGTATTCCGCGCTGAGCCCATCTACCAAGGACACCACCGTTGCAGGCAGCATCGATTCATCCGCATGACCGGGAAAGCGGCCGATGACCTTGACCAGCGCGTTGGCCTCCTCCACTCCGGCGGACATGATGCCGCGGGGGCGGTCCTCATACATCGAATTGCCGGCCGCAATGTGCCCGTTGGCCAACAGTGCGGACGCTAGGGTATCCCCGGGATGGCCGGTGAACTCGGCGCCGTCAACGGTAAAACGCCAGGTGATGCTGCGATCGATCCGGCCACCGTGGCCGATTCGGAAAGGCTGGCGGGAGGTCTGCGGGGTCATGACTGCGGTCCTTTCTGCTGGGTTTGTACCGTGCTGGCTGGAAACTGGCCGGCCGGCGACTGGCCACCGGGAGTGGGGCGGGTGGAGCCCATCGGGTAAACGGCCTTGACCTCGTAGCTGACGGTGTTCCGCAGCATGTTGAACCATTGCCGGCAGCCGGTGCTGTGGACCCAGCGTTCGGCGAAGTCGCCTCGGGTGTTGTCACGGTAGAACAGGAACTCGGCCCATTCCTTATCCGTCATCGCATCCGTGTCTTTCGGATAGGGCACGTGGGCCTGGCCGCCGTAATGGAACTCGGTTTCGTCCCGCGGACCGCAGTTGGGGCATGAAAACAGCAACATGGGTATGGCTCCTTACTTCGTCTAGTGGGCCACGGCGGCGGCGCCGTGCTCGTCGATCAGGGCGCCGGTCTCGAAACGCTCCAGCGAGAACGGCTCATTCAGGGGGTGCGGGGCGCCGGTGGCAATCGTGTGCGCGAAGGTCAGCCCGGCCGCCGGGGTCCCCTTGAACCCGCCGGTTCCCCAGCCGCAGTTCACGTACATGTTCTCCACCGGGGACAGACCCACAATGGGCGAGGCGTCCAAGGTGGTGTCAACGATTCCGCCCCAGGTGCGCAGCACATGGGCGCGGGCAAAGATCGGGAACAGCTCGACGGCGGCAGCCATCTGTTCCTCGATCACATGGAAGGAACCGCGCTGGCCGTAGCCGTTGTAGGAATCCACGCCCGCTCCCATCACCAGTTCCCCCTTATGCGCCTGGGAAACATACACATGGACATGGTTGGACATAACCACCGTGGGATGGACCTGCTCGTGAAGTTCCGAGACCAGCGCCTGCAGAGGGTGCGATTGGATCGGCAGCCGGAAGCCCGCCATTTCGGCCAGTACCGAACTGTGCCCTGCCGCGCACAGCCCCACCTTTTCGGTGTTGATCGTGCCGCGGTTCGTCTTCACTCCGACAACCTTGTTGCCGTCCTTGAGGAAACCGGTGACTTCGCAGTTCTGGATGATGTCCACACCCATTTCGTCGCATTTGCGTGCAAACGCCCAGGCCACATGGTCGTGCTTGGCGATGCCCGCCCGCGGCTGGTAGGTGGCACCCATTACCGGGTAGCGGATGTTGTCGCTGATGTTCAGGATCGGACACAGCTCCTTGACCTGCTTTGGATCCAGCCATTCCGCGTCGACGCCGTTGAGCTTATTCGCCCCGACCCTGCGGATGCTTTCGCGGACGTCGCCGAGGGTGTGGGCCAGGTTCATCACACCGCGCTGGCTGAAGAGGAAGTCGTACTCCAGTTCCTCCGGCAGGATTTCCCACAGTTTCAGCGAGTGCTCGTAGATCGCGGCGCTTTCATCCCAAAGATAATTCGACCGGATGATCGTGGTGTTGCGGGCCATGTTCCCGCCGGCCAGCCAGCCCTTTTCCAGCACGGCGATATTCGTCATCCCGTGGTTCTTGGCCAAAAAGTACGCGGTGGCCAGGCCATGGCCGCCACCGCCGACGATGACGGCGTCATAAGACTTTTTGGGGTCCGGATTCCGCCAGAGGAAGTCCGGGTGTTCGGGAAGATGTTCAGTTGTCATGCTCCGGCTCCGATCAGATCTGCTGTGGATTCAGCGGCGGATGAGCCGCCGCCGTTCTCCAGATGGGGGTAAAGCGGGTACCGGGCAGCGAGTGCGGAAACGCGGGCGCTCAGGGCGGCTTCGTCGTCGGCACCGAAGTCGGGGAGCAGCGCCGCGGCAATGATGTCCGCCACCTCGGTGAAGTCGGCAGCGCCGAACCCGCGGGTTGCCAGTGCAGGGGTGCCGATCCGCAGCCCGGAGGAAATCATCGGCGGCCGCGGGTCGAAGGGGACGGCGTTGCGGTTAACCGTGATGCCGATCCGATGCAGACGGTCTTCGCCCTGCTGCCCGTCCAGCTCGGAGTGCCGCAGGTCCACCAGGACCAAATGCACATCCGTGCCGCCGGTGACCACCGAGATTCCGGCAGCCGCGATGTCGTCGGCCAGCAAACGCTCGGCCAGAATCCTGGCGCCCTCCAGCGTGCGCCGCTGGCGGTCCGCGAAGCCGGCGCCCGCGGCGAGCTTAAAGGCCACGGCCTTAGCCGCAATGACATGTTCCAGCGGTCCGCCCTGCTGACCGGGGAAGACGGCACTATTGATCTTCTTGGCCAGCGTCTGCTTACTCAGGATCACGCCGCCGCGCGGGCCGCCCAGGGTTTTGTGCGTCGTCGTCGTGACAACGTCCGCGTACGGCACCGGATTCGGGTGCAGGCCCGCGGCAACCAGTCCGGCGAAATGTGCCATATCCACCATCAGGTAGGCACCCACCAGATCGGCAATCCGGCGGAATTCGGCAAAATCCAGCTGGCGGGAGTAAGCGGACCAGCCGGCCACAATCAGCTGCGGACGGTGCTCGAGCGCCAGCGCCTCCACCTCCGCCATGTCCACCAATAGATCCGTCTTCCGCACGTGGTACGGAACCACGTTGTAGAGCTTTCCGGAGAAATTGAGCCGCATCCCATGGGTGAGGTGACCGCCATGGGCCAGATCCAGGCCCATTATGGTGTCTCCCGGAGTCAGCAGCGCGGCCATCGCGGCCGCATTGGCCTGCGCGCCGGAATGCGGCTGGACATTTGCGGCCTCGGCACCAAACAGGGCCTTGACCCGATCGATCGCCAGCTGCTCGATCACATCCACATGCTCGCAGCCGCCATAGTAGCGCTTTCCGGGATACCCCTCCGCATACTTGTTGGTGAGCACGGATCCCTGCGCCGCCATGACCGCCGCCGGGGCGAAGTTTTCGGACGCGATCATCTCCAGAGTGGACTGCTGGCGGAGCAGCTCGCGGGAAATGGCCCGGTCGACTTCGACGTCAACTTCGGACAACGGATCGGTGAGCAGGTCTGCCATCGGTTTCTCCTTTGAAATATTAGCTAAGTCAAGACTGATATATCAGTTCTGGTTAAATGGTATGATTGATCTCACACATAGTCAAGGGCCACCAGTCCAGCACAGTCAGGAGCGGAATTGAACGCGTTGCCGGAAATGCCGCCAGCCGAAGCCGAGGAGCTGTCCCTGGCGGAATCCGCCTACCGGAGGATCCGGGACAAACTGATCATGCTTCAGATCAGGCCGGGCGAGCCGCTCAATGACGCGCAGCTGGCCGGCGAACTGAAGGTGGGGCGCACCCCGGTCCGCGAGGCGCTCAAGAAACTGGAGGTTGACCATCTGGTGGTCTCCTACCCCCGCCGCGGTACGTTTGCCACCGTTGTCGACATCACCGAACTGGCCGACGTCTCGGAGATCCGGCAGCTGCTCGAGCCGCTCGCCGCCCGCCGGGCCGCACTGCGGGCGACCCCGGGACTGCGCGGGGAGCTGCGCGCCGTGGCGCGGACCATCGGCACGCTGGATACGCGCCATACCGACCAACGTGAGCTGATGGGCTATGACCTCACCGTGCACCGGCTGATCTACAAAGCCGCTGCCAACCCGCATCTGGAAGACGCCCTGATCAGGTACGACAATCTGGCCACCCGGATCTGGTGCCTGGTACTCGACAAGGTACCCTCGGTCAGCGGCCACATCACCGAACACATTCGATTGCTGGAAGCGGTCGCCGACGGCGACGCCACCCTGGCAGCCGAGCTGGCACTGGAGCACGTGACAAGTTTTGAAAAGACCATCCGCAGCGTGCTGTAGACCCCGTGCGGTGGAAGCTGCGCAAAGTTAGACCGCAACTCTGCGCAGGAGTACATCATGCGCCTACCAAGGTCCCAACCCTGCGCAAAACGAACCGCAATCCAAGCGGCGGCGTAGACATCGCCCGCCAAAATGGTTGTCTGCTCCATCGCTGCCGGCGCTTTCATCGCAACGTTCCTGATTCCCGAAACGTCTAAACGGACACTGCAGGAGCAGCCGACCGAACTGCGTCGGGAAGCCAATAAGACGCGCTGAGATCCACACCACCACGAATCCCGCCGCGGCGGCACCGGCAGACACTCCAAGGCGTCTTCCGGTGCTGGGCCCGGGCAATCAGCGTCGCGAATGCGAGGCTCCAGCTGACCGGGCGTGTGTCATCCCGGCGCCAAGTCTGGGAGCATGATCCTATGGTTGCCGACAGATCCCCTGATGCCTTACCCGAAGCCTTGACCGATCCGGATGGTTCCTCCCGGGGCGGGGTGCAGTCCGTGGACCGGGCCATCACGGTACTGGAGATCCTGGCACGCACCGGCGGCGCCGGCGTCAGTGAAATCGCGGAAGAAATGGGGGTGCACAAATCGACGGCCTCCCGCCTCCTGAGCGCCCTGGACGCCCGGGACATGGCCCAGCAGGACCACGAACGCGGCAAATACCAGCTGGGCTTCGGCATCCTGCGCCTGGCCAGTTCCATCCCCGGACGGCTGAACGTGGCCGCCGAGGCCCGCCCCTTCCTGCACGCGCTGGCTGAAAAATTCCAGGAAACCGTGAATCTGGCCGTGCTGCGCTCGAATTTTGCCGTCAATGTCGATCAGGCCATGGGCCCGTCCGCACTGGCCACCTCCGACTGGGTGGGCAGCATGACGCCCGTACATGCGACCTCCAGCGGCAAGATCCTGCTGGCCTGCCTGGACACCGCGGAACGTGGGCGAATCCTGAAGGAAACCGGCCAGCCGGCCCTCACGGCCAGTACGGTGACGTCCCGTCCGGCACTGGAAAAGCAGCTCATCGCCGCGGCGGCAACAGGGTTTGCCACCTCCTATTCGGAGCTGGAGATCGGGCTCAATGCCATCGCTGTACCGATACGTGACCACCGCGGCGTTGCGATCGCTGCCATCAGCATCTCCGGCCCGGCCTTCCGGTTCGACCCCGAAGCAATACCCGGCCTGCTTGAGGAACTCAAGCAGGCCGGGGAGCGGGTCAGTGAGAAGCTGGGGTACCCGAGGCGCTGATCCTGCTCGTCACCCAGTCATGGAAGACCGCAATGTGATGCTCGCTGGGCACCAGAACGCCGCCCTTGGCGTAGATGCGTGATCCCATGGACGGTTGGCAGCGCTCGCAGGCGTCGAAGTCCTGCCGGTTGACCCGGTCGAAGAGCTCGACGGAAGCGGTGAGATCCTTGCCGGAATCCACCACACTGGGCAGATAGAGCCAATCACATTCGACAATGGTGTGGTCCGCAGCCATCGGGAACATCCGGTGGATGATGACATGATCCGGCACCAGATTGACGAAGACCGTGGGCTTGATCGTGATGGCGTAGTAGCGGCGGTCCTGGTCGTCTTCGAGCCCGGGGATCTTGTCCACTCCCGCGGAGCCGTCCACCGTGAAGCCCTGGATGTTCTCGCCGAATTCGGCGCCATGTCCGACAAAGAACTGGGCCGCGAGACCGTCGGCGAACTCCGGCAGGACCTCGGTGAGCTCCGGGTGGATGGTGGCGCAGTGGTAGCACTCCATGAAGTTCTCGATGATGAGCTTCCAGTTGGCCTTCACATCGTACCTGATGCGCCGGCCCAGGCTCAGATGGGCGATGTCATACCCCTCAATGGCGCGCAGGTCACCCAGCCGCTCCTCGATGGCGCCGATCACGTCCGCTTCGAACGATGGTGGCTCATCGGCCAGGCAGACCCAGATGTAGCCCATGTATTCCCGCACCGCGATCTTCACCAGGCCGTATTCCTGGCGGTCGATGTCCGGCATCTTTGTCAGGTTCGGCGCGGCAATGAGCTTGCCCTCGAAGTCATATGTCCAGGCATGGTACGGGCATTGGAAGGCCCGGCCGGCTTCACCCGATTCCTCCATGCACAGCTTCACGCCCCGGTGCCGGCAGATGTTGAAAAACGCCCGCACCTCGCCCTTGCGGGTGCGGTTGATCAGCACACTTTCGCGGCCGACCTGCACCGTTTTGTACGATCCCGATTTGGTCAGGTCAGCGGACAGCACCGCGCAAAACCACATCTTCTCGAAGATCTCTTCCTGTTCAGCACGGAAGATATCCTCATCGACATATGTGTGCCCCGGCAGGGTGGGGATCAGGGACGGAGAAATTACTTCGGAGGTCATTCTTTTACTCCTCAACAGCGATGGCGGACAACATCAGGGGTGGTGGACAACGGCAGTGCGGACAACGGCAGTGGTGGACAACGGCAGTGCGGACAACGGCAGTGGCGGACAACGGCAGCGGCGGACGTTCAGCAGGCCGGGCTCAGCGACGTCGCTCCGGTTTCCCTCTGGACGAGCACGCATTTATTGAGCGACTTACGCCACCTGGTGAACAGCCGGGGCTGATTCACGCCCAAAACGGCGACCGCTGCCCCGGCACGGTAGTAGACGGCCAGGAAGGTATGGTCGACAGGGTCACCGGCTTCAATTTCCACGCTGTCGGCGCCGTCCGCGGTGCCGGCGAACTGGAGCCTTGCGCCGTATTGGTCGGACCAGAAGTACGGCAGATCCAGCGCGCCAGGACCAGCGCCGGTCGGTGCACCAGGAGACGCGGCGGCGTCAGCCAGCAGAGCAGCCACGGCGCAGCCAGGCCGCTCCAACGCGCCGGTCCAATGTTCCGCACGCTGATAGCTGCCCGACCTGCTGTCAAACCAGGCGGCGCAGTCGCCCACCGCCGACACGCCGAAAGCACCGGTCCGGCCCGCGGAATCGCACCGGACGCCGCCGGCCAGATCCAGCCCGGAGCCGGCGAGCCATTCAACATTCGGAACTCCGCCCAAGCCCAGAACGACGACGTCGGCCGGCACCGTGCTCCCGTCGGACAGCCGTACTGCGCTGGCCGTTCCGGCGTGCCCACCATTTCCGCCGTCCGCAACAAGGGATTCGATCCGGGTGCCGCTGATGAGCCTGACGCCGTTGACCTCGTGCAGGCGGCCGATCAGGGCACCCATTCGCGCTCCAAGGGGGCCGCTAAGCGGGGTCGGCCCCGCGCCAATAAGGGTGACGTCCGCGCCGATGCTTCTGGCTGTGGCCGCGACCTCGGCTCCGACAAAACCAGCACCGATCACAACGAGGCGGCACCCCGGAACAAGCTGCTCCTTCAGACGCTGCGCATCCTCAAGGGTCCGCAGGGTATGGACGTTCCCGAATCCCGCCGCAGCCGGCAGCATTCGTGCCCGTGAGCCGGTGGCAATAATGGCTGAGTCGTAGGCGACTGTACGGCCGTCACTGCAGGTGATTACGTGTCGCCGCGTGTCCAGCCCGGTTGCCGCGACGCCAAGCAGCCATTCGGCCTCCAGCTCTTCATCGTCCGATTCCAGCGCCAGGTCGGCGGCGGTGATCCTCCCGGCGAGAAAGTCCTTGGACAGCGGCGGCCGATCATAGGGCCGCCTGCCTTCGTCGCCGATGATCACCAGGCGGCCGCGGTATCCCTGCGCACGGAGGGCCCGCGCAGAGGAGATGCCCGCCAGCGAGGCTCCCACAACAGCGATAGTGGTCATGTGCCGTACCTCCTTAGGGAAGAAAACGTGGCTCAAGGGGAAGGAAATCCCTGACGAAGTCCAGAATTGCGTCTTGCGCAACCGGCATCGTCATGTGAAACAGAATGGGCGCTGGAATAAGCGTTGTCAAGTGGTCCCCGCGAACGGCCTGCCCCCTTGACAAGCCGTGTGAGATGAATCACGATGTTCCGTAATGCGAGTTAAGTTGCAGAGTGCGAAACGGCCCACCCTGGCAGAGATGACCTGTAGGGATGGTTTGCACGGATTGCTCAAAGAATTCCTTAGGAACAGAGGTTCGCCCATGCACACCGCATGTCCACTCAGCGCTCTTGCCCCCGGCGATGCCCTGCGGCTGGAGACGACCCCGCCGATTGCCGTCTTCCACACGGAGGATGGAGAGCTTTTTGCCATCGATGACACGTGCACGCATCAGGATGCTTCGCTGGCGGACGGCTGGGTGGAAGGCTGCGAGGTCGAGTGTCCGCTGCACGCCTCCCGCTTCAATCTGCGCACCGGCGCCGCAGACGCTCCTCCGGCCAAGCTGCCTGTCCGTGTTCATGCCGTGTCGGTGATTGACGGGAACATCATGGTCGCCGAGTCCGATGAGGTGCCAAACCTGCCGCCGGGATTAAGCGTCCACGGCCACGGCTGATGTCCCCCGCCAGCCACGCCCTACCCGTCCGGAACATCCGTCCGGAACGTATATCGAGAACGTATTTTGGGAGTTGATCATGGCTAGAGCGCAGGTCCTGATGCAGGAAGCACCGATAGAGTCCGGGGCAGCCGTTGGCTCCCCGATCGGCTCCCCGGTCCACGTCCTGACCCTGAGCTGTCCGGAGCGGCCGGGCATTGTCCATGCCGTGACGAGTTTCCTGGCCGAGGGTGGTTTCGACATCGTCGAGCACCAGCAGCTCGATGACCATGTCTCAGGCACCCTGTTCCTGCGCACCGCCTTCCGCCATGACGGACGGCAGGCGGACAACGGCGACGCGGGGATGACGCCGACCGGGCTGACGGCGTCGGACCTCACCGCGTCGGACCTCACCCAACGCTTCGCGCCGACTGCGGAAAAGTTCTCCATGACGTACCAGATCAGCGACGGGCGCAGGGAGCGGCTGCTGGTGATGGTCTCCAAATTCGGGCACTGCCTCAATGACCTGATCTACCGCTGGCGCTCCGGCTGCCTGAGCGCGGACATTGTGGCGGTCGTTTCCAACCATGAGGATCTGCGTCCGATGGCCGAGGCCGCCGGCCTGCCCTTCATCCATATCCCCGTAAGCGCACAGACGAAGTCCGCTGCCGAGCACCGGCTGCTGGACGTCATTGCGGATTACCAGATCGATCTGGTGGTTCTGGCACGTTACATGCAGGTTCTCTCGGACCGGCTCTGCCGGGAGCTGGCGGGCCGGGCGATCAACATCCACCACTCATTCCTGCCCGGATTCAAGGGGGCCAAACCGTACCATCAGGCCTACGAACGCGGGGTGAAGCTGGTGGGCGCGACGGCGCACTATGTCACCGCTGACCTTGACGAGGGCCCGATCATCGAACAGGAGGTCATCAGGGTGGACCACTGCCTGGATCCGGAATCGATGGTCGCCGTCGGCCGCGACGCCGAAGCCCTGGCACTTTCCCGCGCGGTGGAATGGCACAGCACGCACCGTGTGCTGCTCAACAAAACCCGCACCGTCGTCTTCCGCTAGCGGGTCAGGCCCGGCCGCATTTCAACCGCTCCCCCACCCGCACCGCCCGCACCCCAACCATTACCGCGCCTGCCCCAGTTCCTGCCCTTCCGCTGCCTAAGCCACTTGGAGATTATTCAATGACCACATCACCCCGCGTCGTTATCATCGGCGCCGGCATTGTCGGAGCGAACCTGGCCGATGAGCTGGCCAGCCGCGGCTGGACCAATACGACCGTGGTCGAACAAGGTCCCCTGCACCTGGCGGGCGGCTCCTCATCGCATGCGCCGGGACTGGTGTTCCAGACGAACGCCTCCAAAACAATGAGCGAACTTGCCGGCTACACGGTGGAGAAGCTGCTTTCGCTGCGCGCGCACGGCGTTTCCTGCTTCAACCAGGTGGGCGGTCTTGAGCTGGCAACCACCGGGGCCAGGCTGGCCGAGCTGCACCGCAAACTTGGCTATGCGACCTCCTGGGGCATCGAGGCGCGCGTCATCGATGCGGACGAATGCGAAAAACACTATCCGCTTCTTGGCCGGGACCAGGTCCTGGGCGGGCTCTATGTGCCCTCCGACGGGCTGGCCTCCTCGGCGCGGGCCGTCCGTCTGCTGATCGAGCGGTCCGCCGCTGCCGGGGTCACCTTCGTTGGTTCAACACCGGTCCTTGCCATTGAGCAGCGCGGTGGCAAGGTCACCGGAGTCCGCACCCCGGACGCGGTGATTCCCGCCGACATCGTGGTGTCCTGCGCTGGCTTTTGGGGGCCGAAGATCGGGGCCATGGTCGGCATGGCCGTGCCGCTGCTGCCGCTGGCCCACCAATACGTCACGACGACGGCGCTGCCGGCGCTGGCCGGCAGGAACGAGCTGCCCGACGGCGCACAGCTGCCGATTCTGCGGTACCAGGACAAGGACCTCTATTACCGCGAACACGGCGACCGGATCGGCATCGGTTCCTACGCCCACCGTCCCATGCCGGCGGATCTGGACCAGCTCCCCCGCGTCGGCCCGGCCGAGATGAATGAACACCGCATGCCCTCCCGGCTGGAGTTCACCGAAGCGGATTTCCTGCCCTCCTGGCGGGACAGCCAGGCGCTGCTGCCGGCCCTGCGCGACGCCGCCATCGAGGACGGCTTCAACGGCATCTTCTCGTTCACTCCAGACGGCGGTCCGCTGGTGGGTGAATCTCCGGAGCTGGAGGGCTTCTACCTGGCCGAGGCCGTGTGGGTCACCCACTCGGCAGGTGTGGCTCGGGCCGTGGCGGAACTGCTTGTCGAAGGCCAGTCCCGTACCCCGTTGCACGAATGCGAGGTCTCGCGTTTCGAGGAAGTGCAGACGGCCGAGAGCTACGTCAGTGAAACCTCGCAGCAGAACTTCGTGGAGATCTACGACATCCTGCACCCGTTGCAGCCCCGGGTCTCCCCACGGGAACTGAGGGTGAGCCCGTTCAACGTCCGGCAAAAGGCGCTCGGGGCCTTCTTCCTCGAATCCGCCGGCTGGGAGCGTCCGCACTGGTTCGAGGCCAACGCCCGTCTGCTCAACGAGCTGCCGCCCGAATGGCAGCCGCCCGAGCGCGAACCGTGGGCCGCCCAATTCTCCTCCCCCATCTCCGCCGCCGAAGCGTGGAAGACGCGCACCGCCGTCGCCCTTTACGACATGACCCCGCTCAAACGCCTGGTCATTTCGGGCCCCGGGGCGCTGGCGCTGCTGCAGCGGCTGAGCACCGGCCAGATCGCCAAGAAACCGGGAGCTGTGACCTACTGTCTGCTGCTGGCCGGCGACGGCGGCATCCGCAGCGACATCACGATCGCCCGGCTGGACGAGGAGACCTTCCAGATCGGCGTGAACGGCAACATCGACCTGGACTACTTCACCGTCGAGGCCCGGAAACAGACCGCCGCGGACGTGGCCCAGTGGGTCCAGGTCCGGGACAGCACCGGCTCCACGTGCTGCATCGGGCTGTGGGGACCGCTGGCCCGGGCGGTGATGGCGAAGGTCAGCACGGACGACTTCAGCAACGACGCGCTGCGTTATTTCCGCACCAAACACGTTCGCATCGGCGGCGTCCCGGTCACCGCGATGCGGCTCTCCTACGTCGGCGAGCTCGGTTGGGAGCTCTACACGACGGCGGAAAACGGGCTCCGGCTCTGGGACCTGCTCTTCGCTGCCGGGCAGGAACACGGCATCATCGCCGCCGGCCGTGGAGCCTTCAACAGTCTGCGGCTGGAAAAGGGCTACCGGCTCTGGGGGACCGACGTCACGCCCGAGCACGATCCGTACCAAGCGGGTCTTGGCTTCTCCGTCAGCAAGGCCAAAACCGGTGAGGACGACGGCGGCAAGGCCGTCGATTTTGCCGGCTCGGCGGCGCTGGCGCGCCGCCGGGAAAACCCCGCAGCCCGGGAACTGCGCTGTCTGACCGTCGACGACGGCTCGTCGATCGTGCTGGGCAAGGAGCCGGTGTATGTCCACGGCGAACCCGTCGGGTATGTCACCAGTGCCGCCTACGGCTACTCCATCGGGAAACCGATTGCCTATGCGTGGCTACCCGCTGCGACCGCCGTCGGGGACGGGGTCGATATCGAATACTTCGGCCGCCGGATCCGGGCCACGGTCACCGCCGAACCATTGGTGGACCCGGGCATGGAACGCCTCCGCGGCTGACACGGCCGGTCCGGCGGCCGCTTCCACACGCCACATCCGGCCGGATTTTTTCCATCCCCGTACGAGGAGACCCGCAACATGACGGACAAGAGCTACGACAGTGTTATGGACGACGGTATTAAGGACGACCGTGTTAAGGACGACCGTGTTAGGGACGACGCCGTGAAGTATGACGGTGTGAGCTATGACTATGTGATTGTCGGCGGCGGCAGTGCCGGTTCGGTGCTGGCGGACCGGCTCAGCGCCGATGGCACCCATACGGTCCTGGTCCTGGAGGCCGGGCGCAGTGACTACCCCTGGGACCTGTTCATCCAAATGCCGGCGGCGCTTACCTTCCCCAGCGGAAACCGGTTCTATGACTGGCGCTACCAATCGGACCCCGAACCGCAGATGGCCGGCCGGAGGGTCGCCCATGCGCGGGGTAAGGTGCTGGGCGGGTCAAGCTCCATCAACGGCATGATCTTCCAGCGCGGCAATCCTCTGGACTACGAGCGCTGGGGGGCGGATCCCGGCATGGAGAGCTGGAATTACGCGCATTGTCTGCCCTATTTCAAGAAGATGGAGAACGCCCTGGCGTCGGCCGGGGATGACGACCTGCGCGGGCACGACGGACCGCTGGTGCTCGAACGCGGGCCGGCCAGGAACCCGCTGTTCCAGGCCTTCTTCCAAGCAGCCCGGCAGGCCGGCTACCCTCGGACCGATGATGTCAACGGGTACCGGCAGGAAGGCTTCGGCCCCTTTGACCGCAATGTGCACAAAGGACGGCGGCTCTCCGCATCGCGGGCCTATCTTCGCCCGAACCGCCGCCGGCCCAACCTGCGCGTGCTCACCCGCGCCTTCGTCACGAAAATCAACTTCACCGGCACGGTGGCCACGTCGGTAAGTTACCGCAGGAACGGGCGGCGGCACACCGTGCACGGAGCGGAGATCATCCTGTGCGGCGGTGCCATCAACACCCCCGCGCTGCTGCAGCTTTCCGGCGTGGGCGACGCGGCGCAGCTGCGGCAGCTGGGCATCGCGTCCGTGACGGACCTGCCCGGCGTGGGCGAAAACCTGCAGGACCATTTGGAGGTCTACATCCAGCATGCCTGCACCCAGCCCGTGTCCCAACAGCCGAGCCTGAGCCTGTGGCGCTACCCGTTCATTGGCCTGCAGTGGCTGCTGCGCCGCACCGGACCGGCCGCGACCAACCACTTTGAGGGCGGCGGCTTTGTCCGCTCCAATGAGGACGTCGCCTACCCGAACCTGATGTTCCACTTCCTGCCCGTCGCGGTGCGCTACGACGGACAGAAAGCCGCCGCCAAACACGGCTACCAGGTGCACATCGGACCGATGTATTCCGATTCCCGCGGCAGCGTGAAAATCCAATCCACGGATCCCCGCCGCCACCCGTCATTAAAGTTCAACTACCTCTCCACCGCCCAGGACAGGCGCGAGTGGGTCGAGGCCGTGCGCATTTCCCGGGACATTCTGGGCCAGGCCGCAATGGCAGCGTTCGACGGCGGCGAACTAGCTCCCGGACCGAAGGTGCAGTCCGACGACGAGATTCTTCAGTGGGTGGCGCGGGACGCCGAGACCGCCCTGCATCCCTCCTGCACCGCCAAGATGGGACCGGCATCCGATCCGATGGCGGTTGTGGATCCGCTGACCATGCGGGTGCACGGTACCGGCGGCCTGCGGGTAGTCGATGCATCCGCGATGCCGTATGTGACCAACGGCAATATCTATGCACCCGTCATGATGCTCGCAGAGAAGGCAGCCGACCTGATCCTTGACAAGCCTCCGCTGCCGGCCCAGACGGCAGACTTCTACCGCCACGACGGATCCCGGCCCGCAACGGCACCGGTTGAATCAGCACCGGTTGAAGCTGCTGCCACCCGCGGCGGGACGAAATCATGAGCGGGGCGCCGCCTGTGGACCTCGGGATCCAGCTGGCCCGCGGCGTCTATGCCGGCGGAGCGTGGCTGCCATCCGTTGGCGGCGGCATCCGGCTCATCAGCTGCCCCGCGGACGGCACCGCGGTCGCGACCGTGGCCGAGGGCAGCACGGCCGACGCCGAAGCAGCCATCGCCAGCGCACGGCACAGCTTTGATGACGGCGGCTGGCCGGCGACATCCGAAAAGGAACGCGGACGGATTCTGGCGCGTACCGCGGATCTGCTCGAGCGCGACAAGTCTGTCTATGCCAGGGCGGAGGCCCTGGATACCGGAAAGCGGTATGCCGAGGCCGAATACGACATCGACGATGTCATTTCCTGCTTCCGGTACTACGGCGGCATCGCCGGCACGGACGCCGGCCGCGTGATCGACACGGGCCGGCCCGGGGCCATCAGCCGGATTATCCATGCCCCCATTGGTGTCTGCGGCCTGATCACACCCTGGAACTATCCGCTGCTGCAGACCTCATGGAAGGTGGCCCCGGCCCTGCTGGCCGGAAACACGTTCGTGCTCAAACCCAGTGAGCTGACGCCGTCGACCGCAATCCTGCTGATGGAGACACTTGCTGAGGCAGGAGTTCCTGCCGGTGTGGCCAATCTGGTGACCGGCTCCGGACCTGTGGTTGGCGCCGTGCTGGGCACCGATCCGCGGGTGGATATGATTTCGTTCACCGGCGGGCTGGCAACGGGCAAACTCCTGATGGCAGCCGCGGCCGCCACGGTGAAGCGCGTGGCGCTCGAGCTCGGCGGCAAAAACCCGAACATTGTGTTCGCCGACGCCGATCTGGAGGCCGCCGTCGACTACGCGCTGACGGCCGTTTTCCTGCATTCGGGCCAGGTCTGCTCCGCCGGTGCGCGGCTCATCATCGAAGAGTCGATCCACGCCGACTTTGTTGCCGAGGTCACCCGGCGGGCACGGCTGATCCGCCTCGGCGGTCCGTTTGATGACAACGCCCAGACCGGTCCGCTGATCTCCACCGCGCATCGGGCCAAGGTGCATGCCTATGTTCAGGACGGCCTGGCCGAAGGCGCCCGGCTGCTCTGCGGCGGATTCATTCCGGACGACCCGGACCTGATCGGCGGAAGCTACTACCCGCCGACCATTCTCGATGGCTGCCACAGCACCATGCGCGTGGTGCAGGAGGAGTCCTTCGGCCCGGTACTGACCGTGGAGACCTTCAGCACCGAGCAGCAGGCCATCTGCCTGGCCAATGACACCATCTACGGGCTCGCCGGCGCGGTCTGGACGCAGGATGGCGCCCGCGCCCAGCGGGTGGCGATCGCGCTGCGGCACGGAACGGTATGGATCAACGATTATCACCCCTACGTTCCGCAGGCGGAATGGGGCGGCTTCGGCCAATCGGGAAACGGACGGGAACTGGGCGTGGCCGGCCTCGCGGAGTACCGCGAAACAAAGCACATCTGGCAAAACATCGATCCGGGCCCCGGCTATTGGTTCGACCCATCGACGGCAGGAGCACAGCGATGAACAGCCCCGTTATTTCGGTCCGCAACCTCTGGAAAGTCTTCGGTTCCGGGGGTGAAAAGGTTCCCGGTGATGCCGAGCTGTCCGGACAAAGCTCCGCCGAGCTGCTCGAAAGCACCGGCTGCGTGACGGCCGTGCGGAACATGAATTTCGACGTCGCCAAGGGCGAGGTGTTCGTCGTGATGGGGCTTTCCGGGTCGGGGAAGTCAACTCTGATCCGATGCCTCACCCGGCTAATCGAACCAACATCGGGGCAGGTACTGGTGGACGGCAGGGATGTGCTTCAGGCCGGCACCTCGGAGCTGCGCGAGCTGCGCCGGCGCAAGATCTCCATGGTGTTCCAGCATTTCGGCCTGCTCCCGCACCGAACGGTCCTGGACAACGTCTCCTACGGCCTACAGATCCGGGGTACGGCCAAAAACGAGCGGTACACCAAGTCCCAGGAGATCATTGACCTCGTGGGGCTCACGGGCTACGAGCAGCACTATCCCGACCAGCTCTCCGGCGGCATGCAGCAGCGCGTCGGACTGGGACGGGCGCTGGCCGGAGACCCGGATACCATCCTCTTCGACGAACCCTTTTCGGCCCTGGATCCGCTGATCCGCCGCGATATGCAGGCCGAGGTGATCCGGTTGCACAAGGAGATGGGCAAGACCATGGTCTTCGTCACCCACGACCTGTCCGAGGCACTCAAGCTCGGAGACCGGATCCTGATAATGCGCGACGGCGAGATGGTCCAGGTGGGCTCCGGTGACGAACTGGTGGGTTCCCCGGCAGACAGCTACATCGCTGACTTCGTCTCCGAGGTACCGCGGGCCGACGTCCTGACGCTTAAATGGATTACCGGGCCGGTTAGCGCGGACACTCCCGCGGATGCGCCCGTCCTCATCTCGACGATGGTCATCCGCGACGCCATTCCCACCGTGATGGCCGCCTCGTCGGCCGTTCTGGTCGTCGATGCCACCGGAAAGATACTCGGCCAGATTGACCGCGACAGCATCCTGTCAGTCATGCACGGCCAGAAAGTGGCTCTCTAGTGGCCACGCTCCTGCGCACCCAGCCCCCCACGCGGGCAAACGCCACCCGGCCCGCCCGCGGCCCGGCGGCCGGCCGCCGGGTCAGCCGCCGGACCTGGCTGCTGCTGGCGGCCGCTGTCCTGTGGCTGCTCGGCTTCCTG